>Ga0307509_10004127_pt1 | contig 21237 bp, 34 predicted proteins | sample 10_EM_MG_FD_202245 | JGI IMG/M metagenome (GOLD analysis project Ga0307509, IMG submission 202245) | Populus trichocarpa ectomycorrhiza microbial communities from riparian zone in the Pacific Northwest, United States - 10_EM | ecosystem: Host-associated > Plants > Roots > Unclassified | place... | reverse complement strand
ATCTTTAAAGATGCATGCTGTATTTATACCTTAATAAAAAAAACCCAATTTTTTTAAAAAAAAAAAAAAAAAAAAAAAAAAAAAAATCCATTCTGTAAGGAAATCTAAGTCTATCCCACATGCTGGCACCGGTGGCACACTGGCACTAGGTGTGTACACCTCATCCAATGTACCATCCCTATTCAGGTACATGGACTCATCGATATCCTCAAAGATACAGTTGTGCGCAAGATAGGACAAATCATATTGCCCAACCAGCCTGGGATCCTCATCGGCATTACAAAGAAAAATACAGTGGCGCCCCCAAGTCAATTGCCCCCTGTAGTGCAGATCACAAAGCCCCAATGTCTTCTGGCAACCATAATACTGCGTCCAGCAACCCACACCCTCATACCTATCAAAGGGCACATCATCAAAGACCATGAACCCGGCGTTGGAGTTCATGCGCTTGGATGAAACCTCCCCATCAAAGTTAACATGGTCACCCAACCTTCTGACATACTCAGTCATTGCAAGACCCGATCGACCAATCAGACAAATGGAGGGACAGCGCTGGCGATCGTCCGGTCTGTTGTAGACAAAGCGATCAAAGTGTCGGTTGATGATGGGTATATCCCGATAGGAGCGGATGTTGACCTCCTCATAGGGTACGATGTCATTCATACGTGCCTGGCCATACACACGGTTCTTGTGTGCCTCGATCGATGGATGATTGACAATCAACTCGCGAGGGATAGGCTGTGTGGCCAAACGATCAAAGTCCCATCTGGTCGGAGCATTGATTAAAGTATCCCACTTGGAGGACGCATCATCCGACTTGACGATATCTGACCTGGGGTCTCCAATAGTCGGCCAAAGACCGGTGGTGTCCCAGTCCTCGTGATCCTGAGGATCCCCATTACAGTGAATGAGGCCCTTCCATTGCCCCTCCACCGTACAGGATTGAGCGCAATCACCTGCCACCGCCTGGGTACCCACCACAGGCTTGGTGTGGAACTCGTGGTTCCCTACCTTCCTGACATAACACCTGAGCAACACAGTACCGAGATACCCCTAGAGTAGTGGTACGCCTTAGAATTGGCATACCAGACATCGGTGTGACACCTAACCTGAGAGATATTTGGATGGCACATGGGATTGTCCAAGCCAATGTCAAAGGCCCGCATAGTCTTGATATTTGGTGGGTCCCCCCTCGAGTTCAGATATATGTAGCCGAATATGTGCATGTGCCATTTCCCCTCGGCTATTAGCTGTCCATTCTCATCGCGCACAGCCTTATGCCTCTCAAAGCACCCAATGAGCTCCCTCAAGCGGTAGCGATGCTTCCAAAACTCGGCATGAACGGCAGCCACAGTAGGCTTCGAATCGAGGTTTGGATACGTGAGCAGTACCGATTTGCCCTGGTGGCCCTTGTGGGATCTCAGGCGCAACTGTCCCCTACGCCTGCAGGAGGCGATAGCCACCATCTCGGGTTCAGGTGTGCCATCCTGAATGAAAACCTCATGGTCGGGGGCCACGATAACACCAGAGGCCACAGCGGGAGCAGGCGACTCAATCACCACCTCCATTGTGGGAGGTGGTGGTGTTGGCGATACATGAGAGAGCGGAGAGGGAGACGGAGACAAAGGGGACCGTGATTGATAAATGCCAAATCGTCAGAGTTGGCAGACACAGAGGGAGAATGAGGAGAGTCGGGGTCTAGGATGTGTTCCATCATGAAAACGTGAAGTAAAGATATGGTGTAGATGTCTTGAGAATATTAAAGAGCATCATGACAACGGGAGGGGAACACCTCATTATATGAGACAAATATGTTGCGCCGCAATTGCGTGGCAACTGAGTATGAACAAGTAGACATTGGGTGACATTCCGCACCAAAAGATACGTTGGGCGGATTCTAAGTTAGAAACAGCAGCAACTTTTGCAAGAAGGAGTCTTGGCAAAATAGGGATCTTTTAAGATCCCCTCAGCTAATATTTCTGTTTCTAGGGGACAACTATCCCCTTCCTAAAAGGGTCAAACGAGTAGGCGTAAGTGCAGCATCCACATCCGGCATCGCAACTCTGTAACGCCATACACCCCAAGTGCAGAAATCACCTGTTACCCGGCCTGCACACAAGAGCCCCCCTTGCAAAGCAACCCCAACCCTACAGAGGGAGGCACATGACTCAGTCCCTGAGTCATACCCATGTGTCATACTCTAAGGCCCACCGGCCTTGTGCCCTAATGTGGATAGTGCGCAGCACACGGCGTGAAGCGCGCACACAACTGGCTGGTGCAATCAATAGTGCCCACATGCAGCATGCATAGAGGCACCCACACCACACCACTACCACTCTCAAGGATTGAGAAATGATAGTCCATCGACATTGGCGGGAACGACAACCTAGCCACACTGGGGGGAAATGTGTGCACAGTCCACATAAGTGTTGATACAAGCAGCCGGATTATGGTTAAACCATACATCTCTGAGGCCGCGCCCCGTTGAGCCTTGCACAGTGAACCCCGGCAAGGCGAGCAGACCTAACACGTCTAGTGAATCATTAGGGCTGTGTGAGTCATGTGGGCCTGCAAGGCGTATGCATGAGCAAACATGAAATGTAAGGATGGTACCACAAAGGTACCACATGTTACCGCAATCCATGGAGGTCCAACCACATCACACGATACTGCGTGGTGCAGCCGCCCACGGTTTCTGATACCGAATGGCACCTCAAGTGATCCTAACACATTTATATATTGGTTGGCAGTAGGCAACCAACCATACACCGTACAAACCCTATCTGCAGTATTAGGGTGGACATCCCTTCGCTCTAGATACACTGAATAATTGTCGTAGCGCGCGAAGTAACTCTACAAGGCAGTCATGCCAATAGATAGATTACAAAGTGGGTATTAGGGGTTTGGGGGGCTTGCCCCCTGTGTGGGAGTAGTGGTAACGTCGTAGGGGGGAGCTGAAGGCAGGGGGACCACCCCCCCTGCATGTTTTTATCTCACAGCGAAATGCGCGCACATCACTTGATTTACATGGACAAGCAAACAAATCAGTTTGACTAACTAAAAGGCAACCAACTACTCCCCAAGGCCCAGGCCGGCCAAGTCCCACATGCACTGCTCCGCCACACCATCATGCACCTGTTGAAAGCAGATGTGATCCTCAGGTGTCATTAGCTCCTCCACCACGAACCCCAAAGCATGGTGGAACTCATCCACCAAACCCCGAGTCCTCCTCTCCAACCTGACCGCCCTATCCCTCCAATACCTCACCAGCGCAGCCGCCCTCCTGGCAGCCACCCTCGGGGACATGCCAACCTCACTCCCATCCCGCCGACGAACACGATAGCCCCTAATCGCCACGTTCAGGCGGCACACCAACCTGCGGTGCAGCATCACCGCTGTGCAGAGATCGACGTGCTCAGGGTACCTCATTCCTCACATCTCGGCGAACCAGGCAACAAGCAGAATCGCCATGTCGGGCAAAATAGTAATATCCCCACAGGCCCTCATCTCCTTAACCGTACGCGCAGCCAGATCAAAGTAACAACAGTTGCCGATGTAGAACATCATCTCAACTGTCAAGTACACGCTATCGGCAAGGGGCAAGGTGTCCAACTCGAGGCTCCAACTGCCAATTCGTTCCGCATGAGCGGTTCCATCGACAGCCACGGGCAAAGGGCGCACACCTACAACGCGAGCAGGAGTAAGCCAAGGTGGCCACAGAATGAAGAAGACAACGCCATCAGATATAGCGACAGGGCAGCCGTCACAGTCGTGTAAGGCCCCAAATTGAGGGTGGGGGCAGGCAAGGCAGGAGTAGTGCTACCCGCCGGAAGAGCATAAGGATATGGCCCCGAGGGACCTGGCAGCTCCGGTGAGGCATTACTGCTCTCATTGCTATCAACCCGGAGTGATGAAAGAACCATAGTGACGATAATGTATATATTAGAAGTACATGTGGAAAGACGATCTTAGAGTGAGGTGTGGGTATGAAAAGTCCAGTCAGAAGTTGGCCATCCACACCTACTTAAATAGTAGGCGGCACCACCCATCTGCCCCACCACAACCATTTAAAAGCAACCACACCGCCCACCCACCACATGCCCATGCTCCATGACTGCCATACTGACTCCTGCCCACCACACAACTGCACCGTAATTTGAATATGGGACGCACCACCAAACCCGCATGGACAAGAACACTCACGCTTACACGTGCACCCAAGCGACAGAAGCTCACCCATCCTAACAAAGGGCCACGCCCTGCTGCCCCCGCCGGCGCAAGTCTAAACGCACATCCAACACAGGCTTGAGCATGAGCACAGCCCGCCCAATGCATAAGGCCAAGGGCATATGGGGTTAGTGCACACCCAACCAAAAACATCAGGTATGACACTAAACATTACAGGACGAGGATCCGGAGTCATGCGCTGAATGAGGCCACCACTCGGCTCCGAGAGACGCTGGGGGGATGTCCGTCTGCAGGCAACCAACACAGCATCCTCAGTCAAGGACATTGAAACGGATCAGGATGTTCTACCCTACCTCTGGTACCCACTATGCAACCTTTTTAGCACTGCCCTCACCCCTGCCCTGTGCGACCCCTCCAAGGTCTACGTTGAATACCTCACCATCAAGGCCGAGCTGCCGCTACTCTCATCGGTGCTTCATCGATCAATGCTCGTCTCAGGGCCTCTCGATGTCCTGGGGGCAGCATTCAGAACCCCCGCCCGTGGTGACACCTTCGACCGTGCCACCCGCCCCTTCACCCCTCCCGACCGAGACACTGAGATGGCCGAAGGTGTGCACACCGTTCCAACCCCACCAGCCGCCACCCTTGCCGATACAGAGTTCAGACTGTCACCAATCTCCCCGTTCCGCATCCCAGGTGTTGAGGGGTTTCGCCCTCTGGGGGGTATAGCCGTCAGTGCCACCCTCGGGCCAAATGCCCACCCCCTCTACGATACCAGAACGGTGAGAACGGAGGTCACCAGAGGTGCCATGCTACTCCCCATATGGATCAGGGTCCCGATCGGTGCATGGCACGACATGAAGGAGCAGGGGTTGCGGATCATATGTCGCAATCTCTATTTCCTGTTCTGCGCGGAGACCAGCCCAGACCCGATCACGTTCGAGGGGGGCATAATGGTGACAGTATGCTACCATGAGTAATAGGCTCCGGTAGATTAATAAAATAAAATAAAAAAAGAAAAATCAACTCCCTCGAGTAGTAGTCTCACCTCCCCTGATGCACACCCACATAGAACCCTGTGCGCACTACACTCTGAATAAAAGTGAAATCCGTAGGTACCGCCCATCAAATGCAAGCCCAAGTTGTCTGTCTGAGAGGAAGATATCTGTCCATGAGAGTACTGCTTGTGGGAAACCTAAAAACTGAAGAACCAAGAGTAGTTGGATTCTGAACACATGGTCAAAAGCACCTTTGACATCAACAAACAGGGCAGAGAGTACTTTACCATTACACTTAGCCTGTTGCACATCATGTACCAATGTCATAACTGCACCAACTGCACTCCTTCCTGGCCTGCCTCCCATCTGTTCAGTATGTAAAAGTCCCTCTGTCTCAGCAAGGTAAGAAAATCTTTTGGCCATAATCTTTTCTGAAATCTTTCCTAAACAGTTTAGCAATGAGAGAGGTCTGTAAGCTTTGGGAACTGAATAGTCAGGTTTGTTAGGTTTTCTGATAATTGCCCCTGTGGCCTCTCTCCAACAGTGTGGATGGTAGCCTATTTTCAGTAATAACTTGAACAAATCTGTAAGAGGAGTGGGGATTGCCTGATACACTTGCCTGAGGCAGAGAAAGTTGATACCATCTGGACCAGGAGCTTTGTTAGGAGCAGAGTTCTAGATTGCATCCTTCCCCTCAGAGTCTGTAACCTCAGGCCAGGGAAAACACTTATCTGTATCTGTATCTTGAATGTTGTAGTGAGATTGACATTCTGGTGGATCAGGAAACAGGCGGGTTGTGAACATGCTGCACTTGCTGTCAAAGTCAGTAGCACACCGTTGGTCAAGAGTTCTGGGTAGGAGTTTTCAGAGACTGTGTTGGTCTGGTATACTTAACTGCAGTGAAGATGTCTTGACCTTTGGCTGAGTTGAGAAAAGTCTGCCAACAGTTAGCTTTGCTATCTCTGATTGCTCTGAAGTATCTGTTTCTGCATCTTTTGTAGTCAGTATGATCAGCTTCTAATCTATTAGTTTTCCACTTCCTATGCTCTCTGGCCATTTCCTGTCTCAAAGTTGTAAGCTCTTCACTCCACCACCTCTTAGATCTGGCACAAGGTCTGCTGAGAGGAACATGTAGGTTAAGTGAGGACAGGATAGAATCTTTCAGTATCAAAGCTGCCTGGTCCAATGAGTTAGTAGTACCACATGTCAAGTGAGAGTAAAAGGAAGAGGAAGACTCAGCCATCAGAGATTGAAGTGTTGTAGTGAAAGAGTTCCAATCTCCTTTCTGCCAGTTTTATTTGTTGCTCATAGGACTAGGAACCAAGTTGTCAGTATCTAAGACCAAGGTGGATCTAACCACTTCATGGTCACTGCCAGTATGGGCCTCATCATCTACAGCCCAATTCACCACCTTGTCAAATATTTTATCTGTTGGCAGCGGGAGGTCTAGTATTGAACTGCCTGAGCCTTGTCTGTAGTTGTAGGTAGGGATATCAGGTTGGTTGACTAGATCACAGTTGTTAGCCTAAAAAACTATTCAACAAGAACATCACCACTGATTTGTTGTTGAACTGCTGAATTCCACCAGGAATTGTGGGCATTGAAATCACCACAGAGAATAGAGTGTTGGGGAATATGCAGCAGGTGCAGAGTTCTGTCCATGGTGTAGAGTGGTCTAGAGTCTGAGGTCAGCTTCCTTCTTTCATTATAAATATTCCAGAGGGTAAACTTCTCTTTTCCAGCAAGAATGAGGAGAAGAAGTACATCACAATCAGGATGAGGAAGAAGGTCAGATCTGTAGGTACAAAGAATGTCAAGTCTGGATTTGCTGATATATGCAGCTGTCCTAGGTCTCTCATTATTAGAAGTATCAGGTAGAATAGAAGTAAAAGAGGGGTGAGAATAAGCAGAGCCATCAGGAGCCAACCAGGGCTCTTGTACCAGGACAATATCTGCTGTACCATTAGTGTAGTGAAGGAGTGTGGTCAATACTTCCTAGGTCTTTGCACAGTTGTCCTGAACAATAGTAAGTTCTGTGCCTCTCATAATGAATGGGAATGATTGTCAGTGGTAGGGAGTTCTGGCTTTTTCACTAAGTTCCTGTAAGCTTCACATCTTTGGTCAGTAGCTTTGTGAGAGCCCTCACAGTTAGCACACGTGAACTGGAAATGGGAACATTTCTTCATGGTTTGACAGGAAGAGCATTGGTGAAAAGTAGTGGAGTGTGGACCAGCCCAAAGCTGACATTGTGCAGGGTGCCTGCAGGTTCTCTTGTGATGGCTAAACCTTTGACAGTTTCTGCATTGAGTTGTAGGTCTGATGTCAACAAACTCAGAAGTTCTGACAGACATTCCTGCTATAACCAGTCTATTTCTCAGTGCATGAATCAATTCTCTTTGAGTTTTAAAGGAAAGGACTAGGGAGGAGTGCAACTTTCCTACTCTGGACTCTCGTTTTGTCAACCATCTTGGGGGAGCAGCAATCTGAATGTCATGATTGTATATCTCTATGTCTTCCTTGAAGGCCTCCATCTCCTTCTCCTTACTGTCTGCCACAATCAAGTCAGTAGCAACAGAGTGGGCAACAAGTTTATACCATCTTTCTCTAACCACAACCTCTTGTAGGCCAGGCACCAGGTGACTCCAAACACTTTCCTTCTCTTTGAGCTCAGCTGCAGTGTGACCATGCTTTACCTCAATTACTATGTTGTTGTTGACTGAAAGTCTAACAAGAACAATAGAAATAGTCAGTTTGGCATTGGTCAAGGCACTGTTGATGGACTCTCTGATCTGGAGGGGGTTGAAGTTGGGAGGGGGTGTGGTAGGCTTGAGAATAAGTGTTCTCTCTGGCTCTGGGGTTGATTCTGGGCGCTTTTTTGAGGCTTTCGTAGTAGAAGGAATAGCTGATGGTGTTGCCTGTTCAACTATATTAGCCCAAGTCTTCTTTGCAGGCTGGGGAAGAGGAGTAGTAGTAGCAGGAGCAGAGAGTTGGTCAACTCTGGTTAGAATATGGTTTAAAGTCTCTCTTCCTGTTTGGTTAGTCTGCTTTCAATAGCCTGGGGAATAGAAGAAGAAGTGGAGGCTTGAACAATGGGTGCTGCATCAGGTATGTGATTATCAGGATAGCTGCTAATTGTAAGAATCAGCTGACTGAGAAACTCATGTTCACCCTGAGTAAATTTCCTCTTTGATTCCTGAATGTGGTCAATAAGATCATAGAGGAATTCTTCAAAAGAGATTTCTTTAGGTCTTTGGGCAGAAGTAGGTGGGGGAGGGGTAGAAGAGTAAATTTGTTCCAGTGGGGATGTGATAGAAGAGGGCAAAGGGGTAAGATTTCTCCTAGCTGTGCCTCTCATTCTATGAATTGCAAGGTCAGGTTTAGGAGGTTGTCTTGCTGGAGGAGTACTAGGATCAGGTAGGGAAGAGGAAAATAAAAGGCTCTTATCATTGAGATGGACCTTGGTGGCAGCTTCCACAGAGTAGTAGGAGTGGGTAGACATTCAGACAGGTGGGGTAGTATGTATTATGGTAGGGTAGAGAGTGAAAAGATAAGAAAGAATGATAAGAGTTGGTAGTGTGGCCAAAAGCAACAAGGGGGGAAATAAACAACTTAATAAAATCACAACAAACAGGGAACAAGGAGGAAACAAATGACAACTGCAGGGGTAAAAGGAGGGAAACCTAGCTGAAATTTTCACAGGAGATCCAGAATAGCTTCAGGAGTATCCTGTTAAAAGATTAGAGCTGGAGCTCCAAAACTCCTTAGGTGGTGGTAGGAAAGCCTGATTTCAGGGGTAGAAATAGGGGTAAAATTAAAGAAGTGTGCCAAGATAGGGGTAAAAGTGGGATTTTTGATCAGAAAATTGGGGAAAGAATTTAAAGTAGTTTATTTAACAGGAATCTCTGTGCTGGAAAAGGGAGAAGTTTTGGTTGTTGAAATAATGTATAGGGGGGTTCTTGGAGGATGTGGTTGGGGTGTGTTTCTAGGATGGCTGGGGTTTATGCTCCTCCTAGGCTGTCTGATACTGATATGAGAAGGGTTATAAACGAGTTTGGTATAGTTGATGTTATGGGTGGAGATTTTAATGCCAGACATGTGAGGTGGTCTGGTGGTTTGGATTCGGGGAGATATCCATCTGGTGATGAGTTTGCTACGGATTGTGGATCAGGGTGGCTTTGAGGTTTGTCTGGTTAGGGATTTTACTTACAGGAATACTTCAGTGCTCGACATTACGTTTCATCTGACTTCTGAATACATTACCCATTGGTATGTTGATATTGCTAGTCTGGATATGACTCAGGTTTTGAGGTTGGATGTGATGGAACATGTGGGTATTGTTGGAGGTGGTATTCCGTGGAGGAGGGTGGACTGGGATGCTTTGACCTTGGAGATGGAGGACGCCATGGGAGCCTCTTGTAGGATGGAGTAGGATGGTGTTAGGAAGGGTGTGAATGGGATACGATAGCCTCCCCGGAGGAACTGTATGCCTGGTTGGTGGAGTGAGGGTTGTGCCGAATGAGGGCTGATTTTAGGTGGTTAAGGAGGAATGGGAGGAAAGAGGACTACATATTAGCAAGGAAGATATACCATGCTGGTTTACGGGACACGATGGACCAGGCCCTTGGGAAGAGGTTAGCCGATACGACAGACCCTGACATTTTTTGCACCATCAATGTTTTGGAGTTGCCATATACTCTGCCCTCAATGTTGAATGATGGTGGGACATATACCACAACACATAGCAGTATAGCTGATATGATCGCTGCCCAATTGGGGCTACTGATGGGCCTGGTGCTTTCCGTCTGATGCCTAGCGTTTCTGGATTTGACCATGTTTGTGAGTCGGAGATTGTGGCTGCCCTTGACAGGTGCCCCAAAAACACTGCACTGGGTCCCGAAAGGATAACCTATCCGTTTCTAGGATGACTTAGGAAGAAATGGCCCTCTCAGTTCAATGATATGGTGAGGAGATTGCTTTACAGCGATCATCACGCCTTGCATCTTGGTGAGGTGGTGCTCATTCAGAAGGCTGCTAAACCCCGTTACGATATTGTCAAATCTTAAAGGATGATTGCATTGCTGTCAAGTTTTGCTAAGCTCCTGGAGAGAATTGTTTTGAAGAGGATGGTTGGGTTGATTGAGTTGGGGGAGACCAAGTTTGGAGGAAGGCCTAAGAGAGGTATTCATGATGCGATGTCTAACATTCTTGAGTTTTTGAAGGACTGTCATGGGATGGAGAGATTCGTGATCTCCCTGAGTGAGGAAAGCGGCTTTGACAAGTTGGGTCGGGGCCTGCTAAAAGACTTCCTTGTGGCCAGAGGATGTGCTCCTTAAATTGTAGAATGGGTTGGGAGATAGTACGAGCATAGAGTAGTGTGGTTCAAGTTCAATGGCCGAATATCTAGGAACTACCATGTTGGCAAGGGGATCCTGCAAGGCTCGCCTCTCTCGCCCACTCTGGTTGTCGCCTACATTGCCAACATTATGGAACCCCGAATTCGGTACAGTCCCTCTGTTCGCACTATGGTTTCTTCCTATGTTGATGACACTACGATCCTTGTCGCGGCTTTTCAAAGGAGCTTATTTGCCTACAGTATATTACAGGAGCGAGTTTGTTGGGGACTACTTTGAATACATGAAGAGGATCCAGATTAATGTGAACTACACTCTGCGAAATATATATTCCGATTGCCTAATCGGCTCGCCATCAATATTGAGTTGGCTGAGTTTGGTATACCCCCGGTACACCTTCAGGCTGCATACCTGCAGATAAGGTGTTATGCTAGGATGTTGTCCCATTGTTTTGGAGGTTCTTTTGAGTGGTTTAGAGTGATTAGGGATAGCTGGAAGGAGGATGGCATCACGGCTGAAGTGGTTGAGTCCGATGTCATAATTGCCAATATTCCCACTTATGTGATTGTCCGAGACAAGGATGCGGCCATTGCCAATCATGATAGGCTTTGGGAAGGATACCTGCACAGTGACCAGGATGTTTTTTATACCGACGGTTGAAGTTCATGGGGTTGTGCTGGTGAAGGTGTGGTCAGCTATGAGAGGCGTTTTAGGGATGATGCTCTGTCATTTGGCTTGCCCGGAGACTGGTGTGCACTAGAGTGTGCGATCTTTGGGTACTATCAGGCTTTGTCAACAGTATATGACTGGAGACCTATTACTATTTTCATGGATTGCCTTCCTGTTGTTGAGATGTTGGGCGTGCTGGGTTCACACAGGCAGAATGCTATATTGGCCAATTTGTTTTCTCCAGTTTTGGATGGTGTGCGTGAGGTGACCTTGGTCTGGGTCCCTGGACATATGGGCATTAGGGGAAATGTGGTGGCCGAATAGGCTGCTAAGGATAGTTGTTGGATGGTGGTTGATGCGCTGGCTAGGGGTGGGATGGAGATGAATGTGAGGAATGATGCTGTTGCTAAGGAGTTGAGGGCTGTGGAGTGGAAAGGGTGGCATGCCGGCCAAGTAGAGGATTATTACTGTCGTTTACCTTCACAACCTAAGCATTTTCGGGGACTTCTATGATGGGGCATATATGTTTTGGTACACTTGAGGAGGGGAACTGGGACAGACAAGGACATGGGCCATGCCAAGATTCCCAAGATTGCTTCCATTTGTCACTGTGTTCAAAATGGGAGGGGATGGTGGACCACCGCAAAGTAAGGTCTTGAAGGAGAGCTGTGTTTTGGAATGGGTCAATTGGTGGAGGAAGCAAAATTCCTTGGGTATGAATATTGTCAGACACAAGACCAGTATTCAAGACGTCCAGGTTGTTGGTAGGGATCCCTTCAATGGTGGATGTCGGATATCGGTCGGTTGTGCACCCACTGTTCCGGCTCGGTGTGTTCCGCTTGGTGATTTGTATGTGGAGTGTGGCAAAACATCTAGGTGTCTTCATTGTTGCAGACCCAATTGTCCAAGGCGGGGCCAGTTTAGTTTTGTGCCTCTTGCTTGGGTTTAGGGGTGATTGTTATGTTTGCGGAGGTCACTTTATTGGGACGGTTGATGAAGGTGCTTTTAGGGCCAGATCAAAGTGACACCTGCAGAGGAATGAGAGGTGCTTGATGATATGTAGGGGACATCAGTAGTTAAAGGTGTTTGGGAGATTTGGGAATATGAGTGAGATGGATGCTTGCGTGACAATGTTGTTTGATATACCAGTTGGGACTCGGCGGTGTGTTTGTAGCCTATTTTATACTTCTGGGGGGGGTTTAAGATATCCTGTTAAGAAGAATGAGGGATGAATGCTTGTTTGGAGGTCTCGTGATATGCAAGATATGGAGAGGTAGGAAGATGATATTTTACAGGAACGGGTGATGGAGGGCCCTGACTCTGATATGGGTTTTGCGAGCCAGGAAGAGGCTTTAATACAGGAGGGGACTGGTTCCCCTGAGTGCCTGTGAGCCTGGTGGTTGTTGGTATTGTTTTTGGTTGTTTTGGTTTTGGGTTTTTGGGTTCTGGGCTTTTTGTTAGTGGTGGTTATATTTGTTGGTTTAGTGAGGACAGCCAGGTGTTGGCATGCCATAACACAATGCCGATCAGGTGCACGTTTAGTATAAGCTATAGTTGATAGGAATAGAATAAAGAGTAGAAAAAACGATACCAAGTTTTTCACCGAGCTTTCACCTCATTGGTTAACAACCGATTCTCCCCACTTCATTCTCCACTTTAAAAACCCTTTATTAACAATTCTTCTCCGCCTATTTGTTATTTTATCACTTCTATCAATAGAATCCTTCCAGCCTACACTTTGATGTCTAGTAGACAAATGGGCAGAGTGAGGGGGGGTGGATACCCGCATGCCCCCCGATTCAACCCCGGCAGCTCTGAAGCCCCCACCTCTGCAGATGACACCAGGATGGAAGAAGATTCCCCTTCTCCTGTGAAGACGGATACCACCCAAGCCTCTGTCTCTGGCTATGATGGAAAGCATACCACTCTTGAATCCCTCCAGGAGGAAGTCAACGCCCTCTTCAATCAGAAAAGGTCTTGGGCTGATTGTTATGAATTCCTTTTGACCAGCTTTAAGGCCCTGGAAAACCACTTGAAAGTTGTTCAAGAACGTCACATCAAGGATACCCAAGACCTCAAAGATGAGAACACTACCCTGACCTCAGAAATCCAACACCTCCAACACCTTCAAGGCCAGCCACCAGAAGCAACCACCCCCACACCATAAAGGCTGATCCTACCTCTCCCTACCGTTAGCTTAGTCCAGAAAGCTGCCAGAGCAGCTTCTGCCCCTCTCCCTACCTCCTCTCAAAATAAGAAGCCTCTGACTTCTGTTTTGACCAAACGCACCCTCACTATTGTCATTGAGAGAAATGGCACAGGACTCCCAGACAATACCAACAGACTTGACTATACGCAATGCTATCAACTCTGCAATCAAGAAGCCTCTTATTGCTACTATAGAGTTTACCACCAACCACAAAGTCAAGCTTATCACCAATGACAATACTACTGCCATCTCTGTCCTTGAAGCCCACCACCTGGCCATTGAGGAAGCCCTCAGAGGCAACATAGCTGCAGCAACTGGTCTTAGGAAGGATGAAATCTGGCAGAAGGTTATTATCTATGGCATCCCTACTTCCAGTCCCTTCAAGATAGTCCAATCTGAAGCCCAAGACTTTAACACTAGCATACATCTCCCCCGCCCTCCTGGATGGTTAACCACACAGGCCCAGCGCTCTAAGAAATCAGCATCCACCATGGTTCTTACAATTGCGGGCAAAGATGCAGCAACCAAGGCCTTGACCTCTGGCCTGTCCCTCTTTGGTAGAAAGTTCAAAGTTCAGACATATCTCTCCTTTGGACCAGACACTCAATGCAACATCTGTTTGTCCTTTGGACACAACACCTCCAAGTGCACAACCAACTCCAACGGCAATTTATGTGCTGGGGAACATCCAGCCTACCTCCATACCTGCGGTCATTCTGACTGCCCTACCAAGGCCAAACAGTGTCTCCACACAACCCTTAAGTGCAGCAACCAGGGAGATTCACACCAGGCCGACTTCAAAGAATACCCCACATACCTTAGCGCACACCATGAAGCAACTGAGAGGAGGAACATGGCTGACTAGGTTTATACATTTATTTCCTTTTATTGGTTAGGCATTTGGCGGAGCGGAGGATTTTCTAGGTTAAAGGGGTTGTTAGGGCTTATGCCGGGGGGCCAACGGAAAGTGGACACTATCATGTAGTAGGAGACAGATCATGGACAGGATATAAGGGGTCCCAGACCAGATATATGGTACTTACCGCTTGATAGCCTTCGGGCTCCATAAGCGTAATGATCTATATTAATAATAATAATGTTTCCTGACCCACGCCCCTGCCACTCCAATTACAATTTTCAGGATACCCAGATTATTATTATTATTATTATTATAGATCATTACACTTATGGAGCCCTAAGGCTATGAAGCAGTAACTAGCATACATCTGGGACACCACTGTGTCCAGTCCATGATCTGCCTTCTACTACATAATATTGTCCACTTTTTGTTGGCCCCCCGGCATAAGTGCTAACAACCCCTTTAACAATGGAAATCCTCAACTCCGCAATATGCCTAACCAATAAAAGGAAATACCTGTATAAACCTAGTCAGCCCTGTTCCTCCTCTCAGTCGCTTCCTGGTATGCACTAAGGTAGGTGGGGCATTCTTTGAAGTCTGCCTGGTGTGGATCTGCGCAGTTCGTGCATTTGAGAGTGGTGTGAAGACATTGTTTGCCCTTGGTAGGGCAGTCAGACTGACCTCAGGTATGAAGGTAGGCTGGGTGTTGTCCAGCACAAAGATCGCAGTGGGTGTTGTTTGCGCTCTTGGAGGTATGGTGTCCAAAGGTGAAATAGTTGGTGCATTGGGTATCTTGTCCAAAGGTAAGATATTTCTCAAATTTGAACTTACTGCTGAAGAGGGAAAGGCCAGAGGAAATGGCTTTAGTTGCTGCATCTTCGTCCGCAATTGTAAGAACCATGGTTGATGCTGATTTCTTGGAACTCTGGGCTTCTATAGTAAGCCATCTAGGAGGGCGGGGGAGGTGGATACCAGTGTTGAAGTCTCGCACTTCAGACTGGACAGTGGTAAAGGAACTGGAGGTAGGAATGCCATGGATGATAACCTTGTGCCAGACTTGATCCTTCCTAAGTCCGGTTGCTGCATGTATAGTGGCTGTGATGGCTTCCTCAATGGCAGTGCGGTGAGATTTGAGGACAGAGAGGGCAGGAGTATTGTCTTTGCCGATAGGTTTGATGTTATGGTGTGTAGTGAACTCTATAGTAGCAATAAGAGGCTTCTTGATTGCAGAGTTGATAACGTTTCTCATGGTGAGGTTGTTGGTGTTGTCAGGGAGTGCTATGCCATTTTTCTCAATGACAACGGTACTGTCTCGTTTGGTCAAAACTCAAGGGATTGCCTTCTTGTTCGTTGGAGGGGTAGTGGCAGGGGGGGCAAGTGCTCTGGCACCATTCTGGGCCCAGGTAAGGGTAGGGAGTTGTGCAATTGGTCTAGATGGGGGGGGTAGTAGTGGTGCCGGGAGCAGGTTGTTTGCACTGTTGCTATTGTATTTCAGTTGGAAGGGTGGTAATCTGATCTTTCAGATCCTGAGTGTCCTTGATGTAACGTTCTTGAACAACTTTCAAGTGTTTCTCAAGGGTCTCAAAGGTTGTCAAGAGGTATTGGGAACAATCAGCCAAGGATTTGTTCTGATTGATGAGGGCATTGGGTATGTCTTGGAGAAATTCAAGGGTGGTAGATTCGCCATCATGGGCAGAATGAGAAGTCTGGGAGACAACTGTTTGGACAGGAAAAGGGGAATCTTCTTCATCCTCATATCATGAGGCGAGGTGGGGGCTTCAGAGCGGTGGGGGTTGAATGGGGGGGCAAGGGTGTTTCCACCCCCCCTCCCTCTGCCCCTTTGTCTATTAGACATCAGAGGGTATGCTGGAAGGACTCTGGTGATAGAAGTGATAATGTAACAAATAGGCGAGGGAGATTGGTTGATAAAACATCTTTAAAGTGGGGAATGAAGTGGTGAGAATTGGTTATTAGCCAATGAGGTCAAAGCTCGGCGAAAGGTTCGGTGTGTTGTTATCTTTTGCTATGGTTGTAAGGGCAATGGAGTTCCTTGTTCCATTGTAAAAACTTGAAGTAAAGATATCGTGTAGATCCTTCCACAATATTACAAAGTATCATCCTAACCATGAGGGAACACCCCATCATTTAAAGACAAATACCTTGCACCGCTACAGCTTGCCAACTGAGTATGACCAAGTACACATTGCATGACATTCCGCACCAAAAGGGCAATTGTGCACATTCTAACTCAGAAACAGCAGCAAGTTCTGCAAGACAGAGTCTTGACACAAAGGCGATCTTGCAACATCCTCTCAGCTAATATTACTCTTTCTAAGGGACAACAGTCCCCTCCCCTTTTATCGCCTACTTTACTAGGAAATCCTTATGGGAGGGTACAATGGTGATAGTCGGGGGATAGTGCGACTATCCCCTTTCCTAAAAAGGTCAAACAGGCAAGCGTAAGCAAAGCGTGCACATTCGGCATTGCAACAATGTTACGCCACACACTGCAATTGCACCCATCCCTTGTTACCCGGCCTTTGCAGAGGGCCCTGTTGCAACACCACACTATGGAGGGAGGCACATGATTCATCCCATGAGTCCTACATTCAGGACCACTAGCCTTGTGCCCACATTCAGCATGTATTTAGGCACCCACACTACTGCCACTCTTGAGAATCGAGAAATGATATTTGATCGACATTGGCGGGAAGGACAACCCAGCCACACTCCTCCATTGTATGTGCAGCAGACATACGTGTCGATACAAGTAGCCGGATTAAGGTATAACCATACATCTCTGAGGCAGCACCCCATCGAGCCTTACGCAGTGAACCCTACCAAGGTGAGCAGACCCAAAACGTCTAGGGAATCATTAGCGCTGTTTGAGTCATATGTGCCTGCAAGGTGCATCGATGAGTAAACATGAAATGTAAGAATGGTACAACCAAGGTACAACATGTTACTGCAATCCATAAAGGTACAACAGCATCACATGAGTCCGTACGGTGTAACCACCTACTGTTTCTTATATACCATAGCACTGCAAGTGATGCTAATACATTTGCAAATTGGTTGGTAACAGGCAACCAACCATACACTGTACAAAACCCCATCTGCAGTATTAGGGTTGACATCCCTTCGCTCTAGATACATTGAATAATTTGTCGTAGCGCGCAAAGTAAGGCACCAAGCCAGTCATGCTAATATATAGATTACAAAGTAAGCATCGGGGGTGCTGGGGGCCTGCCCCCTGGGTGGGAGCTGTTGTAATGTTGTAGGGGGGAGCTGAAGGAAGGGGGACCACCCCCCCACCCCCCCGGCATGTTTTTACCTCTGAGCTATATATGCACACATCAAAATTGATTTATATAAACAAACAAATCAATTTGACTAACTAAAAAAGGAACCAACTACTCCCCAAGGCCCAGACTGCCCAGCTCCCACATGCATCGTTACGCTGCGCCATCATACACGTGCTAGTAGCAGAGGCAATTCTCAGGTGACAGGAACTCCGCTAAAACAATAACCAAACCATGGCGGAACTCATCCACCAAAACCCAAGTCCTCCTCACTGACCTGTCCTCCCTGCCCCTCGAATACCTCCTCCACGCTGCCTCCCTCCTGGCAGCCTGCCTAGGAGACACGCCAAAGTCCCTCCCAGCCTGCCGACGAACAAGATAACCCCGAATCGCCAGGTTCGGGCGGCCCACCAACCTGCAGTGCAGCATCACCGCCAGACAGACATTGAGGTGATCGGGGTATTTCAAACCCCACATCGTGGCGAATCAGACCACCAGGGGAATCGCCTTGTCGGAAACAATGGTGAGGTCCCGACAGGCCCTTATCTCCTCGACCGTGCTTGCAGAGAGATCAAAGTAGCAACAGTTGCCAATGTAGGACATCATCTCAAGCGTCAGGTATACACTATCAGCCAGGGGAAAGGTGTCCAACTTGAGGCTCCAAATGGCACTCAGTTTGGCATGAGCAGTTCCCTCCACAGCCAAGGAGGAGGAGGGGCACAAACAACACGCACACGTGCAAGACGAAGTTGGCCACAGAACGAAGAAGCCGACACCATTAGATATAGCGATAGTGCCAGTGTTACCATCACATAAGGCCCCAAATAGAGGGTGGGCACAGGAGAGGTAGGGGCATGGCTACCCACTGGAAGAACATATGGACACTTCCCTGAGGGACCTGGCAGGTCCGGTGAGGCATCATGCCTATTATCACTATTGACCCGGAGTGTTGAAAGGATCATAGTGATGATAAAGTATGTATTAGATGTAAATGTGGAAATTCGCGAGGTTTAGGTATGAATGGTTTTGCCACAAGTTGGCCATCCACATCTATTTCAATAATAGGCGACACTACCCACCCACCACAAACATTTAAAAGCACCCACACCACCCACACCCTACATGCCGATGCTCCATGACTCCCATACCCATTTCTGCCCACCACACAACCGTACTGTAATTCCAATATGGTCGGCAACAAATGCGGAAGGTCAAGAACACTCATACCCACACGGGTGTCTGAGCGACTGAAGCTATATTATCTAAACATGGGGCCACGCCTTGCTGCCCCCAGCCGCCCCTGCAGTGGCAAGTCTACATTTACACAGAACACAGGCTGAACAAAAGGTACATCCAGCCCAATGCGCAGGGCAAAGGGCATATGGGGTCAGTACACACACACCACAAACATAATGTATGACACAAAACATTACAGGGCAAGGATCTGGATTCATGCGCAAACTGAGGGCACCACTCAGTTCCGACAGGAGTTGAAGAGATATCCGCCTTCAGGTGACAAACATTGCCGTCCAAGTTAAGGACATTGAGACAGACCCTGATGTAGCACCCTACCTCTGGTACCCACTATGCAACCTGTTTAGCAATGCCCTCACCCCCACCCAGCGCAACCCCTTTATGGTCTACATTGACTACTTGACCATCAAGGACAAGTTATGGTTAGCGTCATTGCTGCTTCACCAATCAATAGGAGGTTGAGGGCTTGGCGATGACCTGGCTGCGACATTCAGGACTCCTGCAACAGGTGACAATATCCCCCGTGCAACTATAACCTCCACCACAGCCAAAGCAGACACCTAGAGGGGTGAAGCTGCCACCAGCCCAGTCCAGACCGTGCCAAGCCGACCCACTACCACCCTGTGCAACAAAGTGTTCAGGAACTCACCATCCTCCCCATTCAACATCTGGGGAGTTGAGGGCTTTCACTCCCGGGGAGGAACAGATGTTTGGGCCACACTTGGGCCAAAGAGTGACACCCGGTATGATACAAGAACTATCAGAACAGAAGTCAGAGGGGGGGCGGAACTACTGCCGCTATTGATCAGAGTCCCGATCAGTGCATGGCACGATATGATGGAGCAAGTGTTGCGGATTATATGATTATCATAATTCTTTACAGTTATGGAGCCCGAAGGCTACGAAGCCCTAACTACCATACATAAATGACACAAAGTGTCGGTCCGTGATAACCTTCTCCTAAATGATAGTTGCAACTTTGCAGTGGCCCCCCGGCATAAGCACTAACAAATCATCCCCTTAACAAAAGAAATCCACCTCCCCGCCTAATGCCTAACAAAGCAAAGGAAATACATGTAAAGAAACCTTGTCAGCCCTTTTCCTCCTCTCAGTTACTTCCTGGTATGCATTGAGGTATGTTGGGCATTCTTTGAAGTCAGCCTGGTGTGGGTCTCCGCAGCTGCACTTGAGGGTGGTATGAAGGCACTGTTTACCCTTGGTAGGGGAGTCAGAATGGCCACAGGGATGGAGGTATCCAGGATGCTTGCCAGCACAAATGTTGCAGTAGGTATTGTTTGTGCACTTGGAGGTGTGGTGTCCAAAGGCTAAACATTTATTGCATTGAGTGTCTGGTCCAAAGGTGAGGTACTTCTGAACTTTGAACTTTCTGCCGAAGATGGACAGCCCAGTGGAGATTGCCTTGGTTGCTGCATCTTTGCCCAAAATTGTAAGAACCATGGTGGATGCTGATTTCTTAGAACGTTGGGTCTCTGTGGTGAGCCATCTAGGAGGGCGGGAAAGGTGGATACAAGGGTTGAAGGCTTGGACTTCAGACTGATCCCAACTTGAGACCATCATGAGGGACCAGAGTCCAGGCGGTAAGGGCAGTAGGGTGCCAGCCAAGGAGAGAAGGCAGTAGAGTGCGAGCCGATGAAACCGTGGGAGCAGAAAAAGGAGGGGTAGACCCAAACCCAGAAGTACGAGGGAAGGCGACCGAAACCAGATCACGATTTTTTGACGATGCCGACCGTAGCGGACAGGACTCTCAGGAGATAGTGCAGTAGCAGAGAGCAGAGCCACCTGGGCCACTACTTCACCGATAGCCCGAGACTGCGACCGACCCGTTGACAAGGTAAGGGGGTTGCTGACAGTGCAAAGTGTCAAGCGAGGGCAGCGAAACACAGTCCGGAGAGAGGAGGGGAGAGTAACCGTGAAACAGCTAGACAAAGACTGCCGGTAGACAATCTCATCAGGAGGGAATCAGAGGGGAGAGGGGGAGGGGAATAGCTTCACCCTTCTAGGCACCTAGGCCATCAAAGAATAGGAGAGGGGACCGTCCGTGATGATTTCCCATGGTGTTGAGATTGCAATCTCCGGAGGTGTAGGGGAGATGGTTTGTGTCTAAATACTGTGACCTTTTTTTTCTTTTTTTTTTCTTTTTTTTCTTTGTGTTTTTTTTAAATCATATGCATTTGTTTAAGCTACAAAGACAACTCATCCTCCGTCTCCTCGACACATCCGGCGATTGAAATCTCAACACCACGGGATTATCACCACTTTTCAAACTCCACCCCCCGTTATGAGTTCGCTCTAGGGGGTGGAGTCATACCTCCTCTACACTCCCCTTCCCTTAGGTTCATCCCTTTGGGCTTTCTTCACTCTGGGTTGATGGATTTCGTCTTCTTTT
>Ga0307509_10004126_pt1 | contig 21238 bp, 23 predicted proteins | sample 10_EM_MG_FD_202245 | JGI IMG/M metagenome (GOLD analysis project Ga0307509, IMG submission 202245) | Populus trichocarpa ectomycorrhiza microbial communities from riparian zone in the Pacific Northwest, United States - 10_EM | ecosystem: Host-associated > Plants > Roots > Unclassified | place... | reverse complement strand
ATTCTACTTCGACAACCAACTTTTCCTCGAGAGAACTAAATTGAGTGAAGCTTCGAGCTTAACTATATTAAGTTTTACCGTTGATTCTTTTGAATTATTTTACCTCATCTTTATCTTCTACTTTGAGAGTTTGGTGCGGTCGCAACCTTAGAGTTCACCTCTCTATAGGGTGCCCCCGTTACACAGGCTTATCTAACACAATGCCATTTGCCTTCTTCAGGGAGGCGGGGTGATGTCCATAGCGTAACAGAGGAGAGAGGAGATCGGTGAGGAGGGAAGGGCACGACCGATGAACCTGTTTCCATACGGAGAAGGAAGAGAGAGGAGGGGTGAAGATTTTGAGAGGGGGTGACGTAAGTGGTCACGAGGTATCACTCGTAACCACAGCAACAGACAAGAAGAGAGCACACCCCGACTACAGTTTCCAACACTTCCTTCCTTCCTGCCTTCTCTCGCGACACACCTTTTTCTTCCTTCCTACACATAATATTCCTCAAGTATTTCCTTTTCATTAACTTATATCACAATCAATTAGTCAATGATCTTCGACCACTGAAGCGGTTTTACTCTACTGAGCAAAATCCTCACCGTAAATCATTTACCTCCGCAGCCACTATTTTCAACATTCTAGTGGTATGCAACTTTCACTTGATTTATGTACAAGTACGATAGTCGCTATGATGCCCCATTACTCGTGGGTGCTAACTTGGAAGCTAACTTCCCGTGCTAGCATAGTACCAGTCCCACCGGCGATCTGGGAAATCTATGATATCGTTTATGGAAGAATGCTCCGGAGGTTAGACACCACAGTTTCCTTCCGTCCATACCATACAAATGGCCCTTCTCCTTCCGCTTCAAAACGGAGAGAAGCCTATTTTCACAACAGAAACGGTCGCCCAACGGAACGGCCCCATTTTTGCCAACGGGCTCTACAGGGAGCGAGAAAACATTTGAGCTGCAAGGTGGGTTTTACATACCATTTTACCTGTAGGAGGGTGTGGGTAGTGCCTTGTGATCTGGGGTGCTTCACACTGTGAGTGCTAGCAGTCAGTGTGCGCGTGGGGGATAGTGGGGTGGATTAAGCTTATGGGAGCAGCAGCTGCCACATCCCCCTCGTCAAGTTCCTCTTCTCTCCCTATTTAAATCCTTCCTTCCTCTCCCCATTCTTGCGTTATTCTCTCCACGGCCACCGTCACCACAAGACCATCCATCCATCCATCCATCCATTCTCGAGCAGCCATCGATCAAACGAACTACCAGGCACCAATGTTATTCTCCGGCCACCTCACCTTCCTCTAGCGGTGCTAGCCCTCTCGACTGGGAAACTCTCACTCTAATCTCTGAGGCCTATGGCTGCTCGCGGGAGACTCACGGATCTGTGTATAATCCTCAGAACCTGCGTTCATATAATAACCTGGGCACTTGTGAGTTTGGCGTCTGCGCCTAGTATGAAACGGCGATGAGTTTGAGGACTTTCGGAAACTTTTCGTACGCCATCGCTACCTGATGTGTCCAGTTTCATGATAACTGAGTGACAGGTGGAAGGCAACAGTGGGATACCAAGTTGGTGGTTCCCTTTGAATGTTAGGGTTTATTAAGTTGGGGAGGTAACTGGGTAAAAATAAAATTTAGTGAAATAAGTTTTGCTTGAGTTGGATGGGTGGTCTTTTCTCTTTTTTCACCGGTGTTATATGCTTAGTGGGGACACTGGGACTTAGTGATTGCCTTGTTTCCTGCTCTATGCACTTTTTTTTTTGACCCATATTCAGTCCATTATCCTAACCATGCCGCTATCATCTCTATTGCTGTATAGTAAGCATTACCGCCGCCTCGAAAGCGCATATGCTACGCTCACTAAAACCCTAGTCAGCACGGGATCAGGACGGGTGGGATCAAACAAGCTTCGGACATCCATACTCCAACTGTTCCAGCAAGAGGTGAAATGATAAACCAGAAGTATCACTATGGATTCCTATTCACCATTCTGTACGTCTATTGCTCTCTCTCTTTCTCTCTCTTTCTTCCCTCCTTTCCCCCTCCCCTTCTACACAAACATCTAAACCCCACATCAATCCATGTGAAACAGCAAGGGTCATCACAGCATATCACTCGCACCGGTGGCCAATTACTTTCGAAACAAATATAGGGATTAGCAAAGCATATGGAGATAGCTTTCAACAACCTCAAATTGAACTAGACTTAGTCAAAAAAACCCAGTATCTCAGAACACATACCCCCGTAACAACTCGCATCATTGAACTTCACGCTAAGACGTCCAAAACTCCCTCTCTTTGATACGGTGGCGAAAGTACTGTCAAGAATGACTGTCTCAGTCCTGCCGGTAGCTTAAACTGGACGGGAAAAAATGAAAAAATGATTGCGGACCATATAGACTAGCAAAAACAGCTCCAATGTCCTAGCGCGAGGTTCAATTGCCGGTATCGCAATCCCCATTCTTGTCATCACAATAGTTGAATTTTGCCTGGGCCATGCTTGCAGCCGTTGGCTCAGGAGATATATAACTCCAACATCCATCTGAATCACATGATCCCCGCCCCCCGTATTTTTCACCTTAAGCGCACTTTTCTTGTAAGAAATAAAATAAAATAAATCGAAACCAAACAATATTATGAAAATTTTAAATTACTCACTGGTTCTCTTCTCCATTCAGACTATTTTGTATTACCCCAGGCGATCCAGTAAAGATTCGGGGCATTCTAGCACCTGGGCGGACATGTTTGGTCTACCGTACCTAAATTACAGGCAGGTCATGCGGGCGCCAGCCTATAGCGTCCACAACCTCTTCTAAGACATGCCTTCTATCGAACATCCTTCCATCTATTGGGAAGTAGTGCAAAATGGGAGCTCCTAGAGTGCGTGAAACCTCTGGCACCGGAGGTCATACCAAACTAGTACAGTAACTGTTTACTTGGTGCCTTAGGCCCGCTTCCCAATCAAATAAAGAGTCACCGTTCTTCCTTAGTTATGGACTACCCATTCACTAGTTTACGCTGCGCCTCTTGATCCAGAGTTCTTGAGGTCAGGGTGCGTTGATAGAAATGAAGGACGGTAGTATGAGTCAAAGAGATTGTACAACCTTTGCACCGCTCATGTGGGCCCGTGACTGCGAGTGAGGGTGTGCTGAGGCCACTGCTTATACTAGATGATGTCCACTCCGACAAGCCAGATGGGTGGCTCTAGTCAAAAACCACTCCTAATAAAGTAGCTTCTATGCGTGCTTAGGGAGATCCTAGCACTGCTCCTCCAGCTCTAGGGCACCGCAATCGTTTGCCTGGATAAATCTAAAGGAGGAATTTGCTCGCATACTTCATGCTCACTCGTTTTATAGCAGGTCTTATATACAGGCCCATTATCAACACACGCCCCGTCCTCTCTCCAAAGGCCTTGCTTGGCAGGTGAGAGCCAGTGTATCGCTACCATCATGCCTATATTCCCCAATCTTCGAGTTTGTCTTGAGCATTGGGCGTAGCGCTTTGTTCTGCATTGTATACTAGTAGACCTTTAAGCCCCTTGAGTCCTTTCTACTACTCGTGTTTGCTACTGTATTGAGATGGGCAGAATCACGGGTTCAGACATAGTATATCACCGCTTTGGAAGAATTAATAGGGTTAGAGTAGGGAGAATCTCAATCTTCTTTTTTGTTCCTATAATATCATATCTAAAATCGTTTCAGGGCCGTCACTTCCAGACAGATATGAGCGGGGAGCGAGGAGACTACCCGCCCAGCCCATGAAACCGATGGTGGATTGCGGAATGTACGATGCCCGAGAATATACCTCCCTCCGGTGGAGCTTCGATATGAAGCACTCGTGCTCGTGCTATAGTATGATATCACACACTACATCAGGTGTCCAGAAAAGTCTTCATTGCGCCCGTTTTTGATTCACCCAAGCCGAGACGTTGAGTTACTGGAGTACATGAGCAGTCGAGAATATGGAAAGTGCGCACGGTTTGAGCATGGGCAACAACTGCTCACCTTTCCTTAACAACTTGAAGTGAGTTCCTTTTTTTCCATTCCTTTATCATACAAAAGGTACTGGTATCGAGTCTCTACCCTTAGTTAACGTATCCATTGATCTCGTTGTGGAAATCTTTGACTGGCAAGGGGGGGTGTAGTAGATTCCTCCCTGTTTTGCTATCCTAGCATAGGCAGCCATCTTTGATAAAAGACAAAAGTTGAACCGGATAACCAAAAGTCAATTTAGGGGATGCCTACATGACAACGCTAGCGCTAACGAAGACGAAACATATCAACTTCCACAATACCCCCTAAGTAATTCCAGCCCTCTGCGGAAAAAGAAAAAAGGAAGAAAAAGTAGAAATCTCATCCTACCTCCGGAGAGCAGATCCGCACCTGCTGATACATTCACTCCATTTATTTCCTACTCGCTCGGCCCATCAGAATGTCCGCAGGGCGGTCGGTGGTGCTCCCATGATACGAAACGGGTTCGGGTAAAATCTATCATTTCCGAAACCCCGGGTTACGATACTATGATATCGCGGGGTACAGTACTCCCTCCATTCCATCTATCTACCACACACCCAGTAATTCCTCGTACTATACTATACTTCTAACAGATGGGTCAACCGTGTCTTCCCCAATTATCTCCCTTCCGCCGAATGCCCTTGTATTGCTTGCTAGTTCACACACACACACACACACCCACACGTTTCATTCGGGCTTGTCAATACTCTACTCTTCACATTCGTCCAATATTATTACCCCATTCTTGATGGTAATGCCTTCGTATGGCACTTATGCCTCGGTAGTGGATGGAATCCATACGTTAAGTTACGGCTCCAGAGAAGCATTTACCCCTCTCCGATAGCCCGGTATTCGTACAGTACGGTAGGTAGGCACCCGCCTGACACGGCCTCCTCGCTATGGTTCGGACGAAAGGACGGCTCCTAGTATTTGGTATATCGTCACGGGAATGCCATAGCTTTCCATCCGGGTACTGTACCGTACCGTACGTTGTGAAGTATTCAGACTAATCCCCAATTCTCCATGTGAATATCCATACTCTCGTTATACCAGCGGGAGTCCCCGCTCCTTCGAGAATACAGTAGCTATTGTATAAGCATATACATGTGAAGGAGCTCTGTCTAATACCGTATCACAGGGTATGCCGCAAAAAAAAAAAAAAAGCTCTTTAAACGCTCAATCGCCCATCGGCCTCGGATCCCGCCGATCAGAGAACAGCGCCCCGAGAAAGAATAAGTTAGTTGTTAGCTAGCCAATTGGTATCCTTTATTAACCTGCTGTGATAAGACTACCGGTATTACGGTCTAGACAGCGAGTTCTGTTGAGATCTCAGATGGTAGATTTAGAGCAGTATGATAAATTCAATAGCCCCCCCCCCGGCAGTGGCTTAAAAAGAACACACACACCAAAGCAATACAAAAAAAAAAAGTCAACCCCTGCCATCCACCCGACCAGCAAAGTCCACAGCAGGGATCTCTCCCGAACAACCATTTCAGATTTCAGCCTCATGACGTGCTAACCACAAACCACAAACCACAAACCACAACCAACCACAATCACAGCAATGACCACCAAAAGAGTTCCCCCCCCCCCACCTTTTTTTTTCTTCCTCCCCTCTCCCAGCCGGTTAGTTTACTAACTTAAACTAAACTAAACTCTACCAAAGGTCCACTTCCTCGCGCACGGCAAAGTCCAAGGCGTCTTCTACCGCAAGTATACGATCGAGCGCGCCACGGCGCGCGGACTCACGGGCTGGGTGCAGAACCTACCGAACGGGAAAGTCGAGGGCGAGGCGCAGGGAAGCGAGAGCGAGGTCGAGGGGTTCCTGAAGGATTTGGATAGGGGCCCGCCCATGGCTCAGGTTGTTAGGTTGGATAGGACGGAGAGGGAGGTTTTGTCGGTGGAGGAGGGGGAGGGGGCTGAAGGGCAGGGAGGGGGGTTTGTGAAGAGGAGGTATAATAACGGTGGGGGGGGGGACTTGAGTTTATAGTACCGGCATTAAATTTGAGATTATAAGATTATTTCTAGGAGAGAGTGGGGAGAGAGAAAAAGAAGAGAAGAAAGTAAGAAAGAACGAAAGTGGTGGTAGAGAGGGGAGATAAGGGAATACACCAGGGGGAGGAAAAAGAAAAGAAAAGACAATCACTTTTACGCCGTTTTGAGAGGAAATCTAGATAAAAATGAATGGATACAGGATTTGGTGACCTAAGTGGTAGAAGCAGAAGTCGCCGTAGTGGTGCTAGTAGCAGTAGGAGAGCCGCCAACAGGCTTTTTCCCAGTCTTCCACTCCTTCCCAGGCTTCATGTACTCCTCCACAGCCCCACCGTCAATCTCCCCCTTCTCCCACCCTTCCGGCTTCATGAAATCCAATCCCTTCGTCGGATGCGGCTTACTATCCTTGTAAATCAACGCGTAGGGGTTTGGATCCTCGTCCTGGCTTATGTTCGCCAGCGTGTGGTTAACCTCGCGATGCTTCGCCTCATCCGCCCTAATAACCCTCAACAACTGCAACATATTCGCTTCGGGCTTCAAGCCAAAATATTTGACAGCGATATCCGGCGCGAGCAGGTTCTCCCACTCCGGGATGCGGCCGTTCTCGATATCTGCTATGGCTCTGGTGTACGTGATCACCGCTTCTTCCTCGATGTAGCCGACGAAGCGGTGACAGGTGCGCGGGGATACGAGGTATGAGAGGAAGAAGAGGTTGAAGAATACGCCCTGCGCCCCGAGGATCATAGTCCGCATGAAGAGTCCTGGTTGGCGGTAGTGCAGGAATGTGAGTAGATGGAGACGCTCGTTGTACGCTTCTTCGAGGAGGGTTTCGATCCAGGCGTTATCGCGCTTCAGACGACGAAGGGAGTGCAGATGCCTTATCATGCCCGCCGCCATACCTGGTACACCAGCGATGGATTCGAGGAATATAAACCTTGCTAACCACTTCTCTGGCGTCATGTGGAAGGCACTAGCTCCATATGGCGTCTTATTGCCCAAGGCTATCTAGTCAGATTGTTAGTGACCTCCGTTCCTCGGGGGGTGGGTTTGAGGATGAAGAGTGAGGGGCGGTAAGTACCTCGGAGTCGTGTCTATAGCCCGTCGCCAAATCGAAGCACTTGCGCATTACTCTAACAGCGGCGAGAGCGACCCAGTCTCCCCAGGTCTTTGCCTTGCGGTGGGCGATTTTCTAGCAATTTGTCAGTCTTCATGACATCATATGAATTATCTTTCTGCCAAAGAAGGGACATAAAGCTCACGATATCATTCATCTGCTCCTCCGTGTAAACAGGGTGAGGAAACGAGCGTTCCCTAAACGCTTTCAGCGGCCTCTCCTGGTTTGCCTTCGGGGTCGTCGCCAGAAAAAAGGAATTGGCGGAACCCGTAAACTTCCTCGTCTGAACGCCGTGAACAAGTCCACAGCAGGCGACACGAGTCCCCGGCGCAAGGAGTAGATATTTAGTAGCTAGGATAGCTGGAGCCGAAGCTCTGAGGGTCGTAGTGGACAGCATGTTGTAAAGTGTATAAAAGTGCTTGTCTCCAAAAGACTTTAGTGGACAGTGCAACACACTCCTAGGAGTGGGAACTCAAGGTTTTATATAGCACACTTGAAAAAAAAAAATGAAAGAGAGAGAAACAGGAAAAAGAAATAAAGAAGAAGAAAAATACTCGACCAGCCCTCCCGAACGGAACCAGGTCTTAGGTCAACCGATTGGTTAGTTAGAGTTTTAAGGCACAGAACAGGAAAGTAAGAGAAGAAGGGCTGGCCCAAGCTGACTTGCAGACTCCTATGCTTGAGTGACTAAACCAACCAATACGGTACCGTAGATCAAGGTGCACTGACATCTCAACAACTCTCTCTACGCATACTGTACCGGTATACTAGTACTCGTACTCGACTACCTGTAGTATCATGGACTGATAGCCTACCAACGAATTCTTAAGCATTCGAATCCTGCTCCTTCTTTGCCACCAGGTGGATGCTGGTCTGTATTGATGTTGAGTGTTCAGCCATCCCGCCAAAACCCTGCAGTAGAGGCAGAACAGAGCTTGTACTCGAGTAGCACAAATCCACGCGTGTACGGTACTGTACATACTCGAGTACCGTACTGTACCCGGTTCAATATTCACTCCATCCACACCGGTACAGCACTTATCCCGGTTTGCTCCCTCCCTCCCTCCCTCCTCCTTCGCCACAGCAACTGGGGCTTTGCCCTGCCTGCGGTTGGCTTCTTTCTCTTCCACGAACCCGGCTCTTCCTAGCGCCGTTCCAGAACTCCAAGACCCGGTCTAGGAAAATAATCCTCAATCCGGTACGTCTTGGCGTTCGTCTCGATAATAATCCGGCGCCAAGGGTCGGGCGCTCCCGGCGTTGGACGGGCGGCGACGCCCCGATAGGCTTGAGAGCGAGCGGAAACGAGGGAGGTCATGTCATAGGGGATGCGGTTTGTGAGTCAGACTTTTTTGAGTTTTGGGGACAATATGTTTGTGTTCCTGTTTCTCGCCTCGAGTCGGGAGAGTGAGGAAGTTGGGGCTGACTTTTTTGATTTCTATGACATCGGGGAATTGGGGATTTGCGGAAGATGAGATTCTCCCCGAGGGCTAGGGAGGGCTTTTCCGCGCGCAGGTACTCGAGTACGATACCCGTGGTGTCCTCCGCCAGGCTTGTATTTACATCGCCGGTCTGTCTTCTCGTGGAGAGGGCAATTGATTCACTACCGAGAGTATGATGACTAATCATGAATTGAAGTGAAGGGCGAGGCCAGCATCGAGTGAGAATCGAAGGAACAACATGCGCTAGGCTCGGTTTGTTGATCGGTGTGGGGTCGATTTTCATCAACCTCTGGCTCAATATAGGGCACCGTTGGACAGCCTCATACTGGTCGGTGGTTTTAATGAGGGAACAAGCGATGAAATGCCGGTAGTACGGTTCATCATATCGGGTGCTAAGAGGGGCATTGATGTTGGTTAAGCTAACTCAACTGAAGAGGGCAGTATTGAGTACAAGTACCATCACCAGGCCCACTATCCACACTACGAAAGCAGTCCGCGCGCTTTAGCCGTGGTCTATGCTGGTATCACCTTCGCGCCCAACAGTGCCAGTGCATTTACCACAATTCCGGGTGAACCATTGGAAAGTTTCTCCTAGGATTTTGCTGTCCAAGTCGTACCTTTAGAGGCTGTCTACCAGCATCCCATTCCATAAAAATACGAGGGTGTAAGTAAGGCTATTGGTATTCTCGAGGGGTTTGGGGGGCTTTGGCGTCCTTCCCGAACTTGGGCTGACCACTGCAGCGGTTGAATCTGTATGATACGATGGATTTCTCAATCGTATCGATATGCGAGTACATAAATGACATACCGGCAGAAGGCTTACGGTAACCCCCCCCCCGTCCAAGCTCGGAAACCCTGACCCTACGATCGGGAAAGGCGCACTCATAGCATTTCTTACCGAGGGGAAGAGTTCATGATTTCATCATTGTTATCATGGTCGATATTTTTTTTCCTCTACAAAGCCTAGCCAGAGGCCTTCATTTCGCTTGCCCTGTCCCTTGATGGTGTGACAACCGTGTCCAAATGTCACATCCGGTACAGGGCATGGCGGACCCTGGTCTCACAACCACACTCCACACTCATGTATTCTCACTCGGGAAACAAGTGATGGGTCTGATACTGCCTAATGAGTGGTGAGTTGATCTAGTTTCATTTAAGGCTAGAGCCCATTCACTCTCCGGCCTATCAATTGCCAATGGCCATTTGGTGTTATGTTCTCTCGGTGTATTTGCGATTGAGTGTACCGGATGATTGACAGGCCCATCTAGGCCATGTCCTCAGAGAGTCCGTGCGCTGTATAGTGACGACCACCGCAAAAAACTCGAATAGAAGAAAAATGTGCTAGGACGTTGCTGTTGCCTCTCCTGGAAATGCGCTGTGCGTATTCCTTTTATTTTGTCTCAATTGAGGGCTGGGTTTGCGGTGTTTCCCCCTCGCGTAGCTGAGAAGGGAAATTCCAACGTCCTAGCTCATTTTCTTCTATTTGAGTACTTACGGTATGCAAAAACGCTGTCGTTATAGTCAACAATCCACTCTGGCACATTGTGTACGGAAGAGCTGTGGCGGGGATATTCACGAGACGAGGTGAGGCACCCACTGTGGTCCATACGATATACATGCCTATCGGAGCCTCAGATAATTATGGGCAATAAGTGGTATGTAGGATATTGGCAACGGTAGTGCCTTCGTTGCTTTTAGCTGGTCATGGGAGTGGTCGGCTGGCCCGTTACAGAGTGCTCTAAGGTTCAGTGATCCGGTGGATGTTGTGCTAAAAGATGGTTTATAGTCGCTCTCAATACGGGGCATGCTCATATCCCGCTGGTAGCTTTTAGGCCTGGAATCTGGCAGAGACGTGGTTATTCTTGCCGCAGCCAATTTGGGCACTTCGGCATGTTTCAGCGCCGGCTGCTTTTCCCGTCTCTGTGCAAAATAATCTTAGTCTTGCGTGATATGTCTCCCTAACAAGCTAGCTATCATAAATTCCCTCTCCATGTGGGAAAGAATCGGGGACAACTTTTCCTCCGCCAATATTGGAATATAGGTTGCTAAAATTGGATATTGTCTGGGGAGCGTTTCTATGCTCCTTGGGATAACGATTTCCCACTCTGGTGTCCCGAAAGATTTGTGCGGATACGTGTCTTCTATATGCGACGATACACGCTAAACGTCCCCCCGTGACTGTCTCTTTTCTGGTTCCTTCCTTCCTTTCGTTTCCTTCCCCTTTCTTTTATTTCCTTTCACCCTCCATATCTCTGTCTCCCATACTACTTCCCCCTCTACTCACAAGTTTTGCTGTTTCCATCAAGATCGTGTTATACAAGGAAGGTAACAAAGTAAGCTTTAAACCCCTTGAAAATCAGCGTTTGTGTTGGGACTAAAAGTTACAGGTCCTCTTGGTTCTGTCGAAGCCTGCACATCGGTGTGCGTCATCTCAAGATGCGCAAAATTAGTACCTATACCGCACTGTACTTAGGCACCGCGATTGTTCACTTTAGGTCTGCCGACGGCCATCTATCGGGCCCACAATCCACAGACACAGATGGCCTTGCACCTGGGACCGGAACCTATCGATTGGCCCCCCTGGCTGTTAGACATGACGAAAATAGTGACCCTTTGGTCCCGGAAATTCCTAACGAGAAGTCACATTACAGCAACGACCCATTTTACCTCGATGATTTTGAATATAGAAATATTATTGTTCCAGCTCCGGATTTTAGCGCTGTGGATGGGTTCGACCTGGCCTCGAAGGCGAAAAGCAAAAGGGCCGAACCTAAACCTATAGCATATAGGATTATCCACGATCCGCACCCTCCTTTGACTGACCCTGCCGCAACTGATGTGAGCAAAGAGATGACCATCGGTGAGGTTGGCACTTTGGCCGATGCTACCAAAGATGGTATTATTCCCAAGATTTGCGGGTTGCGCGAGTTCCAGCCAACGTTGGAGAACTATTGGATATCAGAAACCGACAACTTCTTGCGAGATTATTCGAGGGACAACCAGGGCTCCTCTAATTATCAGAGAGACGGTCTCCTCAAATCCCTAGCAAAGAAGTATCTTGGAGATGACGCCAACCTGGACTGCTCGTTTCGTGGTGGCAGCTTCTCAACCAAGAAATGCACTATCGCCTGTAGTGATGTTTTGAAAAATGTTAACGATCTTTCATTGGCAAGGAAGGTTTACTTCTCCCTAGCCGCCGCCGTTGGATTCTCACAGGTTATGGGGATCACACATGTAAGTAAGCTATCTTAGCATATACTATCGGTGCTAATGTAGCGCAATAGGACTCTTTCGCCGAAGTTCCTGAGAGACTTGCCTCTATGGTCGGTCTAATGCCCGAGATAGACAGCGCTCTCGCGGGATTAAGTTCTCAAGAGGTTATTTCATCAGAAGCACATCTATTTTCGGAAGCCCTCCGACACACCGTTGCCGCAGCTGCGCCATGGCACTCTGTTGAGAAGGTTTTCGAGAAAGCGGATGCTGGTCGGGCCCGAGCGAGAAGTGATTATGACAGCGCCGTTCAGGTCTACGGGATGGTCGAGAGCGGGGATCAGCCGTACAAATGGGATAAACTCTTTGACCCTCACTACGAAATGAGCATTTCCGATCTTGATTTACCACATTCTGATGCTGCGGACCACGTTTTGGAAGATCCATCCAAACCAACGAAAGACTGGCATGGGAAGACCGTCGAGAGAGCAAAACACGTTTTGCTAGATGTTATGGCGTTCATCAAGTTAATTGATACAGGCGAGCTCGGTCGGGCCAGGGAATCGGGACATTCGGTTCTCGAGGATATTTTTAACCGCATTGGAAACGCTGTAGGTTCCGATATGGATGCTTCGACAGCTGAGGTTCCTCGGCAAGCCGCAGCACGGTCCAAAACAGGCATTGCGGAGGCTGTCGAAAAAATCCTCAGGGGGGGTAATGTTGGCCCTGATGGTAATTGAGCCGATCCTCCTGTCCTTATTTTCTCGTTACGTGGCAGTTAATTCTAACGCACAAATGATTTAGGATCAACAAATCTTTCAAAGCTCTTATCCTATGGAAACTTCCTCCCCTTGGGCCACAAAAAAAACCTCTCCAAGCTCAGAAACGCAAATCCAGTAGAGTAAGCTTCCGCGATCAATCTTAGCCCCCACGATACTAACCAAATCGCTCGCAGGAGACTCACCAAAAACATCTTCATGAGATTATTTGACTTGAGCTTTGATCATGCCAAGGTCTATATCTCTTGCACCAAGGATGCCCAAAGGCGTAGCAACCCTCGGAAAGACAAACCTGGGCCGAGGAGTTCATGCAGGCGGGATAACTCCGGGCCTCAGAACCTCAAGGCATGCGTTGAAGATTATACTTGTTATATGTACAGATGGAGCGAGCGCAAGTTTGACTACCTATCCCACAGCAAGGAGCCCAGGGGTATGAATAAATGGGGTGAGCCTCCGTTTGATATTAGCGCTGAAGTAAGTTCGACCATATTCCTTTCTCACTTATCCATCTGTTAACATAAAACTCTCTATGCAGGATATAATTACCTCTTCCGTCCTATCCCACCTTCAAGGACTCAAGCCTGGAGAAAGCGCACGTCCGCTGAGTGATATCCTCGAAGCCACAGCGGACGGCTTCAGCACACTGAACAACCCCCGGCTCCCCGGTGTCTTCCATCTCCCGATCTGCTTCTCCCACCAAAACTGGAACACCCAAGTCACCGGCTGGAACACCCTCTGCGACACTGATCCGCACTGCCCGGCAAAGAACTTCCCGTGCGTCTGTGGCCCCTGGGGGCAGGAGACCGAGCAGGTTTGGCGTGGGATGGGCGTGGGTCAAAATGAGAAGCGGAGCAATTACGCCCAACACTTATGTCCACGCCAGATCTCCCGTAAGGTCGATGACCCGTTGGAGAGGTACATGGCTTACTGCTCTCTTGACATCCGCCGTACTAGCCCCACTACCAGAGTCAACGGTCTCATCAAATGGGCTGGAAAGGATAAATACTGCTCCATTTTCCAGGGTATCCTTGCATTTAAGGGATACAAATCAATTGAGGATGTGGACCCTGAGGTTAAGTTTGCCTTCACTTGCAAGATTAAGAAGGGCGGGAAGGGCTGCTCGATGTACGACAAGATGTTCGAGAGCCTTTGGAAGGCAGCCTTTGATGCTGGGTATTTGAGCTCCGATAATGAGTCGAAGGAGCTCTCCGTGGCGGAATGAAGCGACTTGTGGTTACGAATTGACCACTGCCGTGAGAACTCGAATGATCGGACCTTGTGCTAGGATGTCGGAGCTGCCTCTCTTAGTATGGTCTAGTGTTTCTTTCTTTTTGTCTCGGGGGGCGGATTTTTAGTGTGATTTTCACCCCTTTCCAGAGGAGGAAATTTCGGACTACATAACACATGGTACGATAATTCGAGTTTTTACGGTATACAAGTTCGGGGTGTGGTTTGGGTCATAAACTGGATAAAACTGGATAAAAGGGTGAGAGGACGAAGAGGGAAGAAAAGTAATAATTTCGTTTTTACGGCCGTCCCACTTGGAATGGCAAGTTCAGTGTTGTGTGAAGTTTGAGGTCTATTCAGTTTGATGGTTATGTTTTGTCTGGTGTTTTGAAGAGAGAAATAGATTGTGTGTGCATAATGGAATTGAATTAAGTCACTCGTACTTTGTAGACAGAAGATGAAAATGATGGGGTTATCTCGTGACTCGTCCAGTAAGACTTCCTCGCTTATTTAATTCTCACTTTTGGCCCGGAGAGTACGGTGGCTTTGCCAAGCATTTCCCTGAGCACCAGGGCCTCAGCTCATACTCGAGTACGGTAGATGTCTTCCCATTGCTTCACCAATTTAAAACTCTATCCCCAGGTCCCAAAAGTCACAAGGTCTCACTCCAGCTGCGGTTCTGCTGCTTGGCTGTGGAACATGACCAGGAAGGGAAGAGCAACCGCAGGAGCAGAAACCACGACCACCAGCACAAAGATCTCAACCGCCATCACCTCCATACCGGTATTCCGCCAATGTCACAATTTCTCATACCCTCTCAGGTGGACCCTGACGTATTAGAAGAAATAAGGCAGAGCATACGGGAGGAAGCTGCGCGCCAAAAACGAGCTCAGGAAGAGGGGGCGGAGGCACAATTACTTTACCAGCACGATGGCCCCGAAGAAGCGGGCCAAAGGATGGATGACCTAGAACTGGACCTTCTCCCGAACTCCCAAGTCGACGCCGATGTATGGAAGGAAATGTCGAAGGAGGATAAAGCCCTTTATCTCGCCATGCAAGAGGAAGACCGTCAACAGCAGCAACAGCAGCGTCTACCACCACCAGCACCACCGGCACAACAACTCCTCCGCCCCGCACCCCCCCAAAGCCCTCGCAAAAACCGCCACCTCCCCTGGTCCAAAAAAGGCCCACCAACGCCGACAAAACGCCGGAAGGCAATGTCCGCCCAACAGCAACATCAACAACAACAGCAAAAAAACCGTTTCCCTCCAGCCCCCACCGCGGCGGCGGCGGCGGAAAAAATCCTCGACGCAAACGGCATCGACGTCTCCCCCTGGCTCTTCACAACGGGCCAGGTGAACCGACCCCTCTTCGAAACGCTCGACGCGGAGACGCGCCAGGACGTGATATCCGAAGCGCGAAAGCACCACACGGCGCACCTAACCTCGCAGGAGAGGGCCACGCGCGAAGCCGCCGCGCTGCAGCAGCGTCTGGCGAACGCGATCGTTCTCCCCCCGCTGGATCGTCAGCGCTACCTGGGCCCCGAGCGCATTCCCGTGGGGGACATTGCCGAGATCAGGAGCATGATGGAGGGGTGGTTCGCCGCGGCGAAGGGCGGGCAGCCGGAGAGGAGGGATGTGGACCTCGTCAGTGACTTTTTGAAGAGGCTGGTTGTGGTGGAGATGAATATGGAGAAGGCTAGTATTGCTTGTAGGGTTTTTGGTAGGATTGTTGAGGAGGGGTTTCGAGAGGGGGAGGAGGGGGAAGGGGAGGAAGGGGAGGTGGATGAGGGTTGGAGGGACGTGGTTGCCGAGCTGATCGAGGCTGTGCAGGAAGGGGTGAGGGAGCGGGGGTATGGGCCGTTGGAAATTTAGTCCCCCGCAGTGTGATATGTACCTCTCTGTAGATGGGATGTTGATGATGTCACGATGTATCCACACACCCCCCCCCCCGCGGGTGTTCCTGCTACGCGGTGGAGGTATATACCGCAACCACGCCGTAATCACCCTCCTCACCATAACCCAGGTCATCCAGCTTCGCTTTACTTACTTTCTACCAAAGCACAATATAAAACAAAAACATCCCTATTCGACAACAACTAATTCTTACAGTATGATATAATACACAAAAATCGGCGCGAGAGAAAGGACATTTTTCAGAGCAAGAGAGGAAAATCCCCACCGCTTATATATCTTGAAGGCAATCGGGGGGGGTTAAAATAAATATAAAAAAAAGGGCTAGAGAAGATCATGTTGGGCTCAACCTCTTCAGAAACGTTGGTAAAAAATAAAAATAAGAAAGGGAGGAAGGGCGGGGGGGATTGAGCACAGCATTTACGATTGGGAATTGGCGCGAGAGTGAGTTTAAATTTTGTATAATAATATGAGGCTGTATGATATTGAAAAGGTATAACTATGACAACGGGGGGATGCTTCCCACTCGACGCATGCTTTATCGACGGCTTTATAGATTTCAAGAGTTCTTTAAAGCTTTACGTGTCTCACAGGTTTGATAATGCGCTATGAGATTTTAGTAGATCCTCATGGACATCGAGGTTCTCCGGATAAGGACCTTCTGATCTAGTGCTTTATTTTCCTATTGCTTGATACATCCCATCCAATCCCCGAGTGACAATCCATGATACCGTTCCAACGACTACCTATCCCTCCTCGATCCGCACTTCAGCCATTTTCCCAGAGAGGCACTTTGCCAGCAGCCCCTCCACCCTCTCATTCCCTGCAATGATGCTCGCGCACTCCCCATTCTTAAAATTCACAATCATCACCCCGGCATTCTCCAGATCCCTCCCGTCGAGTTTGTCCACGACCTCCCACTCCTTATCCCCCCACTCCTGCCAAAGCTCACTCGCCCCGGAACCCTTTGCCAACAAGGCTAGTCCCAGTAGCCCTTCGCTGCGGACAACGGCCCACTTGTCCTGTAGGATCATGTCCCACAGCGGGCGTGCTAGGCCGGGGTGGTGGGCGGTGGGGGTATCCTGTGGCGAAGAGGAGAGGCAGCGGAGGATGCTGACAATCATGCGGGCGATTTCGGTTTTCGTAGGAAGTTCTTCCGCTTGTGTGTATGTCTGTAGTAGTCTCTCGAGATAGGTAGCTTCGCCCGTCTCACGGGGTGAGGTGATTTTCTTGCAATTCTCTACACAATCGACGCACAGTAGCCGTGCGAGTCCGGCGGCGGAATACCAGACCTGGCCGACACCCACGCCTTCCATCCCTGCTGCCGCCATGATGGCATCGAGCGCACCGGCGTCGACGAGAGTGGCCTTCTCGCTCTTTGGTATAGAAAAGTTCCTGAGAACGCCGATTGCGCTGTGCAGAAGGGAGAGGTATATCCCGCCCTTCCCGGCGCCGGCGGTCTCTACTCTCACTCCTGCCGGGAGTGAGTCGAGCTCTTTCTTGCTCTGTTCGTACCCCTCTACCGCTCGATGAATCACTGATAGTAGCGCCTTGTGGAGCGCGTATGTGTGTATCAGCTCCCGGCATACTTCGGCGGACTGCGTTACGTTTCCGAATACCAGGCATGCGATAACTACCCTGTCATAGAGGTGGGGCTCACTACTGGCGGAGAGCCAGGTGAGGATTTTAGCAATGGGCGGGGATGAGAGTGGGTATGTGGTTAGGAACGTGGGTTTCCAGGAAATGTCGGCTATACAGTCCATCAGTGGGGATTTGGCAGAGAAGAGGCGTTTGCGGTCGGTTATGTCTAGGGTTGTGTCGAAGAGAAGGGAGTGGGTCATTTCAAAGACTTGGAGGAGGAGGGGAAATTGGTTTTGCTCTAGGATGGCGAGTTGGAGGGGTGGGTGGGTGAGTAGAGTTGTTAGGATCGTGAGAAGGAGGATGCGGTCGTCTATAGGGGTGATCTCGGTAGAAAGTTTCGAGAGAAGGGATCTGATGCATGTTGGGGGGGTGGCTTGTTTGGCGGTGTCTATTGATCGTGTTAGTAATTAGGAGGGTGCGGGGTGGACGGATAGAGGGACCATGCGGTATCAAGAGCTCTAAAACTCGAAGGGGAACTTGAATATCTGCTAATTTGTCGTCTTCGGCGGCAACTACTTCCATGAGTACCTCTACGCCTCCTTCTTCAATAACTTTCAACTGTGCGACCTCTCCTCAAGAGTTAGTGCTTGTCTTAGCCCTTATCTCTATCAGGTAAGTTACCATTATCAAGCGTAAGATTTTGTAATGTCGCCGCAGCAAACATGGACAAGTGCTCACTGCTAACAAGGGAAAGGACCGTCTTGAGAGCAGTCGGGTGGTCTATCAGCTTCTGCCGGTTCTGATCTATTCACCCCCATTGTCTCTCAGCATCCTCACACATAAACTGTAGAACTAGGGCACCCTCCATACCATTATCAGCGATCGAATTTGCAATTACCCGAAACACCTGGAGGCTGAGCAAAGGATCAACCTCTTGATCCAGTTGATCCAAAAAGAACCCCAAAATCCCGCTGTCGCCCAATATCTGCCTCCACTCGGCTACCCCATCATCACCGTTAACCCCCCACCTCTCCGTGTAAAATCTCTCCCCCGGTAAATCTTGAGGAAGCCAGGGGGGGGCTCACTTTGCCGACAAGCATCACCGCACTTCTCAGCTCCTTCCACAAACTCATTCCCCCCTTCAGCTTTCAACATCTCCAATATCGGGACTATGACGGTAACATCGTTGCTCGTATCCTCCAACAAGGAATTTATTGTGTTGACTGCGTTCATCTTGCCGGATTCCACTTTGTCGTTCCTACACCGCCTTTTCCGTGCCGAGGTTGGGGCTTTGTTGGACTATTACTTGCTGATGCATATGTTCGATCTGGGCTGGAAGTTGGCGGGGAATTATCATCGGGATTCGTGCGCACGGACCGCTTGCAGGATGCGGGGCTCGGCGGGAATTACGGGACTTGCCGGCGCACTTCATTTGGCGAGGGGAGGGGCTAAGGGAGTTTGGCGACGCCGCAGGCTGCATCAACTGGAGGTGATGGATTCAATGGGTATTAAGGCTCATTAGTAGCCGGAAGTACTTGTATCTATGGTGCAGGTCAAAGTGGAACCCTGGTTTCTGGGTTTCTTTTAACTACTAGCGGTTTTGGTCCACGCGGGGGCGATGGTCAACCTGGGCGTATTGGCTAGGGGTTGAGGCTAGTGAGAGGTAATCCAATGATAGCAGAAGATGTGAGCTATATACTATCATAGTACTCGGGTGTGTCTGTAAAAATCGGAAACTAAGGGTGGCAAAACAGGGATTTAGGGGATCGGGAGATAAGGTTTTTTGGAAAGTTCTATTATGCAACTAGACATCATAAATAGTATAAGGTGCACCAAGAGATTAGAGATATGAAAGATGTACGGGTGAGTCTATCACTGGTGCCTAGGAGCTAGGAAGAGTCCTGTTTTGAGCACGCTTGAGAGGTGACTGAACCAACTGGGGGTTTGAAAGACTTGCCCATGAGACTTGGTAAGGCCATATTCAAACACTTTTTAAGGTAAAAGAAAGGGTAAACGAATAAAGGTAGAGATCTTAAGCAATCAAAATTCATTTCAATCTTTCATAGTCTGCTATGACAATGCTCCTTAATGGCTATATTTGCCTGTGTACCAACCTCCGTATTGCTAATAACATAAAAATATAAAAGAAAGATTATGAGAAAAAATAAAAATAAAAAGCCCCCCCTCCTAATACCTTATACCACATAACCATAAGAATAATCCTAATACTCATAACAATAACAATAATAATCATAGTCATCGTGATAATCGTAATAATAATAATAATAATAATAATAAACAATAAATAAATAAACAATAAATAAATAAACAATAAAGATAAAAGGAAAATAAATAAATAAATAAATAAATAACCAAAGAAAACTAAAATCGAGTATGCCCACCACATACAGTAAGGAGCTCTGAAATGCGAGTAGGCATGGAGGAGGTTAGCTGTTCGATGTCTTGAGGGGAAAGGGCAGTCCACTCTTCATTAATTGCGGTAAGAAGAGTGGGCACAGTAGTGGGTCGGGGATGGCGTCGCATGATGCGTCGTTTGAGTAGACACCAAACACCCTCAATAGGGTTCATGTCCGGCGATGTAGACGGCCAAGGGAGAAGGTAGTTGGCTAAGCCAAGCTCTTCCATAACATTGGTAGTAGTGCGGGAGCGGTGTGCTGGGGCGTTGTCTTGTTGGATGTAGATATAGCCGGAGTTAGTAGTGCCAATTTGGTGAAGAAACTGCCACCAAGGATGTAAATATGGTCGAATGATACGATCAACATAGGTTTGGCCAGTAATCGTACCCCAGGTAGGAGTATCCCAAACAAGAAGCGGTCCTTTTTGGTCCTGGTAAATTGAACCCCCTACCATGATTGTAGAACAACGAGCAAAGCGGGGAACTAAACAATCTTCGAGATACTCTTCACCAGGACGTCGTGTCACCCACACTGTCCCACAAACCTCCCCCACAGAGAATGCGCATTCATCGCTCCATATTACATCCATCCAATCATTTACACTCCAATCTTGGAACTGCTGCGCCCAAGCCAACCGCCGAGAGCGTGCTGTGGCTGAGAGAAATGGCTTGACACGAGCTACTCTCCGGTGGTATCCAGCGCTTTCAAAGACTCGGCGGAGGGCATTCCGGCCAAGGGTTATCCCGGCCAACTCGGCGACTTGGCGGTAAGGAAGCCTGCGATTCTCTGCACTGGCTGTTGCTGTAGCAAGCAGCCGTGCCCGAATATCTTCGGTTATTGTTGAGTGGCGACTCCGAGTAGGATATGGGCTGGGCTGACGGATTATGGTTCGATGAGTTATGCGGTGGAGAGAACTAAGAGAGATATGGAAGGTGACTTGGAGCTGTGGATAGCTCCAACCAGCGTGAATTCGGAGAGCTCGGACAGTTTCTTGTGTCTGCCGGGCAACAGTTTGGTACTGCCTTGGGGCAGGCGGTGGCGATTCTTCCCGGTCGAGATTTTCTTGATCTTCATCCTCTGGGCTACTCCCAGCAGTTGCGGTATCATGGCGAGTGATATCTTGTGAAGCCATTCGGTTACTGGTTTAACAAACAAATTGAAGATAAAAAAAAAAAAAAGTACTGTGGACAACTTTCCACAGCAGGAATCATGGAGCGCAACATTCTGAAGTTACTCTGTGTACCTGCTGTGGTCTTTATGCTGAAGGAATACGAACACTCTACAAGGGAAAATCAGGTTTTCAAATATTTTCTCCTAATTTGATGTCATTTGCTATGAGATCTTCACTACAATCGGCTACTTGGAAGCCACTTACTTTTTATTCTATCATATGTTTCACCAAGTTCTGTCTATCCTGCAGCATCTTTCCTTTTTTGGCCTATCCCGGGTTCTTCATCTGCTGGCGCTTATTCAAGTTTTCCAAATTTCGTTGTTTCCTGCTCGCTAACCTTGCATAGCAGGGGTATTGATCTTTCCGATTTTTATGGACACACCCGAGTA
>Ga0307509_10004125_pt1 | contig 21239 bp, 26 predicted proteins | sample 10_EM_MG_FD_202245 | JGI IMG/M metagenome (GOLD analysis project Ga0307509, IMG submission 202245) | Populus trichocarpa ectomycorrhiza microbial communities from riparian zone in the Pacific Northwest, United States - 10_EM | ecosystem: Host-associated > Plants > Roots > Unclassified | place... | reverse complement strand
TACTAGCACCAAGGTAAACCTGACCGAGTCTATACGGGGGCTTACACGTAGGTACAATTGGGTTCTCTTGCTAAAATAGAGTAAAATGATGGGATATATTCAGGCATCACCAGAGGGTGATGCCTGACAACCAAATAAACCGTAATGACCCCAGGGGGTCACATAATGTAAGAAACCGTCCGTTACAAGCCTGCAGTGACTGGAGGAATGTCCAGATAAGCTGATGAGATTTGCCTGCATTTATCCTTTTATTGAATGAATATAACAGCCAGCCTAGGATGGCTCAATTGTGTTGGGATGGAATGCAGGTCCACATCATGCCACTCTTTGAGGTCTTGTCAAAAGTTGAAATAAAAATTTTAATATTGAGAAAATGGTTTTGTGTGACGAGGATGCGATTGTCTTACTGACAGTGTGCTGGAGTCTTGCCAAAGCCCATTTTCTGTGAGATGCTAAGGATCACATTGAAAAGTGTTTTGACAGTAGTGGTCTCCCCCACATCGCTAATGAGTCTCTCACCAAGCTAGTCATGTATTTTTGCAATTGGCATATGTTTTGCAAGTATATGAATAATATAGCTTGCTAGCATACTATAACTGTACAGTACTAGCTATGTTTCAATAGTTTGACGAAATTAGGCCCAGAGTTATTTAAGGAAACCTCAGTAGAACTGGAGCAGACTCGGTTCATTACAGCTAGCTAACAAAGTAGCCATAATAAATTGTTTATACTTATTGCCAGTACATGCATTAGCTTGATATTGGTGCCAATAACTTGGAGAGACCAATATTAAATAGGGAAGTGTGATAATTGGGTGTTATTGAGAAATATTTTCTTCTGGGTTTTGCTGGATGTAACGTTAGGGCTATTTCAGTTGTTTATTGGGGGGATTATGGCTATAGTTCTACTTTGCACAATTATTCCTCAGTTAGGTCTTAATTATCTTATACAAGTGTGACTTGGGTTGACTTAATGAATATCTAATAATAGATTTAATTCCTCAAGTATGTGCAAGTTAGTAGACCAAGGATATATACAAGCTTATCTCAAAGACAAGTGTATAAAGGAAGTGGTTATGTAAGAGAAGATGTTAGTAGTCAGTGGTCATATATACATTAATTATATATATATATTGATAGAGGTTAGTATTAAATAAAAGTGTATATCAGTTAAATGATTTATTCTGCAAGCAATACTAATTGCTTGATCCTGTTTACTCTTTGTTAGAGTAGGTTTATGTCTGTTGATTATTTGTCTTAAAGCACATGATTAGCATGGCATTATTTGTTGAGATATAAAGAAAATGTTATCTGTGCATATAGATAACTTATTATTTTTAATAAGGAAATTTTCCTAAAAGGGTTAGGCGAGTTAATATCAGATTACCTAAGACAGTCTTGTGCTGTGACTTAGTCATGTGATCAGAGCAGTCAGGTGCTCAGAAGGTTTCAGGACGTGGTCCTGAATGGGGAAAAAGTTAGAATGAAAGGAATAACTTTTTTTGGCTGGCAACTTGCCAGCTATTTATACTAAACAGAAAGTTTAGCTTGGCATTCTTTCCATTCTTTGGAGTTTCCTTTTATGGAAGTGATTACTCAGCTTAGTCTTGGCATTACTACACTTGGTAATGCTTTCCTGAAAGATTGGTAATCATTCCTGAAGAATTTTCTTTTATGGTATCGCTTTCCCTTGGGCTTAGGAAGCAAGCATGAGGATTTGTCATCATCTTTTAGTAAACACACAAGATGGATTACAAAGTAGGGTTTTGTGCTGGAGAGAAAACTACAAATTCTGCAGCACTTTAGCAGTGTCTTCCCTTTTTGGGTTGTTCTTTCCCAGAGACTTGTTTGGGGATTAGTCATCATGATTACATATAACAGAGGATTAGTAAGCCCAATACATTTGCTTACTCAGCCTAGTTCTAGAAAATGGAGATGTTCATTTTTTGGGGCGAATTCTTCTTCATTTTCCAGTGATTTTAATATGTATTTGCATTTTCCCTTTATTTTTCTATGTTTATTCAGCATAAGAATGAGTAAATGCCAAAGAAAAGCAAAGAAAATAGTGTAGAAAATTCATAAAAATACTGGAAAATCAGAAATATATATATATAAGTGCTTATGTGATATAGGAATATTTCTTGTGAATGCGAACCTACATGGATACTATATACAAATGGTAAGGAATGTTAGATTAGATGTTTTATGAATATGGTGCAGACTGTTTGACTCTACCTTTTATAGAAACAATATCTACATCTGCAGGGAACTGATTATTTGACTGCCCTTAGTCACTTGAGTCAGATGGTCTGAACTGTATTCCAAATATAATTTCATGCTCAAATAATTTTACATTCAGGCAAGAAAATTTTATTTCAAAAGAATATCTGTTGATTCATGTAAATGAAATTTTTTTAAAAACATCACCCCATCCATACACCAGAGAGGACAAGGGTTAGAATTTTATAGAAGAGATTATATGATTAGGAAGAACAGTGATGAAAGGTGATTGTAAACTCACATAATAAGTAGAGTTGGATTGGAGGTGAAGCACTACTAAGGAATGGCAAACTGATTTGGATGAAGGATGGGTGATGTGAATCTGAAGTTTTGGTGGATCCTGGTCCATAATAATCACAGTAATATATGTGCATCTGTCTTGAATCATCTAGCATAGATTGACAATGTAGCGACTTTGTTGAGTGTTGGTGTTGAGGATGTTTACGATATCACCAGTCCTAATGACCAGTGGTTTGTGGCATTGGCTCTTATCTATTTGCATGCGATAATCAAATCCAGTGAACTCTGTCTCATGTTGAAAATAGGTATCAGAAGGCGAATGACAGATATTGAAAAGAGTTGATGCAGTTGCAGTGACAAAAAGGTCAAGGACAAGGGTTCCTCCCTCCCATATCTTCTCCCAAGTCTTCATAGGGAAACACGTAGATGGGTAGAGAGTGAAATTTAGTTGTTCTGATGGGGCCAGAAGTTTCAGATAATGAATAGAATAGTTGTTGATAGGGAAGGTTGGAGGACAAGGAGTGGTGCTTGGCATTCTCTCAAACCACTTGCACTCTTTGACAGAAATAAAATCAGTATCATTGGTTTGCCTAGCCTTCATTCACTTTGTGTTGGTGAGCTTGTTCTTCAGGATACTGGCATACATGGGTCAGCAGTCAACAATGAAGAGTGGGAATGTTGTGGTTGACTTGGAAGTGGAGCGCTTCAGCATGGAAGCTGTCAGAATAAATGGTTTGCAAAGGGTAAGCTCATGTCCATCATTTGGTAGTTTTGAAGATGGGACATGAGAGAGAGTGTTTGGTGGTTGATAACAGAATTCTCGCTTCTTGAAGTTTTGTATGGTTTAAAATGTTGGTTCAAAAGTTGAATTATGTGGGAAGCATGAGGCAAAAATATTGAGGTTCACAATCGTGGGATTTCTTTCTATTTAGTCATCTCAACTTTAATCCCAAATTTGGGTATCCAAATTCCTTGCATTAGTATTAGGGTTTTTCTTGTCTAAAGTGACATTGAAGAAAAATATATATGTGATTAACAATGAAAAGGGAATTTGAAGCTAAAGATACCCCATCCCCATTCCATTTGCAATTCATTTTGGTGAGCAAGATTGTTGGAAGTGGTGTCATAGTCAACAAAAGAGGATTGAAGGTGTGGTAAAAATGGGAATTAGAAAAGCTTGACTAGAATTGTGAGGATGAATGAATGATGACATAGATCATTGGTAGTAGAAAATCCTTGATCATGGTATTCATGAAAGTGAACAGGGAGGTATGCAATTCCATCTCAAATTATCTGGCAGTATTCAATGGTATATTGTCCATAACTATTGTTTATCATGTTGCAAATGTTGACAGTGGTACCGTGAATGAAAGAAAGTTTGTTATTTCATCTAGCACAAATTTTGACCCATTCTGCATCAATCTTGATGTGATAAACATATCCAATGAACTCAAGTTCATGATGGAAGATGGTAGGAAGAGCGCCTCCAAGATACTCCATGGTTATAAGGTATCGGTCAAGGTCAATTACTGGCTGGTCCCAGATTTGATCCCATTCTGCTGGTGTAAAGTGAGAGGGAGGGTATTGAGCAAATGTATAGAATCCAATTTCATGTGAGTGGTTTTGTTGTAATAGATGGGGAAAGATTGACTGTCAGTACATCTGGTTTGATGTACCATTAATGATTGAGACTTCAGCAGGTTTTGAGGCATTGGTTTCTTCCATGCATTTGTTCGGTGCAGTTCTGAGACTACAGTCAGACATTGAGTCTGATTTGGAACCAGGGTTGCATGAAGCAGCAAGAATGGACTGTTTGGGTCCATAGAATGGAGATTTGAAGTTTGCTAATGGAATGGAATATGATTCAGGATTGTATGTGGAAGCAGTTTGTTGCGATACTTGTGAAAATTTAGCAGAGGTTCTAAATTTGGAGCCTTTGCATGCCATAATGTTTCCAGACTTGAAGGAAACATATAGTGATTTCTTATTTTGATGTGTGTTTTTATTTGTCTTACTTCTGACAGGTAATAGATATTCCCAAAATATTTTCTTTGAGATTTACAAGCAGAACACAAGTAAAGACATTTGAATATAAAAAAATGTCCATTTACTGCCAAAAACAAACAAAAAGAAAATTGGAGGTGAATGAGTGGAACATAGGTAGTTGGAGATCGAAGGGCAGCTAGAGTTGTGCAAACCAATAAGTGAGTTTTCTTCCTCTCTTAGAAAGTGTGTCATCATCAGTGATGTCAAGATATATGTCCGACCTTTGAGATTGTGGACTGGAGGATGTATGAAAATCCATTTCTATGGAGGCTCTTGGTGTTGCGTTGTGGTTTTCTCAACAAATCTTTGAAGTTAGACAGCAGATAATTGACAAAATGTAGAGTTTGCACATGACAAATGGATGAAAGGAGCGTGCAGGCTCCAGCTTCAATGGAAATTGAAGGAACAGGGAATCCAAGTTTGAGGAGTATGATGATGGAATGGCAAGGATGAATGAATAATGGTGGAAATTGTCAGTGGATGTAAATCCTTGATTGCATTCATAGTAGTGTACAGGAAAGAAAAGACCATTGCGTACGAGTTGACATGTATCAACAACATATTTGCCTTGCACAGTAATAAGATTGGCAACATCAACAACAGTGCTGCATTGAATGTGTATGTTGGAGTGGCATTTGGTTGGGTCAATTGCCATGTGATAGAGATACCTGGTGAATTCCATTTCATATTGGAAGGATGTAGAATACAGTGCTTGAGATTTCAAAGTTTGCAGTACAGTGGTGAAAGAAAGGTCATCAAGATTAACCTTCCAACTGGACGATATGTGATAAAAGAACTTAGAGGAAATGGTGATGGTTGCAGAGAAGTAGATGGTTCAACAATAATGGATGGGAAATCTTTTTCAATTGAGGTATTACTGTGCAGTGTCTTTGTATCAGAGGACACAATCAAAGTTGCAACAGTTGAAATTGGATGAGTCGAGTTGGATTGAGGTGAGAGAGACGACAGAAAATGGAGCTGTTGTTCAAGTTAAAAATTTTGTTTCAGTGCTCATTGAGCTGAGCAGGTTTTTGGAAGGGCAAGTGGATAAGTTTGTTGCTGAGAGCAAGAGTGAGTGGAAATGCAGGGGTATTGCTGCATAAGGACTTCAAGTTGTAGATTCGGTTGTCAGTGTAGAGTTGGGAGCAGAGTCTTTGTCCTGAAGTGTTTGTGACTCTTCTAGGGCTATATCAGCAAGAATTTGTAGGCTGGCCCATGAGGTGGGCATAAGGCGAAAAATGAGGAAACAGTTTGGATTTGTAACATCTTTTTAATGTCTTTTTAATGTCAATATTTGTTTGATGAATTTGACATGCGACAGATAGTGGGAAATTCTACATCAGTTTTCCAGATCAGAATCTTCAGATTCAGATTGAAATTTGGAATCTCCATTAGATTGTTCTCCTTCATCTATCTGTAAGTGGTAGTGCATGAACTCATGATCTCACATTATGTATGGCAGAATATGGAAGGCCGCATATTTGTATTGTAGAATTGCTCTATCCAATTCCTGTAGTTTATAATTTCCGCCATTAGTCTGCTTGAATACTTCAAAAGAACTGAGGTATCATGGTTTGTGTTTGTGGTCATGCGACATTTCAATAGCCATATTGTGTATTAATACTAATTCACCTGGTTCATATTTTGTCCAACTCAGTTGCTTGATAAATCTTCTTTCAAATTGTTCCTTAGATGCAAATCTTGCTTTTTGTAATATTTCTACACCTTGTGCTACATTATCTGGATGTTTGTCAAGTTGTTGTGGTCTGATAATTAGCAGATCCTCAAGCAGATCCTCAGTTTGTATACCAGATCTAAATCCTTCAACTAAAAAGCTTTGGCTAAGTCCAGTGGCAAAAGTGGATTGGTAGCATGTAATAACTGAAATGGGAAAAAGCCAGTTACTCGGTTTACAGTGATTCGATCAGCAAATATAATCTCTGGTACTTTTAAAAGCCAGTTTGTCAATTTGCCTTCACAAATTATAAAATGTCCTCACTCTACCATGCCATTTGCATGGTTGTAGGAAGTTATCCGAATTTGTGGTATATTCATTCATTTGAGGAGTCGATCAAATGCTTCTTTTACTTCTGGTCTGTTATCTGTTATGACATGTAAGGGAGCTCCATATCAGCAGTAGATGTTTTTCCAGAAAAACTTGGCCAGAGCCTTGGCTGTGCCTTGCCTTAAGGAAATTGTCTTGCTGGTGCCTGACAAATTGTTTTTAGCAGCTACAATATAATGAAATCCATGTGCAGCTGGCATGTGCATAATGTCAATATATACTTTTGTGAAGAGTCAGGTTGTGTAATAACCATGCTTCCTGGGTCAAAACAGAAGGGCTTGGCCTCAGGGTATTGCCTGTGCCCCTGCCAACCACCATGCCCCATTTGCAAGAAAGGTCAAAGACCTACAAGAGTGTGGACAAGTCCACCAAGAAAACCAGGAAGAGACAAGAAGGAAACTTGATTTACAAGCTGGGGATATAGCTACAAGTATCTAGGTATATATATGTATAGAGACAATGTAGCTAGGACAATGGGACAAAGGACAATGGGACAAAGGACAATGGGACAAAGGACAATGGGACAAAGGACAAGGAACAAGGAACAATGGGAAAGGGACAAAGAACAATGGGACAATAGAACAATGAGCAAAAGACAAGGAACAAGGGATAAGGAACAATAAAACAAAGGAAAGCAACTTGAAGGGGACAATGGAGGGGCTGGAAATATGGTATGTTACAGGTTGAGACTGATATTGTCCATGGTATTTCCAGTCTTTTTAGGCTTTGTATCTGGCATTCATGGCAAGACTTAACATGGTGATTAACATCTGCTCACATTTGAGGCCAATAGAATTGGTGCCTGATTACTTCATAGACTGTGAATATTCCTTGGTGGCCTAAGTTTTCATATGCATGTAACAATATAGAGTTTCAGTGTTCTCTATCAAATATTACCAGTAATGGTGGTTTGTTTTCATTTTTCTTATACATTCTAGAATTCTGAATGAAGAATTCTCCAGTCTTGTTAAGGAATCAATGTTTAGGTTGAAGGTTTTGTATGAGTGGAATTTTGTCTTGGGTCAGATATTTATATATCTGAGTCAGATTATTTTCTTGTGTTTTCTGGATTGCATATACTTGGAGTTGGTGTATTGTTTGGGAGTTAAGGTTTTATGAAATCTTTGGGAAGAGTGGAAAATTGCAGTAAGGAATAAATGTCATTATCATATAGCCAGGAATTGTTGTCTTCTTCTATTACTTCTCCTTTACCTAATAGTCTTCTGGAGAGTGCTTTGTGTCATTCAGCTGGTATGTGCACTAGTTCAAAAGTGAACATTTTAATTCCTTGGTTCCATCTGTTGATGACTGTATCAGGCTGAAGGTCTGGTTCATTTAGCATGCCTTTGATAAATTTAGCATCGACTTCAACTATTAGATTTTTAACATCAATAATGTAAAGTGACAGTGATGGGCAGATAATAGAAGCAGTCCATATAGCTGATAGAGAGGTATTGCAGAGTGGTAGTGAATTTACCTGTGATATAAAGGTAGAAGATGAAAAAAGATAATGATCACTAAGAGAATGGACGCAGACAGGAAAAATAACCCCAAATATTTGATGTATGTTCTTTCTCGTCAATCTTGTTGATATATTCTGAATGGTATCTTTTTGAATAGTGTGGATGTGCACCTGGAGTCGAGGAATTAAAGTTTCAGATAATGGGATTGGAACTGCTAAGATAAAAGCAGGTCAAAACAGGTCCCAGATGGAGCAGACTCATTGGTCTCCTTCACAACAGACAACCTTCAGGTATGTGATTCCATTTCGCTTGAGTTGGCAGCACTCAACCACATATTTTTCTTACTCATGATTGCTTTCCATAATATTGATAATAGAGCCATGTCTTAATTCTGGCAAAAGATGTGTGTGGGTGAGATTGATGAGAAGGTGCCAAGAAATGCCAGCAAATTCTGCCTCTGGCTGCACAATATTCAGAGGTTTGCAATGGTGGTAGGGTATAAAATGTGGTGTAATATTGATGGGTTGACACTTCCACAAAGAGATAGACTTGTTAACAGGGAAGCTGATTTTGTTTCGATAGGCAAACTCTAGAGGACACAACTCAAATTTGGTGTAGTGAGGGGCACAGTCCAGCAGTGGGAAAATGATAGTGTTGCTAATATAGATTGAACTGTGGGAGGGATGGGTGCCTTTCACTGAGTATGCTTTGCTTTCAATAGTGCTAGAGGTCAACATAGAGTTGGGTGGAGTCACTGTCGGTGGTGGTAGTTCAATAAATTTCTCAGCAGAGGAAGGGAAAGATCAACAGGTATATATGAGAACTTCTCAAGGTTGGTCATTAGATAGAACAGAAGGTGTAGACAATATTCCTTCATTCTTGGAATCAGGTCCTATAGTGCTTCCTGGTCAGACTAGCATTGGTGCATCTGCATTGGTGTTGGTTGCAACATGGAGATTGAGCACAAAGGATGGGTCTGGATAGAGAATGATGGTGTTGTGTGTCTGGACAACAATGTTTGCAAGGAAATTCAAATTGCTCCAGTCAATGAATATCAGCCAACAGGAAAAGAAGGGTGGTAAATGAGAAAGAGAATCAGAACTGTCAGGGCTTGTCTTTATTTATTTGTCTAGTCCTTGATTAGTCTTAGCTTGAATTTCTGGGGTTCAAATTTTCCATGTCATGCCAAGTGTGGATTTCCAATAAATAAGTACTTTCAGGTATTACACTTGTGATTGTCAGGTCTGCCTTGTGGCTTGCCATCTAGATTTTGGTCTAATGTCTTGGTAGTGTCATTTAGTCTTGTGCACCAATTGTGTGGCAACTCTCTCTGCTTGCAAAAATCCTGGCACAGACTCAGCTCATCTCCACTATCATCTACCAGTCCTCTTATAAATACAAAGAGCTGACCAGATTCTGTAGCCATTGAGCTCTGTGAATCCCTCCATTCTAAGGACAATGTTGATTTTGATGTATACCAGTTGGATATTGGTATATGCGGAGAAAACTGCTTAATTAGTAAGTGGAGTTTTGTATCTCTTCTCTGCTGTACACTTTGGGCCTCATTTAGTAGAAATAACACAAAAATGCCTAGTATATCAGTAATACTTTAGTAGAATATCATAATAAATATTCAGCTAAAATAAATCACATTACAGATAGAAAATTCTCTCCAGATTTGTTGTGCAGCAGAGATAATCTTAGCTAGACTATCATCTGCTCCTGAATTAAATCTGGCTAGATATATTCAAGTATTAACCTGCAGCAGATAATTATTCCCTGGCTATATCTGTCTAGTAGTTTCTGAATTACAGAGAAAATCCTGGATAAAACCTACAGATTTCAAGCCTTTTCTAATCAGCTTTTTTTTTAGTAATACCTTTTTTCTTGCCCATAATACTCTGAGCTGTGATGGTAGACAGCATGAAGAGACAGCAAGATGACAGTGAGTTTTTAAAAATTGAGTCATAGTGTGATGATACTTGAACCAGATTTTCACAGAACAGCAAGCCAGAAGGATAGTCAGGCTAGCATAAAACTGGACACACAGGCTGATCCACCTTCCTGGCCAACTAGCTGGCCACATCTTGCCCAATGATCCTGCACCTTTTACAGCAAGAGTTGTTAGACTGTCTACAGGATGATGAATGAATATAATGATTATATTCAGATTATCTGTGAACAGATTACTCTGGCCATATCATCAAACTAGACAGAAAGTCATCAAGTCAGTGGAGTTTGTTTGTAAACACCAATAAGTTATATGTATCTGCTACAGTTGCCCATGTTGGTCGTTTATCACTAAAGTTGAGATAAGATTATAGCCACATCAAGCCTATGGCTTCATTTCTTGCTTCTATATCAAGAAGGTTGTATCCACCAAGTTCCTTAGGTGCATATATTGTCTGACAGTTGATAGTTGTTTTTGTTTTCTCAGCCCAGAAGAAGCTGCATATTCGTTTTTCCAGTTTTTGTTCCACTATCTTGGGCATTCCTTGTACCTTAACAAAATACTGTGTCATAGCTCCAATAACCATTAGAATAATAAGGTGTTGCCCTTCCATTGTTGGGTGACTTTTACTCCATTGATCTAAATTACTGTCTATTTTCTCTAGTATCCTAGACCATGGTTCAATCTGGCCTATTTTGTTCCCTATTAAAGCTCCCAAACTCCGTATAGGCTCACCTTCCACAGCAATCTTGATATGTCCAGGGATAGGTGTTCCTGTAGTTCCATTCATAAGTCTGCTGGTTCTCAGAATGTCTCTGTAATCTTGGTTCCCAATTGGTATAATTTCTGTTTTATTAATGTTGAACTTGGCTCCAGATGCCAGGTGTTTAAAATTTCAGTTAGTTGTCCAAAGTCATCTTCTTTTGACAGATAAATAGTAGTATCATCTGCAAATAGTGTTGCAATTACTCTTTTTTTCCTTCCTGGTATTTTAAAACCCATAAGACCAGATTTTCTAAGTGTTTCTGCTAGAGGTTCAATTGCAATATCAAAAAGCAGGCAAGAGAAAGGGTCTCCTTGGCGTACCCCTCTTATTACTTTAAAAGGTGCACTGCCTATTCCATTTATAATTTATACTGATGTATAGGCTATATCATATAGTGATTTTACAGTCTGAATAAATTGACCTGGGATTCCATATTGTTCTAAGACTTTCCACAGGTAGTCATGTTTGATTTTGTCACATGTTTTTTCTTGGTCAAGTGCCACCATTGCCCCATCTATTTCTTCCACTTCAGCAAGATTTATAATTAATTTTGAAAGCCAAATGTGGTCAATGTTTGCCTGGAACAAAACCTGCCTGGTCTTGGTGAATTATTTTGGGAGCTGCTACTGCCAATTTTAGACTTAGTGCTTTAGTCATAAGCTTGTAGTCTATGTTTAATAAAGATATTGGTCTGTAGTTGGCTATATCAGCCTTGTCGTTTTTTATATATAAAGGGCACATTCAGCTCTCTGAAAAGTTACTATCCTTGATAAGGCCATGTTCCTCTATATCATTGAAGACCTTGGTTATAACCTCTATTATATTAAATGATGGCTTTTCTGAGTTATAATCTTTTATATATTTTTCATCTAGGAACTTCCATGCTTCATATGTTATTCCATTGATTCCTGGCGCCTTTCCATTTGCAGATAATTTCAGGGCATCCTGAATATCAGTATTAGAGAGTTTTCTGGCCAAATTGGACTGGTCAGTTTCTGTTATTCTTGTGTTAATGACTTCCAGTGTGTTATTTATAGCCTGCTCTCTTTCTATTTCATCAAACTCAGTATTGTCCTGTTGAAGTTGTTCATAGTAGTTTCTGGCAAGATTAGCCATGCCTTGTGATGATTTCTCATATTCTGGATTTGTCGGATTTGATCCTTGATCAAACGGTGAACTAACATCTTGGGGGCTCGTTGTTTATTTAAGCTTGTCCAGTATTTACTAATAGTTTCCCCATAGAGGTAGTTTTTGATCTTAACTGAGTTACGGACAGTTTGGTGTCTCAGTTGTTCTATTTTTCAGTAAGATTAGCCATCATAAAGATCTTCTCCTTGTTACTAATCTCTGTATTGACTTCTAGCTCGTTCAACTGTGCTTCCAAATCTTTAATCTTCTTTTTTAGATGAGGTATAACTATTTTTGCTCTTTCTCTAGCCTTTTTGGCGATTTTACTTTTGAAGTTCTCCCAAAGTTTTTGAGCATTATTTTCTTCATTCTGTGTATTTTGTAGATGAGGATTATTTAAGGCCTCCTGGATTTTAATTCCTTCATTATGCATGTATTCCACAAGTTCTTTGTCCCTGAGTAGGTATTCTGGCCATACCCATCTTCCATTCCCCATGTTTGGGCCTGATTCAGAAGAGAGCTTCATAGATACTAATCTATGATCAGTTTCAATACCAACTGTAGCTATTTTCCATTCATATGTCTTCTGAAATAGATTTGACTTAACATATATCCTGTCAAGTCTTGCCTGATGGCCATTGTGTTTGCGAAGAAAAGTAAATGCTGTTGTTGTTGGGTAAGTTTGTTGCCAGCCATCCATCATCTGTAGTGTAAGTTTTAGGTTGTCTAGTGCATTTGTTGTTGTGTCTGGGTCATCTCGCATTGGAATTCTATCTATTTTATCTTCTACCATATTGAAATCTCCTAGCATAATTTGAGGCTTTTTAACCCTTCTGTTTCTTTTAAAAAATTTTTGAATATTTTGCCAGAAATTGGCATTTTCTGACATACTCTGGCTAGGAGCATAGATTGCTAGTACTGAGAGGCACTCATTTGTATGCCAGAGAATTTCAATTATTAGTGCATGTCCAGGTATGATTTCGTGGGTGTGATATTTTGAGTTTCTGTAATATCTTTATTTAGCACTATTGCTACTCCAGCTGCATTTGGGTTATCTGGCAGCTGGGAGAATATGATTTTAAGTCTTTTTCCAAATATCTGTTCTATATTTCTGCTTCGCTCAGCATTTAGGTGAGCTTTCCCAATAGCAAGAATGCCTATTTTTCCTTCTCTCATAATTTGATTTACATGGTTCCATTTATTCTTCCCATTTGATGGATCTAAGTGACCATTTCCTCTGATATTGAGGGCAGCAATTTTGATTGACACCTTTGTATTTTTTCTACATCTCCTTTCTGTTTGAGATGAGCCTTCCTGACTATTTTCCTGGATGAGTTCTTCTGGTTCCTCAGGAAATGGGGCTTCCTGCCTGTTAGCACTTTCCATAGTGCTTTGCAAGTTGTTCCTCACACTTGCAGCTCCTTCCTGGATTTGGGTCCCAAACCCTCTGACTTCGTCATTAGGCCTAAAGTGGTTGTGGGCGGCAGCCACTGGCCCTTGGAAGCCAGAGTCAGTGCTTAAACCTGTTGATGAGCTATTAAGAGTGGTTGTTGAAAATGTAATATTGGTGTAAGGTAGGGCACATGCACAATCCTCCCACGTCGCATGATTTCTCACAGATTTTTAGAAAAAAAGTAATGGTGGTCAAAAATCCACAAAATAAAAAAATCTAGCTGCATGGCTAGATTTTTTTATTTTGTGTTGTGGCGAGTGCCATTAATTTTTCAATGTCGGATCTTCAAGCTGTTTGGTGGGAAGTTGCTCTGCCAAATCAGGCACGTGACGTAGGTGGGTCATGCATGCGCCCTACCTTAGTTTGCAGCAATGTAATTGGGGTGACCCTCTGGATACCATGCTATGGTGGCCAGGAGTATGTCATTTAGGAGATACACAGTTTTGCTTATAGTGGCAGCTGGACTGTCTAATCTACAAGCCCCTGTGTGTACTAGACAAACTAGTCAGTGGTCTCCCTGCTTTCGCCCACTGCCCCCTATTTTAAGAAGTGACTGACAGATATTAAATATTAGCCATATGGAAGGGGGGCTGGTCTGTCACCTGTCCTACTAGGTAGTCAGTAAATCAGACAGATCAGGTTAAGGGCAACTATAAGGTCCTAGTTTCCAGCAAGCCCTAAGATGTGTAAGTAGCATTTAGTATATAAAATGTACTTATCCACAATTGTGTTAGTTATTATGCTTCGAATTTGCCTTCTCAGGGAAGTTTCTATCTTAAATATCCCACCCATAATTATTGAGTCAACCCAGTTTTTCATAGAATTGGAGTTTCAAGGAATGTAGGCAATAGAATTTTTTTTAGTACTGTATCATCAGAGCAAAGGAGTGTGAATAGTATGCGAGCCAACCTATCTCAAAGTATAGAAAATGATAGACAGGAGTGTGTATTTAGAGAGATATCTCTGTGATATGTCTACTCAAAAGAGAATAGAGAGTTTGACGAAGAGGAAATAAAAGTATGGTAGTGGGCTTAGTACTTTTCAAATGTGAAAAAAGGTTGTAACAGGCGTAGATACTTGGTAAAGTTCCTGGTTGGACCTTCGGGAGTTGGTTGGGGTGTGTTTATGTGGGGTCGAACATTGCGGTAATTTAGCGGTGCTGCAAGGATAAGAGGTGGAGGGTAGGAGTTGGTGTCGAAATGGGATTGGTCAGTGCTGAAGCATATCACCTTCAAGTATGCGTTCACATCATCTTGGTATGTGCAATGGTCAATAATATATCTGTTGTCCCTGCCATTGTAGCTGAGGAAGGATATTACTGTCCCATGCGTGAACAATGGTAGTCCATCAAGTGGGTGTTGATGACTGATTGTCAGCCAGTAAGGAGCCCCTTGTGCTCATGCTCGTGAGTCCAAGGTAGCATTGAACTGTCATAGATGGACCACGCCTGGTGTAGGTATTGGTCTATCTTGTGCTCTCGACTGTTCCAGACCTGGGTCCATTCCATTTCTGAAAACCCAAGGGGCCAGTGGTCAGCAAAACATGGCTCATGGTGCTTGGAAATGTTGTGCATTCGGTTTTTGTAGACAGGAAAGATAGGCAGAGATGCTGTGCAATCGTAGACATCCTCAGTGTTGTAGTCCATGTTCCTTCCAGGATGTGGGGTAAAAACACCAAGGTCGAAGGTGCCAAGGCTGTACAGGGTAGAGTCGGCTGACCCAAGTATGTCTTCATAGGAGAGAAATGCGTAGGGAGGAGGTTCAGGCACGGAGATTTTCTTGGGTTGGGTGCACTTGTGAGAGTTGAAAGCAAGAGGGAGGATTTTAAGCTTCATTTAGGCAAGAAACTAATAGTGTGTTGGATGTATTATCTGTATTCCTAGGTGAAGGGAGGAAATGGGGAGGTGTTATTTCGCTTGGACCTTTTTATATGTTACTTCAGAATTCTGTTTGGGTTTGGGTTTCGTGGGAGTCTTCCATTTGGCAGGTAGAGGCCATGTCATAATTGATTAATTAGTATTAGTGGTGTGCCTGAGGTTGATTTTGTATAACAGTTGAGGAACAGATAGAAATCATTTCATTTCGAAGGCAGGTATCTAATTTTAACTATTAAAGACATCCACATTGATCCCTTGGGCCCCTACCACAATTTCCTCTTCCCTGGCTACCTCTTCCTCTGAAGAGGTTTGGCGTTCCATGTTCGCCTTTCAATCCTTCTGGGCCCTCCCTAGGTGTCCATTTGGGGCCCCACCATTTGTTTAGTGTATTGAATGGGCAAGCAAAGAAATGGTGGATGTCCATTTTGCAGAGGCCGCATGTCACCAGCTCACCAAGTTTCAGGCTTTGGATAGAGGAGCTGGTTGGTGTGATCTTGAAGGGTCACTGCCAGAAAGCTTTCGTCTGAATGTGTTTCTTGGCATCTTCAAAGGCAGACAGAGTGTTGGTAAAGGGAGCCAGACTGACTAAGTAGGCCTTCCCCTGGATGTCGTTTTCATATCCATTGAGAAGGTGAACCCTTATTGTGTTCAGCACCAGGGCAGTGTAGGTGTCCATGTGGGAGTTGGGAGGTCTGGTTGGAGCGATGATCCTATGGAAGGTAGTGTCATCGAAGGTGGACCTTGTGATTGCATCTCAAATTTGATTCAGGGCCGCATTTTCATCAAGGATAGGGGTTTTGTATATTCCAACGGTCCAGGATATCATATTATCTCCCAGGCTTAGGATGTGAAAGGCAATGGTGTCGGAGATGCCTATTGCCTTGTAAGCAAGGAGGAAAGCACGGACATGTGGTTTTAAACCAGTAACAAAATGGGAGATTGGCAGGGAGAATTTCGAAGGGGGGAAAGAGGTGCCTTCAGAGCGAACCGAGGCAATAAGAGTGATCCCGTCATCTTGAAAGATTTCTCTAAGCTTGGTTTGTGTGGTCAAAAGTAAATCCTTGTGCGTGTTGAAATGGTTCCCCCCCCCCAAGAAGACAACCAGTATGAGGAAGTCATTCGGAGAGGCCATCACTCCAGCCAATTGCTCCATAGAGATTCACTCCAGTGCACATTGTCTGGGTATGACAAGTGAGGGGAAATGACCTTCGTTTGGGCAGATATGATTAGGGATTATCAGGGGTAACCCTGGGGTATTTCAGCTGTACCCTTATCCTACCCACTGAAAACCCTTACCCTCAATCAGGGGTAAGGGTTTTTGTGGGTTTGGGTAAGGGTTTTTGCAAACACAAGGGTTTGCTTAATTATTGGGGGTATTTATATAAATTGAGTTCAAAATTGATTTTAAAATATTAATTTTATTTATTTCAAACAATAAGGTATGTTAACAGGACCCTGATTCTATATAACATGCTTTTGTACAAGCCAAAAACAAAATTTCAATGGAAAAAATAGAGTTTTTCAGATAAAATATACACATATATGGATATTTTTGAGCCCTGCCAGGGGCAAGGGTTTTTCAAAGGTATACCCCTGACCCCTGCCAGGGGTAAGGGTTTGTCAAGGGTACAAGAATCCCTACCTGACCCTTACCCTCACTTACCCTACCCATAACCCCTGGAGTTTTTAAAACTCCTGGTAATCCCTAGATATGATTAGCCACTGCCGCTTCAGCGGGGCCTGGGGGTTGGTAGGGTGGGGGGGGGTATAAGTAAAATCTTTCTCCCAGGCAGGGGGTTGCAAGAGTCACGTTAGAGCTTGTGCTCTTTCAGTTTGTAATATAGCCTGTGGTGTCGTTTGTGGGGTTCAGCCTCCATTGGCAGCCCCTCTGGGGTTATGTTTCATGTGATTGGAGAGATAGTCTCATCTTTGATGGGGGGAGGGGTAAAGCCCATTTATTGTCCTGTGGCTTCTGCTGAGATGGTAGGCCCGAAAACATCAACCGACGCATTAATGTCTACTGTTGAGACATCAGGAGTGGGAAGGGGGTTCAGAGAGATTTCTGGGTCTGTTCTGGTAGGCAGATGACAGCCAGATTGCATCGGCATAGGTGACAGGTTGGTACGCGATATTTTGTACCCTCTCGGTAAAGGAACTCCATGAAAAGTGAATTTAAAGCCTGTTAAGCGGTGAGTTCATGTGAAATCAGTGTGATTGTATGGTCGCGCACTTGTCTCCTCTCCCGTTCAGTCACGGCTGGCCTCTCCCAGTCATTTTCTCCTTGTTGGGGTGTCTAGAACGGGGCCGTGCGTGTTTGTAATTGTAGGGCTCAGTGTTTTTGTCTTCTTGTGGGGATTGGGGGAGTTTTGAGTCTGTTTTTTGTACTTTTGATGTGGGCACAGGCTTCCAATGGGGAGGCGTTCTCTGATACAGAGCCTGCAGCTGGGGGGCATTAGCAGAGAGTCGTTGGTTGCGAGGCCAACTTGCCACGTCAGTGGGTGGCTGTGCGGCTTGAGCTCTGACCTTTTCTAGGTAAAGTTCCTCAATTTTTAAGCCAGCCAGTTTACATGATACCTGGGGTCTGTTTTCCCTGAGACGGCACACTTACTGCACCTGGCAATGCCTCCTACATTGCTGGGGTACCGACACTAACTCATTGCCTTCTTGCAAAGGTGATGGTAGCAGATCAACCAGCCCCCCAACTCAACAATTTCCCAGGGTGCTCAGCCTATATGCAAGGGGGAACCGGAATGTTGATCCGTGACCCGATGTAGGGATCGAGTCCCAGGTGCGTAACAAAATTTTCTAATTATAGGTCAAACTAACTGCCGACAAAGAGCGGAAGCGTAAAGAGGGATTCGCATTGTTGGCAAGAAGTGAGTGTGATTAAAGCATTTGTTTCTTGTACTATATGACCGTCTTGTCATTTCCAACTTATCAGAAGTACAGTTTCAACTACAATGAGTTCAAGGGTAAAGAAATGTGATTGTTGGTTATTCTTGTCTAATAATCATGATAAGCGCATCAAATATAACGTTAACTTCACAGTTCAGTGCCCCGAATGCCAGAAGGATATCAAAGTTGGTTATGCTGGCCTGAAAGAACTGCAACAGCACCAGGGATCTAGATGGTGCCATGATACCATCGCCAAGGAGGAGAGGCTGAAGAAAAAACAGAAGAAACTTACCCTATTTGATGTTGGTGTGTGTCGAATACGGAGATATATCACGTGACATCACAGCGTTGCGTGATGTAGCATAATGTAGCCTGACACAGTCTAGACAATGACGTCAGTATCGAGCGTGAATCGTGATCGATACTGATGTTGTCAACTGGAGTCCACATCAGACTCAGATCAGAGTCGCATCAATATATGCATCAAAGGTGCATTTCATATGTGAGTGCATGCTAGCTACACTCTAGTAGCTCATCCTAGTCATTCTGTATCTACCATTCTACACCAAACAGTTGCACATCATGTAGGAGTATATAAAGGACTGTAGTTCCCTATTAAATAAACAGGTTTAATTCCCTCAATTCACCCTAAGTCACTAAGTCTATAAACACCCTTAAGGTAAGCCAGTAAGAGCTCTTCTGTGTGAGTGACGCCACTGCTTTCAACAGGTTATGGGCCCTGGTCAGCATGGAGTAGCACCTTTACGGCTGCACCCTTACTGGCTGTCGATATTGGGTGGTACACTGAAGCGCCTTCATGGTTGCTCGCTACCAACAGCTGTGCCATGAGCATGCTGTAATTCAGGGATAACCTCTGGTACCCTGATTGTCTGGTCATAGGCCATAGCTCCTTCCCTCCCAAATTTAGTGGAGACCGAGCCTCCGGAAAGGCCTTCTTAACGTCCTGCCGAACCTACATCCGCCTCTGTCCCGAAGTGTTTGAAGACGACTCGACTAAGATTGCTTGGGCCATGTCCTACATGAAATCTGGACACGCCAACTGCTGGGCGAACCGTGAATTCGAGCAGGAAGCGAAAACTGGCCACCTCCGCTTCCTCGACTGGCTGGACTTCGAAGACGAGTTCCGAAAGGACTTCATGCCGCTGGATGCGGAAGCTGCTGCCATCAATGTCCTAGAGACAACTGCCTACTTCCAAGGCAAACAGTTGGTCGACGACTACCTTGACCAGTTCCGCGACCTTATTTACGATTCCGGATACACTGACCCGAAAACCGTCGTAGTCAAGTTCCGCCGAGGCCTTGACCGCCGAATCTCGACGGCTCTCGCAGGGATGGCGTTCAGAAGGCCTTCGGATACAGACCCAGAAGCCTGGTTCCATCTCGCAGTCTGGATAGACCAAAACCGCGCAGCAGACGAGGCTTTCCACGTCTCTCACCGACAGCCCTACCCTCCGACTCCGTCCATGAACCGCCCTCTGGCGATATCCCGACCCGTCCTGGCTGCACCTCCCCTGCGGTTCGCCCACTCAAACCCGTCCCTGGGCAAACCTGTCCCGATGGACATAGATGCGGCACGAAAGGCCAAGGCCACTCCCGACACCTGCCGACGTTGTGGAAAAACCGGACACTGGGTGAAGGAGTGCGACCTCCGCTTCGACGTCCGATACATGGATACGGACGAGTTGGAGAGAGAGCTGGAGAATAAGTTTGCCGCCAAGGATGTCGCATCCACGGAACCCCCTGTTGAAGGAGAGGAGGAACTTAGCGTAGAGGATTTTGTATCCTGCAGCGGGTGAGCCGTGCGCCCCCGTTGCTAAATAGTAATCAATTTTCTGTTCTCGAAGTTACCGAACCGGAAGTTGACGAAGACGCACAAGAATCCTCGGAGCCGCCAACGCTCCTGCCAGCCGAACTGCGGAAGCCACGCCGGCCTAAGTGGGAAAAGCGGATAAAGCGCAAGCTTGTCATCTGTTCTCTTGAAATGGATGCAAAATGTATAATGATCCCAACCCATCTAAAGACGACAGACACTATGGAAGAAACATCCACGGAAGCCATGGTCGATACCGGCGCTACCAGAGATTTCATCGACCAGGACTTCGTCACCCAAGAAAAGCTTCCGACCTGCAAACTATCCCAACCGATCCCGGTTTACAACATGGACGGAACACTTAACGAGGCTGGAAGCATCCGCGAAGTCGTCGACGTGATCATGACCTACGAACGACATTCCGAACGGATTCTGCTTGCAGTCACCTGCCTCGGCAAACAGAGCATGATACTCGGGTTCACCTGGTTGGACAAGCACAATCCAGAGATCGACTTCCGCGCCCGATCTGTAAAAATGACCAGATGCCTCCCGCGCTGCTGTGTCGGCTGTCAAGCCGACCGCAAGGCGGAACGGAATGCAAGAAGGGAGGACACCAAACAGATAAACACCTGCTGGACTGGCCCCTTCCCAGCCTTCGTAGAAGATGCTGATGAGGAAGACGAAGCCGAGCCGACACCCGAGCAGTTTCCCGACCCAGAAGCCGACTTCCCGGATGAACCGCTTGAGGAGGGCAACCGAATCTGGGCAACCGGACTCTTCCCCCAGGCGGAACACATTCGTGCAACCGCTACGGTCTCTCAACGGCTCGCGGAAGGCTTCCGACAGAATTCCCAACCCTCTGAGCACATCCCGCCGCATCTCCGTGACTTCCACTCCGTATTCTCGAAGGACTCTTTCGATGAATTACCCGGAACCAAGCCATGGGATCACGCCGTCGAACTCGCTCCCGACGCCTCCCCGAAAAGCTGCAAGGTCTACCCGCTTTCCGCCTCCGAACAGAAAGAGCTGGACGCCTTTCTGAAGGAGAATCTCGACTCGGGACGGATCAGACCCTCCAAATCCCCGATGGCTGCCCCGGTCTTCTTTGTAAAAAAGAAGGACGGGGGACTCCGTCTAGTACAGGACTACCGCGCGCTGAACGCCATGACCGTGAAGAACAAGTACCCGCTCCCGCTGATTCCGGAACTGATCGCAAAGCTCCGCGGAGCAAAGTATTTCACGAAGT
>Ga0307509_10004124_pt1 | contig 21244 bp, 28 predicted proteins | sample 10_EM_MG_FD_202245 | JGI IMG/M metagenome (GOLD analysis project Ga0307509, IMG submission 202245) | Populus trichocarpa ectomycorrhiza microbial communities from riparian zone in the Pacific Northwest, United States - 10_EM | ecosystem: Host-associated > Plants > Roots > Unclassified | place... | reverse complement strand
CGATCGAATTCGGCCTATATGGGCCTAGGCTGTCTTCTGGAGCGGCCTGCCTTAGCCCGGCCTACGGCCTATAGGCCGGCCTACCATCGGCCTGGCCCGTTGGGAACACTGCCTCCAGTCATTGAAATCACGACTTCATGTCGTTCAGTCCATGATCCCCCTCGCCCTCCTTCTCCTGGCTCATTTTCAGGCTTCGCCTCCCTGACCCTCTGTCCCCGAGATGGACAACCTTCCAGACATCCCCCTGGTGTTTCGCTCTTGCCCCACCTCAAAGTCTTCTTCCGTAGCTGCGAACCATGGTCAAAGCCTCCTGCTTCTCGGCCGGTTGATTCTCGCAACTTGTGACTGCCTACATTTCTCCCCTGATCAGATCCACATCTCTGACAATTGACCACTCAATGACCTATCCGACAGCGAGTCCATCCTCCTCCCGTTGTTCTACTTTGCGCTCAACGCAATTGCGTCCATGACCAAGCAGCTTGACAGCATCACCTCTCAACTCGCCACGATCCAGTCTGTAGTCGTCACCCTCCACACCTCCTCAGCGATTGAGAGCAGACTTTCCCCGATCCACGCCTCGCTTCGTACCCTGTCACAAAAAGGTAATACGGCCCCCCCTGCCCCCTCGGCCCGACCATGGGATCCCTTGCCTCCGGTCAGTGCGGTTCCACCCCCAGCGGCCCCACCCATAACCCCCAAGACACGTATTCCCCCCGCCCCTGAAACCCAATAATCGCAATACCGGTTTTGACACTGATGTCCCCCATTACAACCTACTCAGACACATTTTCTACGGAAACACCCTGCGTGTAGGCTGATAAATTCCCTGACTCATGGGAGGCCAAGGGGTTTGGCGATAGCAAATACCACGACCCCGGGTCATTCGTTTTGGGTCATCTTGACCGTGGCTGCCCCAAACCTCAGCAGACCTACGCCCAGGCCCCCATGGCTGGCGCCCTCACGACGGGTAATAAGAAGAAGAGCTCCTTCACTGCTGCCCAAGTAGCGTCTGTCCGCAACTCAAGGCCAAATATCCTGGCCCCCAAGTCGCTCCCCAAGGTAGAAAGAAGCTTCTATGCTCCTCGCTCTACCCCCTTTGAGCACGACCAAGTCGCCCTGTTCACAGCCACTTTACTAGATTGTCCTGCAGGCGTTCTTAGGGATGCCCACAGTATCCTCCCTGTCTCTGTTACTACGAATGTCAATTGAAGAGGCTCCGTCACTCTCCTCATCAGTGACACTACCACCCGTGCTGCAGCCTTCGCACCCTACTTCGACTCCCTTACAACACAACCCAACCGCTCTTTCGCAGTGGGAAACTCCCCCTGGTGGCCCATTCGCCTCACCCCCAACGCGGTTTTGCTGGCCATCCACTCACTCTTGATCGCCTTCCTTCCCGAGGACCCTGGGAATGCTTCCCCAGTCTTGCCCACTCCATGTACAACTCCAAGAACGTCGGCCTCCTTGCGGCAAGGTACCTTAATCCCAACACCACCTCTAGGTCTGGTAAGACAGCAACCTCTGTCATCGTGTCAGTCCACCCTGGCGACGTCCCCATGATCGGAACCTCGATTAGACCTTTCTCTTGTTCCCGCCCAATTGAGCGGGCATACTCCTCGAAGCCCGACACCCAGTGCAGGAACTGTTGGAGCTTCGGCAATGTTTGGCCAAGATGCGAGTCCATGGACCCTGTGTGCCGCCTCTTTTCCCTCAACCACACCTGTGCCAACCATATGTGCCTCAACCGCAACTGCCCTGTCAGCGCCAACCTTAAGCCTCATCTGAACTGTTGGCCTTCCTCCTCTGCCAAGTGCACCAACACCGGAGAAGACCACTGTGCCCATTATAGAGACAGTACCGACGGTGCACTCCACCCCACCCTCCGGCGCTCCAACCGTGAGGCTGGGATTGTTCGCTGCAAATTGCGGAAGAGGCGATGGACTCTGGCACTGACGGCGTGGTCCTGCAGGCCCCCTATTCTCCCATCAGTTCTCTCCACCAGGCGTTTGAAATGGCGACCCCCGTGCTCGAAGACTTCCCATATTTCTGGCCCCACCAAGGCCTTCATCCGACCAGAGAGGTCTCCTTCCCTAGGAGCTGCCTAGTCCATCACCGGCCACCGGGTCAGGCTTGGGCATGGCCCCTAATGCAGTACACCAACTCGCAAAGTGGCGGTGAACGAGGATTTGCCCTGTCTCCCCCTTCACCACACACATGCACACTCGTTCAACACCACTGCCTCCGGAGCAGGGATGTGTTTCTTTCCTTTTTTGGTTCGTTTTCGCAGCTAGCTCATACCCTATCACTTGTCGCCCCCTAGCACCCTCTGGTTTACAGGGGCAGGCTTCCTTCCTTTCCTTTATATTCTAGATTTTTCCCTCCCTGCTCTGGAATCAAGAAGCCCGCGTGGCATTTCATGTTTTTAGCTCCTCTTTGGCCACGGTTACTTTGCTTCCCTGGTTCTTCGATAGTGGTGACATTATGGCAGTTGACCTTTTTACCCCTGACGGATCTTGTAATATTTCCTTTACCAGCTTTACTATTATGAACTCTTAGCGCAGTAAACGGGGGTCTAACACGCCCTTGGTACCCCGCAACCTAATCTTTCGAAACCTGCCGGGCCCTACTCTGACTCTCAGCCACCTCATCATACACCACCCAACTTGGAACCCTCTGAGAAGTTTCAAGGAAGTCGCAATTGCGACTTCAGTCCCTTAATTTGACAGGGCCACCAGTTGTCTCCACTCACTGATCGACCAGCCCGGGTTGTATACCCGATTTTCAATGTCCCTCGTGAGCAGACCAAGGGTTATAGACATGGCCTTGGCCTGTCCCCTCCTCATGCCTTATTTTTCGGAATGGTCCCACGGCCTGCTCTGAACTGATTCCGACCACATTCGTATTGTACTTCATTTTCACGCGCCGTTCTTTCGCGCCACTCCCCCCAAGCTGCACTGGGCCGTCACCAATTGGGCCCAGGTAGACAACCTCTTCAAAGTACTAATGGTCCTACCCCCCCCCTCCAAACCTCCCACTCATTAGGGGTCTGGTTCGACACCAATCGCCACAGGATATCGGCCACGCTGGTCTAGTGTTCATTACAGGGCGGGGCGGGGCGGGTTTTCACTGGCCAGGCCCAGCCCTTACACAGGGCCGGGGGGGTATTTTTCCAGTAATCCCCGCCCTGCCTCGGTCCGGGGCCTACCCACACTCATTCCCTGAACGGGCCTAGTTTGTTACCACCAATTTTTAACCGGGACCCGTCCGGGGTATGGGTGGGGCAGGGGCCTGAGCGGGGACAGCGGTAGGGAATGCCGAAAAACACACCCCGCCCCAGGCCATTGATCGGGGTGGGGCGGGGAACTGGGCTGGGGGCCCACATTTTTCGGGGCACCGTCCGCCCCGTTACGAACTCTACGCTGGCCCTGCACACTCGCGTTAAGCCACTGACCCCCTGATCAAAGCCGTGGTCGTCCGTCCCTCCCTCAGCACTTCGAAAGGCTTACAATCGCACTCTCAGAGTCTCCACAAACAACCGCCATGATTCCTCGCTGTTGCCGTCTGCTAGGACCACCCGCTCCTCGTACTTTAAAGCAATCAAGAAAGCCAAGAGCGATCACTAGTGCGAGTTCCGGTCAACACCGACACGGCAAACTGTCTGAACTACGAAGAAATTCGCCACAGGCCGCCCGATACCACAGTTCCCAGACCTGCCTGGGGCCAAGACACCGGTTGAGCTCAACGAGGCTCTTCTCCATCATGTGTTCCCAGGATACTCAGCTCACGAACGCCACACTATGCTCCTCCCCTACGAAGATGTTCTGGCACTAGAGGCATAGGAAGTGGACAGGGCGCTGGCCTGCTCTTCACCCTTGTCGGCCCCCAGCCCTGATATGACCCCCAACTCTGTCTGGAAGTGCATAAACACAGTCTCTCCAAATATCATCCTCAACCTCCTCTCCCCCCTTCCCGCCCATGGCTTTGACCCCCCGTCCCTGAAAAGAGCCAAAGGTATAGTCCTGGACAAATCAGGCAAGCCGTCCTACGACACCCCTTCCTCCTTCTGTGTTATTGCCCTCCTCCAAATATTCTCTAAAATCCTCCACAGGTTTATGAATGCTCCCCTCGGCTGCGTCGCCCGAATCACGGGCCTCCTCAACCCCTACCAGTGTGGATCCGTGGCAGGTATGTCAGTAGCAGACACCTGCAACACCCTCCCCTGCCAGAGAAGGACCCTACAGATGGACAAAACAAAAGTGTGCACACTCTTCCTAGACATCAAAGTGGGTGTTGACAACTTCAGCCCTTCCTCTGTCTGCGGCATGCTCAGCCCCAAAGGGGTCCACCCATACCTAGTATCCTGGGCGCGGTTATTTCTAACAGGCGCGTCCTGCTGCTTGCTCTTCCAGGCTTCCCCCAAAGTCTTCTTCCCAGTCTTAGTTGGTACCCCCCAGGGGTCCCCAGTCTCGCCCCTGGTGTGTGGCATATATTTCTCTCGCCTCCACCGGGTGATGCCATATGGTATAACCCTCTCATACGTGGACGACTTCACCCTGACGGCCTTGTCACCTTGCTACCACCGCAACCTTCAAATACTGCAGGGGCAGTATGACATACTTAAGCCAATAGCATCGGTCGGGGAGGGGGTTTCTCAATCCCCAAAACCGAGCTGATGCACTGACGCACGAACAGTGATATGAACCACCCCTCATCAGCTCTGATCCATCTTGATAAGTCGGTCTTGCCCCCCAAGAGCGAGGTCAGCTGGCCAGACCTCTGGTTCACTCTGTCGATCTCCACCACCGCGCACTTCCCCAAGCGACTCGTCAAAGCACAGGCTCCCTTCGTGGCAGTCAAAAGGGTCTCCCACCTGGGATGGGCCTTCCCCCCTTCCTCTGCCACAGGCTGGTGGTGTCCCTGCTATTCCCCATCCCAAGCTATGGGGCTGATGACTGCCTCCCAACGGTTCACATGACGAGAAAGTTAGCGGCCTTCTGGCACCAGATCAAGAGATTGTACACGAATTGTTTCAGCTGTACCCAACTGACATCTTGGCGATAGAAGCCTGCCTCCCCCCTTTGGACTTGCTCCTGTCATACAAGAAACGCCTGGCCAACATCTGTGTGCTATGCCCCCCCTCCGAGATTAACCCTGCCACTGCTCACCTTGCCTCCTTGGTACAGACCCCCTCCGTCCACAGCCACACTCCCGACAGTAGTGTCCTTCTGGCGCACAATGGGGAAAGCCGCCTTCCGCTCTGGTGCCTACAGCCCGGGCCCCACTGCTAGAGCAGGGCCCAGCTCCCCTTGGACGCAGTCCCCCAATGATGCTTGTCCTGTTGGGCCCTGATGGGCTCTCCCCCCTCCCAGTAACTTCCCAGTGGTCAAAATGTGAATGCGGCACAATCTATTCTATGGGGATAATAGTTCGCAAGTACGAGGGGGGTTGGGAGGGACGCTTAGCGAGGAGGTGAAGAAGGGATTGGTAGGAGTTCCGGTTCTTAATTCTTCCAAGCCAGGTGGGCGGTAGCACCTTATTTATAGAAAAGTGCGCGTCCATATGCCCAAGAGAAATATAGGGAAAACAATGTAGGAAACATAAGTGCGAAGATGTTTGACCCTGAAATCCAACCAAGTAGATCCCAAATAATGTGCATGAAAACAAAACGGTGTGGAGTAATTATTTGAAATAGCATGACCAAGAATGGTGCATAAGAGATGTATATACAACCGTAAAATCCTAAACACCTGATTGGAGAGCACATGTTAAATCCCGAGATAGTATCCGGTAATAAACAATAAAACATCATAATATAGATCTTACCTGTAGTAATGTAAGCGGTGGACAGGCGGAGCCGAAACACAAACTAAGTAAAAGAATACACGGTAGTGTGTTGAATATACATAGAAAATATACAAAGAATTTCAACACCCAGCACCTACTTGCTGAAGCCTACCCGGAGCCACCTGAAGACAGCAGTTACCCCCAGCTAGGGGAGCCATCCCGCGACCTCCACTTGAAGGCATCGACTGCGCGGGCCCCATATCCCGCAAGATATACATACCCCCTGTCCCTTAAGCCCCATCCCTTTATGGGCCTCAACAAGTTCGACGCAGGAAGGCTCCACCAGATGAGATCAAGCAAAAGCTACCTGCCAGCCCATCCGTCTTGGGATAACGATGTGACCACCACCTGCCCCAGGTGGGATGAGTCCCAGGCGACCTTCGAGCATGCCATACTATCCTGCCCTGCCAGGGAGACCGCCAGAAATCGCCACCTTGCCGCTGTCTCTGACATGGGCCCCAACGCCAGCGTCTGGTCCTCTGCAGCCCTTCTGGGCTACCTCTCCCGGTTCATCACGTCGACAAGGACCACATTTCCCCATGCATGTTTTCCTGCCCTACCTCTGCCGCTAGCTCCATCTCTTCCTGCTCATCTAACGTAGTTTCCTTTGATTACGTTATGTCATCCCATGAAAACTAGGTTTACATTGTTTGTTGTTTCAAGATAGCTTGTAGTATCCACTGGTTGTTAGGAGGGTTTCCTTGATTTACTTGCTTGATGTTTATGCCCGTATGTGGGGCAGGGACTGGTATGGAGGGCTTATGAAGATGCTAGGGGATGGATAGTTCTTTTCTTTGTTTGTTTTGGATTTTGAGTTTTGTTTTCGCCATACCTACAGCTCCATTCTATTTCTTGTACCTTAACAACAATTATATGCTATGAAAAAAAATGAAAAAAAAAGAGGAAAAAAAAGGAGAAAAAAAGAAAAAAAAGCAGGCTATTTTCTTTCACCTTTCACGTCCGCTCCACCTCCAGTGATTGAAATCTCAACACCATGAGAAATCATCGTGAGAATACCTCCCGCCTCTGGTCTCCCTTGATGGCTTCTGCCTTGGAGTGTCACGTGCCCATGTCTCCCTTGCCACTCTGTGGGGCCCTTGGCCTTCCCTCTCTTGGGTTGGTGGCTTCCTTCTTGGTCGCTAGTCTGTCTTCGTTTAAGCACGCTTGCGTGGACGTTGCTACCCCTGACCTGGCACTTTGCGACCCGTCTTGGTTAGCGACCCGCCTGGATGGCCACCTTTTTTTCCTCGTCAACCAGGGGTCGCTAGCTTCGGGCTATCGGTGAAACAGGTTCCCTGGTGGCCTTGCTCGCTCTGGTATTGCATTCTCTCCTGAGTGGCTGGGTCGGTACTGCCGGCATTACAAAGATCGTGACTCTTTCTATGTCCTCAACGTTCGTACTTCTCAGTCTTTGGCGAGCCTCCCTCCTCCACTTCCAACGGGTTAGATCCACTTGCACCATACTACTACACCGTCCTGCTGGCACCTTACTGCAGTCAGCTGGCCCCTTACTGCCTCCTCCCCATTCCTGCCACCATCACTGCTGAGTGGCTCGCCTTGCTTGGTGGGTCCCCTCGCCTGGTTCAACTGGTACACGACTTACTCTAGAGTTGCAACTCGCTGCGGTTACCCCTGGTCATGGTATAGCACTGCCTAGTTCGCCTGGACTTCAGTACATGGTGCGCCCAGACAATGGGCACTCTGCCCCTGTCCGCCTTGCCCCTAAGCCGATTGGTTAAGGAATTCCCTTAGGTACTCCCACAATAGTGGTTGTATCCTCCCGTTCTGTCGGCCACGGGCCACAATATTCATTTCTTTTGTTTAAGGAGGACCTGCTTAAGGGTTTCCTTGCTCCTATACATTCTTTCGTTGGTTGTCTTCGTAGCTGTATATTTCCTATGCTTTCCTTCCAATTAGTTTAGGCTGGTGGCTGGTGAGCGGTTAGGCCCATATCATAGGGTCTTGGTGGTACGGCGAGTGGCTCATACTTGATTCCTTGCGTAGGGGTGGGGGGTTTCGGTTTGTCCCATGAAGCAGTGAAGGCGGTTGTTGGATTAGTTAACGGTTTTGTGTACGCCATAGCTCGCGCTCAACGCAATTTCTTGTACTATAAACAACGAATCAAATGATTAAAAAATAAAAATAAAAAATAAAAACAAAATAAAGCCCGCTCTTTTCTTTTCACACTCTGAACCATCTACACCTCCAGTCATTGAAACTACAACACGACGTCATTCAGTCTACAAGGCCCCCAGACCTCCTACTCCTGGCCCCTTTTCAGTCTTCGCGTCATTGATCCCATATCCCTAGGATGGACACTCTGCCCGATACCCCGCCATGTTTCCCTCCCTCCCAACCTCAAGGTCGGCCTTTCAGGCTGAAGACCCCTCGCGTAATCTCCTTCGCCTCCGTCAGTTCCTCCATGAGACGCGTGACAGGCCACCCTTCTCCCCAGATCAGATCCCCATCCCTGACAACGGGCAGCTTAATGACCTGTCGGACGGCGAGTCCATCCTTATTGCGTTCATCTCCTCCTCGCTCAATGCGCTTGAAGCAATCACGAAAGAAGTTAACACTGTCACCACCCAGCTGGCAACTGTACAATTGATTGTAGCGAGCCTCCCTACCTCCTCACCACTAGAGAGCAGACTTTCCCCGATCAACGCCTCTCTACGACACCTGTCATAAAGGATTAACGCTGCCCCCCTTGCCCCCCATGCCCCCATAGCGCCAAATCGGCCCACTATTCCCCCAACTGGTGTGCTTACACGTCCTGCGGCCCCACCTCCTATACGCAGACTGCGTGCCCCCACCCGCAAGTCAGCAACCACAATACGGGCTGTGGCACAGACATCCCCCATTACGATCCTGTCAGGCGCGTTTCCTACGCAGACTCCCGCCCTTATGCAGACAGGTTCACTGACTCGTGGCAACCCAAAGGGTTCTGTGGTGGCACATACCCCAATCCCTCGTCTTTCGTCTCAGGTCATCTTGACCCCAACTGTCCCAAACCCCTGGAGACCTAGGCTCCACCCGCCACGGCTGTCCCCCCCAGAAGGGTAATAAGAAGAAGAGCCCCCCCCCTGCTGTACAAGTCGCGAATGTCAGGAACTCTGTACCCAATTATTCTGGCCCCCAAGCCGCGCCCTCCGCCTGAGCGCAGGGTCTACACTCCTCGCTCTTCCCCCTCCGAATAGGACCAAGTCCTCCTGATTGGTGCCACATTCCCAGACATCGCTGCGAGCCTCTTCAGACCTGCTAACTGCACCCTCCGCGTCGCTGTCATCACCAAAGTCAACGACAGAGGGTCCGTCACCCTCCTGGTCCCTCAGACTACCACCCCAGGCGCCGTCTGGGCACCAGACCTACCCGCACTTAAGACCCAACTCACCCCCCCCTTTCTGGTGGGAGAATCTCCCTGGCTGGCCTTCCCCCTCGCCCCCAACGAACTCTAGCTCGCCATTCACTCCCTTTCGATCGCCTTCCCGCCTGCAGAGCCGCAGCATCTCTTCTCAAGCCTCGCCGACACCATGTACAACTCCAGGAACGTCGGCATCATTGCCGCCAGCTTCCTCCACCTGAACGCAGAGTTCAGGTCGTGCAAAACCGTAACCTGTGTCATTGTCTCAGTACACCCAGGGGACATCCCCACAATGGGAACCTCGATCAGACATTTCTGCCCTGCCTGCACGGCTGAGTGGGCCTAATCCTCCAGCCCTTATACCAAGTGCAGAAACTGCAGGGGCTTCAGCCACGTCGCACGACGATGTGAGTCCAGCGACCCCTATGCCCCCTCTGCTTCCTCAACCACACCCAAGCTAATCATCGATGGCCAAACCCAACTGGCCCCTGCAGCGGCACCCTTAAGCCTGTTCTTAACTGTTGTTGTTCCTCCCCGGACAGCTGCACTAACTGCAGAGAAGATCACTCCACCCTTTATAGAGACTGTACGGGGCGGCAAGTCCCCCCCTCTCTCAGGTGTTCCCCCCCTGAGGCTCGGGATCGTTCCTCCTCCGTCTGCGGAGGGCGCGACTGACACTGCCACCCATAGAGTGCTCCAGCAGCCACCGGCTTGTCCCACATGTTTCCTCCAACAGGTGTTCCAAATGGCGAGGCTCCGTGCTCGAAGATCGTTCACCATACTGGCCCCTCAGAGGCCCTCCACAGACCAGAGCGGCCTCCTCCCCCTGGAGCCCACTAGTCCTTCCCCTGCCCCTCGCATCAGTTCGGCTTGGGCCGCTAATCCAGTACAACCTTGCACCTAGTGGGGGGGAGGGTTTTTCCCCTCCCTCTGCCCTGCTCACATTCCCACTCGTTCAATACCACAGCCTCAGGAGCTGGGATGTGTTTCTTTCCTTATTTGGCTTGTTTTCGCAACTGGCACACGCCCACTCTGTACTTGCCCTCCTGGACCCTCCTGTTTATAGGGGCAAGCTTCCTTCCTCCCAATTCCATTCCCATTACTCACTCACAAGCACCGGGAACAAGAAGCCTCACGTTGCCTTTTATGTTTTTTTGTTCCTTTTTGTCCAAGTTTACTTTACATCTGCACTTTTATGCCAGGGGTGACATCATGGCTCTTGACCTTTTCACCCATGATGGTTTTTTCAACCCCTCCATGTACGGCGGTCTATAGTACCAAAACCACCACAACGCCCAAATCTCAAAACTTAAAAATCGAAAAAGGTAAAAATACCCTCGACCATCAAAGTTTCATGGGGTTATTTATAATTGTCATCATGGATAAGATTGGTAATGGTCAATGTCAAGATGGAGAATGCTAAAAAGTGAGTAATTGAAAGAAAACTTGAAAACCGAAGAGGAAAGCAAGGCTGTGAAACAAGAATTTTGAAGAACAAAGTGATGGAGGTCTGGCGGTGCCCAGGGGCAACTGCCACCGTACAAGCACCGCTAGGAGGCTGCCGTGAGCAGTGTTCCCAAAGGGCCAGGGCGTAGGCCGGGCTAAGGCAGGCCGCTCCGGAAGACAGCCTAGGCCCATATAGGCCGAGTTCGATCGGCCTACAAAAGCCTATCAGGCCTGATAGGCGCCTATAGGCCCGGAGATTTGCGTTCAGAACAGATTGCATTAAGGGTATTCAACCCCCCCACCCCCCTTCCTCTCTCTCGAGTTTATCGCCTTTGATTTTTTTCCTCCTTTACCTTCGGCTATTATGATACTTAATTAATCACAAAACGAGTGATACTCAACCAACACAATGAAGCCTTAGAAATTTACCTCCCGGGCCACAAGCACAACCCTATCATACCATTATTCCCCCTTATTTTGCAGGAACTACTGTACATCCCCAAGCGAATAAAGTGAAACTGTGGTATTTTGAATGTTATTTTGTAAACTATTTACAGTCAACTTTTCTTATTAATCCCTTCGAAATAGTCACCCTCCTACTGCACACAGTTGTATTTTTTTGTGTTTTTTTGCTAATAAGCGACACCATTACTTTATTTTTAATCATATTCGGTAATTGGGAAACATTTACCGTGAATTTTGGTGTTGACACAGAGCCGCTGCTCGCTATTAGGGGGTCGTCCGAAGCCGTATAGGCCGGCCTATCAGGCAGCAGGGAAAAAGTCTATATGCCCTATAGGTGCGCCCGGCCAGGCCAGGCTCAGGCTTAACCAGGCCTGCAGGCTCGGGCCAGGCTAGATCCCAGAGAATTTGGACAGGCCGGGCCCGGTTTTACCGAAGCCTGGCGGGCCTGGCCCATTGGGAACACTGGCCGTGAGGTAAGCGTCATGAAAAGAAAGGTCCAACGAAGGTGGTAAGCAGGCTAAAGTGTTTTCACTATTCAATGTGTAGAGTCATCATGGCTATTAGCTGAACAGAAAGAAAACGCGGCTGAGACTAATTACTGGTTGTGGTAGCCACTCGGGCGGTGGACTCTCTATCACACAAACATCTGATATGCTAGTCATCCTCAACATGTGGGACTGTCCCTACTAGCTAATATGTGCTAATATGGAATGACACGCTAGGGTTACTCCATCAGACAGCGTGTAATAAAAGTAGCATCGGGTAGGGATAACCGATTGCCAATTGGCTCACGGACTATTACTCAAGGGTGAAAGCTGTGTCCTAGGAGTAGTAGTAAAAAGCCATAGCCTGAGGATAGCTTGGCAATTGGAAATTGCTTTACACTAACAAGTCTAGAGCTACAAGTATATATACTACCACCCTGTTCCTCCGATAGCGAGCTCAGCGCTCTGAACAGTCCAGGGGCCTCACAGCGACCGAGGGGATAATTCCAAGAGGAGTAGACGGGATGAAATGGACCTGGACCGCTGGTAGCAGTCCTGTGTAGGGCAAATTTCTTGAGGGACTGCCTGGCCCTACATGCTGGGTATTTAATATTTTGAGACAAACAGACAAACAGCTGCTGAGGCGGACTGCAGGGGACTTCCAGGATTGTGGGAGGAACTATAAGGGGTATCAGAAGATGGTAGGGTGTGGGTAAGGACTGAGGGGGGGGGGCACAGATGGTAGGTCTTAGGAATGACAGCTGGGCACATGTGGAGAAAAATGAAGGAGATGGCGAGGAATTTCTGAGGATGGCAGGGGGCTGCAGACAAACTATGAGTGATGTGGTGATGCTATATAACCTACACAATACGCGATGTGCCAGCGAGAAAATGAAGAAGGTTAAACAGATCATCAAGTGCTCCAAGTATCAAGATAAGACTGAGCCAATAATTCTGCTACGAGCCTTATTTCCCCTTTAAAACACTTTCATAAGTCTTGTGCCTTAACCATCATAGTCATAGTCATGTTGCAACAAAGCCAAACAACTGAGGCAACTGAAGTTATATCAAAGCACAATGCCTAGGATTTTCCTGAAGAGTTACCGGGAAACTCAATTGACCATCTTAGATCTAGATATCGATAGCCAATATGAGAACTTTCCGACCGTGATAGTGCTGGCGCCGTCTCTAGCAAGGATACAATTACCTTGTAGATCTATGCCGGTGGTTTCTAAGTTCTAATTTTGTTGGAACTTTGTCCTCGTATACTTGATATCGTTTAACCTTATTCCTTCTTGTTAGTTCTTTCATGAAACACTCTACTACACCTTCCTTCGTCTCATTCGAAACTCTCGCTCCTTGCATCTGTATGTTTCTTTTGTGTTTCAGTCAGGAAGATTTGTTCCTTTGTGTGAGTGGTGATCAAGTTTTCACCCACACTGGCATGGAATTAGGGAAGCCGGATCCTATGATAAAGGACCTGATCATCTAGTCAGAAATGTTATGCGAATTTGAACATCTATTAAGTGCCCAAGCGAACTACCCAATTCTGATCCACCTCTCCACAGATTACTTTACTCATTTTTTCTCCCTTTACTCTGCCTGAATTTTTACCAATTTGACAAACACTTTTGGCTTTATGTTTCTTCACGATGTTTCTTCTTTGTTTATTAGTCTAGGAATATGGCACATGATGTGCCAGATCATAAACTATGAGCGAGATCAAATTATGAACTTGAAGTTTCTGAGCATACCAGCGAAAGAAATGTAACAGGTGAGCTTTTCTCCAACCACCCTTTTTCTAGCATGCTATTTTCTAGTGCCCAGTGATACCTATGACGATAATTAAGCTTATTACTTGCAAAATTCTGTTGGTTGAGGACTTTTTAGGTTTTTGAATTTTCGAGTTTTGAGATTTGGGCTCAGTGGCGGTTTTGGTACTATAGACCGCCGTACCTCCATGACTAGGTTCTGCATTATCAACTCCTACAGCACCAAAGGCCCATCAAACAACACTCTATCTGTGCCTCTCGATCTTGGCTTCTCAAGCCTACCTGGCCCGTCTAGGCTTCGTTACGCGGCCCCGTTTCCGAGGAGCGGGGACAAAATAACATAGGTTATTCTGATTAACTGGTCGAAAAGATCATCCAAATCGGACAAGAACTGACTGAAATAGAGCTCTTTGAAGTTAGACAACTTCAGAGAGCTCTATCTCACTCAGTTTTGGTCCGATTTGGACGATTCTTGTTTTAATATGCAGTTAATAACCGGCTCTTGGCGCCCCGTTTGTCAGAAACGGGGCCCCGTAACGAACACTAGGCCCGACTCGCGTGTTGGGCGACCTCAACAACCACAACCCAATCGCGGACCCGCGGAGAAGCTTCAATGAGCACGAGCTCGCTACATCCTTGTCTTACTTCGCCAGAGCCGCAAAACTTGAGTTTTCCAACATCAACACACCCAGGGTTCACTCCTGATTTTCAATATCCCTCCCAGGCTGGCCAGGTGTTTTACACCTGGGCTTTGCCTGCCCCTTTCTCATGCCCACCTTTTGGAGTGGTCGGACACCGTGCCCTCTACGGGTTCAGATCATATCCCCATCCGCTTACGTTCAGATGGACCACCTTTCTGTGCCCCTCCTCTCACGCCACACTGGCCCCTGACGGACTGGCCCCAGGTAAATGAAGCCCTAAAGTCACTGAGAGTCCCTCCCCTCCCTCCCCCGCCTTACCTCCCACTCCTTGGGGGTCTGGTTTGCCACCAATCTCAATAAGATCTCAGCCACCTTGGCGCTACACACTACTCTCACACGGGTCACCCACCGGTCCAAGATGTGGTGGACACCAACACTCCCGGCTGTTCGCAAGGCCTACCACTCCCCTCTCCCGGCCTTTAAAAGAGAGCGCCACGAGTCCTCCCTCGTTATATCCGCCAGAGCTGGCCGCTCTTCCTACTTCAAGGCAATAAAGAAGGCGAAAAGGGATCCCTGGTGCGAGTTCCTGTCCACAGCTACCCCTCATAGAGTCTGGACAGCCAGGAGGTTTGCCAAGGGCCGCCCCACCCTCGTGTCCCGGAACTGCCCGGGGCCTCAAACCGGCTTAAGCTCAACACGGCCCTGCTAGATGACTTCTTTCCCCGTAGCCCAGTTGATGTACCGCACGCCATTCTCCTCCTCTTCAGAGACATCCCAGCGCTGAAAGTGTTGGAAATTGAGAGCGCGTTGACCTGCTCATCCGCCTCGTCGGCCCCCGGCCCTCATACGACGCCCAATTCTGTTTGGAAATGGATCAACAAAGTGGCTCTCAGTGTTCGTTACGGGGCGGGGCGGGGCGGGTTTTCACTTGCCAGGCCCCAGCCTTACACGGGGCGGGGGGGGTATTTCTAGGGTAATCCCCGCCCCGCCCCCGCCTGGGGCCCACCTGCAGTCATTCCCTGGACGGGGCCCCGTTTGTTACCACCCATTTTTCGCAGGGACCCGTCCGGGGTGTGGGTGGGGCGGGGGCCTGAGTGGGGACAGGGGCAGGGAATGCCGAAAAGGACAGCCCGCCCCAGGCCGTTGAGCGGGGCAGGGCGGGGCAAAGGGCCGGGGGCCCGTGTTTTCCAGGGCCCCGTCCGCCCTGTAACGAACTCTAGTGGCTCTGGACCTCATCCTCAACCTCGTTGCCCCTATTCTCGCCTACGGCTACCACCCCCCCTCTCTCAAAAGAGCAGAGGGCATTGTTCTGCACAAACCCTGCAACCGGAGCTAGAATTCTCCCTTCTCCTTCGGGGTCAGTGTTCTCCTCCAAACCTTCTTGATAATCCAGGAAAGGAATATGAATGGTCGCCTCTCCTGCATGGCCTGAGTAAGGGGCGTTCTGAACCCCCACCAATGCGGTTCCCTGGCTGGTCTGTCAGTCACGGATGCCTGCAATACCCTAACCGACGAGATCAGGACCCTCCAGATGGATAAAAGGAAAGTCTCTACCCTGTTCCTGGACATCCAAGGGGGTTTTGACAACGTCAACTCTTGCTCCCTTTGGGACATTCTTAGTGCCAAGGGGGTCAGCCCATACCTAGTATCCTGGATGCAATCCTTCCAAATGGACAGATCCTGCCGCCTGCTTTTCCAAGGTTCAACCAAAGTCTTCGCCCCTGTCTCGGTTTGTACCCCTCAAGGGTCCCCAGGCTCACCCCTCCTGTTTGTTATATATGTCTCGAGACTCCATAAGGAAGTCCCCTAGGGCCTCACACTCCCCTATGTGGACGACTTCGCCCTCATGGTCTCGTCAAGCTCCTACCGCCGCTACGTTCAGCTACTGCAAAGACAGTATGCCATCCTAAGAGCCAAAGGTTCGCGCCTAGGTGTGGGTTTCTCCGGCCCCAACACCGAACTGATTCACTCGTCTACAAGCCGGCCCAGGGATTCACCCTTAGTAGCCCCACTCCACCTCGATGGCTGGGTTTTCCACCCCAGGAACGAGCTAAGATGGCTCAGTCTCTGGTTTACCCCTTCACTATCAACCACCTCCCACTTCACCAAACGTCTGGCCAAGGCCCTGGCTGCCTTCGTGGCTATTAAGCTGTTCTCCCCGCCGGGGATGGGTCTACCCCACTACCTCTGCCACCGATTGGCTGGTTCCCTTGTCTTCTACATCCTCAGGTAGGGGGGAGACGTCTTCTACCCGACGGTACATATGGTGAGGAAGCTAGTGGTCTTCTGGCACAAGGTCCAAAGATGGGGTACAAACTGCTTCTGCTGTACGCCGACCGCTATCCTGGGGATAGAAGCCGGCCTCCCCCCCCTGGGCCTAATCCGGGCCTCCAAGAGATCACTAGCCACTCTCCGGGTATTGTGCTCCCCCCCATGATCAACCTACCAGGTTCTGGCTTGCGCCCTTAGTGCAGACCCCCTCCCTCCAGCGCCACGCCCCCGACTACAGTGCCTTGCTAGCGAAAATATGTGCAGTCGCCTCCCCCCTGCCATGTGTCCACCCCGCCCCCTTACCAAGAAGAGGGCTCATCTTGCGCAGGATGCCGTCCCCCACTCAATACCTTTCTTACTAGGCCCCGACGGGCTGGCCCGCCTCCCAGTCACATGTTCGCATCTCCAGGCTGAATCCTACCCCGAACCCCTAGAAGGGTGTACATACCCCTAGCCAAGGCCGCAGTGCCTCGACCTACCCATGGACGATGGAAGAGCCCGGGGCCCAGCCCTTGCCAGCTACGCCTACCCCCCCTCGCTCAAACCTCACCCCTTTAGGGGTCTCAATAAATTCAACGCTGGAAGGCTCCAGGACATGAGATCCGGGAAGAGCTACATCCGTGCCCACCATTCCTGGGATAACGCTCACCCCACGACCTGCCCCTGGTTCAATCACTCCCCTGAGACCTTCCAGCATGCCATAGTCTCCTGCCCAGTAAGGGAGCCTGGCAGGAACAGCCACCTTCGGGCAGTCTCGGAACTAGGCCCCTAGGCTCCCAGGTGGTCCACGGCCGCCCTTCGTGCAGCCCTCTCCCGCTTCAGTAGGCCAACCAGGACCGCCTTCCCCACGGGCATATTTTCCCACCCCGCCTCTGCTGCTAGTTTTACTTCTTCCCTCTCACCTAAGGTAGTTTCCTTTCCTTATTTTCTGTCCTCCCAGGAGAGCTAGGTTTACGCTTTTGTTGATTTTTCAAGTTGCTTGTAATTTCCGCTTGTAGTATGCGAGTTTCCATGATTTACTTACTTGATTTTCGTGCCCATGTGTGGGCCAGTGTCCGGCACGGGCCCTTCATGAAGAGGATTGCTGATGGAAGTATTCTTTGTTTGTTTGTCTTAGATTTGGGCCATGGTTTTCGCCATAGCTAGCGCTCAATGCGATTTCTTGTACTTTAACAACAACCATATAATATAAAAAAAAAAAACCAATAGAAAAAAAAGAAAAGAAAAGAAAAGAAAAGAAAAGAAAAGAAAAGAAAAAAGCAAGAAAAGATAAAACGCCGGATAGGGTGGACAGGGTCCATTTTCTGACTCCCCTCTGCCCAATCACACGTGCACACCTCCAAGTAAATGTAAGTGTGAGTAGAAGCCATGTATGTGTTCAGAGGCGGAAATTCAAGAACTCTGAACACATTGTACATTTATTCGAGTTCTTACGACAAGCTACCAGAACAGCAGTATTGTAATGAAAATTATACAGACAGAGAAATCCTAAACCTCCAAATCATAGGCTCAGAAAACATCATACACCCAGAAGGATCATACCTACACAAATCATACCGACAGAAAATCATACGCTCAGAAAGTTCCTAGGCTCAAAATAATCCACTAGTAATAGTGTCGTATATGATACTCACTAGGGCAAAGGCTAGTTGCATTGGGTCTAGTTAGTCGAGATTGGCAGGTCATCAGGTGATTTCTCTACCCCTATATTGTTTCTTTTCCCCCTTTTCTCGCATCGATACAGAAACCAATGGCCCGCCGCCCTCTGAATCTAGGCTCTGCGCTGCGCACTCTTGAACCCAAGTTCGTCCTTCCCCGCGTTCCTCCCCACCCAAGTCTCACCTTTCCCGCCCCCAACTCAACCTCATTTCAATACCTTTATCATAGGTCTGTACCAATGGTACTTGATTCTATCCTGCTGTGAGCCGGATGGAAGGTTGATTTGAGCGAGTTTGTGTGGCTGGGCAAGACTACCAGAAGGCTATCAAAATGGAGAAAGGGGAGGCTGAGAAGCGGCAGCCTCGTGTGAACCAAGACAAGAAGCGAGTCACCTCCACAACTCTGGGCAAAGGTGTGAAGATATTGCAAATTCTACCATGGATGCCAAAGGTGTGTTATTCTGGGCTATTTAACAGATTGTGCTGCATGGGGTTGAAATTGGGAATTGTTGTATTCAGCTTTGAACTCGGTGGCATATCTATATTCAGAGTATGTACTAATCTCCGTGTTGCTAGTGTTAGATACGGCACGACCATGTGGACAGCCGGATATGGATCCGGTTTATTTAATGAAAATGAATATTTCCCACATTTTAATATCACCCCATCCTCCACGCGTCAGATACCACCAAGGTGGTGATTTGCACGTTCTCGACTGAATCCTTTGCCGACATAAACGGCAGCTGGATAGCAACCTGAAGCAGGGCGGAGGAAAATGAGCCCCAATGACACCAAATCTCCGGTGAGATTGTTATAATACAGGACAAGTAAGTTATTCATCTTTGGGGCTAAGCCTAGGCTTATATACTAAACAATCTTGCAGCAAGGTGGCCCAAGTGTAATCAAAGCTGGGAATAGTAAGGCATGTTGTCTATTACCGCAACTTGAACCTTAGGTACCCAAATATATTGTGTCACGGAATATAGCGGCAGATCATACTCGTTATGGTGCAAGCCGTACAAGGCAGCGCCACAGGCCAAGCGAGATGGAAGGCACTCAAACCACTCATAATACTGCGAGCGATAGTATAAAGAATAATACAACTCTCATACTTAGTGTTCGTTACGGGGCGGGGAAAAGGGCCGGGGGCCCGCATTTTTCAGGGCCCCGTCCGCCCCGTAACGAACTCTACTCATACTCCTGCAGGACAGGGCAGGACCGAACATAACCCAGACTGTACTTTGAGAACAAAAGCCTGTGTTATTGGGCACTGTCGCTGCGTTCCACAGATGGGATCACAAATGCAGAATATTGAACTTGCACCCGGGCCAGCCCCGTCATATCACACAAAATCACCAATTCACACACTAACAGAATTCGGCCAACAGCTTTTACCATTGCCTTAAACCGTTGAGGCCCTATTTCCCACTTTCCTCCCAGTTGAGCATTCCAAATACACTGCAGTCTATAAGGCGATTTACTATGGGAAAGCGGACAATCTTGACAAAGCATTTGGAATATGAACCTCCTGCTTACCTGTCATTAACACCAATACCAATAACTATAAGGATCTGAAAGAGCTATGCCATGGGTGGTGTGCGATAGTAGTATTCGGAGACTTTGAGGGCGGTGATGACTGCTTTCCTGAGCTTGGAGTAAACATTGATTGTCCCCCTGGTATGTAGAGACTCCTACCTATCTTCTCCAATGCTGATAAGTGACCAAGATATATTCTCTAGGTTCCATTATTTTCATGCATTCCAATGCAGTGGAACATTCTATTGACTCTTTTGTGGGAATTCGAGGTGGTGTTGTCCACTTCACATATCAAGCAGAGCACGATGCATATGTGCGGAAGACGGGAAGCCCTTATGCTTGTTCTATAAGATACCTAAATGGTGGCACAAGTTACGCATGCATCTGAATGTATAATAATGTTCCTAATCATTGATTTTTGTATTTAGTATCGGTATATACTTTTGAGCTTGGCCTGCCCTCGTTTACAAGGCTGTGCCCCCAAAATCATACGTCCAAAATATACGCCCAAAACCATCCGCCCAAAGCCAAATCATGGGCCCCAACATCTACCCCCAAAAGCATGGGCCCAAAAGCATGGGCCCAAAGCCATACGCTCAAAGCTATACAACCAAAACCATATGCCCAAACCCATAAGCCCAAAACTATACCCAAAAGAGATTCACCTAAAATCATCCCTTTTTATACACCATAGTCAGAGCCTAGTTTACCCAACTATGCGCAAGTTTACGGTAAGTGATTGCCGGAACCTCAGGCCCGATTCAAAGAGTGACTAGTATTTGGGTGGATGGCTTGCAAGGCATGTGAGATGTGACACCTAAACCAATAGTCTTAGAATGAAAAGCCGATAGCTCAACGCCTAAAGGAATAAGAGCCAAGTCCTATACCCTCAATGAGATCACGAAAGGATAAGCCGGAGACCATATCCTCAGGAAGATAGGAATCGTGCATACACAACTATACAACTATATGCTTAGAATTATATTCCCGGACTCATATCCTTATAAGTACAGTCAGGAGACAAAAATATTTCCGAAACATGAAAAGCCGGCCCATGCTCACATCCACAACCCTGACATTTTCTGCTCTCCCACCACAATCACGTATAGAGGAAATGCAATAATGAATCGGGAGATTAATTACAGATAGTAGAAAACCTATAGGTAAAGAGCACTTAATTTCTTTTTTTTTAGTACTTCGTATACAAACCATTTGCTGAAGTGACCGCAGAAACGCTACATGGGATACTTCTAGTGTTCGTAACGGGGCGGGGCGGGGCGGGTTTTGACTTTGTGACCCCGCCGTTACTCTAGCCCGGGTCAACTCTTTGCCCTTCCTCCCCGCCCCGTATGACATGGGGCCCTGGCCGGGCTGTGGGGCTGGGCGGGTATTTTACTTTCCCCGCTGATCGCCTAGACCGCCCCCGTCTTCTCGTCCCCCACTCTTGCCCCTGAGCGGGGCCCCACTTATTCCTACGAGTGATATTCTCTGACTAAACAAATGGCAGGTTGAAATCTAAGGGGTGTTTGGCCTCTCAATTCTAATCTGAAATCACAATTTGAGATCAGAATTGGCTGGCCAAACACCCCCTAATTACTTCGTATGTCTAGTATGATGACTCCACTATTTGGATATTCGATATAGCAATCCGGCAACTATCTCAAAAGATAGGATTTGAATATAGTGCTCACATTATCATTATGATTTGGGCTTCTAGTTTGAGATAAATAGTGTTTGGAAATCGCTCTCAGTATATGATTGTAAG
>Ga0307509_10004123_pt1 | contig 21246 bp, 15 predicted proteins | sample 10_EM_MG_FD_202245 | JGI IMG/M metagenome (GOLD analysis project Ga0307509, IMG submission 202245) | Populus trichocarpa ectomycorrhiza microbial communities from riparian zone in the Pacific Northwest, United States - 10_EM | ecosystem: Host-associated > Plants > Roots > Unclassified | place... | reverse complement strand
TGCTGGTGCTGGTGCTGATGCTGGTGCTTGTGCTGGTGCTGGTGCTGGTGCTGGTGCTGGTGCTGGTGCTGGTGCTGGTGCTGGTGCTGGTGCTGGTGCTGGTGCTGGTGCTGGTGCTGGTGCTGGTGCTGGTGCTGGTGCTGGTGCTGGTACAGGTACCGATCGCCCGGGAGCCGCCATGCCAGCACCGCAAGCCATCACCGGCACCCTCGCGTCCACCGGACAGGCCGGGCCAACGACAAACCCACGAGGCGCTGGCGCTCGCACGCCGGCCGCTGCCACGGTCGCGGTCAAGCCTGCCGCTGATCCCGCGCTGGTGCCGGTGCTCGAGGAGCTGGCCGGCTTTGTCGAGGGGCTCGTCGCGGCCGGCCTCACGGCGGCGACCGCGGCGACCCAGCAGAAGCTCGACGCCAGCTTCCGCGAGGTGTCCCGGCTGAAGCTGCTGCGGCTCGCGGCCGTGCTGCGCTACGTCGGCGATGAGTGCGGGCGATTTCTCGCCGAGAGCGGACAGTTCTCCGCGCGCCGCCTGGCGTTCTTCCTGCACCGCACGTGGCTGCTGTGCCGCGGGCTCGCCCGGGCGATCACCCAGTCGGACCCGGCGGCGCTCGCGCGTCTGCTGCTCCAGGCCGTGCCACGGCCGGTCCCGGCGCTCAGCGTCGTTGTGGTCGGCGTACAGAAGCGGGCGCTGCTCGACGGTTCGGCGGCGTTCGAGTTCCGCATGCAGACCAGGGCCGACGCCGGCGGCGTGCCGCGCGGCACTCGGCTGGTGTGGTCGTGTGTCTTCGGCGCGCGCAAGAACGTGCCGGCGGAGGCGTTTCTGCACCTGCCGCAGCCGCAGAAATTTCTGCCCAGGATCTTGCTCGAGCCGACCGAGATCATCGTGATGGATGCGGCGGTGACGCTCGACGACCACGGCGCGGGGCGCCTGACGCTGGGCCCGAAGTCGACGGTCAAGCCCGGCGCGGCGTTTGGCGACTGGCGGTCGGTCCAAGGCTGGGATGCGGCCCGCGTGGTCCGCCGGATCCGCGGGCACGAGATCAGCCCGCTCGATCTGGAGATCGAGCTCCAGGACGACATCATCGTCACCGGCTACGAGCTGGGCGACACGGTCGACCATCCGTTCCGCAGCGAGCAGCAGGTGGTCCCGCTGCGCACCGGGGCGCTCGAGCTCGACGCGGCGGTCTCGCGCGGGCCCGACGGCGTCGAGCTCGTCGCGGCGCTCGACGAGCTGCGCGCGCCGCGCGCGGTGCGGCCGCCGCTGTACGGCGTGGTCCACTACGAGATGGCGCGGCTCGTGTTTCAGCCGCTCACCGCGTTCGGCGACGATGGCCCCCGCCACCTCATGATCTCGAGCGCCAACATCGATCTCGCCTCGCTGATGAAGACCCTGGATTTCACGAGCTGACGGAGCACCTGTGGCCCAACCCAACGCCAACGACATCCTGCGCGAGCCCGCCGAGCGGCAGTTCGCGGTCCAGCTCGCCGCGCTCGCCGCGAACGACAAGGACGCGCCGCCGAATGCGTGGCGGTTGTCGCCGCGCTCGGTGCTCGCGTACATCGTGGGCACCGCCAAGCCGCTCAAGCTCACGATCGACGGCAAGGTCACCGAGGTGGCGATCACGCGCAAGTTCTTCGGCGACGACGCGATCGTCGAGCGCGCGATCGTCACGCTCGCCAGCGAGCGCGCGCTGCTGCTGGTGGGGGAGCCCGGGACCGGCAAGAGCTGGCTGTCGGAGCACCTGGCCGCCGCGATCAGCGGCTGCTCGACGCTGACGATCCAGGGCACCGCCGGGACCACGGAGGACCAGGTCAAGTACTCGTGGAACATCGCGCGCGTGATCGCGCACGGCCCGACGCCGGACAACATGATCACGGCAAGCTCGGCCGCGCGCTCGACATGCTGCGCAAGGATCGGTTCTCGCTCTACGCCAAGCGCGACGACGCGCAGCTGGTCGGCGTGGTTCGCAGCCAGCGGCGCGCCGGCAGCGTCTACGCGAGCTGGCTCACCTTCGAAGGCCACTACGGCTGCGCCACCCCCGATCTAGCGGACTGCATGGGCCTACAGGGCAGTATCTGCAAGCACCTGCTCGTGCTCGTCGTCGGCCTCGCCCGATCCGGCGAGCTTCCGACGGCCCAGGCACTGCAATGGATCCACGAGGCCGCTGCCAGGAACCCGCGCAAGAATGCCGAGCTGTGCGCTGAGACGTTTCTCCAGTACAAGGGCGCCGAGGCTGGGGAGCTCGACTGGCGACCGACCGAGACGATTCCCGAAGACTTCTACGCGTTGTGATCAACGCGCCGATCCGAGGCCGGTTACACCACCGACCACGTCGCCTGCACGATCGGATGCCCGTAGTCAGGCTCGCCGGGCGGCCAGCCGCCGGTCCGCACGAACAGGTTGTCGAGCGCCCGGTACTCGCCGCGCCCGTGGGTATGGCCGCACAGGACGGTGATGTTGGTCGTGGGGTGCTGTCGCGCGTAGGCAATCAGGACGTCGCCGACGGCGATGCACGTGAACCACGGTAGCCATGCCGGCTCCGACTGCTTGCCATCGTGCCAGCAGGACTCGGCGAACGGCGGGACGTGGGTGAGCACCAGCAGCTCCGGGGGTGGCTCATGTCCTCGCTTTGGTTCAGCGCCGGTCGTGCTCGAGTGGCTCGATGAGCTCTCCGATCCCACCTGGGACGAAGGAGCACAGACACCGGCCTGCATGGCCCTCGAGGGGCACGACGACTCTCGATATGTCGTGGTTGGGTTTATCCAACACAGCATTTGCGAACGCTAGCGCTTGGCCGGTGCCGGCGCGGGTGATGCCGCGGCCGGGTTCGCCGCAGGCGCGGGCGGCTCCGGTGGTTTCGCCGGGGCCGGAAGCGGCGTGGGGAAGCTCGCGACGCTGATATGACCGTCCTTATCGATCGCCTGGACGCCGAAGATCACGTTGTCCTTGGAGACCGGTAGCGTGACGCGCGTGACCAGGCCGACGTCTTTGTGGTTCTGCCACAAGGCTGCCGTGGTATCGCGCCAGACCACGCGATAGCCGGCGAGATCCGGCTCGGGGTTGCGGTCCCAGCGCAAGGTGGTGCCGTTCTCCAGCTTGGTGGTCTCGATCTGCGCGGCGTGCGGCGCGGCCGGCGCCAGCGCGAGCGCCGCGAGCGCCGCGCCGTTGACCCGCGCGACCTGGGCGACGTACGCGAAGTCGACCAGGTCCGGCAGGTCGCCGTAGGGCACGCCAGCCTCGACGCGCACGTCCTGGTGCTGGTGGTGAAAGTTCTCCGCCGGCTCGGTGAACCGTACGGCGGCGTAGCCCGCGTTGAGAAACGGCGCGTGGTCGCCGCTGCGCAGGTAGCGGTCGCGGCGCCAGATCAGGTCGACTGTCATGCCGGTCACGGCGCGCTCGGCGTGCTCCTTGATGAAGCGCGCGAGCTCGCGGGCCGGCGTGTCGTTCTCGCCGCCGGTGCGGACCAGCACGCGGAGCTCCTCGGTCATCTCCTTGCCCTCGGGCACGCCCTCGGCGAACAGCCGGACCCGGCCGCGGTCGACCCGGCCATCCTCGGCCCGCGAGTTGCCGATGATATCGTCGGTGAACATCCCGGCGATGGTCTTGCCGGCCTTGCGCGCTTCGTCGGCGGCGTGGGTCGAGCCGACCAGGCCTTGCTCCTCGCCGGCGACCGCCATGAACACCAGGGTGGCGTCGAAGTGGAGCTTCGACATCGCGCACGCCAGCTCGAGGACCGCGGCGGTCCCCGAGGCATCGTCGTCGGCGCCAGGGGCGTCGCTCGCCGGATCCAGCACGTTCGACGGCATCGAATCGTAGTGCCCGCTGACGACGTAGATGCGATCCGCCGACTCCGCTTGTTCGCCGGGCAACGTGGCCACGATATTGACCAGCTCGGTGGGCTGGGCGATGCGCCGGTTCGGTGCCGCGATGAAGCTGTCGAGCTCGACCTTGAGCCGGCCACCGGACTGCTGGGCGCAGGCGTCGAACTGGGTCTTGATCCAGCGCCGCGCGGCGCCGATGCCGCGCTCAGCGCTCGCCGTGTCCGATAGTGTGTGCCGGGTGCCGAAGCCGGCAAGCTTGCGCACGGTGGCTTCGATGTGCGGCGCCGAGATGCTGCGCAGCATCGCCGTGACGTCGGCGGCCGTGGTCGCCGACGGTGCCGCGTGGGCCGGGGCAGCCGGGGCCACCGAGGCCAAGAGACCGGAGAGGCAGGAGCCGAACACCGCGATCCATCGAGTTGTCATGACCATCGCGCGGCAGGATGGCACACGGCGGCGCGGCGCCGGGCACGAGAAGTTGCCAGTCGGGGGCGCCGCGGCCGAGCTTCGCGCCACTGTTCAGCTCCGAGGCTGACGGGGTGATCCTTCCCCAAGGCTCGTTGGCTGCGGCTTCTTTGCACGTGATGCCACCTGATCGTAACTGAAGGCGCTCGGTCCGCACGACTTTGGCTGCGGATCCCGCCTGCTCGGATCCCTCGCAGCTGCTACCGCCGGCTTGCCAGCACCGCTTCGGCCACGGCGTCGACCGCAGGCTCAGTGCCGCGGCTGGTCGTCCGCTGCATGAGGTACAGGTGCCGCATGCCGAGGCCACCGAGCGAGCTGGCCTCGACGGCGACCGCGTCGGCCATGGCGAGCGCGGGCACGATGGCGGCGCCTTCACCGGCGCGCACGAGGGCGAGCACGGTCGGCAGCTCGAGGCAGATGTGGGCGATCCGCGGCTGGAACCCGGCGCGGGTGGCGAGCCGGGCGAGGGCGGCGTGACAGGCGGTGCCCTTGGGCGCGGTGATCCAGGGCTGCGCGCCGAGCTGGCGGAGCGTGCGGAGCCGGCGAGCGACCGCCGGGGTCGCGACGACGAAGTACGGCTCGCGGAGCAGCAGCCGCGCGGCGATCGTGGGGCTGAGCGCCGGTGGATCCGACTCATCGCGATCGTCGATCACGAGGTCGACCTCGCGGGCGCGCAGCGCGGCGAGCACGGCGGCGCCCCACATCTCGACGACGATCGGGGTCACACCCGGCTGGCGGGCGCGGACCAGCGGCAGCGCCTCGACGACCAGCCAGCGGATCGCGCTCTGGAACGCGGCGAGGCGGACAACGCCGGTCGCGCGGTCGGTCGCGGCAGCCGCCGTGCGCTGGGCGGCGACCAGCTCGGCCTCGATCCGCTCGGCGTGGTCGGCGAGGTCGTGCGCGAGCGCGGTCGCGGCCAGCCGGCGCCGCGTGCGATCGAACAGCGGGACGCCGAGCTCGGCTTCGAGCAGACCGAGCTGCTGGGAGACCGCCTGCGGGGTGAGCCGTAGCGCGCTGGCGGCACCGACGACCCCGCCGGCGCGCACGACCGCGAGCAGGACACGCAGTCGCTGCGGGCTCGGGGGCATGTTCGGGGTCATGTAAGTACAGCTTTCATGATGGCACGATCGTTCTTGCTTTTGTTTACCATCGCGCGGGGCGAAAACCGGGGCCATGACGGAATTCCGGGCGGTCTTCGACTTTCACATCGCGTTCACCAATGGCGGCGAGCTGACCGGCGCCGGGTTCCGCCTGGATGTGCCCGGCGAGGAGGTCTCGGCCGACGACGTCGGTCTTCTGCTGGTTCGCAAGCTCGGCTTGGTGATGGCCGGTACGGTCGCCGTTCGCAAGCTTCAGATCGTCGCCGAGCCGCATCGCGAGCCGGCCGTGGCGGTCGCGCCCGCGGCCTCGCGTCGCGTGATCGACGTGAGCCATGCGATCGCAGCTGGCATGATCACGTATCCCGGGATGCCCGGCCCCGAGATCGTCGATCATCTGTCGCGCGACGCGGCCGAGCACGCCTACGGCCCCGGCGTGCGGTTTCACATCGGCCGGATCTCGATGGTGGCCAACACCGGCACCTACGTCGATAGTCCATTTCATCGATTCGACGACGGCGCGGATCTCGCTCGGCTGCCGCTCACCCGGCTCGCAGCGCTCGACGGTGTGGTCGTGCGGCTCACCGGCTCGCAGGCGCGCGCGATCGGTCCCGCCGAGCTCGCGCCCTACGACGTCGCCGGCAAGGCCGTACTGATCCACACCGGCTGGGACCGCCACTGGGCCACCCCCGCATACGGCATCGACGCACCGTTCGTGACCGCCGAAGCGACCCGCTGGCTGGTCGCGCATGGCGCTGCGCTCGTCGGGATCGACGCGGTCAACATCGACGACGTCGGCGATCGCACGCGGCCGGCGCACACCGGCCTGCTCGCGGCCGGCATCCCGATCGTCGAGCACCTGTGCCGGCTCGGCGAGCTACCGCCGAGCGGCTTCGCGTTCCACGCGGCGCCACCGGCGGTCGAGCAATTCGGCACGTTCCCGGTCCGGGCCTACGCAGTGATCGGATGACCGTGTCGGCGATCGACGTGGTGGGCTGGATCGGCGCCGCGCTGCTGCTCGCGGCCTACGTCCTGGTCTCGCTCGGCAGGATCGAGGGTCGCGGCGCGAGGTTTCAGTATCTCAACTTGCTCGGCGGCGCCGGGCTCGCCATCAACTCGGCCGCGAGCCACGCGTTCCCGTCGGCCGTGCTCAACGTCATCTGGATGGCGATCGGCGTGGTCGCGCTGCTGCGCGGGGCGGGCAGCACGGCGCGGCGCCCATCGTGATCGCGAGCTGGCCAACGCCGTGACGGCGGCCGGTCACGCGTCGCCGGCGGGCTCGAGCGGCTCGCCGAGCACCGCGCCGTGGCTGTCGATCACGCGGGCGTAGTAGCGCGCGCTGTCCTTCGGCGTGCGCTGCTGGGTCGCGAAGTCGACGTGGACGATGCCGAACCGCTTGGAGAACCCGAGCGACCACTCGAGGTTGTCGAGCAGCGACCACACCATGTAGCCGCGGACGTCGACGCCTTGCTGGATCGCGGCGTGGACCGCGCGCAGGTGGCTGCGCAGGTACGACACGCGCAACGGGTCGTGCACGCGATTGTGCTCGGCGACCGGCGGATCGTAGAACGCCGCGCCGTTCTCCATGATGTAGATTGGCAGCTCGCCGTAGCGCTGGCGGACCCACACGAGCAGCTCGGTGAACGCCCTGGGATAGACCTCCCACGCGGTCTCGGTGTACGTCGAGCTGGGCTGGCGGACCACGGAGGCGTGGAGCGGCCACGCGGCGTCGTCGTGGCGGCGCACGCTGCGCGTGTAGTAGTTGATGCCGAGGAAGTCGATCGGCTGGCGGATCAGCGCGAGGTCGCGATCGGGCCAGCGCGGCCAGGCCTCGCCGAAGATCTCGGTCATCTCGTCGGGGTAGCGGCCGAGCAAGGCGGGGTCGAGGTACTGGCGGTTCATGTACGCGTCGACCCGGTTGGCCGCGGCGAGGTCGGCGGGGGCCTGCGTCGCCGGGGTCTGCGGCTCGAGGTTGACGACCAGCCCGATCTGGTTGCGGCCGACCGCGCGATAGGCCTGGACCGCGGCGCCGTGCGCGCGCATCAGGTTGTGCGACGCGATCGGGGCCTCGAACCGGTTGCGATGGCCGGGCGCGAGCGCGCCGTGCAGGTAGCCGCCGTCGGACACCACCCACGGCTCGTTGAGCGTCGCCCACCGGCGGACGCGATCATCGAACCGGCGGTACATGATCGTGGCGTAGTCCGCGAACCAGCTCGCGATCTCGGGGTTGAGCCAGCCGCCGCGATCGTCGAGCGCGGCCGGCAGGTCCCAGTGGTACAGCGTGATGATCGGCGAGATGCCGTGCTCGCACAGGGCGTCGACCAGGCGGTCGTAGAAGTCGAGGCCGGCGGCGTTCACGCTGCCGGTGCCCGCGGGCAGGATCCGGCTCCACGCGATGCTGAACCGGTAGGCCTTCATGCCGAGCGATTGCATCACCGCGACGTCGTCGGCGTAGCGGTGGTAGTGGTCGCAGGCGACGTCGCCGGTGTCGCCGTTGTGGATGCGGCCGGGCGTGTGCGCGAAGCGCTGCCAGATGCTCGGGCCGGCGCCGTCGGCCAGCGGCGAGCCTTCGATCTGGTACGCCGACGTGGCGCAGCCCCACAGGAAGCCTTCGGGAAAGCGAATCGACTCGGTCATAGGTGCTTCACATCTCCGGATCGCGAGAGGACGAGTGTGGCAGGTCGGTGATGAATCGGGATCTCGGGTGCGCCGGGGGGCCAGGCGACCACGAAGCCGCCGGGCGGCACGCCGCCGGGGCCGAGGTGGAGCGTGATGGCGTCGCCGTGCGCGATCACTTCGTACGACAGCGGACCGTAGGGGGTGCGCAGCTGGTCGATCGCGAAGCCGTCGGCGAACCACGCGGCGGGGACGCCGGCGGCGAGCACGATCGCATGGTCGGCGGCGCGCTCGTAGGCGAACAGGTCGAGCGCCGAGCGCGCGTAGTCGGAGTGGACCCACGCGTGGGGCATGTCGCCGATGAACCGAGGCTCGCGCGGCAGTCGGCCGACGACCTCGGCCCACTGGTTCCACGCGCGCGGCCGCTGGTCGGCGAAGTACGCGCCGAGCGCGCGCTCGGCGCGGTCGCGCCAGCCGAGCCGGACGAACGCGCCGACCAGGCGCAGCTCGTAGGGCGTGTAGTCGACCCAGCTGCCGCCCGGGGCCGCGCCCCGGCCGTCGAGCTGACGCCACGCGCGCTCGAACGTGGCGCGCAGCAGCTGGTTCGGCAGCACGTCCTGGGCGCCGCCCGGCGACAGCGCGATAGTCGTCGAGGTCGCGTCGAAGTCGCCGAGGTCGGCGGCGCCGGGGATGTAGCCGATCTGGTGATCGGCCGCGCTCGCGGCGATCGACGTCAGCAGGTCGTGCTCGAACGCGTCGCGTGCGGCGGCGAGCCGGGTGGCGGCGGTGGGATCGCCGAGCTCGCCGGCGATCCACGCGGCGTCGCGGTAGCCGGTGAGGCCCCAGAAGTCGTCCCAGTACGAGTACGCCGGCTTCGCCGAGTAGCCTTCGTGGCTGATCGACGGCGGCAGCAGGCCATACTGTGCGCGGCGCTCGGCGGTCTGGTTGGCCGGCGTGCGCTCGGAGGCGCGCAGCTCGTCCATGTAGCGCGCCGCGGCCAAGACGTTGGGCCACACCACGCGCAGCTGATCGCGGTCGCGGGTGTAGCGATAGACCTCGGCGGCGAGGTGGATCAGCTCGCCGTGGCTGTCGTGCTCGGGGACCGGCACCGCACCATGGGCCTCGACGCAGCACGGCACCTTTCCGGAGGCGAACTGGGTCGGCGCGTACCAGCGCAGGAACGCGGTCGCGACGTCGGGGTGGCCGAGCCGGAGCAGCGCCTCGCCGATCATCGCACCGTCGCGGATCCAGGCGCGCGCATACGACCGCGTGCCGGGCCGCAGGATCGCGCCATCGCGCGACATCAGCATGTACGCCAGCGACGACCGCAGCGTGTCGACGACATGCTGCCCCGCCGCGGGCACGCGGAACCCTACGCGATCGAGCTTGGCGTGCCAGTCCGCGCGCGCCGCGACCAGCTGCGCGTCGAACCAGGCGGACGCGGACGTGGGCGCGGCGGAGCTCCCGGATGCGGCGGAGCTCCCGGGCGCGGCGGAGCTCCCGGGTGCGGTGGGCTTGGGTGCGGCGGGCTTGGTGGGTGCGGTGGGCTTGGTGGGTGCGGTGGGCTTGGTGGGTACGGTGGGCTTGGTGGGTGCGGTGGAGTTCCACGCGGGGGCGCTCGGATGACCGGACAGCGGCGCGACCACGATGATGTCGCGGCGGGCGCCGGGCGCGAGCGCGAGGTCGTAGGCGAGCGCGCCCGACGCGAGCCCTGCGGGATCTTCGACGGAACGTGGCGCGGCGGGATCGCCGGTCACTGGCGCGATCGGATAGCCGAGCGCGTGGAACGGCCACGCGCCGACGCGATCGGGCGGCGCGAGCAGGCGGAGCGCGTGGACCCCGTCGATCGCGAACGCGCCGTCGGCCCATGCGAGGCGCGCGATGCGGCGTACGCCGCCGGCGATGTTGAGGAACTGGCGCGGTGGGTTGACCTGGAGCGGGCGCACCGCGAGCACGAGGCGCAGCGTGGCCGGGGCGGTGGTGAGGTTGCGCAGCGTGTAGCGCGCGGCGAGCTGGGTGGTCGCTGGATCGCCGATCGCGAGCGCGGTCACCGTGAGCTCCCAGTCGCTGGTTCGCCAGATCACGCTCGGGATCGGCAGGTAGTCGTCGACGAGCGCCTGGTCGATCTGCGGCGCGGTCGCCCAGCTGGTGACGGTCGGCGGGCTGGTAGGGCGGGGGCCAGGCGCCTCGACGAACGGCTCGAGCGACGCTCCGCTGGCGAGCTCGAGCGCGCCGTCCTCGGACATCAGGCTGTTGTGGCCGCCGCCACCGTCGACTCCGACGATCGTCCAGTACGGCTGCTCGCCGGAGAATCCGCGCGGCAGGCTCCCCCGTGGCAGCTGCTTACCGAGCGCCTCGACGAACGCATTCGCGGCGGTGTCGGCGGTCACCGCGTCGCCGACCTCGACGATCGCGAGCTCGGCGAGCTGGTAGCCATCGGAGGCGCGTGCGGCCGTGTCGGCGGCGGGTGCGGCAATGTCGGTGGGGCGTGCGGTCGTGTCGGTGGCGTGGGCGGTCGCGTCGGTGGCGCGTGCGGCCGCGTCGGTGGCGCGTGCGGCCGCGTCGGTGGCGCGTGCGGCGCGTGCGGGCAGGGCGAGCCGCACGTAGCGCGCGGTCGACTCGGGCAGCACGAACGGGTCGAGGCCGCCGTTGCCGTCATGGACGGTCGCGACCGGCTGCCAGCGCGCGCCGTCGCTCGACAGCTCGACGCGGTAGTCGCTGGCGAAGCTGTCCGCCCACCGGACGATGACGCCGCCGAGCTCGCGCTCGCGGCCGAGGTCGAGCGTGAATTGCTGCGGGCCGCCGGCGGCGCTGTGCCAGGAGGTCCCGGCGTCGCCGTCGATCGCGAGCGCTGCGTCGTGGCCAGGCGCCGACGACGAGGCGGTCGCACGCGGCGCGGGAGGCGATCCGGCCGGGGCACGGCGCGGCGTGAGCACGAGATCGTCGAGCTCGACCCAGCCGTGGCCGCCGCCCTGGCCGGTGCTGACCACCAGCTCGATCGCGACGGTGCGGCGCAACGTGTGGTCGGCGCTCGGGCCCCACGCGAATTCGATCTGCCGGCGCTTCACGACCATGTGGCGCCAGGCCCGGGGGAACGCAACGTTGGCGCGGTGGAACCACCACACGTTGTCGTCGCCGCCGTTGCCGGGCGGCGGGCCTTGATCGACGGCCGGGGCGAGCCCCGGGCCGGCAGCGTCGCCGAACGGCGGCGCGGTACGATCAATCAGCTTGAGCTCGAGGTTGTTGATCGGCAGGTCGCCGCGCAGCTCGAACGACAGCTCGAAGTCGCCGGACAGGTCGAGCACGAGCTCGCGGCGCGCGACCGCGTAGCCCGACGTGGCGCCGAGGTCGAAGTCGAGGTGCAGCGCCTGGCCGTGCACGCCGGGCGCGGCGCGGACCGCTGCGGTGACGCCGTCGGAGCCGGTGGCGTGCCACGGCTCAACGTCGTCGAACGCGTCCAGCATGCGCGGCGCGTCGTCTGCGGGCGCGGTGCGCTGACAGCCGGCTGCCAGGGCGGCGAGCTCACCGAGCGTGGCGAGCGCGGCGAGCGCGCGGGTCATCCCTTCACGCTCCCGCTGAGCATGCCCTGGATGTAGTAGCGCTGCAGCGCGAGCACGACGGCGAGCACCGGGACGATCGTCACGACCGAGCCGGCCATCATCAGCTCGTTGTCGCCCGCGTGCTCGCGTGCGAGCGCGGCGATCGCGACCGGCAGGGTCTGGCGGGTATCGTCGGCGAGGATGATCAGCGGCCACAGGAAGTCGTTCCACGACGCGAGGAACGCGAAGATCGCCAGGGTGACGAGGATCGGGCGCACCACGGGCAGCACGACCGACCAGAAGATCCGCCACTCGCCGGCGCCGTCGATCCGCGCGGCCTCGAGCAGCTCGTCGGGGATGCCGAGCGCGTACTGACGGACCAGGAAGATGCCGAACACGTTGGCGAGCGACGGCACGAGCACGCCGACATAGGTGTTGACCAGGCCGACCTGCTTGAGCATCAGGAACAGCGGGATCATCGCGACCTGGGCCGGGATCAGCATGACGCCGAGCAGCAGCTTCCACACGAGGTCGCGGCCGGCGAACCGGAGCTTAGCGAACGCGTAGCCTGCCGTGACGTTGAACGCGAGCGACAGCGCGGTCGCGGCGAGCGCGAGGCCGATGCTGTTGACCAGGTTCTTGGCGATGTGGCCTCGGGTGAACAGCTCGCGGTAGCTGTCGAGGGTGGGCGATGACGGCAGCAGCGGTGGCGTCGTGCTGCTGGCCTGACCCGGCGCCATCACCGACACCGAGATCATCCAGGCCAGCGGAAATACCGCGACGATCGCGAGCGCGATCAGCGCGCCGTTGACCAGCCACGGCTCGACGGCCCTGTCGCCGCCCGCGGCTCGGCCGGCCGGGCCGCCCAATGGCAGCGCGGTTCGATCGAGCCGCGCGCGCGTCATGGCCGGCTCCATCGCCGCGCCAGCGCGAGCTGTGCGAGCGTGCCGGCGAGCATGATCGCGAACAGCACGAACGCGACCGCCGACGCGTAGCCGAGGTTCCACCACTTGAAGCCTTCCTCGAACATGAAGTAGAGGACGCTGGTGGTGCTCTGCGCCGGGCCGCCGCGCGTCATCACGTAGGGCTCGGCGAACAGCTGGAAGTAGCCGACCATCGTGAGGATGGTGACCAGCAGCATGGTCGGCGCAAGCGCGGGCACGGTGATGTAGCGGAACTGCGCGGCGCGGCCCGCGCCATCGAGCCGGGCGGCCTCGTAGAGGTCGGCCGGGATGCTCTGCAACCCGGCGACGAAGATGATCATGTTCGATCCGAAGTTCTTCCACACCGCGAACATGATCATCGCGGGCATCGACCAGTGCGGATCACCGAGCCAGTCGACCGCGTGGATCCCGAGCCCGCCGAGCACGTAGTTGAGCAGGCCGTAGCGGGTGTGAAAGATGTAGCGCCAGATCAACGCGACCGCGACGATGGTGGTCACCACCGGGGCGAACAGCGCCGTGCGCAGCGCGCCGCGCCAGCGCACGACCCGGGCGTCGAGTAGCACGGCGGCGCCGAGCGACACCGCGATCGACAGCGGCGCGCCGACCACGACGAACACCGCAGTGTTGCCGAGCGCGGTCCAGAACAGCGGGGTGGCGAGCAGCCGGCGGTAGTTGTCGAGCCCGACGAACCGCACGTTGTGGCGGTCGGCGATGCCGTAGATGTCGAAGTCGGTGAAGCTGAGCACGAGCGCGGCGATCACCGGCACGACGAACACCACGGTGATCGCGATCAGCGCCGGCGACGTGAAGCTCCAGGCAGCGCGCGGCCGGATCATGGCGCGCCCCGCGCGGCCCGGTCGATCACCACGGGGCTGCGCCCCGCCCCGCCGGACGAGCCGGTCGGGGCCCCATCCGCTGCGACGTCGCTTCGCCGGTCGAGCATCCAGCGCCGCTTCTCCAGCATCTGGTCGGCGCGCGCGTCGAGCTCGCGGACCGCGGCGTCGACGATCGCCGCGAGCTCGGCCGGCGTGGTGGCGGGCGACACCTGGCGCACCGCGCGCTCCGAGACCACGCGGACCTCGGTCGCGATTCGCTCCCACTCGGGCACGGGAGGCAGCGGCCGCATGCGCTCGAGCTGGTCGCGAAACGCGCGCACCGGCTCGTCGTCGAACCGCGGATCGGCCCACGCGGTCCGGCGCGGCGGCAGGTTGCCGGTCAGGTCGTAGAACTGGCGCTGCACGTCGGGCTGCGCCAGGTACTCGATCAGCTGCCACGCTTCGCGACGGTGCCGCGAGCGCCGGAACACGACCAGGCTCGCGCCGCCGGCCGACGACGCGCCCGGCCCGTCGGGCCCTGGCAGCGCCATGGTAGCCCACAGGTGCTGCTGAGCGGCCGGCAGCCGGCGGCGGAATTCGCCGATGCTCCACGGGCCGTGGAAGAAGAACGCGAAGTAACCGCGCGCCAGCTCGTCCCACGGGTTGGGCACCTGGATCTGGGTGGTCAGCGGCGCGAGCTGCTCGATGAACAGCTGGAGATAGAACGTCAGCGCGCGGCGGAACCCGGCGCTCGCGAAGTTGCCGCGCCGGCCGTGCTCGCGGAGCAGCGGGTCGTCGCTCTGCAGCGCGAGCACGAGCAGCTGCTCGAACTCGTCGACCGGTAGCAGCGCGGCGAACCGCGCGGGCCCGCCCCGCGCCTTGATCGCGCGCATCGCGGCGAGCCAGTCGGCCCACGTCACCGGCGGCGTCGCGTGACCTGCCTCGGCGAGCAGGTCGCGGCGATAGAACAGCAGGCGGGTGTCGACGTACCACGGCACGCCGTAGCGCACGCCGTCGAGCTGGTTGGTGTCCCAGATCCCGGGGAAGTAGTCCGGCGCGCGGACGACCGGCGACGCGGCGACCTCGGCGTCGAGCCGGGCCAGCGCGCCCACCGCGGCGAGCTCGGGTAGCCAGGTGTTGCCGAGCTGCGCCAGATCGGGGGTCGCGTCGCCGACGAACGCGGTCAACAGCTTCTCGTGCGCCGAGGTCCACGGCAGCTGCTGGACCTCGACGTGGATGCCGGGGTGGCTGCGCTCGAACGCAGGCATCAGCTGCGCGACGACCTCGCCCTCGCGGCCCATCGCCCAGAACCGCACCGTCGTGGCGTCGTCGCCGCCGCACGCGATAGGTCCCGACGCGAGCGCGGCGGCGACGGTGATCCGCGCCGTCACCGTCATCACCGCCACCCGTGCCGAACGAGCGCGCCTGCCGGTCATCGCGCGTGCGCCTCGTTTCGTTCGCTGAGCCAGCCACCGGTGAACCCGGCGCGCGCGAGCGCCCGCCGCAGGTACGCGCTGCGCCGCATCACCGACCACACCAGGCCGCTGCGGTGGTTCTCGATCATGCCGAGGATCGGCCCCTGATCGATCCCGAGGTAGTCGGCGGCGACCCAGCCGGCGCCGGGCTCGATGGTCCCCGTGGTCGGTCGCGCGGTGGTCGGGACGCTCGGGTTGAACGCGTCGACGAAGCCGTAGGCGCGGTAGATCTGCGCGCCGTAGCGCTCGCGCAGCGCGCGGATCCCCGGCAGCACGAGCTCGGGGGCGAACGGCAGCGACGACACCATCGCGGTCGGCGCCAGCGTGCCGTCATCCTCCCCCGCCATGCCGCGCGCGGTGTAGCCGTGGAGCGTGCGCGGCGTGCCGCTGATCGTCAGCGCCAGATCGCCGGGGCCGTCGCACGCGGACAGCCCCCAGACGTCGGCGCCGTAGCCGGTCCAGCCGCCGGGGTTGGCGATCGCGTAGGCGCGCTGGGCGTAGGTCGCGCGCCGGGTGTTCTCGAAGTAGTCGAGGCCGTGCGCGCGCATGAAGCGATCGCGGATGCCGCGGAAGTCGACCCACAGGTGGCTGTACTGGTGGCCGAACAGCGGCGGGAACCCGAGCAGGGTCTGGCCGTACGCGGTGCCCCAGGTCCGATCGTAGTTCGCGGTCCACGCGTCCCACGCGGCGGGCTCGACGGCGTGGGTCGGTGAGCCCAGCGCGAGCAGGATCACGATCATGCCCTCGTTGTAGCCGACCCAGTCGTAGGCGAGGAAGCCGTGCTCGGGCTGCCAGCCCATCGCGATGTTGGGCGCGCGCGGCCGCATCCAGGTCCACTCGACGCGCGCGAGCAGCGCATCGGCGATCTGGCGCAGCTCCGCCTCCGGGGGGTCGGTGCCGGCGAAGTACTCACGGCAGAACATCACGCCCGCGAGCAAGAGCGCGGTGTCGACCGACGACAGCTCGACGTCGCGGAACCGGTGGCCGGTCGTCATGTCGAGGAAGTGGTAGTAGAACCCGTGGTTGCCGGTGACGCCCGCGGCGGCGTCGCCCTGGGGCGCGTCGCGGAAGAATCGCAGGGTGACCAGCACGCGGTCGCGCGCGGCGGCGCGAGTGACGTAGCCGCGCTCGGCGCCGATCGCATAGGCGGTCAGCCCGAAGCCGACCGCGGCGATGCTCGAGAACGACGGCGTGGGCACGCGGTCGGGCACCAGGCCGGTGACCGGGTCGGCGGTGCGCCAGAAGAACTCGAACGTCCGGCGCTCGAGATCGTCGAGCATCGCGGCGTCGGCCGGCAGAACGCTCGCCGCGGCATCGTGGCGCGTTGCTGACGGGCGGATCGGTGGAGCGCTCGCGCAACCGGCCGCGAGCGCGACCAGCGCGAGGCCGGCGATCCACGCGCGCATCGATCGCTCAGAAGCCATAGCTCATGCCGACCTGGAAGCTGCGCGGTGGCGCGATCAGGTACCCGGGCGCACCGAAGTTCGGGTTCGGATCGCCGGTGGTCGGCGGCTTGAAGCCGTCGTAGCCGCCGTAGTTATACGAGTTGAACAGGTTGAACACCTCGACGAACGCGGTCGCGCGCTGGCCTGGCGAGAGCTGGAGATCCTTGGCGAGCCGGACGTCGACCTGGCTGAACTGGATGAAGCCGTCGGCGCGCCCGGCGTTTCTGCGGAACACGGCGTCGGCGCCGAACCCGGCGCTCGCGTCGATCACGTTGTAGGGCAACCCGGTGCCGAGCGTGATCAGGGTCGAGATCTTGAACTGCTCGGGCAGCGCGGCGATCCCCGACAGCACCAGGCGCTGGCGCTCGTCCTGGTCGCCCGGCGTCATCGGCGTGTCCTTGATCGTCGGGAAGTCGAAGTTGAACGAGTCGCCGCGGATCTTCGACCAGCCGAGCGTGTAGGTCGCGCTGACGCCCCACGGCGACGCTGCGCTATACGGCTTCTCGGCGGTGAGGTAGAGCCCGGTGAACCGGGACTCGATGTCGTCGGCGGAGATCAGCACGTTGCCGAACCCGCCGGGCACCGGCAGGAAGTCGCGATTGCCGGTCCGGTCGCGGTTCGCCGGGTAGAACCCGACGCCGTTCTCACCGCGGATGTAGCTGAACGTCGCGGTCAGGTTGACCGGGCCGAGCTGCTGGCGCACGCCGGCGCTGAGCTGGTCGGTGTGCACCGGCCTGGTATCGTTTTCGAGCAGGTAGATCTCCGCGCCTGGCGCGGTGCCCTGATCGATCAGGCCTTGCAAGCCTTGCTTGCTCAGGTAGCTCGGATCCCACGGGATCGTCGGCTGGCCGTCGCGCATGCTGCCGTCGGGCGAGAACCGGAACGTGCGCACGTTGTACTGCAGGCGCAGCCGCTCCTCGACACCGGTGTTGAACAGCGTGCGATCGAAGTAGCGGCCGGCGCCACCGAACACCACGGTGTTCTGGTTGCCGAACACGTCGTAGCTCAGGCCGAGCCTGGGCTGGATCTCGCCGAGGTAGATCGGCCGCTGCGAGCCATCGGTCAGGTAGTGGTTGACGGGGAAGAAGTCGGCGCCATTGTGCTCGGCCACCGTGGTGGCGAGCTCGGTGACCGCGGCGCGCACCGCGTCCGGGGTCCTGTAGTCATTGTTGAGCGGGTTGGTCTCGATGTCCCAGCGCACGCCGAGGTTGAGGGTCAGCTGATCGATCTGCCAGTCGTCCTGGGCATAGAGGCCGATCTGCTGGTTGTTCGACGTCACCCGCGGGTCGCCGACGCCGAACTGGGCCTCGAACGGCGCGTCGAAGTCGAGGTTGTTGGCGGCGTCGACCCGGAAATGGAACTGCGGATTGCCGAACTGCGTGCGCTCGACCTGGTAGTGCTGGAATGCCAGCTTCGCGCCGACCTTGATCTGGTGGTTACCGCCAGCACTGACCACCGGGAACGTCAGGTCGTCGCGCAGCATGACCGTGCGCTGCACGATGTCCTGATCGGTGTCGCGGCCGCCGATCTTCACCACGCCGACGTACTCCTGGCCGACCAGATCGGGGTTCTCGGCGCCAGGCTCGAACTGCGAGTCGAGGAACTGGGCGTTGGCCTCGTTGACCATGCCACTGGCGAAGCGATGCTGGTGGCGCAGCGACGCGGTGAACAGGTTGTTGCGCACGTTCTCGGCGTTCTCGAAGCTGTTCTGGCCACCGAACGTGCGGACGTCGCTCTCGCGCTTGAGATCGAGGCTGAGATCGACGATGTCCGTGGCGTCGGGCAGCCAGGTCAGCTTGCCGAACCCGAGGTTGCCACGGTACGGGCTGACGAAGCTGCCCTGGTACTTGCCGAACCGCGCCAGGTTGTCTGGCGTGGGGTTGCCGATCGTGACGTCGTACGCGCGGTCCTGGTAGTTGCCTTCGTAGGTCGCGAGCCAGAACAGCTGGTCCTCGATGATCGGCCCGCTGAGCAGCCCGCCGACCTGATAGCGCCGGTAGTCCGGCTTGGGCAGCATCAGCTTCTTGGTGAACGGGTCGATCGACGACACGTTGCGATCCTGGTACGAGCCATACAGCTCGGCATGCATGTCATTGCCGCCCGAGCGGGTCACCGCCGAGATGATCGACGATCCGGCCTGCTCGTACTCGGCCTTGTAGTTCTGGGTCAGCACGCGGAACCCCGCCACCGCGAGCTGCGGGAACGGATTGCCGCGGCTCGAGTCCTGGCCGACCACGCCGCCATCATTGATATTGTTCTTGAGGCTGAGGCCGTCGATGAACACGTTGGTCGACGGCGCGCCGAGCCCGCCCGACGACACCGTGCGCTTGAGCTCGTCGGTCGACGGCCGGATGCCCGGCGCCAGCACCGCGAAGTTCAGGAAGTTGCGGCTGTTCTGCGGCAGGTTGTCGAGCTGCTCCTTGCTGATGTCGGTCGCGACCTCGGAGGTCCGCGCGTCGAACCGCTTGCCGGTGACCTCGATGCGCTCGGCGCCTTGGAGCTTGGCCGACGCGACATCGAGATCGTCGTCGAGCGTCTGCCCGGTGCCGAGCTCGATGAAGTCGGTGGTCTCCTCACCGCCGGGGCCGGTCACCGCGATCAGGTACGGGCCGGGCACAAGGCCGAGCAGCGCGTAGCGGCCGTCGGGGCCGGCGGCGACCGCGACCACCAAGCCGTTGGTCAGGTTGGTCGCCGACACCTTCGCGCCGGGTTGCAGGACGCCGGCGCGCACGATCCGGCCCTGGACCGTGCCGGTCACCCGCTGCGCCGCGACCGGTGACGCGAGCGCGAGGACGCCGAGCGTACTAAGGACGACGGCGGGCCCGGCGGTCCGGCGACCGGGGACGGGAGACCGCCGGGGCCACCGAACGGCGTACGCCGCGGATGCGAGGAGCGTTGCGAGCGTGTGTTTCATCGTCTTCTCCGTCCCTGGCCGGCTGACTCGGGGGTTGAAGGGCCGCGCGTGGCTCCGCTGGACCGCAGGACTCGCGCACGACGAGCGCTGGTTGCAGCGTGGTGGTGACGGGCTTGGTGCGCGTGGGCTGCGCGATCGCGGCGGCGAGCCGGGTGACCGCGCTGCGGCCGAGCTCGACGATCGGCACGCGCATCGTGGTCAGCGCCGGGCGGATGTACGCCGCCAGCGGGATGTCATCGAAGCCAGCGACCGCGAGGTCATCGGGGACCGCGAGGCCGAGCGCGTGGAACGCGGCGATGCAGCCGATCGCCATCCCGTCGTTGGCGGCGAACACCGCCGCGGGGCGGCGCGACCGCGCGCCGAGGTCGTGACCGGCAGCGAAGCCCGAGGCCTCGGTGAAGTCGCCGCGCACCACCACCGGGCGCGCCCTGGGCAGCGCCGCGGTCAGCTCGTCGCGATACCCGCGCTCGCGCTCGTGAGAATCAAAGTTGTCGGCCGGCCCGGAGATGTGGGCGATCGAGCGGTGGCCGCGCGCCACCAGGTGACGGACCATCGCGCGCGCGCCGCCGTAGCTATCGATCGCCAGCGATGACGACGCGCCGCCCTTGACCCGGGTGTTCATGAACACCGTGGGCACCTCGGCGTCGAGCTCGTCGAGCCCCGCCGCGTCGAGCTGCGGCGCGAGCACCAGCAGGCCCGCGACGCGACCGCGCATCGCACGGATCGCCGCGGCCATCTCGTCGGCACCGCCGTGCGCGCTCGACAGCAGCACGTGGAGCTGCAGCCCGCGCGCAGCGGCGTCGATGCCGCGGATCAGCTCGGAGAAGAACCCGCCGTACAGATCCGGGAGCAGCACGCCGATGATCTGCGTGCGCTTGGTGCTGAGGCTTCGCGCGGCGGTGTGGGGCACGTAGCGCAGCCGCTCGATCACCTCGGCGATCCGCTTGCGGGTCTCGGGCAGCACGTTGTCGAGGCCGTTGACCACGCGCGACACCGACGCGACCGAGACGCCTGCCTCGCGCGCGACGTCCGTGATCGTCGTCGCGCGGCGCGTGGTGGTGAGTCTGCGAGTTCTCATGTAACCGGTTACATCCCGTCATGTAAACGTTTACACGCGGTATCTGCGGCCCGTCAATCGATCTCGTGATGGGCAATGCCAACTGATCTCGCAACGCAGCTCGTCATTGCGCACTACCGCGTACGTCGCACCAGCACGCGCCGCGGTGCGGCGGCGTGCGTGCGGTTCGCGCGCGCGTCGTCGGTGAATCGCGCGCCGTGCGGACTGCGCGTTGCCGCACCGACCGATCGGTCATAGGTGAGATCTTAACAGCGGTCACCGACGACGAAATCAAGCGACGCCGCGGGGCGTCATCGGCGTTCGAGGGTGCCGGAGCTACCGGTGCCCGGTGACGGCCGCGATCGATAACCCTGGCGCGCGGTTGGCGTCATCCTCGTCTCACGTGGGACGCGGAGCACAGCGGCCTACCGCCGCGATGCGACGCTCGATAGGTCTCGAGAGGATCCCGCTCGCGAGTGCGTGGTGACGAGACCATGGGCGCGATCCCGGGGATTGACCGGCGGCAACGACAACCCCACGAGGCTCGTTGGAACGTCCTGATACACGGATACGTGTAGACGCCTGAGGTCCCAGGTGCCCGCCGAACCGGCTCACCCCGTGGCGTGGCGCCCGACCCCAGGCCCGACAGCACGCACCTGTGAGCGTCTGCACACCGGCGCGACGGCCACGACGGCCACGACGGCCACGACGCCGCGACGGCCACCACGGCCACGGCCACGCCCGCCACGGGCGCGACGGCCACCACGGCCACCACGGCCACGGCCACGCCCGCCACGGGCGCGACGGCCACCACGGCCACGGCCACGCCCGCCACGGGCGCGACGGCCACTACGGCCACCACGGCCACGGCCACGCCCGCCACGGGCGCGACGGCGACCACGGCCACGGCCACGCCCGCCACGGGCGCGACGGCAACCACGGCCACCACAACCACGGCCACCACAACCACGGCCACCACAACCGCGGCCACCACAACCACGGCCACCACAACCACGGCCACCACAACCACGGCCACCACAACCACGGCCACCACAACCACGGC
>Ga0307509_10004122_pt1 | contig 21254 bp, 25 predicted proteins | sample 10_EM_MG_FD_202245 | JGI IMG/M metagenome (GOLD analysis project Ga0307509, IMG submission 202245) | Populus trichocarpa ectomycorrhiza microbial communities from riparian zone in the Pacific Northwest, United States - 10_EM | ecosystem: Host-associated > Plants > Roots > Unclassified | place... | reverse complement strand
CAATTACTTGAGCTTTTGAAAATTCGGGAAAGAAAATTTTGTCCCAAGGGTTACATCTTTCAAATACCAAACTGACGTCGGCTCGGGGTGTGCCGATGCTGACCAATCGGAAATTGCGTTCCACTGAGTCCTCTTCCTCCTCGTTCATAATAAACCACCTTCAGCTATTCTATGGTATTTGATTCAGCATCTGCCGTCCATCTCAAGCCATGGTTAGTCAGGACTCTAGAACCAATGTCCGTTTTTATTCTTCCCTGCGTTTTCAAGATGATAGAAATTTATCCTGTTTTCATGCTCCAGATGCGATGCAGAGCCTGGCGCACTTGCAGACTATATCCTTGCATTATTGAAACACAACGTTCCAGAAAGCGAGATGCGCCAGGAACTAGCGGCCCAGCTTGACGAGTTCCTCGAAAAAGGTGAGCTTTCGTGTCATGACAGCAAAATCGCTGTTTTAACTGTTTTCAAGCAGAATGCGGCTCGTTTATTGATACGTTATTTACCGTCATCCGGACGAAATCCTATATGCCATACAGCGCAACGCCATCTTCTCCTTCTTCCTTTCCTTCCAAGCCGTTAGACAACGGCATCCCGATCCCTCTCGACGCCCTCATGACATCCTCATCTTCAGACAGAACACGGAAACGAAGTGATACCGACGATGAAAGGGATGGACGACCCCCAGCGAAGGGTCCTCGGTTGAACAACGACACTCAATTCTCAAGATATGGGAATGGAGGGGGTGATGGACCCATGGGTCCACAATCGTCAGGTGGTTGGAGTCGTCCGCATGGCGAAAGGTTTAGGGATGGGGGCGGTATGGCTATGGGAATCGGTGCATATGCTGGACAACTGGCCGCAATGGGTATGAACGGCATGGTTGGTATGGGCGGAATGATGAACGGTAGAAGACCCCAAGGCTATCAGCCCCCTGATCAAAAGCGAGGAATATGTCGTGATTACCACAGTTAGTATCTCTCTCTTCTGTTGGGTGGCTTTTCACAACTTCTTTGTAGATAATGGCTATTGCTCGCGGGGCGCTATGTGCAAATATAGTCACGGAGAAGATGCCGTGGTCCCTGGTCAGCTCTTTCCTGGGATGCCTTTCATTCCCATGTTTCCTGGAAATGGCAACGGAATTCCATTTATGCAGGGAGCTGCCTACGACCCCCATGAATCGAGGATGGATATGCGTCCGATGGGTGGCCGTCAACATCAACGGGCGCCTTTGTTGCCACGAGTTCAGCAAGAGGACGGAAGTCGGGTGATGCATCCTATTAATGCATCCGGGGAACTCCCAGTTATTCAAGACTTAACACCAATAATCCCCCCTGAAATTCCTGCTGCTGAACCAATACCGTCATCCGATGTTGACATGCAACAGTCCGGTTCATCTATCTCATCGACGAACACGCCACAGGTGACAGGTGGATATAACCCCATGCCTTCCGGGACGAATGGTGATATGTACCCGTCGACAAATACCCTTATGGACACTGACAACGCTCCTCGCACCCACTTGCCCGGTTCGCGTCCACCGACGCTCGGACGCGGTCAATTCCGAGGTGGACGAAATAATGGGCGAGGGCGAGGGATGTTCGGTGGAGAGGTGCACAACTTCCGTCCAGAGAAACGGAACGACAAGACGCTGGTGGTCGAGAAAATTCCGGAGGACAAGCTATCGTTGGAGGGTGTGAATACTTGGTTCAAGCGGTTCGGCACTGTCACCAATGTCGCGATCGATGCTGTCAACGCGAAAGCCCTAGTCAGCTTTTCAAATCACGAAGATGCCCATGCAGCGTGGAAGTCGGAGGATGCGGTGTTTGGGAACAGGTTTGTGAAGGTGTTTTGGCATCGGCCGATGGAGGGTCATGGGCAAGTTGGAGCGAGGATGTTGGCTGCATCCGCGCCGCTGGTCGCGAACATGTCCAGCACTCCAAGCGCACCTTCCGCCTCGACGACGACTACGACACCTTCAGTACCATTAAATTCGACCACTGCTTCGATACCACGAAAAGCATCTACAACCCCAAACGCGTCTGCAACACTCTCTGCGCTAGCTGAAAAACAACAGCAACTCGAGCAAACAATTGCCGAACAAAAATTGCTTATGGCGTCCCTCGACACGGCATCGGCGGAGGAGAAGAAGAATATCATGGCACGGTTGAGGAAGTTGGGTGAGGAGATGACAAAGTTGGCGCCTTCGACACCCGCGGCTGCTGCTAGTAGCAGCGGCAGCAGCACATCAAACCTATTGGCGGTGAAGAAACCTACGGATAAGCTGACAGTGCACGAAAAGAAAGAACGCGAACGATTGGACAAAGAGCTCGAGATGCATGGCGGTCAAGAGCAGCCGGTGGAAAGCACCGAGGATTTGAAAGCAAAACTGGAGAGGCTTAAAGCTGAGGCTATGAGCTTGGGTCTGGACTCTGCGCTGCCGTCATCATCCGGAGGTGTATATCGTGGATACCGTGGGCGTGGACGGGGGGGCCCAAGAGGAGGCTACTTCCGTGGCGCTGTCATGCGTGGTGGCCCTCCTCGTGCGAGTATGAAGCTGGACAACCGCCCGAAGAAGCTACTTGTGAAAGGAGTGGGGGAGGAGCACTTGCAAACATTGAGGGACTGGTATGAGGTATGTAATTCTTTTCATTTCTTGCTGCATTCATGGCTGAATCTTTGAACAGACGACCGGTCAGTTGGAGTCCGTGGAGCCAGCAGGGAGCAATGCGTACATTGTATCGTTCAAGTCAAGATCAGCAGCAGAAATGGTATGCACTGATTCTGATTGTTTTTACACTCTCTCTTGGTGCTTACCCACCCTTCCTAATGTAGGGATTGGCAAAGGGCACGAACATTCCTATCATTGGATCTGTGCAAATATCCTGGTCCACTGGGAAGGAATCTACAACGCCGACTCAGACAACAAAACCCCTAACTAGTGAGCCTGCCAATGGCCCCTCGACGGGTAACTCGGAGGCGCCACAGACCCCCGATTTGCACCATTCACATTTGCAAGAAGAGGAAATTGTTGCAAGTGGATGGGGAGGGGATGATGATGAGGATGGGATGGGTCTACTCTGAAGATCTTGATTGCTTTCTTCATTTCTTCTGTTCAATTCTTCTCACTGCGATGTTTGTATTACCTTACTGCGGCTGCTCAAAATTTAGTACTGAGGGGTCATAAGATAGACATGACCTCGACCTGAATTTTGTTTCAGGGACAACAGTTCTGTCTGGCAAGGAAGATACCTGCTCTAAATGTGTCGGAGGGGATACAACACACCACAAAACTTAGGTAGTAGCTACCTCTAGTAAATCAGGACACAAACCATCCTGAAAGAAAAAGAAACACTAGTGGGTGGAAAAGGTATGTATTAATGAGGGAAAATCCGCTATCCTTCACTTTCGTGAAGGTACAGATCATAGATGGCAGGTAAATCGTTTAGATCACAACGCTCCAGTCACTGGAGATGGTTCCGGTCTGACGTCCGATTAATTCGGTCCAGATATGTCGTGAGATGGGACCCATGCCATCTTCCCCGGTGGGGATGAGGACATCCTCGCCCTGGTAGCCGATCCTGTCGACAGGGCTAATGACCGCGGCGGTACCTGTATATAGCCAAAAAGTTGAGACCAAAAACCCGACGTCAATGTTTAGTGAAATTGAAGAACACACCAGCGCCGAACATCTCAACGAGTTTGCCGGAATTTGAAGCCTCCTTGACCTCCTGCATAGTCACCGGGCGCTCGCTGACGGTGAGGTCTTCAGGCAGGCCTGGGAGAGTGTAAGCGCCTGACGCGTGGTCGCGTGCAAGAGCCAACACGGAGTCACGAGTTACACCCGGAAGGATCATACCGTCAAGAGAAGGGGTGACGAGCTCATAGCCTAGTGAAAAGGGAAGAAGAGCCCATCAGAATTTGAAGAGGAATTGGGAGATAAAAGTGTTACCTCCTCCATCCTTGTGGAAAGCAACGAACAAGTTCATAGTGCCAACTTCCGTGAGGTGGTGTTCAGGGCCATGAAGCCAGAGGTTTTGTGCGTAACCCTGCTTCGCTGCGTGTTTTTGGGGGAGAATTCCGGGTGCGTAATTGACACCGAGTTTGTAGGCGCCAGTGCCTGCATGGCATGCACACATACATCAGAGGGTAGATTCAGAAACATAGCACAGAGAAAACGTACCACCAGGAGCGGCGCGGATGAATTCAGTTGTGCCATAAAGCGCCACGGGCTTGAATCCGTTGGGGTAGAATGGTCCGACGGGACTGAGGATGACGAAGAGGAGAGCTTCGTTGGGTGGGCTGACCCCAATGGCGCGTTGAGTACCAACTGCAAGGGGATGTGTGGATTAGCAAAAAAGCCAAGAGTTGGCGTTGAGATAATTTACTGAGTGTGGGACGGATATAGAGACTATGACCCGTTTCCTTCGGTATCCAGTGCTTATCGAGGCGGACAAGTTCCTTGATAAGTTCAAGTAGAGCAGCGCCATCAAATGTCTGTGATTTAGGAATTAAAGGCCGTAAGAGTGCGTTGTATGTTCCGAAAACAAATGTACACACGGGTAGGGCGATGCGGTTCGCACTAGTGTTCATCCGCTTCATGTTCATGTCGGGCCTGAATAATCGCACACGTCCCTCAGCATCGTGGTAGGCTTTCATACCCTCGAAAATAGTTTGGGCGTAGTGCAATACGGTGGAGCTAGGCTCGAGCACGAGTGGGCCGTCTTGATAAGGTCAGACGTTGGTTGGGCAATGGCATAAGAATGGGCCGACGAACATGGTTGGATTTGCGGTGTGCCCCATCCCGTTTCAATAGCCCAGGGGATAGTGAGCATATGGTCAGTCTTGAGGACGGGACAATGAACAAATGAGCCAGAAAATTATGCACGAAGTGACTCACGAAGGTGTGTCCAAACTTTAACGTGGACAGATCTGGGAGTTCTTTGGGTTTTGGGTTCTTGGTTACCTGTAGTTTCGATGGCTATACATCAAGAGTATGGTCAATATAGGTAAAATGACCAGTGATGGACGTACTTCGATATCAGCAAGACCCGAAGGTTCGCCAGAAATTGTGCTCTGAAGCCGGAAGAGTGGGGATATAGACCTCCATGTAGGAGTTCCTAATTTCGGGGCGTACCTACCAAATGATGCACATGAACGCAGAGAACGCGAAAAAGCGAACGACATGGATGAAGAAAGTTGGAAAGCAGGATGGGTCAATCTTTTCTGGTATGTATTGATCCCGCTCGGCATCAAAGCCGATTCTTGATTTGGTCCAAGTTCAATCCTATAACCCGTCACTTGCTAGAAAAACTTTGTTCATCCTTTAATGCTTTAGGGGCTGTGAATTTTTCGCTACAACATCTCGACTCAATTCCCTTTTAAACTTGGTGTCGGTTTTCCCGGACTCGGGGTTAGCAAGAAGAATAGAAAAGCATTGTGATTACTAGGCGTGGCTACTCCTGAGAGAAGTGTCGCGGTTGTAAAATATATTATTGCAAGATTTTACACAAGGTATTTAACACTGAGAAGGGCCTGGACGGAGTAAACGAGCAGCAGTAAATTTTGATCATTTGATTAGACTGTAAGCGCGAGGAAGGGGCTGCCTAATATTTTGAATTCTTCGGCGCCTAAACAATCATTCGGGCCCAACTCTGATATCCCTACATTATGATAAGGATTGTGTTGCACATCACCAATTAGAAAGCCCCCAACATTTATTTGCCATCTAGATCCACGAATATTGCTATTATTTGGGTACTGAACATGACCGTTGATAAAATCCGTTTTATTTCTTCGACTGACTTGATTCCAGAGATAAAATACAGACCAATTGGGGGTGAGCCTGAAAGGAATCCGCGGGCAGATGGAGGATTATCAGTGCCTAAGTCAAAAGCAGCGCCCATAAGACTCCCAGCGACACTTCATTTATGCCAGAAAATTATATAGGCATATTTACATTTTGTCAGAAAATTGAGCGCAAAAAAAAGAGGGAGTCCAAAGACGGATGGAGGGAGGGATGTGAGAAAGAAAGGGCCAACACGTGGAATTTAGCCAAAAGATTTTGTGATGTGCCTTGTCTACCACGACGCCACGGCCGAGCCCTGCTGAGAGGCCTGTATACCCCTTCATTATCTATTCCCGCCATGGCTAATAAGCGTCGCGACCCTCTTCCTCGCCTTAATCTCAACACGCAGCAGCCCATGGGCGGTCTGAACCAGGCCTTGTACTCCCCAGCTTTGCCAACAAGTCTTCAGCAAAGCTTTCATCCACCGTTTCCAATGAGCAACCCTCTACAAACACCCATGCAGTCTTTCTTTGCACCCCAAATTCCAGGAGCGCCCGGCCGTCCTACCCATCACGCACACCAAGCCAGTATTCAGCTTGCTGCCGCGGGAATCCATCCCCCCAATCTCATAACCCCAGTCGCTACTCATTTCCCCAGGCCTTCAATCGTGCTTGGCCCCGGTGGGCAGCCACAACTACCCTCACACCCCTTTCCTAATCGCAATAGGCGTCAGTTAAGCATTGGCGGACCACCAAAGGCCGTGCTGGGCGGTCCTGCACGCAAGGTCAGCCCCATGCCTGGTTCCGTTAGTCCTGCCCCCAGTTCAGCAGTTGCACCCACACCCCAAAAGTCGAAGAAAGTGATTGTCAATTTACCCAAAGAAGCACCAGTTAGCGAAGCTGGCGAGCCCGCGACGCGTCCATCATGGGCCCGATCACCACTCGCGAATGAATTCGTCTTTATAGACGTGCCGGTCATCCCGGTGGACACGTCCACTGCGGAATCATATCCTCCGGATGCATGGAGGCTTGAACTGCCTAGTTCCATTGACGTCTATCTTCCAGGAAAGGTATGTGTGCCACTTCTTTCATAACGTTTTGGGGTTTATTTATCATTGCATAAAAATAGGTCGCCTGGGACGCTCTAAAGCAACAGAGTATCGAGGAGAAGTTGGAGAAATTAGGCGTAGAGCGTGGGTCAGGGAGTAATCCCCCTTTCATTCATGCACCCCATGCCCGGGCAGCCTCGGTATGCCAACTCATGCTCCACACGTGTTCTTCGTATTGATATCAGACCCTTATAGATATCATCCCCTGCGGATCCAGCCCTTTTGTTGTTTAAACTCAACAAACTTCATCAAGCCCAAGAAGCAAACTCGCCAGGGAACAATTCTCTCCCTCTATCACCTCAGCCACCCTTCGCATTCGGAGGGCTCTCGCCTTCACCCAACCACGGCCCGCGATTTGCTACGAACCGCCACGGACACACCATGTCTCTGGCTCAGCCACCTTCTTATCAGTCTTCGCTTTACTCTACGTCACCTTCGCCCTTTAATCCTTTCGGCCCCCACTCTATTTTAGGAACTGAATCTGTTGCAGAGAGTCAGGCTTCCGATTCTTCCTTCATGCAAACAGATGCTATTCACGCCCCACAAGGCCGAATTCCCATGGCTGCTCCTGCCTTTGCACCTCCAACCATACCCGCGAATGTGGGGCATATCGACTTCATCCGTGGATTTGGATTGGATATTCCGTTGGAGTCGGAAGAAGAAGAAGAGGAAGATCGTGGAGATGGATTGGATATTCCATTGGATCCAGAGGAAGAGGAAGAGGAGGAACATCGCGCGGAGCGGTCAGATGAGGGCGATGCAGGCGATGCTACGCAAGATACGGAAGTGGACGAGAGACACACACACGACGGGAGTGCAGATGTGGATGATGGAACAACAACCGCGCCGCAGAGTCGGTTACATTCTCGCCATGTTTCGAAACTCTCTGCTGCCTTGTCTCTACGTTCCGTTGGTGGGAATTTCCAAGCAGAATTCCCAAGTGCTGCCGAGGAAGCCGAACAACGAGAAGAAGAACGAGAAGCTGATGAACGCTCAGAGGAGAATGAAAAAGAGAATCAGCCACCGCAAAATTTGGACTTGGACCCTGTTGAGGAATGGACAGGCTCAGAGGATCTGTACATGGACACCTCGGATGACGAAGTGAGTATCTTGTTAGATATATCTGTGTGGTAGTAGGCATCTGATTTATTTTACAGAGTATTGGTGAATGGTCTAACCCATCTGACGAAGAAAAAGCCCGGCAACTACGCGTTGAACGTCGCATGCGCCGCCGAATTGCTCAACAACAAGTCGATCAACCTCGACGCATCCCCAACTTCCCTCGACCTCCAGAAAACCCCTTGGGATTCCTTTCTCATAGAGAAGGAGATCTTATATCAAATCCCAGCGAGGAACACCTACCACTTGCTCACCGGGCAGAATTTCTTGGTGTTTCCACAGAACAGTACTACCCGGAATCAACTTCATTTCGTGACCCCCTCGCTTCTCTTCCCATGCCTCTTCCACACTCTCGTGTCGGGTCGAGTCAGTATTCTTCGCATGACCCAGCAATGGCACACTCCCGCCAGGGATCAAGTAATTTTGTTTATCCAGGCTTAGGCATACACCAATCAGCATCCTCAACTTCCCGCAAGGATTCTCTGAATCCATTTGCCAAACCCTTCGTCTTTGGAGCTCCTCGAGAATCCTCTGGTTCATCATGGCACCGTTTGGCCGAGCAGCCGAACCCCCCCTCAATGCCTGTTCCGAGCACGTCGTATGTGCAAACCCATTCGCGCCTGCCTTCTCTCGGCAAGCCTCTCAATGTCTCTGCTCCGGAGTTTAAACCCGGCGGATTTAGCTTCCACCTCCCCGGTGCACCTCAAATGCCAGCTCCGGCGCTTGGGTTCCCTCAACCACAACTACGGGCTGTGGAACCTGCCGTATCAGTGGAATCGTCGCCTTTCAAGGTTCAAGGGAGGGAGAAGAGGCAGCGTCGTGGATCGAGTGCCTCAATGGAAGAGGGCGATAGCATGTCTTCATTCAAGTTCCCAATGAGGTTGGATTCCTCCTCTCCTCAAGCCATTATTCGTCGTCGTCGTTCCAGTTCGTTCTCGCATTCTGATATTCAGCATGAGCTCGGCGCATCTGCACAACCATTCACGTTTGCAGGCTTCTCGGCTGTCACTAAAAACATGCCTTGGATGCCGCAGGGACAGGATGAAACCCAGGTGGATCCAACACATGCCAACGGGGAGGAGACACCTAATGACTCGAGCACTGCTAAGGCGGATAACAGCGATGTGCGGGTCGCCGAGGATGAAGATGAAGAACTCATTGCTCCACCTCTAGCGAAGCAAAAGCGTGCCCCAATACCTTTGGACTTCAAGCATCCCGTTTCCAGCAACACGGTACCTGCTGGGCTGTTCAAAGCTCTGGTAAGTAATGGCGACCATGACCGGACAAGAAGAAGTGTCCGTTCGCGTCTTAGCTCGCGGGAGATTTTCGAACACATGCACCGTCCATCTATGGACGACGACGATGTGGCATTGATCGCAAGGAACCCGCGTGGGCTGCTCGTCACCGATCCTGGTGAGAGGCAGACTCCGGGCAATGATGATGTCTTTGGTTCGATTCGACATTCTCGTCGTCGCTCGTCGCTTCCTGATGCTCTTCATGATAATGAGTCATCTCGTTCGTTGGGAGCGGCGTCTGTTGTTCCTCAAGATCTCTCTACACGCATGTCGCTGCAGTACTTGGAAACATCCCTTACCCAAGTGCTCGATGAGCGGTTCGCGGAACTTGGTAGGCAACTGTCACGCAAGGAGCAGCAGAATGGCAGTGCTGGTGTGTCCTCGTCAACCGAATCGATGATGGCGGACGTTATTTCCCTGTTCCGGACTCAATTGCAAGAGTCGGCCACTCGCAGCATGGAAGACAGCCAAATGGATGCAAGAGGTGAACTAGACTTCCAGATGATCAAAGACGTTGTAGAAGGCGGGTACAAAGAGTTGATCTCCCTCGTCCAGCGAGAGATTCATGGGGTCACCCAACACCTTCCCGCCAGTTATGCAGCAAATTTATCTCTGGATGTGGTACCTGTTGTTGAACAAGTTGGCAACAGGACTATTAATGCCGTCGTTGAAGCTATCTCGGAACTTGCAGTCCGTCAAGAGGCTGTTGCCCTGAATAATCCCGCTCGTGAACATGACCTCATTGTCGACAAGCTCGTTAACGTTTTGTCACCCATGATAGATTCCCTACAAGCTGACCCTATCGATTACGACTTCCTCACAAGAGAATTAACCCAAGCAGTCAAGCCTCACATTTCGCAACTTATCGACCTTGCTTCTGATAAACGCGAGACAGCGAACCTCATCGTTGATAGGATTCTGCCTCTCTTGCCCTCGTCGAAGAATGTGTCTATAGACACCGATGCCATAACCATGAAGCTCATTACAGAGGTTCGCCGCGCCATCGCTCCCATCGACGCGTTCGAGATCAAAGAGCAGGTGGCAGACCTTGTCGTGGAGCGGTTGGATTCCCGACTTGCTGTGCGCGACAAGGCGTTCAATGTGGATATCGTGACCTCCAGAGTTACGGATAGCGTTTCCAACTTGCTGGACAATCTCTATACCGTCCCAGCGGTGTTGGATCAACTAGCTACCTCTCAGAAGGCTCTCGACGAAAAGCAGGATAACTATAATCAGTCTCAGACTCAAATCGTGTCATCTATCAGCGAGCTTCCTGGCAAAGTTGGGTCGCAGTTTGAGGAGGTTATTGCGGTTCAGATGGATATTTTGAAGAAGCTCAACGAACCGACACCTGTCGTCGAAACTGACTCGAATATCCTTGCGATCAAAGCCGTCATTGAAGCCATTTCATTGGACCAGAAGAAGCTTGGGGACCAAAATAAAGGGATGCTTTTGCAGAGCAAAGCTCTTTTGGACAAGATTAACACACTTCCTGAAAATTTCTCGACCATCGCGAAAGGCCTCCAAAGTGCGCTGGCTGAGGTCATCACTTCACGCGACAACTCGAAGCGCGAACTGGATGAACTTCGTAAACTCAATACGGAGTATCAAGTTCAATTGACCAAGGCTCGAGGTTCTCATGGCCAGGTTCGCGTCGAGAAGGATGTGTTGGACGAGAAGCTTGCTATCGTGGAAGCTGACCGCGATCGCTTGCGCGCGCAGACGGTGGAACTGCAGGAGACCGCTTCTGCGAAAGCGGCAGAAACTGGCACTTTAGAAGCTCGTAATTCAGAGCTGGAAGAGGCACTCGCCAAGGCTCTTGCTCGCCTGCAATCTGCTGACGTAGCCACGCAAGCCAACCAGCGCAGCATCGTGGAATTGGAGAAGGTCAATAAAGAGCTTAGTGTCGAGAAGCAGAAGCTGCAGTCTAGGGTTTGTTCATTAACTTGTTCTTCCGTTCATTAAAAATACTCAGGCCGTTTAATAGGTTGACTCTTTGGGTGTGGAGGTTGAATTCGCCTACAGAGAACGAGAGACTGCATCGAAGGCTCTTGACACCCTTCAAACGCAACACAAACAGGTCCTGGATCAGCAAAGCAATTGGGAAGCCCTTACTGCTGCCACGGAGAAGATGAACCTGGTCTTCAACCTCCTCGACAATGCGGAGAGTGAAGAACAAAAAGAACTCGGAGTCCTCCGTGCACGCAATAAGGCTCTTGAAGACGAAAATGCGTCGATGCTAAAACGCTTCAAGGAGTTCGATACCAAGCTTGCGAACAGCGATAGATCTGCATCGACTGCACGCCAGAGCCTTACGCAAGCACAGCAGCGGTCTTCGGAGTGGGAACGTCGTGCAAAGGAATATGAAGGACAGCTCGAACTCATGCAAACAAAATATGAGCAATCGGAACAAACTCAATCTCAACTCGATTCCGATTTCTCTGATCTCAAACAGCAGCTTGAAGAACAGGAAGCTGACAACCGATTGCTCAAGGTAACTTGGGTTCATGTTACACAATCTAACCACGGATTAATCTCATTATTTTTACTCCATCAGGATCGGGAAAGCAAGTTGCGAGATCAGATAACCGCCCTCGAGTCTAAATGCGTCCTCTTGCAAACTGAACTGGAGAAAGCCAGTTCTCGGAAATTGTCCGCAATGCCAGCACCTTTCCGGCCAAGGACAAATGGCAATAGCCACCCACCTCGCCCCGATTCTCGTGCCAGCACCATCTATGAACCTCGCGGCGGCGATACTCCCTCCCGCATCAACTCATATTCTAGTTCCCGCAGCATCGTTTCGACTCAATCACCAGAAACATCTGTTTGGGACTCAATGCACGCACCTATTGGTCAGAACAAGTGGGCCGCACCTGTTCAAACGCCTGTCGCACGTTACTCTAGTCTCCCATCATCCACGCCAAAGGCTCACCGACATTCCTATAATCAATATCAACGAGGACCATCCCCAACTCCAAGCACGGTTTCTGTTGCGCCGACCCAAGGGGACGATGGTTGGTGGCAATAATCTCTCCCCAATATGCTATCGATATTTTATTCATTTTGGCTCTTATCTGGCGCATGATAACCCTACGTAATCCACACACATATTGCACATACACACTCTCTCAGTTTCTTCTGGTCTAGAACGTCCGTTAATCCATTGTCTTCTTTTATTTGGCCAAACACCCTCATTTCATTTTATCTCACATTCATTCATATGAACCGACTTCTGGCGGAACCTGTATATATACCCTCATTTATCATTCGTACTACCTTGTACACTCGGGGATAGATTGCAATTAACAATGTGAATCTACATGGAACAATAAGCAAATTTAAAGCAAAAAACCCAATGTGGCGGAGCGGAAAATTGTTCATTCATGGGATGGGCTTTAGAGGTGGGGAAGTGCTCGTACTTGAGTCTGTTGTTGATGGAAATATCCATTGTTGAACAGCAAGTGCCGCTTCCTGTGGGTCCTTTGGAAGTCTGTACAAACTTGAGCCTGAAACCACTAAGAACCAGACAAGACTCACTTGATCTTTGGTAGCCACCGTCCACCCACTTTCTCAAAGAATCTTGGTATGTATACTTCTCCTGTTCCCTCTCGCTGTCTTCTCTGCTCTCTCTGAGCATCTTCCACTGCTGTCTTTGCAACAGTCGCCCGTTCCATGTCTTTCGAGATGATCGCCTCGGTCAAATCAGCCCACAGTCTTCTCGATTCGTTGGGTTCTTGTTGATCCTCTGGTGGAACCCACTTGGGCGATACACTCTGGCCATCCTTGACAGCATCGAATAGCACACGCTTCTGCCCGGTCTATTCACGTGCTTTAACTCCTCCAGTTTATGTTATTTTGGATCACAAAGCTGACCTTGTGGTTCTTGATTTCCATGACATGACTCCACCTTCCCGTTACTTCCCCGACATCGGACGAATTCCTGCGTACGCGACCAGTAAGCGCGTTGTAAACTCCAGAAAAGAAGCCCTAGATATTTAGCGTAAGCGTGGTGTCCAGGAAAGAAACCATGGGATTTGGAACCTTTGTTTTGAATTCCAAATCACAGTAAAGTCCGTGTTTCTCGTTCTTCGCTATACACGTATCCCCAAGCTCCAGCACCATTTTTCCAAACAGGATCCCCCGAGCGTACATATTGGGCATCGTGATCACATATTCTGTCCGCCCAGAGGGAAGTTGAAAAACCTGTGGGGATACTGAAGGAAATCAAGGACTACGTACCCCCATCTTCAGGTTTGCCTAGCAGTGTTACTCGGTTTTCACCTTCCATTGTAGTAGACACGCTGTTTCCGAGGAACTTGGACTTGGGGCGAAGTTCCCCGATAATGCTCACATGGTTGGCGGGTGTGATGTAGAAGAAAGCAGAAATTGGGGGGTGATGAGATACTAGTGAGGGAAGTAAATTCAGACACATAAAAGTGGGCTTGCTTCATGAAGCGCACCTTGTTCAGATATGTAGAACCCTTGCGTCCCGTTGGGATAGTCGTATCTACACCGAAAAAATTCTCCAAGCACAGGATTGTATCTGCAAGCGCAGCTAATGTTGGCACTGCCTTGAATATGACTGCTTCAGACTCACGGCTTCTTCACCCCTTTGGGCTTTATATGCCAACCAGCGAGATAATACTGCAAAACTCTAATGAAACGCTCTTCTGGATCATCAAATCCTTCGGCGCTGGATAGGTTGAATTAGGAGTTAACTCTGGAAATAATGAGAAGACTCACCCAAAGATAAGGTCGGGATGAGACATGAAATCGGTAATCCTCTCGAGCATGCTCCGGGGCTCGAGAACGAATGTTGGGAATGTGACCTTTGATAGATCCATTCCAACTCTGGATATGGGTAGGCAAATTCAGACAATGAGTACGAAATTGTATGGGCAAGCTTGCCTCAGCTGAGAGATCAAGGAGGCGATAATGGAGCCCTCGTTGTCATCGCTGCATTCTGCGTCAAGATCAAAGAAAGACATTGCACTGAGAGGTGGATTACGAACAGGATTGAAGTATCATCCGGCTCAGTGTCTGAGGGCGGCTTGTCATCGCCTGATTCCGAGAGAGGGCCACGAGGCTTGACGACCCGATTGAACGTGGTGCCAGCCTGGCTAAATAAGCCCAACATCACTGCAGGCTGGTGGGTGCTCAGGTAGAAAAAGAGATAATCACGTTTTTGGCTGATCAGGAGAGAACGAAGTAAATTGATTGATGTCATTTGTGATCTCTTATATTAAAACACGATCTTTGTAGGACCTTTGGGAACAGGGATATCGTCTCGGAAAAATGCCCCGTACGCACTGTGCTCCTTCTTCTTGATTGTCATAGGGAACTTCTTCAGGCCCTCATAGTTAAATCCTCCCTCTCTGAGTACCCGTGCAAATTCTCCAGCCAGCGCCCGCTCATGCTGGTTGCCAGTGAAGAATGTAATCGACTTACCGCTCTTTCCACCCCGGCCTGCACAACGTCAAAAATAAGCATCAAGTTCTCTCCAAAATAAAAATATTCACACCTGTACGCCCAATTCGGTGGATGTAATCTTCGATCGTCAATGGGAATGTATAATTGACGACCGCTCCGACATTTGGGATATCTAATCCACGCGCAGCTACATCTGTTGCAACCATCAGCCCAGTTGTCCCGTTCTTGAAGTTCTCCAGCGTTTGCATTCTCTGTGGCTGCGACAAGTCACCATGGATGGAGCCTACCGAGTACCCTTGCCTGGCCAACATCTGTTCCACTCGGGATGCTTCCTTTTTATAGAGAGCAAATATGAGAATTCTGGATTCTGCAGCTCCATTTAGTGTTGTCTTTTTGTGCGCCAGGGACCTCAATACGGCAAGGAGACGTTGGCTGTCGTGAAGATATTAGTCATATGATTTACTTGGAGCGAATAATGACCCACTCTTTTGACCGCTCGTCGTCAAACACTTCTACACTTTGCTCCACGCGACTGTTTGCCGTCAAGTCATCGCTTCCGACCGTTACTCTGATAGGACTACGCTGGAACGTACTGGCAAGCCGCCGGACTGCTTCTGGCCACGTAGCACTAACTGCAAGCCTCGACATTAGTACCGGCGAAATAAAATGAAATTTCTGGAGCCAGCTTACACATCATCGTCTGGCGTTCCGCAGAAGGTTTTGTACTCGAAATGATGTTACGAATATCGTTCTCAAATCCCTTGTCCAACATGCGATCAGCTTCGTCCAGGACGAGGTAGTTTACCCTGCCCGCAAAATGCGTCAGTCATCGGACATCGGAATGGCACTGAAGGAAAAACGCACTCGCTAAGATCACAAGCTCCCTCTTGCACCAAATCCAAGATCCGTCCTGGAGTACCAACGATAATACGAGTGGTCAATCCATCTTTAGCCTTGTTGGCGTTCTTGAGCATCTTGACCTGCGGGTCCTTGGGTACACCGCCAAAAACAGCGACACTTGCGATGCCGAATGGCCTTCCCAATGCTGAGAGCGTATCGTGGGTTTGAATCGCCAACTCGCGAGTGGGGGCAACAACAAGTATCGAAACCGTAGATTTTCCCGATTTGGTGGAATTTTTGCTTTCAGATTTGATGAGGCGCACGAGGGCAGGGATTCCAAAGGCAAGGGTTTTGCCACTTCCTGTTTCTGCTATACCTACGACATCGCGGCCTTGCAATGCAGGCGGCCAGGTGCATGCCTGAATCGGTGTTGGCTCTTTGAACCCGGCAAACGTTGAACTCAGCTCTGCCGGAACATTGAGTTGTGAGAAGCTGACAATGGGGGCGACACTTGGCACATCCGGGGGAGTGTCAATAGTGATGCAGTGTTTTGCGAGAAATGCGGAGGCCTCTGCTGGTGTTGTAGGGGCAATTGAGGTTGTGGATTTAGGAGCGGGAGAGGCTGCTTTTGAGGGAGCGAATGACGATGCGGCGGACGTTGAGGGACCGGAGAAGACTTCTCCTTCCTTTCGTTTTCTCTTGTCTTTTTTCTCTTTCTTGGATTCGGAGGGACCAGCTTCCGTTGCTTGAACCTCGTCCGCCTCCTCGCGCTTTCTCTTTTTCGTCTTTTCTCTTTCCGAAGTAGGCGCAGAAGCTACGTTTGTGTGAGGTGAGAATTATTCCATGCTATATCAATGGAGGTCATGGAGACGCAACTTACCTTCTACACTAACGGGTATAGATTCTTTTTCCTCAGTATGTTTCTTCTTCTTCGCCTTTTCGGAATCGACATTTTCAGGTTCTACGAGTAGTTTTAGTTTTGAATCGTCTTCAGGATAGCACTGGACATGCCTGCAGAATCCACAACCATTGCATTTAGCTCTGATTTAGCCTCAGGATGTTGGGCATTATTCTCCGCATTTTTGCGTTTTTTTTTTTTCCACTTCTTCTCCGTGTCGTCTACTGCAGTTTCTGATTGTACATATGTTCAACTTGGATAATATGGGCGATCTAAATGTGCAAACACTTACCTCTGGAGTCCACAACCATTGTAGTTTGCTCCAAGCTGTCCTCCAACACGCCTTCTGAAGACTTCTTGCTCTTCTTCCTCTTTTTCTTCTTTTCTCCGCTTTCTATAGGGTCGTCTATGGGAACTGTTTCTTACCAACACTTTCTGAATGAGTGCGTCGCCAACCGGATATTTACAACAACTCACGGATGTCTTCTGTGAGTATTTCATTGACGACAACAGTGGTTGCACCTTCCGCGTCTACGGGTTTCTCTTTGGATTGGGCCTTTTTGGATTTCTTGACTTTCTGAAGTATTGTGTCGCCTGACATCGTCCCCAAGGTCAGAAAAGTATAAAAAAAGTATATATCGTGGAGACTCGTCGAAGTGATCGTGAAGCGTTTGTGAAAAAATATGGTATTGCCCTTTTGGGCGAAATCTACAATGCTTTCCGGCGGGGCCGGGACTACCCGGGCTCACAATTTCTTGACCTTTCTCTTGCCTTTCTGCTATATTATTATACTGGACCCTTACTCTTTGACATTTTAACTCTTCTTGCAGAAACACAACTAAAACAGGGCAAGAATGCTAATTGTTTCTCCACCTCGGAGTTTAGATAATGCAGTTGGCACTTGCGAAGCGCCCCTGGTGAGCTGCGGAAGTGGCTGTGAGCGTTTTTTGGCCTGGGCTGCGGGAACAACAAATCGTAACAATCGTAACAAGTCGGATTGCACGACGAGGTGTTATCATTTGAGTCCAACCTCTTTTTTCGTCAGTCCAGGGAGGATAGGTGGAGGAATTGGACGACTAAACTCACCAACAGTTAGTGCTTGTTCAAGGCGAAATTTTCATTTCCAAACTATACTATCATGCCATTTTGACGCAGACTCCAGTGTTAATATATTCTGAATTTTTAACAATTTCTAAAAGCCCTCGGTGTTATTTACATAACACGAATTATTAACAATATTGACTTTTCAACAGTACCCTCGTAAGCAGCATGGAGGGCACTGTTCTCGAGGTGCAAGATATATATCGCTTTGATTGAGTGCCGACACAATCAACTCAAAAATTTCTAGGATGATATCTTTTATAAATTTGTTCAGAGGCATCGCAAAGGTTAATAGGGGATGGCGGAGCCGGCGGCTCCAGTTGAAGTTATGTCAGCAGAAACGACTTGAAGCCAGTGCGATTGGAGCTATCAAGAGACACAACGAACTCGAGTCTTCCCTTTCCTTTCCATTCGTTTTTAAGACGGGCTTTTGTGGCCTGTCCACTCTTCTTTTTTGCTGTGTGACCCGCAGTTGAGTCTGTCTGCACAGCTGACTAACGCCAAGGATATTGATTGCCCAGGTCATTTGTCTATTTAACCTCTCATCACCTACCCGTACTCCAGGCGGTTCTCTTTCTATGCGTCCATTACAATCCTTATTCGCGCTGGTCGTTCTCTTTATCTCATGGACATACCCTATTAATGGTAACGCTCAGCCACTTGCTTCCTGATATAACTTTCTAACATTGCGGTCACAGCCCATAGTGCTCCTGCCAGGCCACTGAAAAGAGTCGCAAACCCATCCACACTTTCCCTCGAGATTCTCCCTCGAAATCGGTACAATTCTTCTCCCCCTTCAAATCTGAGCAAACGACAGCCTCCGCCACCACCAAATGCTTTGCGTTATAACGACTCTTTCCGACTAATATTATCTGCTTATAATGAGACATTCCACCTCCATCTGCGCCCTAATGACCATCTCATCCACCCTGCTGCACGTATCAATTACTATGCGACAACATCGGACGGAAAGGAAGTTCTTACCCACACCAAGCCTCTGTTACGGGAGTCTGTTAAGGCTTACCTCGGGGAGGTGATCGCAGCAGACCACTCTCCTACCCGCATGCGTGAGGATGCTGCTGGAGTGATCCCCCAGACGCACCCCGGCGATCTTGGTTGGGCTCGAATCATGGTTCACGAGCAGGGAAATACCAACGAAGGGGTTCCGCCTGTGTTTGAGGGTGCTTTCTCTGCCCGCGGGGTGATATACCATATTATGACCAGTGACAACTACCTGCGCAACAAACACGAACTCGACCCCATTATCACGGAACCCGTTGATAATACTGATGCATCCTTGATCATCTGGAGGGAGTCTGATGTCATGACCCTCAAGGAGGAACATTTTGCCAAGACTGGTGTAATGTTCCCTTCGGAAAAGGTTACCGCCCCGCAGTCGTGCGGTCACGATAGACTAGATTACAACAGTCTGAACCAGAATCCTATGCTTCGGACCTCCGTCCACCCGTCATGGACAGATTATCTTCTCAACCCATTCCTCAACGGATCCTTGTATAAAAGGGATGACGCACCAGCAGGAAACGGTGGAATGGGAACAAAGTTGGTTTGTTTTACATTAATAGCTTTCAATTGACATATCTTACCATACAGTTTTGTTAATTCCATTGGCTCAACGGAGGGATGTCCTTCAACGCAGAAAGTGGTATGTTTTGTCAGATCTGGGAGCTTGGTTAACTTCCTGACCTCGCAAAGATCTATATGGGTGTGGCCGCAGATTGCACTTATGTTTCTAAATATAATGGTCAAGAGAACGCCACCACACAAATTCTAACCAATTGGAACTCTGCAAGTTCTCTGTACAAGGTGTGTTTCAAAGGCGCCGCTCTATTGGATTGGACCTTGCACTAATCGCGGTAAATGTGATAGAGCAGCTTCAATGTCAGTCTTGGCATCGCCGAACTTCAGGTTCGAAGCGCCGTGTAAGATATTTTATCTCTGAAGGTGGTCTGTTTGACGAACTTTACTTCCAGTTGCCCATCACCCGTAGACCCTGCAACCCCCTGGAACATACCCTGCAGCAGTGCGGAACTAGATGCCCGACTTTCACTCTTTTCTCAATGGAGAGGCAACAAGGGTAATGATAGCATTGGCTTATGGCATTTGATGAGTGGTTGTCCCACAGGATCAGAGGTTGGGATTGCTTGGCTTGCAACACTGTACGTGTTAAAAGCTTCTATCTCGTTGTTTACTTATTCCTGTTACAGATGTTTGCAAGAGGCTACGGGGAGTAGTCCTTCCATTGTTTCGGGAACAGCCGTTTCCACTGCTGGACGTACAGAATGGCAGGTCGTTGCCCATGAGATCGGTCATAATTTTGGTGCAATCGTGAGTAACGTCGTATCATTAAAACGTTTGATTCAAGGTTTAACAATTCATCTCCTCTCAGCACGACGTGAGTTCTCCTCAAGGTTGCGTCATTCATCGCGATTTAATTTCATCTCCAAATTCAGTGTGCCACTGGCTGTACATTAAATTCATCGTGCTGCCCGCTCAGCTCAACCACATGTAGTGCTGATGCGCGATTCATCATGAGCCCCGTTGCACAAGCTGGCGAGACAGTGTTTTCACCCTGCAGTATCGGAAATATCTGTGAGCCAACTCCAGCATGTTGATTTCCTGTTTCATCCGCTTATATGTATCCCAAGGTTCCGTGATGAAAGGCGTTCAAGGCTCACAAGTGGACACAAGCTGCCTTGTAGATCCAGACCCATCTCGCCAGAGCATATCTCTTCAGATGTGCGGAAATGGAATCGTCGAAAAAGGCGAAGATTGCGACCCAGGTCTTGGAGCCACATCAGCCTGCTGCGATGTCAACACATGCAAGTTCAAAAATAACGCAGTGTGCGATCCGGACAGCAGTCCTTGTTGTACATCTCAATGCACGTTTGCAGCAACAACACAAATCTGTCGTCCATCGCGCGACTCCAAGTGTGATACTGCGGAATTTTGCACTGGCAATTCTTCCTCGTGCCCAACAGATGTGATTTCACCAAACGGTGAGTGAAATCTGTATCTGTGACTATTTTCTGCATATGGGAACTTGCTCTCTGACACACTCCCTTTCATAATTAAGGACAAAGTTGTGGGAGCAACGGTCTGGCATGTGCTAGTGGCCAGTGCACGTCCATTGCTCGTAAGCCATCCCCCTGGCTCTCCCAGTGCAAGTTATCAATTAATTTTTGTGATTAGAACAATGTCAGAGTGTCGGGGCCTCAATGGGCCTTAAGTCTGCCTGCCCTGACCGCAACGATCAGTCTTGTCAGATCTCATGCCAGGACCCCACGAATTCAGCAGCCTGCATCAGGTTGACCTCCCTGCTTATCGACGGATCTCCCTGTGGTATGTGCAGTTACATCTACCCAGCGCAATCTTGCTTATGTTAGCGATTATCGCACAGGCTTCGGGGGTACTTGCCTGTCCGGCAAGTGCCAATCTGCTGGCTTCTTGGACACGGCGAAGGTATGTTTTGCGGGTTTCTTCGGAGAAGCACCCCTTGTTGATCGCGTTCCTACTGCAGGCGTGGTATACACAGAATCTCCAGATATCTATTCCGGTCACCGTTGTTGCCGGCTTGGTGGCAATTTTAGTCCTATGGTTTCTCATTCGAAGTAAGTTGGTTGATCTGGAGCTTTTGTGTGATAAAGATATTTTGCTCAT
>Ga0307509_10004121_pt1 | contig 21254 bp, 17 predicted proteins | sample 10_EM_MG_FD_202245 | JGI IMG/M metagenome (GOLD analysis project Ga0307509, IMG submission 202245) | Populus trichocarpa ectomycorrhiza microbial communities from riparian zone in the Pacific Northwest, United States - 10_EM | ecosystem: Host-associated > Plants > Roots > Unclassified | place... | reverse complement strand
TTAATATAGCTCCGGGGCTGTAAAACAATCAAACTAATCAAAGTAAGCAAAGTAATCAAACTAAACATAGGAAATCCTGCACTCCGCTCCTGTATACAGTTACCGGAACATGTATACATGTTACACTTCCCCTTCTTGTGGCGACGCCGGCTAGAGGGTTCAGGATAGGGATCCATATGGTATTCGTGTAACCTGACAGGTCACGTTACGCGGAAATCTCGAGATAGTGTACGTGGTGTTGAAAAAAGTGCAATTTGCACTTTTGAGGAAAATAGGGGAGGGGAAGCTTGATATTGCGAAGCCGAAGGGTGTGTTGTACTTGTAATAGCTGATGCTAGATGTATTGGGAGTTTATGGTATTGATCAGCGCTCTCAGCCGTCCAGGCGTCGACGGCAGTCCGACGGTGTCGTCGCCCTGGACGAGACGACAAAAGACGAGGACTAGCCTCGTCCGACGGGCGTCGACGGCAGTCCGACTGCCACCCCTGGTAGGCCGCTGGTGGCACCACCTCTTCTTTTTAATTTTTTTCTATTTTTATTTCAATTTTTAACCTTAACTCATTTGAGTACTAGTATTTGTCTCATTGACCAATTTTGTGCGTCCGTAGTCGACGGCCGTCGACGGCCGTTCACCCCGTCCAGGACGGCGCCAAGGCAGTCCGTCCCGTCAGTCTCGTCCTTTGTCGTCCTCACCCCGTCTTGGACAGACGGGACGACTGGATCTAGCGGTATTGATTCCATGTCAGGAAGCTATAATGCAGTTTGCTGTATGAACCAGATTATTGCTTCTAGTCCTGAAAGAGACAATACGGTTCTTTTTTTGCACCAACCAGGTTAATGCTTCCATTGCCTGACACCATAATGTGGTTAGCACATTACCAAGCAAGCGATAATAATCTTCATCTCAGAAACCAAATTATTGCTTGCAATCTTGCATCCTTAAACTTTTCGTCATGAAGATGGCAACAATTTTTGATGCAGGGCTTTTTTCTTATGTATCATACGGCGGCGGTAGTACTCCCGGCAATGGTCACATCACTTAAAGGTGGATGGAACGGGAGGGCAAAATGCTGTCTGCTCTCGTCCTAGAAACCTCAGGATGGCGGCCACTGCTAAGGACATCGGGCCTACAATGTAAGACAGATTGGCTTAGGGGGACTGCGGGGCACTGCCTGGTAAAACTTTCTGTACTATTCAATAATTTCATAGGCCAAGAAGAATAGAGATATGTGTGAAACTATAATAAAAGAAGTGCGTTATTATATTCTAACCTTTGGAGGGAACGAACCCTTATATGGATAGTGCCCATCCCAAGCCATGATCGGGAGAAGCTGAAAATACATCGGAAATATGGGAGACCCTGAGGATAACTGTGGAGCGCGAAATCTGTCCTGATCACCTCTCGTGTAGAAGAACCTGCTATAAAGAAAGTCTTTGGCCTGATCAACTATTGCGATGCTACAGCCCCAGCATCTGTGATAACCCCGAAGCTGCATTTTTGTCTCCGCCTCTATTAATCGGAACCGAGCTACGGTAGGGGGAAAAAAGTGAGTGACAAGGAAGATTAATGAAGGATAAATAAACAAGACCGGGAGGGTAGTAAACATAATACTGTTGCATGGAGAATACAAAAACTATAGGAAACAGGTGGGCGATCGCCAGCGACTTGCAACACTGGGGATTGTGGGGGATGGCGGGAAATGGATAGTATGAGACATCTCTTTCGGGGAACGGCGGTGCCTTAATCTTTGGCGGTGAGCTGCAGGTAAAGTAGGACAAGGACTGGACAGGACAACAACATTATCTACCGCCGTCCCCCTTCAGGATCAACGGACTGCCCCGTTGAGAACACCGGATACAATCGAAAGACCCCTTTAAGAGGAGCCGGGGGTTGGATTATTGGACACCCAAGACAGCAAAGAAGCAGGCACAGTAGACACTAGACATGTCCGGCTTCCTTCCCACATCCGGGCAAAGTGAACCAAATGTCCTGGACGAATTCCTCCGATTGATCCTGCGGGATAACTGATGGAGCGCTTAAGATCTGCAATACAAAATTGCCCACCACCAAAGTTCCCTAAAGCCGCGAGCATTGCCCAATCCATATCAGAGCTAGAAATATGTGGTCTGGGGAAAACATTAACCGAGCAGGTGCGTAGTGCAAAGCACTCTTTTGGAGATGTCTTCCAGAGGGAGCTCTGCAGTGAGCGGAGCTTGCTTACTGTGGATCGCATGAGGTCGCGTTGTTCCCGATCGATAGCACCAAGGAGGACACTTTTGACTTGTGTAATATTTCCAAAAGATTGAAATAAGGCCTGGAGTTGTGGCTGGACGCGTGCAGCAGGATTGGTGGTATCGGGGGTGAAAATAAGAGGTCTATTCTCATGGTCGGGCTTCATCCAGACACCCCAGTGATATACACCATACAGAGAAGTAGGAGGGGGGTCCTGTTTTGGATGTAACGGTATTAATTCTTTATAGTGATGGGGCGCTTGGTCATGTGGAAGACTGGGTGGTTGAATTAGAGTGTACCGGTGGATGTTTTCAGTGGTAGTATGTCGAACCTGCTGTCCGATTTCCGTGCCAAAAACAAGGCTATAGGGATTTGAGAAGAGAGCAAAAATCCGTTGATAGTTTGTGTCGAGTGCAAGATAGAAACCATCCTCAGGTACCTCAACCTGTTCATAGGATGCTCCAACTTCATCTAGCTCTGGAATAGAACAGGATTGCAGTGGTCGCAACACTTCTTGAGGATCATGGGTATCGATATCAATTGTAAAAAAGACCTCAATTATATTTTCTAGAAATCTCAAGTATTAGCTGAAGGTCAGTGTAAGAAGCGAAAAAATTACTTACTTTCAGCATTTTGGATTGACCGAAATGACTCTGCACCACTGTGCCTCGCCTCCTCACACCTTTCCTTCTCATAATGTAGTAATCTCATCCGGAAGTCCAACCAGTCTTCCAATTCCCTGTTATTTCTCCGGGCATCGACCTTGCTTCCTCCCATCTTTTTTCGAATCGTGGGTCCTGTGCCTGCTTCTTTCCGGCAAGCAAGTCCATCAAATTGCGTTGTAGAAATCTCCACTGTATCGGCAAGGCTACCATGGATTTTTTTCCTCCTATGTGAGCTGTACGGGGTGGCGGCGTCCCGGTCCCTAGAAAGACCTCTGCTGGAGTTCTTTCGTGCTGAACGGCTTGCAAGCATAGGAGGATTGCTGTCGGTGCTTATTTTTAAATATTAGACGTGATCTAAGCTTACTTTCGTGCCTGGCAGTGGGATAATTGAACCTACAACCTACAGCTGAGATGTCAAAAACTTCCTCTCCTGGATAAGGGATGGAGGGGGGGAGGTACTGAGGGAGAAAACTGATCGACTCAGCCTAACCTTCGTGCGGGAGGAAATAAAAAGGCAAAATAGTGTGAGGAACTTGCCAGTAGAGGTATGGCGGTATATAAGAAGAAAAGTCCAAAGTGAAAAATGCACTTAACTCGGTAGTCTTTCCCAAAGGACGGACGCCCTTGCTCAACAGCTTGAGACAGACGCAGGGAACACCCGGGACTGGAGCCCTGCAGGTGCCTACTCGTACAGGGCGGACGGGACGCTTGGGAACACTAATGGCCACATATGCCAAATAGGAGGGATAAAGCAGGCAACTGGGAACAAAAACGCTGGGAACTGCGGAGAATGGCTGGGATAGTTGATAACCAGACTGCGGTGAATCCTCCGGTGTTCTTCTCGAATCTTCTGACAGAGTGTAGAAAGAGTCTCCGGAGGGCGCCCGTGATTAACACCCTCAATGACAAATTATCGACATTCTCATAATATTAATTGACTTGCATCTCAACTGACCCAAATGCCCCCCTCCTGCTTCTGTGAATGACAGAATTATACACATTCTCTTGGCAGCTTCAATTTGCCTTCCATCTCAGCCTGTCCAAATAAGTGCTATCCACTCCCTCTGTCCCTTGCTTTCGACCACAACTCCCGTCCCCTACATTGGCTACAATGGATGGACTCTCTAAGTCTTGTCATCAGAAGCCTTCATTATCTGTCTTGACTTCCTCATCAGTCCCAGCCTCCTCGTCAGTCTCGCTCTCACCATCTGAAACTGTCTCTTGTATTTCATCTTCAACCTCCCAAGTGCCTTGAGCAGCTACAAAAAGTAGATCGTCATCCATTAGAGCAAGTCTGAACTGCCGAATCTCGTGTATTTGACTTGTATTCGTTATAAATCTAGCATTTGGTACGATTTGTAACGTGGTATAATTTTGTATTCGATCATCTGGAATGACAAAGACGATATAGATGTTGGTGATAGTGCGTGGGAGACATCGGAAAAGGTCCTTTAGCCCCTTGTTTTTGACTGCATGACTCTCAGCGATGGTCATTTGCAGGAGAACCACAGTATCCAAAGTGATAAACACTAGACCATCAAATGAGGCCTGATTGTGGGCATATGGGAGAAAGTATTTGCCAACTACATCATTGCTAATACCATGGCCTCCTGCATTGTTAACCAGTTTAGCCAAGTCGGCTTCATTAGTGAAATAGTTTGGGGAGACAGATTTGGTATACTCGGTCCGAAATACGAGAGGTATGGATGTGCTGGATATTATGGGTAGTTCATCTGCAGTAAACTCTCCACCTCTTCTAAACAAATCGTGTGCATATTTTTCAAAAAACCACCCTGCCGCACTTCGGAGCTTTGTTTGACCAGCAAGTTGTTTGTAAAGCTCAAAGCACTTTTGCTGTGAGAAGCGTAATCCAACTTCTAAGAACCGGTGAGCAATCCATCTTGTTGTAATCCGTGCGGTATAAGATAATCGGTTGGCGTTGGGATCCATAATAGCCATCTTGTGTGAACACCTGTTGTGTACACTATTGTTTAAAGATTGAATGGCTCCCTGCGCGACAAAGTACTCAATCTCCTTATCTATCATATCAACATACTGCTCCCAATCATTGTCAAATGCTTCCTGAGTTTGGACTGCAATTGTATTCAGACATACTCGTGCGATAGGCCCAAGATACGTAAAGATAGTATAGAGTCGTACAACCTCTACCGTAGTAATAGGCTTATCGGTGGCCCTTTCTAGCCTATTAGCAGTAATATTTGTTAGAAAATATGACTACCGCTATCAGAAAAGAACCAATACCAGAATGCAGAATAAATTTCATTCCATCGCCAGTTGGTCATATAGTGAACGCCTGCCTTCCGATCCTTCTCCCACTGCCATGATTCTTGCATTTTTGTTGGCGAAGCGGCCAACACTATAAACCAATGATAGTATTGAATATTCCACCGCTCATCAGTGAGGCATGCATCTGTAAGAATCCAAAGTCTGGGATTCCTCTGTTCGGCTAAATTGAACAGAAACTTAGCATTGACCTCGGTTCCTTTATGTGTCTCGTCAAAAAGATAACAGCGAGCATCATTGCGCCGATAGACAGTTGGCTGACGCATCATCAGCCGTTTTACTAGAAGGTACAGGAGAAATACGGATTTCCCTTTGTGTTCAAGTTTGTTAGTATTCCTGTAGAGATAGGAAAAGTTGAGTAAAAATAGAAGTAGTACATACCACAACCGGGCTGCCCAGCTATCTTAAAATCTCGTTTGGCAAAGCCACCTAGTATGCCTGAAGCTGAAAACCTCTCTGTCTCAGATTTTACAAGCTTGTCCATTATATGTTTGTATTCGGTGCGTACAAGCAATTTTTGTTTCCCGACTGGAACTCTGGACTTGACTCTTATAATTGTAATGGGTACCCGACTTGCATGAGCAGGGTTGGGTGCCGGAAAGACTTTATCCATTGTACCCAATTCTATCGGCATTTTATAGCCTGGTCGTACACCATGTCGTGGGGAGGGAACATTAAGTATCAGATTTTCCACAATTGGCAATTGAGGCTCTTTTCCCCAGAGCTCCTCATAGAGATTTTCCATTGTGCGATAGGAGGGAACGGGAGACGTTACAACCAAGCTGGTGTAGGCTAAAGTTGTAAGAATGGCTCGAGTAGAGAATATGATAGGAAAACTAGGATGTGTTCTTTGTTCGGTGTGGAGATATGATGAATGGAGGAGGGAATGAAACTGAGGCTAGAAACTAGCCCGAACCTCGCAGATTATCGGAAAGCCCACTAGCTTAGGTGTAATGGTGTAATGCTTGTCAACATCTATTAATGACTCCGAGTGTTTCTGGTAGCTTCTCGTGTGGGCTTGCTATCATACAAACGCCCTCAGCGAGGCTTGGCGCTAAATTTCCATATGCATCGGGCCAAACCGCTAACAAATCTTTGCCAAGCCTCACTGAGGGCTCACCTGGTCTACTCTCTACAAGGTATGAAAACAGTCTAACTCCTACTATGTTAGGTTAGCGCACACTAGTAGGTTAGGTGTTACCCTCCTACCGAGCTAAGTGTGACTACCCTCTGGTGTTTGTGCCGTTGCTATTTAGTAACAGTTTCTTTCCTTTCTCTCTACATCATCATTTCTCCATCCAACAACAAACATGCTATAGTCTTCGTCTCACATCTTTTCATACAAGCTTTGCACAGTACGGGCCTCACAGTAGCTTCACAGTACTGGTTGTACCACCCCAGTTTCCCCTACACTTAACCAAAAGTTAGGCTCTGTTGATCAGCATAAGAGTAATCAGGTATTTCTATAACTTTCTCCTCTTTAAGTTTGTCATCTTCAAATACAGATATTGTCTCTCTATCTTCTGGTCTTAACTCTTGTTTCCCTCTGCTGGTCTCCTTTTCTGATTTTTGCTAGATCTTGTGCTAAAAGTCATCAAATAGCAATATCTTTTCCATTTCTCATACAATGGAAGCTCTGTACGAAGAACTTTGGGGCAAGCCACAATCGTCAATCATGGAACATTTTTCACAACCAATCTTTGAGCCCCAATTTGCAGTACCGCCTGGCGACATCATTGATGGACCGAACACAAGTAAAGGGATATCGACACAGCCTCATGTCTCCAAGACAGGAGAGCTAGCTGTAAGGATCGTAACAGTAACCTCAAGAGTTCCAGTTGGGCAAGGAATACTACTTGCACGTTATGAATATGATCGGATAATAAACAAGCTTAAATGGGCAGAGACGAAGCGGTTTTCACCAGAAGGCACTCTACTGAATAATTGTAAGCTGGATTATAACATATCCGGCCAGCCTGGTTCAGGTCAGTTGTACTACGATATCCATGCCAACCCTTTAATCTCTTATACTAACCAACCTGCACAAAAAGGAAAATCTGTTTTCCTTACATATCTTTTGATAACAAGGCTGATAAAAGCTGAGCCAACTGTGTATCGCCGCAATGATGCTCGCTGTTATTTTTTTGACGAGACACATAAAGGAACCGAGGTCGATGCTGAGTTTCTGTTCAATTTAGCCGAACAGAGGAATCCTAGACTTTGGATTCTTACAGACGCATGTCTTACTGATGAGCGGTGGAATACTACTTACTATAATTGGTTTATTGTACTGGCTGCCTCATTACCCCATGTGCAGGCTTCAGGTCAATGGAAAAGTGATAGAAATGTGGACATACATTATATGCGTCCATGGAGCTGGAATGAAATTTTCGCTGCTTTTAGGTACTTATTCCTTTTAATTCTTAAAACTTCAGATACTGTAACTGACATGGAATAGGCTTGCACGGGAGACTAAGGAGACCCGCGCAGAGGAGGCACTTAGAAGACTCTACACCACATATACCTGTCTTGGTCCGATGGCAGGAGTGTGCCTAAAGGCAATATCGGTTACTGTCGAGCATGACTTCAAGAATGACTGGGAGGTCTATGTGAGCGAGATTGATCACGAAATTCACACTTTTCTTATAGACCCAGGGATGAGCACAGTGGAAAATAGTGTGCAGAGGCACTTTATGCACAAGATAGCAGTTATCCATCCTAGCTCGGATGGAACGTTATTCGCTGCCCGCATAACCACTAATTGGATTGCAAACCGGCTCCTCCAAATCGGATTACAATACTCACCACAAAGGATTTTTGCGATTTATAAACATCTTACCAATCAACCTACTCTTCCGATCGCAGGAGACTGGCTCTTCAAAGCCTATGGGCATTATTGGTTTCGATCCGGCGGAGAGTTCAATGCAGACAAACTGCCTGTTACACCAAAGAATGAAGGCACTCTTATATTCCAGCTTGACCGATACAAATCCTCCATGCTTAATTTTTTCACCAATCCAAGATCTCTCGCCATGCAAATCCGGAGCCAGCACGGGAGAGGTATGAATCCTGAAGTGATTGGAAAATACTATCTCCCATATGGGTACAATCATTCCTCCTGTGATGGGCTCGTATTCATCAGTCTGAACACAGTAGCTCTATTGCAAATTACGATCGCAGAAAGCTATGAAGTCAAGGTCAAAGGAATCAATGACCTTTGCGAGTACCTTCCCCCAGAAATCACAAATATCCATATTGTATTTGTTATCCCTGCAGAGCGGACCCAACAATATTGGAAATTACAAGAAGTCCCACAGGTTACCGATATCACGAAAGCAAGTCAAGTCATTAGCATCAAACAATTTCGGTTGATTATGACTGATGACCACATCCGATCAGTGTCTCTCCCACCAGGTTCCACAAACCATCTTTGAGGAGAGTCGGCGGTAGGCGTCCTGACAGCTGAGGTAGGAGGCAATTGGAGTTGTTATAGGAATGTCGGGAATTCTGTCATTGAGAAAGATTGGCGGAAAGTATATGGGGGAGCTGAGATATGAGGCAATTGATGTTGTTATGCGAATGTAGGTTCCGTGATCAAGGGTGGTCGGCGGTAGGGGCCATCAGGGAGTGAGATGGGAGGAAACTGAAGCTGCCAAGAGAATGTCTCTGATTCCGTCATCCAGGGGGGGTGATCGGAAGCCCTCCGGGGGAGAGAGAGGGGAGGCAGTAGAGGAAAGTTCACTTGTATTGTCTTGAATGCCTTGCATAGTTAAAGGGGTATGAACTGTACGGACGAAAGCGACTGCCCTCAATATTTCTAAATTTTAGAGGCCAACAGCAATGGGAAGGGATAGCTTAGCCAGAATTAAAATCGTACCGCCCAAAGAAATGGGCTATTCAAAAATATGAGACTGAAATTATCTCTACGCTAGACGTTCCCGGGTGCTCGTATGACAAGAGTTCTGGGCTTCACAATTATTTTGTTTAAACCCTGGGCAGCCGGAGAGAAACGAGTGATACTGCGTGACTTGGTAAAGACAAGCCCAGCCCAGCCCGACCCGACCCATTCCCGGGCCGGGCACACCCAAATATGGGACGCCCAATCGCGGGGGTTATTGCAAAGTAGTTAATAACAAATGACAAAGGCGCTCGCACAGGAATTGGGCGAGTCGTGAGTATAGAGCGTTGGGGGAGGGAGGCGAGCTTGACAGAATAATGGATTTCCTGACCCAGAGTCAAGTTTGCTTTGAATCCTTCCTATATCTCAGCCCCCGAAATATTCAGACCTGGTGATGCCTTAAAACCACGAAAGGCTTTTAATCTTCGGGTTCCCACTCGGGAGATCTGAATTTAGACAAATTTCCACTAAGCACCCCTCTACCCCCGGGCTTGAGGAACGAGATAATGGAGTTGTTATGCCGAAAGACTTAGGTGGTATTAACATAAGCTAATAACGAGATTTAACCATGCATTTCCTCGAGCCCATCCTATCCATGTGTAGGGACTGCGAAACTGGGCTTACAATTAAGTGCCTGAATGCCAACCTCCGCCGTAGCTTTACCCTTCGGTGGTAGGCTGATTTTGCAGCGGTGCTCCGCCAGTATAATTTCAAAAGAGAGATTTCGAGATGCTTGAGAAATTGACACTTTACGACCTGCCAAAAGGACAGAGTCTAAGAAGCCGGACATTTGCCGGGGGAGGGGTTTCATAGGCCCTCCGGTGCGAGTGACGACATTTCCCAACACCGTTAATATCTCCCACCCAGGTCAGTCTGCGTAACCTCTCCAACATAACGTATTGGGCCGGGGAAGAGAATCAGACGGGGAAGAGGATCAGTTAAAACGCACCAAAAAAAATAACGGAAATATGGAAATCTGAATTAACGCACAACCCTAAAAAGATTGGATTTAGGAGGGGAGGAGGTATCTCTGATAGTGCACCGTTTTTTTGATTTGCCTGTTTTCGTGCCGAACTCGGAGGGTTCATTTCATCGAACTTCCCATGGTGAGGATTTGTGCAGAATTCACATATCATACAAACCGATTCACTTCTGCGTCTGTTCCGCTTCCCGGCACGGTAGGTTATATATATATATATATATATATATATAAACTCTTCAAATCTTACGAATCATACGTTCACTTATTTGCGTCTACAACTTTTGGATCAGATCATATCACACCCACAAAACCTCACTCACTCACACACACACCATCCCTCCTCCGCTAAAAATAAAAGAAGAGAAAAAAAGAACGAGGAGAATATTAATATTATTCTCGTCAACCCATATGGTGGGGGATAAATAAAAAATTTAAAAAAAACATTTATTCAGTGAGCACATCCCCCCCTCCCTCCTTTTTCTTACACCGCCAACCATATCCCATCCTGCACGATGTTCAACGGTTCCCCCTATCCCTTCTCCCCTTCCACCTCCTCGTTCACTCTCCGCTAGCTCGCTCGCCGGTTCGTAGACTAACAAATGACACACATATACCAGATTTGCCCTAATTCGCCGGGTCAGTATAAACTAGAGAAGTGCGGAAGGCAGGGGAAGCTGGGGAAGGATAGGATCCATACCACGACCCTGATCAGTGGGTGTCTCTGGCTCACTCGGTGCCGCGGTGACTGGCTTCATGATGTTTGGGGGGTTTTGTAGGGTATTTGAAGGCGCGGTCGTGCGTGGAGGGGAAGAAAAGGGAAGAAAAGGAGCGCGGGTTTGGGGAAGAGTATTTATAATGGGAGGTAGTTGGGTAGGAGGATAAAGGATTGGTATGGGGTGTGTGTGGATGGGTGTTGGGTTGTTCGGGGTAAGGGAGGGGACAATATTAAGGAGTTTGTTTGGTGGCGTGGGTCTGGAAGCCTGGTCAGGGGCTGGTCTTGTGCCTTCTGAAGTGGGACACGCGCCTCGGGAGTAGTTGGGATGGGGATGTAAATCTAGCTGTGACTGTATGAATTGCTTGAAGCTCACCAGTGATAATTTCACAGCGGCACGAGCTGCAAGAGTTGAGCGTTCCCCGTGTGTAGTTAAATATTGTAAATCCAATCCTCCGGGATGGCTCTTCGGCGGATTCCCCATCTTTCCAATAATTTGAGCATCACGATATGCACACTCACCCACCGGCCCTCCCCGCATTCCATTACCGGGTATGTCTACTGCTCGGAATCCCCATACAGCATGGAAGCCAACCCATCTTTTAGTATTTCACTCATCATTTGCCCCTCTACATAGCAGCCCACACCCCGTACCTTAAGCGTACCTTGGCGGAGTCCGAAAGGGTGTAGCTCGTCAAGGAACAATATTAAGAAATATACTTTCTTAATATTGTTCTTCTGTCAAAGGTACGATACAACACTAACAAACTAACTAAGGGGACTGTTTGGCGCGAGATATTACCGTCGCTAGTCATGGTTTGCAACTAAGCCGGTAGAGCGACCAATCACAACCCAAGCGGCATATTTTTGAGCATTATGATTGGCCACTTTTACCAGCTTGGTTGCAAACCATGGCTCTAGCCACCATAATATGTCAGGCCAAACAGTTCCTAACTATTTTTCTCTCTTGTTTCTTTGTTCCGAGGGAACAAACGCTTGCCCGGAACTTTTTAAACTTCCACGCCTACCGTAGTAGAGAGCTCTATTACGTAAGCTGGCTAGGGAGTGGACCTTCGTCAGCGAGTTTCGGCCTTCAACCTATTATAGTTGTCATTTTCCATACGACTTGGTGTATCCGAAGCCCATGAGGCAGAAAGCCTTTTTCCCTTTTTTTTTTTCTTTTCCTTTCAAAAATTACCCACTGGTTTAGATACCGAATGTTGCGCCGTCCGGGGAAGTATAAGCATTGAGGCCCTGCATCTTGCTCAGGGACTTAATTGCCAATCCCCCCCGGTAGGGCATACCCCTTTCTCCCTAATCCCGCATTGAGATTTCAATCAATACACCTGAATCATCCTATCCGGGAACAGGGAAAATATCATACTTAAAGAGGGCGTGCGTCACATCCTATCACTCGCCTATGTTAAGGTTCTACATAAATGAAATCCGTGGCCCAACCCTTTATAGCGTCTTGTATTACTATCATCGATCATAGCAACAACAGCGGTCAATATATATACAAGTTTCCTAGTCCAGAGCAGCTTCCGGATTTGCAACATTCCAACATTTCCATACTCGCTCTCATGCCAGCCCACAGTCTATCATTGCTCCCGCGGGAATTATTTTCAGTACTAAATGTTGAGAATACCGCTTCAATTCGAAGGAGGTATGTCCGGTGGGGGATAATTAGTGACCCCAGCGGGCCACTCGGACAGATAGTGTAGGCAGAGGTAGGTTAGATTCCATCAGCCGGAGGAAGCCTATTAGGCCTCGTAATAGCCTATAGAGCTAGAGATTAGCATTTATGTCTGGTAAACTTGAGCACTTATTTAGCAGGTTGGGCAATTTCCGCAATAATTTTTTCCTTTCTTTTTTTTCCCTCCGCGAGCGCGGTCGGATGTTTGCCATACCGTACTAGTTCAAATAACTTCCATCCGACTCGCTAAAATCTATTGAGGCCACGACACTTTACCATTGAATCAAGCGAAGGTTTGAAGGATTCCTTATCTCAGCGATTCCAGCTATGGGAATTATGTTACAGGATTTGGAGGAGTATTTTAAAATATGATATAATACTAAGAAATTTTGAAATGTATTTGTTTCCTTTTCATTCATCTTACTCCTTCCATTAGCTCTTCCATCCGTCCATCTCCTCTCTCCCTCTTTCCTTCCTCCAATTTATCGTGTGTAGAAACCAAGGCTTAATTTACCCACAAGGACTACGAGTAGTCTCTCATGATCTTCAACTTCCATCTTTTGTCTTCTTTTCCAGTGACAAATGGATAACTTTTTGGGAAACAGGAGGTACTCTAAATTTATGATCGAGTGACAATGCATGAAGGCGAGAACTTTGCCCGTCCCACAAAAGCCAGTCTAATACAAAAAAAAAACGACACCGAATAGAAACTTAAAGTCAGAGAAACCAAAACCAAAAATCGAGAAAGATTAGTGGTCCAGCGAGCAGGCCGAACTAAACAATATTTACTCCCACATTGACAGCAACTATCATAGCTATAATAACTATCACCCTCCCCTCACATTACCGCGTATCCTACCTAGTGAAAACACGATTCTTGCATAGTATCCCTGGGGACTGGTGAATGGTTACTCTCACTTTTGCCCAGCATTTGTCGTGACAAAATTGACTTCCTTCAGTAGATACGGAGGTTCTGTTCCGTACGAATATTTTTAACACTGATGTTCCTTTCCTCCGATTGATATTAGTATGGCTACTAGTACAAGCATAGAAGCGATACTTCTTTTAAGCGGATACATAAGAGCCACTCCCCAAGTAGAAACCATGTTTTATTTAAAAGAAAAAAGAAGAAAAAGAAAAAAGAGACCACCACCTAGCGCTTGTGTTTCATCACGCCAATAAGCGTCCATCTCTGCAAGGTTACCCCCCAAACCAGCTAACCCATCTCATCCTACAGCCAACCAATAACCTCCGGCGGGGTTTCCCACACATCCGGTCCTTGGCACCCACCTAACCAAAATTCCCCTTTATGCTCTTCCTAACCCTTTTCTCGAACGCGGCTACTCCGCCGGTAAGGAGCTTAACCTTCCCCCCACCAACCATATAAACCCTCCCATTCTTCCCCTCCTCCTCAACAACCGCGCTGGTGAACCAACGGTCGTGGCTAACAATGACCACCGCCCCCTCAAACTCCTTCAATCCCTCAGCCAGGGTAACCACGCTATCGGCGTCTAAATGCGTAGTTACCTCGTCTAGTACGAGTAGGTGTGGTGGTGGGTGCAGGATCCGCGCCAACGCGACACGGACTTTTTGACCACCGGAGAGGCGGGAGACGGGGAGGTCGGATACCGTAGCACCCACCAGGCCGAGGGAAGCAAGAATCCCGCGGGCTTCGTGTTCATCGCCACCGAGGAGTGATAGTGTCGTCTGGTCCTGCGGCAGGGAGTCGATAGCTGCTTGTGAGAAGTAGCCGATGAGGGATTTGGGGTGGTGGGTTAGTGTCCCTGTGATTTTCCCGTTGCTCGGTGGTGTGTCAATTAGGCAGGAGACCAGAGTGGATTTCCCAGCACCGTTGAGACCGACGAGGCCTATGCGGTCACCAAGGTGGATCGTCAAGGTTATCCTTTCCAAAACCGGTGCCTCCGCACCCGGATACGTGAAGCTCAAGTTCTCGCAGGACACCAGCGGCCCTGGAAAGCGTAGTTCAGCGGGGGTGCTTGGAACCGCCAACCGCGCCGCCGGGTCGTCAGGTGGGATCTCAATCTCGTCGCGCACGCTGTTATGATATCCTGCCAAGTCACGGTTGAGCTTAAACCTACCGCCGCGGATGCCGACCTGATACCCCATACGCTCGTCAAGCTTTTTCTGCCGCGACGCGGCTTGCTTCAGCTTCTTGTCATCACCGGAGGTCTTGGCGGCGCGGATATTGCCAGCGATGGTGGCCTCCATGTGCTCCTTCTGCCGGTCTTGAGCTTCCTTCATGCGCGTTAGACGTCTTTGGTTCTCGGCCCGGGCAGTTTCGTAGGCAGTCAGGTTCCCCGGGAATCGCTCCAGCTTCCCCTCGCGAAGGACGATGATCTCTTCTGCCAGTGTGTCTGCAAATGCTCGGTCGTGGGTTACGAGGAGAAGGGTTGTCTCCGCCATGGTCTGGAGATGGCCCTCCAGCCAGAGAAGAGATGGGAGGTCGAGAAAATTTGTGGGCTCGTCAAGCAGAAGAATGTCGCAGGGCTGGAAGAGGAGTGATGCCAGGATTGTACGCATACGCCAGCCACCAGAAAGAGAGGAGAGGGGCTGAGCTATCATCTTGGGAGTGAAGCCGAGTCCGAGAAGAAGTTGCTGAGCTCGGGCTTCAGCAGTAGCGGCAGACATCTATCAGGAAATTAACTTTGATACCGAATTCGGACCGAAAGTGCATTGTTCTTACAGCCTCAAGGGCGGTTTCAAGTTCTCCGAGGGTGTTGATCGCTTCATCTGTCTCTTCCGCAACAGTTTCGTCGTTGATGATCTGTAGCCTGTAATTTTTCAGTGACCAGGGCGGTATGACTCTAGAGTAATTAAGCTTACTGGGCTTCCTCCTCAGTAACGGCGACCTCCAACGCCTTAAGTTCCTTTCTAGCCTTCATGCCTCTCGTCCCACTCCTCAAAGCAGCCGCTTTCTTGGCCTCTTCCAACTCCACCATTCTCCCTTCATGCTTCAACATCCTCAAAATTCTCACAGCATCGGTAGGATCCTCGGTATTATCTAATGCTCTTTTAAGCACTATCGTAAAAAATTTAGTCCCCACTCTCTAAATCTGCACCTAAACCTGCAAACACTCACATTTAAACCTTCTCAATGTATCAGTCCTAACCCTATCGCTCCTAACAACAAACTCCAACACCCTCTCTTCCTCCTGCTCCTCCTCCTTGTCCTGTTCCCCGTCAGAATCGTAACTCTGCTGCAAAAAAAGTATCCTCAAGTTCCTAGCGATGCCCGGAATCAGCTTCTCTCCGATGGCGCGGAGAAGCGTGCTCTTTCCAGTGCCGTTCCGACCGACGAGGACGTAGTGGACGCCGATCGATAGCTTGAGGTGCGCATCCGAGATAACCTCCCGCTTGCCAATGGAAATGTGCACGCCCTTCAGGTCCAATTCCTTGGAAGCGGTTTCCTCGAGATTGAAGCGGGTCTGTTGCGAGGTTGCTTGAATTGTTGCGATGCCAGCTTTTTTTTCGCGAGGCATTGCGAGGTTGTTTTGTCTGTTTAGTTCGTTGTTGGGGTTATTGGGGTATGTTAGCGGGGTAGTGCTGCGAGGAAGATGTCGGTGAATGATATCTTTCGATCGGGCAAGGAAATGACCCACTTTTATAAGCTCGGTCTGGGCGGGTTTCTTGTCTTTACTTGCAATCCATCCCGACCGGATTAGGGGGGTTGGAACGAGTTCAATTTATCCGGCAGGGTGATTCAGAGCCTGAGTCACCCACCAGTGACTAAGGGGTGCGATGCGCGCGATATCTGACAACGATGGACCTTCTCAGTTGATGTCATCCGCGAGGGGTTCTTTGGCGTTTGAGTTTACCTGTTTAGCCGCACCGTGTTAGGCGATAAGCCAACCCACCCCAGCAACGCCGCAGGTCCAAGCGTTTATATTTTGATTGGGGATGTACGAGTACTGTGTCACCGCAAGAACTGGAATAATTGAACCTCGCGCTGGGACGTTGGAGTTGGCCTTGCTGATAAGGTTTGGCTCTTTTCCTTTTTTTTTGTCTCGGTCTGAGCTAGTTTTCACTCCCCTATCCAGGGTAGGGGGCTTCGGGCGTCTTAATGGGGGGTTCGGTTGTTCTGGGTGTCTGAATGGCTACGGTTGCCCCCGCTGTGCCCGCGGGGGGAAATAACTTATTTTCGAGGAAGGGAGAGGTTTTAGATCGGTCGGACTGGAGAGTTCAATACTAGCACTGGAAAATCATTGGAAATGCTTGAACAATTCTGATGCGCAACAGAAGCTGTAGCCGTAAGGGGTACAGGTTTTTGCTCAGGGACACTGGTAGTCAGGACTTAGCGTATGATACCTTCTATTAGCACCATACTATGAGGCATGAGGCATGGGAGTATAAATTTAGATGGTGTATCATACCCGTACTTTACCGGCATCGGAATTCGAGTTTGGAAGATTTGGCTTCAGGCTCTTTTTCCTTTCTGAATAGGCTAGCCCTTTTCTAACACATGAATACATGGCGGCAGTAGTGATTTATTTATCCATCGTTGGGCCGGTAGACGCTTTAAACTTGCAACACCATCAAGATAGTCCAATTGAATATTTAACACATGGCAACATCCAAGTACCGTACTATACTGCTCTCATAGACTACAGAACCTTCCAATTATATTATACTGGACCTGGTTCGTTGGTGGAAGTCATGCTCTCTACAATGCCAGTACCGGTGGGGTGTCGTGAAGCTCTTGAGATCACGTTTAACTTAACTACTGTTCCCCGAGGAAACCTTTTCAACACCAGTCAATCCCGAGTCCTCTCTGCACAACACCGGGGATGTTTTTCTAGGGAAAGAGCAAAATTTCACCCAACTATTTCTAGTATAGCGCTAAGCAATGCACGGTACGGGTATTGCTAGTAAGAATGGTCTCAACCCGGTTTGACAATATGCCTACTCTAGCATTTTGCTAAAGGGAGATTGATGGCTAATTGTAAGCCGCACAGGCGGGATAGTTGTCTTTTGGAATGGGTAGAGATTGAAAAATTTAGCGGCACTTTTGGTGTATTTTGGAAGAACTTGAATATTAGTGTTTTTTATGAGTTCTTGTGATTGTGTCTTATGGCTTCGAAGTTGGAATATTGTTTTCTCGGCCGTGGAGGAGATTTGTGTTTCTGTTGGGGTGAGAGAAAGATTTCTAGTAAGTTAGCTGTGGTCTACTAGTACCCCTCACGAACCCCATGGCGCTGATCGATGTTGTGTGTGGTACCGGGATCACGTGAGCTGCTCAATCCTGCCAAACCACACAAGGGACAAACCCGTTTCTGGCTTCCCACCCGGTGCCAAGCTCGAGATGCATTCCTGGCTCAAGGCGGCCAATAAAAATCCCGCCAAACTCTTGGCGACGAATCAAGATAGCCAGCACAGCGCGTCTACCGATGCTGCACTCGTACCCACTGCTGGTGTATCATAACTTTGCTGCGTCCAATCCGGCAAAAACCACCAATTCTCGCTCTTCTCTTTCAACCTTCACTTTTGTCTATTTCCCCTCTTTTCCAGCAATGTCGACACCCGTGAATCCAAACTCGGACTGCGCTGGGCGACGGGTTAGGCCTGGCATGGTACGCAGTTAAACTACTCGTGAGCTAATTAAAAAATGGTGGTTGATTGACGGGAAACTACAGAGCCGCTCCTCATCAGTAATAATTCCCGCGACCGGTCTGCGAATACATAGGTCTTCGACGAATCTTCCGAGAAACTATACGCTTGGGAGGTTAGTCTGCTCCCCTCCTTCTGTCCATCCCGAAGCTAAGCGAAGCTAGGCTAACCTTCTCACAGCGAACCAGCGCTCCCACCCTCCTGTCCCGCACCTGATTCTGATGATGATGGCAATGAAGCGTCGGATAGGACACCATTACTTGGCGGTGGAGCAGGCCTCCAAAGGAGGCGAAGGATAAAGTCGAGGTTGAAGCGCGGGAGGAAGCTGGTGAGGAATTGGTTTGCCCGGTTGGATTACGAGGTTTGGAAAAGAGTGATCAAGTGTTCCTTGGCGTATTGGGTTGGGAGTCTGGCTACGTTCGTTTCTCTCCCAAGGGCCTAGTAGACAGGGGAAGGGGGGCTAATGTGGAGGGATAGCTTTGTTCCGGCCATCTCGACGCTTTTGGGAAGATATGATGGGAAGCATATGGTACGGTTCTTCTTTCTGTTGGTGGTTGTGCCGCAGATGGGATGGGATGAGAAGCGCGATGCTGATTTGTGTTATGCTGATGGGAGGCTAGGTCGCTACATGCGCCGGTAGGTTTCCGTTTATCCGTGCCCAATTGAGTGAGTCTATGTGGTAATTAGGCTGACCATCTGGTTTTGCTGGATAGTTTATTTTCATCCGGGTAATTATTCCATCATCTCGAAAGCTGTATGGTCATTTTGCTAAGTCTTTGGCATTGGATGGGGCTTAGCGAGGTCCGCTGGGAGTATGTGTTTTCCGCACCCACATTACAATAGGCTTTCACATTCTGACCCTCTCCTTAGGTATGCATGAAGCGACGATATTTGCATTGACTGCATTCCTTTATAGCACAATTGTTTCTATCGGGAGGTATTTCGGATAAACCTTTATCCGGATGCAAAAGGCCGGTTGATGCTGACTGTGTTGAACACAGCATGGGAGTTTCGCGATTGTTTGACCGATTGGAATTAATTCAGTTAGGGCATGCCATCGTTCTCATCGTGTTCTGCGCTGGTGGGCTGGGATTGATCGCATACACCAAGATCGCCATGTCCAGTCCGACGGTCAGCGTGGCCTGTTCGTTGGCCTCCATATCTATCATTACGATTCTAACGAAGGAAGGTAATTTACTAGCGTTCCCACTAGCCCATACGGCCCGCCTACTCACAACCCGTAGGGAGTGTCCAAAGCGGTGATTTCAGCATGGGAAAGATATATCAGGTGTCCACTATTGTGATAATGTCGATCGTTGTGTCAAACTTTCTGGCTTTCACTTTGTGGCCCACGTCTGCGATCGGAGAACTTAGGCAGTTGATGATTAGGTCTACTGATTCTTTCTCGGCCATGGCATGATACTCGCCCTTATTCCACCACGCGATGAGCCGTGCTAATTTACTACTAGTTGACCATCATCACTCGCGGCTTTCTCAACGGAAGTGAGGACGAGTTACTCGGGCAAAGGTTCAAAAGCGCCACCGCCAATCACAGAACCGTATTCACTTCTTTAATTAAGAACCTTAAAGAAGCAAAGTATGAGCACTACCTCCGCGGCACGGAGCAGGAATACAAAGTTGAAAAACAACTCATCAAGTGTATGCAGCGGCTGGCTCAACATATTGGTGGCCTTAGGAGTGCCGCCTCAACACAATTTACTCTTTTAGCCACCGCTCAGGAGCACCAGACGAATGGAAAGTCGGGCGATGCTAGCAATGGAATCCCCATGAGTCCTCGGGAAGACGCGACTGATGGTCCTCAACTTTTTACTCCTCCGGATCATGATAGGGTTGCGATGCCTGCTCCGATTTCCGAGGTTGCTTCCGTTGCCGGGAGTGATGCTGCTGCGCCGGAAGAGGACCCCACCGCACCAATTAAAATATTCGACCAATTTATTTTCCATCTTGGCCCTCCCATGAAATCACTAGCGTATACTTTGAAGCTCATGCTTGATGATTTACCATTTATCTCCGGTAAAACGCACAGGCTCCAAGTGAACAGAGAGTTTAGTGGAAGTCTAGGCAGGGCAATAGCACTATACTCAAGGACAAGAGTCGAAGCGTTAAACACGCTTTATAAAAGTGAAGCTGTAACAAAGGAGCGTCCGATGGCAGAGGCCGCAGACGTAGAAGAGATCGCAGCGAGTTGCGGATACTTTTCGAATTGTCTACTTTATTTTGCCGAAGAGATGCTTGTATTTCTCAGTCTTCTCGAGGAATTGGAAGACTTGCAGGCGAGGAAACCGCGGTCGTGGGGGTGGGCAAAGTTCTGGAAGTCTAAGAAGCGCAGGGTGACTACCGAAGAGGAAAATTGTAACTCCTATAGTTGTACCTTCCCTCCAACCATTCGCTGACACCTATCGTAGTAGCGACCCCAACGAACAGCGCTAGCAACACTAGCGATTTCACACTCAGGCGGGCAAATACCATCCCGAACGTCGCTCCAGAAGTCGGCGTGCCATTTACGTATAAAGTATGGAAAGCGCTGAGTTTGTTCCGACGGCGTAACATGCGATTTAGTATCAAGGTCGGCGTGGGCGCGGCGATCTACGCCCTTCCAGCTTTCATACCGCATACACGACCAACGTACGCCCACTGGCGCGGGGAATGGGGACTGGTTTCTTACATGATAGTTATGTCCATGACCCTCGGTCAGACCAACAACTCTGGCAAAGCGAGACTCTCGGGAACCCTCGTCGGATCAGTCCTAGCACTCTTTGCCTGGTTCGTCTTTTCCGTGAACCCGTACACCCTCTCATTGTTCGGCTGGGCTGTCTCAGTCCCGTGTTTTTGGATCATCCTCACTTGGAAGCAAGCCACCTTTGGCCGCTTCATTCTGCTAACCTACAACCTCTCTGTCCTCTACGCCTACTCTTTAGCTACCTCCTCCGCCGAAGGGGGGGACGATGACGATGACGAAGGCGGAACGAGCCCAATAATCACCGAAATAGCCCTACACCGCTCGGTAGCTGTAACAGCCGGTGTCCTTTGGGGCGTCTTTATAAACACCGCGATCTGGCCCACCAGCGCGAGGAACCAACTCCGCAACGGTTTAGGCGTACTCTGGCTACGCATGGCC
>Ga0307509_10004120_pt1 | contig 21258 bp, 19 predicted proteins | sample 10_EM_MG_FD_202245 | JGI IMG/M metagenome (GOLD analysis project Ga0307509, IMG submission 202245) | Populus trichocarpa ectomycorrhiza microbial communities from riparian zone in the Pacific Northwest, United States - 10_EM | ecosystem: Host-associated > Plants > Roots > Unclassified | place... | reverse complement strand
CAATCTCTTTTTTCGCCTCTCTTTTCTCTTCTTTTGTTGTGGCTGGCCATAAAAAAAAAGGCCCTTTCCATCCCCAAGATATAGCTCCCCAGCACATCACAGATGTGCCATTTTTTTTCTTAGTGCCTACACAATCGTCGTGCCACTTTTCCCCCTTTTCCCTCCAGACCAATGATTTGCCAAACACTGCTCCCACCTCAATTGACATTTCATCCGTGAACATGTAATCTGCCCACTCCACCTCCGGCCTCCACACCGCTCGTTCTTGACAATAGTTCTATATAATATGTTAGCCTTGCTAAACAATAACCAACAACTTATACTGTAAAAACTCTTGAAATCCGCTATCCCAGGCAGCTCCCTAGTCTCCGGATTTGGAGTCAAGTCATCCAGAGGCCGATTAGCGTTTTCCCAACACAGTAAAAGATTGGCCTACTGGACATCTTAGATCTCACTAACCAGTATTCGGAATTCTATTTGCCTACAAAGGTAAACCTAGCCATGGTGAATACACATATCATGACAAATAATCTGATAGCAGATTCCAAGAGTTTATACCATATTAGAGGTATTTAGCATTGAGGTTCAAAAGGTGTTCTTTTGAGTGCTCTTTTTCTTGGCTGACTTCTTAAAGAATAAAAAAAAATTTAAACTTACCAATCGATTTTGTCTATGTTCCGGCCCAAGGATAGGCTTAAACTCTTCATGGTATGCATGAATACCGCGGGCGGCCAGAGCACGGAAAACTGTTCCATCACCAACATGCGAAAGTTCAGCCTCACGCCGAATATCCACAAGCTTCATCCGACGACTGGCAAAGTTCTTCTTTACCGTCTCCACCAAGCGGTCCTTATCCTCCTCTGATAACACCTCTGGCCTCCCAGACCGTGGATTCGGATCCAGACACTTCGCCTCCACTAATTCCAGAAGCCCAATTGGCTCCTCAACAGTCTGCCCAGCTTCATGTCGTGCCTTCTGAGCGTTTTCCACCGCATGCCGCCAAATATCGTTCGCAGTTGAGGAGGGGATACCGGTAAGTACTTTGATTTTTGCATAGCTTATCGGGTTTGGTAGGCTCCGCAGGGTTATTATCACTGCCCTTCTGCGTGGTGTAACCTCTTTTCCTATTATCATGGTTAAATTGTTAACTCGACCTTGCAGTTCGCGTTTACTTACCTCTTTTTACTATAGCACGTGCCATATTCTCACGCGAATGCCAATCAGCCAGTATATGGAAAAATCAAAACAACTGTCTGGATAAATGGTTAAATACATCACTTGGCGCTTTGGCCGCTCTTGGCGCCAAGCCTGATTTTCCCCCATCCGGATACTTTTGGAATGCGCAAGTACATGCATAAGCATGGGATTATGATACCTGGGATCATTACTCGAGCACGGTACCTCGATTCCCATCACACACAAGAAGCGTAACAGGCTTATTCCCTGCCGTCAACGAACAACACCTCATCACTGTGCATTATCAAACCCAGGCCAAAACCTGGGTTGCGACAACTCCATTCTCGTCTAAACCTATGACTAAAGTTAATCCATAGAAGAAGAAAAAAATCGCATTATTTCTGTCAATAAATTCATAATCAAAAGCAAGCAACAAGCGCATCACACCTACTCGAGTACCGTAGCATCTACAATTAAGTATGCCAACCCATAGGGGCCCTTCCACCCGACCGATAGCGGTACTCCCACCCGACCAACTCACTCCTCGCGATCTGTACCCTAACTCTCGTGGCTGGGTTGAAGTCGGACGCTCGAGGTGGCAGTCCAATTCCTAATTTACACAAAGCATCCAACCTCAACTCGGCGGCCCTCCCAACTTCTAACTCTCTCCAGCCTCAGACTTCCGAACAGGTTGACTTTTTACTTATTACTGCCCCTTTCCTTCAAGGGCTGTCACTCGGGTCGAACGCCAAGGATATTGGTACTCCTCAGATAAGAGAACTTATTACCGGTTATCCTCTAGGAGGTGGAGGCTAACTTTATCCCGGCACCTCCCCCGGGGGTTTTGTCTGATCACTACAAGCACATACCAATGATACCATACCCTTTCGCGGAACGTTACCGGGATTCTCCCTGGGGATATATGATAAGCGAGGGCTTTTTTTCTTTTCCCCCTTTTCTTCTTATCAATGATAGGTAAATATCTTGTCTTGACCATGTCGCTGGCGTGCTGTTGAACCGCAGTGGCGCTCGGCTGAAAGATGAAGGAGGGGTAACCCGTGAGGGGTACCTGTAGGATGTGGGGAGTGCACTGGCCGACTGGCGACAACGGCTAATTGTGATGGTTCATAGTCTATCGGGGGGTGATTTGTTTGTTGCGATTATGTGAGTATTCTTTGTTAATGTGTTTCCTTAGTGAGTGTTTGCGCTGGTTTGGCTTGGTTGTCTCGTGATCGATATGTTTGCATCCCCAGAGATAAAGACTTCATTCATTCCAACGATAACGCAGACAATCTTACTATTATATACCACGTGGGCACCGCCATGACTTTATTTATTCACTTTCTCCCTATCAAATATGGACTCCAAGCCTGCGTTATCTTCGCCATATTGCTATATGAGAGTGGGCCCGAGCTCATACCCGGTACTGTGCAATAAGTGGGTTGGCCAGTGATCACTGACCATGCCGTATCTTAACACCTGCTCTAGCAGGGTGTGCCAGACTCCCCTATCACAGCGTAATCACGCGGGCTGATAGCGCCGGTCCAGTCGGGCAAGAAAGTGTCTAAATACTTGCTCCGAGTCTACTACTCGAGTACTTTGCAAGCAAGATCAAGTTACGTACGAGCAACAAAAAAAAGGAAATAACTGGAACCTCAACCCTGCACCATGATATGGGGGAGAGGGAGAATATCATGTTCGGATGATTTTGCGCTTTATATTGAGCTCGGGATCAATTTACCGGTATACAAAGGACAACAACTTCTTCCCGCTCCCGCAGGTGGGTGGTGGTGGGATATATTTACCCTAGCACCTCATACGGTAGCCAGACCCCACCCACCCACTCCCAATCAAACACAAGTAGACTTGGGGTAGCCTACGATATCTATATTCACATAACAAGACGCCCAGTCCCCCCGAACACCATCCCCCCTTTTACCATAGCAAAACTCCCATTCACAACCCCCTCCTCCAACTCGGAAACCAAGAATGCGTCTAACAACCCTCCCCACCGAACTTCTTCTCCTCATAGCCTCTAGCCTACCGACGCAAGACATAGCAGTGTTGAGAAACACTCACCCGCGCCTAACCAAATCCCTGGAACTTGCCCTTTTTGACAGCCTCCAGCACAACACCTCTGCGGACCTCTGTCGGAGGGGGATATACGTCGCTGCCCGACGGGGGGACAAACCACTGCTAGCGCGCCTCTACTCCCAGGGCATCCTTGAAAAAATCGGCTCAGTGCCGCTCCTCTGTCAGGCCATCGAAGACCTCTCCCTCACGGACCGCGCTCATGCAGCCGACATAATCGAAACGCTAATATCCTCGGGCGTATCCCCAAATGTCGTGAACCCCATCGGCGCTTACATGGAAACTCCCCTGACGCTAGCAATCGAACGGGGGAGCTTAGCCATCGTGAAGACACTCCTCTCCCGAGACGACCTAGAAATCAATTCAGACGCACGACCCGGCGCGGCAATCCGCGCCGCCATCCAACTCGACGCCACCAAAGCCAAACCAAGCGGCGTGCTGGAAACGCTCGTCAAGGACCACCGCACAAACACAAACGTGTCCGAATGGACCACGGGTCGCAGCCTCCTGCACTACGCCATACAATCCCGCTCTCCGCGCGCGGTCCGCGTGCTCCTGGCGAATCGCGGGACGGACGTTAACGCGCCGGCGCAGCTGACGGGGACCACCCCGCTGATGTTCGCGATTTGGGAAGGCGCCCTGTCGCCGAACGGGCTCCCGCTAGAGGCGAAGACGGTCAGGGAAGCCGTTCTCCGCGGGGAAGCGCGCGAGGAGGACTTTGCGGGGATGGGGGAAACGGAGACGGAGGGGGCGGTGTTCTTGAGTAAGTCCATGTTCGAGATCGTGGGGCTGCTGTTGGCCGATCGGAGGATCGAGGTTAATGCTCGGGATGTGGCTGGTTGGACGGCGCTGCATATGGCCGCGCAGAGGGGTCAGGGAAGGGTTGTGGAGATGCTGCTGAGGCATGGCGGCGTAGATTTGGAAATCGGAGATGGGTGTGCGGAGGGGACGGCGTTGGAGGTTGCGAGAATGGTCGGGCCGGTGGGGAGCAGGGTCGTGGGGATGTTGGAGAGGGCCGGAGACGGGGTTGTGGACTATATTTCCGTCGGTGGCGGAAGTACCGTGGTGTCATGACTACCGGTACTGCCAGAGTCGCTATTTCTAAATCATTGTGGCGGTAGTTCTTACTTTACTTTACTTAGACACTGTTTCAATAGATGCTGTTTTATTACGCTTTCGGGAAATTCTTTCCCCCATTGGGGTTTCGCAGCATAAGATCCTCTCCCCTCCCTCCCACTCGTACTCCGCGCGGAAAACGATTCTTCCACCTCCCCAATCCGGCGCCATCCATCCACTGCAGTAGCATCATATAATACTACATAGCACTTCTACTATTTACGTCGCAAGAACACGACATGTCGGGAAGGTACTAGTACTGCACCGTAGCCCACCGCCCAGCCCAATCCGAAGAAGAAAGAAAAATTTAGAAACCGATAGTCTAGAAGAAAACCACCCATTATCCAAGGAAGCATAATAAACACCGAACTATCATACGAACCCGCACACAATCGAGCAATAAACGCACCAATGTCCAAGAACGCACAATACCCCGCCATCCCCACCCGCCCACAGCAGGCTAACTTACAGCACATGCAATTTCTACACCACAGTTGAAAAAAGGGCCCCAGATTTTTATAACTTAAACCGACCATACAAGTTTAATACCCGAGTACAGTACAATAGTACAATACAAAAAATCCACCCGCGACCGCGTTTCCGACAAACTTTTCAAAACCCCTACACCCAACCGAGTGACACTTTATGAACACAATCGCATTATCATAAATTATCACACGCACACCGAACCACCCACCCACCCACCCACCCCCAATGCAACAAAAAAACAGAATCTAAAAATAAAAGTAAAAAACATTTAAGAAAAAACCAACCAACTTGATCAAAGAACCGACTAACCTACCTACCCACTTACTTTCCCCCCCATCATAAAACCACACAAGAATGATAAGTGTGAGTAGATGAATAAATGAATAAAACATAGGGGGGAGATGGGAGGAAAGGTAAAAAAACAAAAAAAACAAAAAAAAACATAATATCTCGAAAGATACAAGGTACAAGAATCAAAAGTGAATATAACGATAGGGTAAAGGGAAGAAGAAAAAAGGTCAAATTCCAGCCGGTACCAGTACATACTTCCCTATGATAAACGTTTGCCCTGGAGTTTAATCCAAATTATCCACAACCTTCCTTCCTTCCTTCCTTCCCTCCTTCGTCCGCTTCGCCTTCTGCCATGGGCGTCACGTCAGGGCCCCCAATGTCTGCCTCCCCGCTCCATCGAGGGCGAGCCCCGGGAGTGTAAGTAAAGGAAATTGACAACGCCAGAACACGCCATAATACTATTATGCTTTAAGGGAGCAAAACGAACATACAGCGCACAAGATCATAGGGGCTAATGTGATAGGAGAGGTATAAAATAAGGAGATAATTGGTATAGGAGATGATAGAATTGAGAAGTGAAAAAATACAAGCAGTTCCAGGAGACATTCTAGTTCATGGAAAGTAAATAGTAACTAAGAGAACTAATAACAATTGGAAAGAGACTAGGAACATTCCCTGAAGTTTTTGCTGCCTAGCGCGTGTTCTGGCGTTTTGCTTCCAAGTCCTGAAGTTCTGATTCGAGTTCGCGGGGTCGTTTAGTGGAGGTGGGGGTTGTTGGAAGCTGTGTCGAGTCTATCGGGACGTCGGCGGTAACAGTAGCCAGGGCGGGAGAGGGTACGGTTGTTGGAAGTTGTGTCGAGACGATCGGGACAGGGGCGGTAACAGAAGCCAGGGCGGGAGAGGGTACGAGAGCCGAGACCGGTCCAATGGCTGGAGGTGAAGCGCAGAGAGGAGATGCTTGCGCGGGTGCAAGTGTAACAGGAGCAGGCGCATATACCGCTTCTGAAGGACTAGTAGAAGACCCAAAAGCTGCTGCTGCCGCGGCGGCTAGTTCCTTTCGCTTCCTAATCAGCATCAGCTTCCTGACCAGGGCGGCCTTCTCTCCTGGCGAAAGATCTTTGATATTAATGGGAACGGAAGGCTTGGCCTGAGGAGACAGCACTGGCGCGGAGCTGCTACTAGCAACAGAAGCATCGCCAACATTATTATTCTGGCGAGCCGGCTGAGAAAGCGCGGCAGGGGCTGGAGTAGTAGCGGTGACATCAAAAGCCGAAGAGGCAACCCCCTTCCCCTTCGCGGACTGGGCCTGCTCATGGTGTTGCTGGTATTGTTGTGGCACCGGCGATTGGGTGGCAATCCTCGCCTGATCCATCTCCATAATAATAGCAGTCAACTTCTGAATAGCCTCCCTTGCACCAGGGTCTCTATCCACCAAGCTGCGCACCACCTCAGTTGCCATCTCTACCAACTCAGGGGAGCGTGGCCCGGGTGTATCCTGGTGTAGCCGGATCAACGTTTGGAGTCCAATGATCGCCTTGTTTAAGTCTGAACTATGTTCACCACTCTGCGCATTGGCTGGAGGCTGCTGCTGCTTCAAACTCGCGGCACTAGGGATTGGCGCGTGGTATGCGGGAGGCAGGCGAGGAGCTAGGGCAACGCTCAACGCTGGCGGAGCCTGTTGGGATTGCAGCTGCTGGGGTTGGGGGTGTAGTAAGTATTGAGGGGGTTGTGGAACAGGTTGAGGTGGAGCGCCATTGTGGTATTGAAGAGATGGCGCCTGCCCGTTCTGGACATTGCGATGTCCATTTGAACTCTCGGGTGCATAGCCTGTAGAGTTTATAGGGCGAGTAGCCGCGCTACCTTTCTTCTCCTTCTCAATGCTGACACCTTTTGCACAGCTCCATAACCAGCCTTTTCCACTACGCTCAACCTTGTAGAAAGCTTTGTGTTGACCAAGATTGTGTCTGACGCTACTCTGCCATCCATTGGTAGTGACCTTAAATTTGTAGTAAGGATACTTCCGCTCAATGGCTCTGTAGATCTCAGGTAGAGTTAGGGCACCTCTCTCAGAAGACGAGATTGCCTCGTGGATAAGAACGACATAAGAGGCCGAAGGTTTCAACAAAGCTTCAGGAGGATAATCAGCTTCGTTAATCTCAGGTGAAGAAGAGCGCTTCCTCTTCGGGGGTAGCTTTTTTTCCTTCTTTGGTTTTCCCTTCTTTTGCTCCTTCGGAGCTGGCTGGTCAACGACTGGCGGTTGGTCAACGACTGGCGGTTGGTCAACGACTGGCGGCTGGTCAATGACTGGCGGCTGGCCAACGACTGGCGCAGGCTGGGCCTGGGGGAAATCACAAGAAAGAGCGGGATCAATCATAGACATAGCTAAATTGGCAGCCGCTAAGGGCGCAAGGTCCCCCAGGTCGTCATCATAAGAGGGTTGATACATTTTGGTATCGCGTTGAGGATTTGCAAGATGTTGTTGTGGCTGTTGTGTGGAAGGTGAAGGTTGTTGTGGGAGAGGTGGTTGCAGCGGAGTGTGAATTTGTACCTTAGTTTTTTTCTCTTTGGGGGGTCGCCCTGGACCCTTTCGTTCTTGGATCGGGGCAGAGGGTTTTTCAGATTTGGCCGAAGGTGGAGGGGGAAGGTATAACTTCCTTTCCTTCTTAGCTTCCTCTCCCCCACCCTTCGCCGAGACTGGAAGATGCAACCTTTTTTTCTCCTTCTCCTTCTGCAATCGCTCTTTCTGGCGTCGACGTTCCTCCTTCTGTCGTTGAACTTCCAACCGCTTTTTCTCACGCTCCTTCTCAAGTTCCCTCTCCCTTCGCTGTGATTCCAACTTTTCTCTCTGCCGTCTTTCCTTCTCTTTTGCTTTCGCTCGCTCTGCCGCAGCTTTCTCTTTCGCCAGTTCCTTTCGCTGGGCTTCAGTCTGATCTTTTCGAGGCCTTCCTCGGCCGCGCTTCTCAACCTTAATGGGCTCAGGGCTTGGAGAGTCCTCTTCCTCCTCCGAGTCTTCCACCTCAGAATTCTCCATATCGCCCTCTTCACCCTCGTCGTCATCCCCATCATTACCATCCTGATCGCTCTCCTCCCCACTCCCATTTTCCCTATCGTCCTCACTTCCATTTACACTGTCCTCATCATCATCACCCATGGCCACATCCGGATCACTCAAATCACTCTCCATATCATTATCATCACTAAAGGAAAAGGCCATTTTCCCTTTAGTACTCTTGCCCTTTCCACCCTTCCCCTTTCCACCCTTTCCTTTGCCCATTCCTCCACTCGTGGCATGGGGCTCAATAACCTCCGGACCACCCTCCAAGTGTTCCGGAACGTAAACCACAAAGCTAACACCTCCAATCTGAACCTTGGTCCCTTCCTTTGGGTCGATAATTAGCTTCGTCCCCACTTGCACAAACTCTTCATTGACAAACGCGCCATTTTTGCCCATGATATCTAGTTCAAACCACCCCCGGACAGCATTGTAAGCCAATTTGGCGTGTTTACGAGATATATTCTTTTTAGGGGGAGCAGCGCTAGTAACTTCCTGCTCCCGAGAGGGATTCGGAGGGGGCAGGTAAATCATCGGCGTCTCATCCTCCTGAGCAAAACGATTGCCACGATTCCCATACTGGAACCCGAACGGATCTCTAAAAAGCGGGAACTGCGGCTGTCCTGGAAAAGCCGAGCCCCTACGGGATGTGACAGGAGCAGCGCTGCTCCCGCCACTAGTAGTGGACTTGCTCTTCTTGCTACTCGCATCATCTTTCTTCTTTCTCCGCTTCTTCTTCTCCCTTTTCATGCCCATGACGCCGGATGTCGTCGGGTGTTCGAATCCGAACCCGTTACCCCCGCCGATAACCGTGCTCCCATCCGGGCCAACCTGTTGAAAAGTGTTACTGGTAGCGCCCTCCATGCGGCCGAATATGACTGAAGAATTCTTCACGTAGTAAACATTTCCGTCATCAAAATTTAACTTTATAAACGCGTCGATGGTATGCTCGTATTCTAGCTCCTGGTTATTCCCACCGGCGCCATCGAACCCGGTTGCGTGGATGAGCTGGTCCATCCTATCACGGCGTAGCTCTTCCAATCCCGCGATCCCTGCGGTAGCTGATGATCGTCGGCGATTGGGTGAAGTCGGGTCCCCTAGCTCATGTAGGGCTCCGGGTTCCACAATCGGCGATGGTGGAGAGATGTCGTTGAAGATGAGCGGTCGACAGGCCTCGGCCGCCCGACGCATGTTCTCTACCTGCTGCTGGGGCGTGGAGAGTTGGGGCTGAGGCACCGCTAACCTCTCTGACATATCCGAGGAGCCAAGTTGGCGCGGCGGGGGTGTAGTCGTAAGTGTAGATGAGGCAGCGGGTGCGGCGACGTCACCGGCGGCGGCGGCGGTGGTAGTGGTAGTGACGGTATCTGCAGTGACACTATCGGTAACGGTCGAAGTCCCGGCGGCGGCGGAGATTAGCGACATCTCTTCCTCGATCTCACTAGCAACATCTTCCTCCACCTTTTCCCCTTCTTCTTTCTTTTCCTTTTCTTCCTTTAACAGTTTTGCGGTAATGTCGTTATTATCCTTCATCCCCGAAGCCCCGCTGACGTCCTCCTCCGCAACAAAACCCACTCGCTGAATCGTCTTGTCATCATCCAGTTCCATTGCATCTTTGTTTTCCTCCAGAGGAGCGCTAGATGCGCAGGTGTCGCCTCTCGCATCCATTTTTGGATCTAATCGAGGCAGCGCGTCCAAGCCCGTAGGACTGAACGACCGACTCTCCATGATTGCCTTTGTCCTCCCCCTCTGACGTGCAAAGGGGTCGATAATAAAGACAGCTGGATCCTAATCAGGTCAGGTTCGTCACGGCAGAAATTGGCGGAGCAGTTGTTGTTGATCGATTCGAGAGGGGTGAAAGAGAGAGAGGGGGCGGTTGGTGCAGGTATGGACGTATGTAAAAAGTGTTCTGATGTGGCCAAACGGTTATTATGGATTTAACTTGGAGATCTCCCTTTCACACGCACTCAGTCTCTCACTCATTCACTCGAAAGGAAGGAAAGAAAGGACAGATGATTGATGGGGCTCCCGATTCGCCTACATCGAGGTACATGTGGCTTGGCAAACGGCCAAGACCGCAAAACTATTCAAGCTTGTTGCAAAGATCAGAATGAAGGGAAAATGGTTCTCTTTTTGGTATTAGAATTCCATTTGAAGGTATTTACAAGCAACAGGAAGGAAAGAAAGAAAAGAAAAGAAAAGAAAAAAAGAAGCCCCAGAGATCTAGCCAACCCTGTAAATTGTGATTTCCTTATCTCTTGGGTTCACTTATCATATCTTTAATCAGATTATCCACACCCCTCTCACCAGTGTCATGGACCTCCCCGCGATCAATCCCAACCAAACACAATAACCCAATGACAACCACCAAATACATGAATCCTCAATAGCCCACCTATGGAGCCATCCTCTTCCTCCTTCTCCTCCTCCTCACCGCCTTACAAACAATCCGGTTCTAAACTCCTCCCGCTTAATCAAATCCCCTCATGCCAGCCTAACACACGAGTCCGCTTCCTCGGCTGGTACCCTCCTTCCCCCTCATCCTTCCGGGAATACAGCTCAAATTAATAACCATACTTAACAGCATAGCATCCTATGATATAGCAAATGCCCAATTAAGCCTATCTCATCCTCCTTCGTCAGTCCTGATAAAGACCGACGTCTCGTTACTGACGAGTTCGCTCCCCATGGGAGCTTTGAGGGATGGGGAGTGGGTTAATGTCATTGGGGATACCCAGGAAGGGGAAGAGTCATTGGTTAGAGCTATAACGCTCTGGTCGGCTGGTGGGATTAACCTAGGGAAGTATGAGAAGGGGGTGAAGGGGAGGTTGGAGGCCGATGCCCTGAGTTGATCGAAGAGAAGCCATTCTGCCATCCTTCAATCCGTTGTAGGCATAGGCTTCTCTCTGTAGTGTCATGTTGGTTGGATATCTGTTGTGGGTAAACGAATCTGTGGGTTGCCCTCTTTTTCTTCCCGTTTGCTGTCGCTTCGCCTTGATTTTCCCCTTGCGCTCCCCCCTTGCACTACTACATCGTGGCCCGTGGGATGGGTTAGGGGAGCCCGCCTGAACATCTATGCTAACATCTAACATCTAGACAGAGTATACAACTACAATAGCTAAAGACAGACAAAATAATATGCACAAGCTCTACGAGGCCTAATGAAACCTAAGTTCTATCCCCAGTGCCGTATATTGATTTCCAAAAAAAAAAAAACCCCCACCCAACGAGAGAACGAACCCAGAGTTCAGAACGCGGCGGAGGAAAACTCTATCCCAACCGAACCGTATGCAGTCTAATAGTATATATCAATCCATGCAAGCGAAAAATACAACAGCAAAAGAAAAGAAAGCACTAATAATACAACTCCAACCTCACCCCCCCCTTCAACACCCCCACCTCGGATTATCCTGCCCCCCACCCAGCCATCCTTCCCTCCATCCAGCAGCCTTTCTACCAACAACCCCAACGTCAACTCTCTCCTCCGCAACCTTCCCGAAGCAATCCTTTAGCACATCCAACACTACACACCCCCTGCCGATCCTCAAACCCCGCTCATCACCCCTTACCCACCCAACCGGGTTTCCCTGACGCACATATATGGCTACAAATTTGCCCGCATTCCTATACACCTCACTCCCGATAGCTGCGGCGAGGAGACACAACGCAACAGAGTACAGATCCGACTGGAACGTTGGAAGCGGGTGCGGAGCCGTCACAGCTGCCGTCGAGGCTCTAGAACTAGAAGTTGGAGTAACCGGCGGCGTAACTTGCGAACAGGAAGTGGAGGGCCTAGAAATGAATGACTCGAGAAGCTCGGGTGCGCAGAAGGAAGTAGTAACCGCATTCACCGCCTCGGGCAACTCCCCACCGTCGAGGTGAAAATGTCCAGATGAGAAGTCCACCACGACCGGCTCGTACAGTTTCGTCCTGCAAGATGCCCACGCCGCATCCCCAGGATTGCCATCAGCGGGACGAAATTCCCGCAGAAGGATATTACTCCACTTGACATCCCCATGAACAACCCCCACATCCTTAAGCTGGGAGAACACGCTGGCCAACCGCTCAGCCAGGAACAGCCATTGCCCCATCCCAATAACTGGCCTCCTCATATTCGCCACGGCATTCCCCTCCTCCTCCTTCTCCACAGCCAAGTCCCGCGCCTTCCGCTCAACAAAGCTCTCCAACGTCCCCATACTAACCAACTCCATGAACAACGACGACGAGGCAACATCAAACCCACGGAACTGCGCAATCTTCAGGTCCGGGAGGGCCGTGGCCAAGTAATACAATATCTTTGCCTCCTTCTCGATCACTTCTCGACTCGCCAGAGCGGACGGCGTCTTCACCGCTATATTGTGAGAACGGATAGCATACACTTTCGACCATGCACCATCACCTAGGAGGAATTGCCGTTGCTGGATTATCGATGGGGCCGTTGGCACGTCGATACTTGGTGGTGGTAGCGGTGCGATTGTGTTTAGTAATGTCGTCAAGTCTTGAGATGTGCCAAAGGGGGAAGTCGATGAATAGGGAGTTATCGGCGGCGTAAACTCCTGCTGCGACGGGAGGGAGTAGGAGTATGTCTGTGGGATGATGATTGGTACCACCTTTCTCCTGGTATTGCTTTCCATTTTGTTGTTGTTGCTGCTGCTGGCGGTTATTCCTAAAGAAATCACCTCCTGTCGAGGAGGGGGGGATGAGTGAGGAACTGGTGCCCTAATATTTATACGATATCAATCGTAGGCCTGAAGGGGGGAAGGGAAAAAGAAAAGAAAAAAGCCCTCTCCAAGCTGTACGTACACACGCCGGAGTGTGTGTGCGAGGGATGAGCGCAGGCTGGCGTAGAAGGAAAAAGGGTCCGATTGTAATAGGGACGCGGTGCGGTGGTAACGCCGTACCATACATTACGTTACTTTTACCCTCACGCAGGTAGGTAACGTTTGAATGGTAAGTGGGTGTCCGGGGTAATCTGCGGGGGGGAGAGTTCAAGTTTGACAGACAATGATGTGCATTACATTTCAAATATGTTAACAGTAATAATGATAAAAGTGGGACAACGAAGCACGAAACCAGCTCCGAGTTCAGTGGACCGAGTCAAATGTGCATGTCGCTATCATGCCATGCGGTATGGGGGAGCTTGGTGTTTGAAAGAAAAGAAAGAAAAAAAGTCGAGAAAAGAATGATAAGAAAGGTGGGGATAGAGCGATAACCTGGAAATATTTGTGAAGGTTGAATAAGGCCAGGGAGCCTTAGTGGTGCTGCCGCACACAAAGGTAAAACCCACTTCTGCCTCTGCAGGCTCATTCCTCTGCCTTGCACTCCACGAACTGTGAGTGAAACAAACCATATGAATTGTTAACACGATATTAAACTCTATTTCAATGTTGCCTATCCTCTTTAACCTATCCCCCAAAGCAAAAAGGGAAAAAAGAAAAAAGAAAAAAAACACCAATGATAACTCAGCACCCTTCTTTCTTCCGGTATCAACTTACGCCCCAATGGCAATCCCCTTACAAGCACTGTATAGCGCTCAATTTGGAGAACACCCTCTATAAATTTCCAAACAAACGGTATGATAGAGGCACTTAGAGCTCCTCCTCGAAAGCTTTTCTTTTTCCCTTCTTTTATCCCGTCTCTTGCTTCAATCTTATTATGCTTCGTTGTGCGAACAAAACCAGATAAGCCCCTCACAACTCACCACACCCCCCTTTGACTTTGCATTATTATCTTTTCTGCTCTTCGAAAACTGGTCGGGTAGAGGTCGTGAGGAACTGATGCAATGGGTGGTAATCAATTAATCCAACCGAATTCACCGAAGCCCCGACACAGGTACAAGTACCCATGATTTGGCAATAGTACCCGTGGGGAACATCTTGGAGGGGCTTGAATCCTCTTTGCTTTTTTTTCAAAGTTCAAGATGCGCACGGCCGTTGCGGCTCTGGTTGGAGGAATGCCGGCACCGGCAGTTTACCTTTTAACCGAACCGGGATGGCCATGTCTCGCCTATGGTCTGAGGTAAGCACTCGTCGTCCTCCCCTGAATGTGTCAAAATCAATGGTTATCAATTGAAAACTTAAGCAAAATCTGGGGAAAACTTATGACATCCAGAGTGATGTGTAAGAGCTCCTGCGCACACCCCGTTATGTGTTTGGTGCCGTTGGAATCACAGGAATTGATTTCATATCATGACTGCCTATGGTCGAGGTTTAAAGATTCAACCGAACCCGTGGTAGGCGACGAGCATCGTGATTCGTCGAGCTTTCTGTGGCATCTGCATGGGTTCCCTCATATTACCACCCGAGATCCAATGTATTTAACGCTCTGCGTAGCACAATAGAAGAAGTGGTAGACCATCCCGGCTAAGCAGGAGCCGGGAGAAAACATCACGGTGGGAGATTCCTCTATCCCCCTTCAACGGCTTCCAGAGCCAACAAGGAACCTGTCTGACTTAGAAACAACACATTAACTTTGCTCGGGTATCCATACTTTTCAACTGCGCACTACACCTACCCCGCGGTTAGGTGACGCTTAATTGAAGAGCATAATGGCGTTGCCTCATTTCCTGAATGAATTCCGGCCCCTAAGAATCCCCTCTGCGATCGCACGCGCATGCACGAACCCCGGGCGAACAGTCCTTTGAGGTTGCACTGTGCTCGCGAATGAGCTTTGTTCGGGTTAGTGCGGGAAAGTTCGGGAGTGGAAGTAATCAAAGTTGCTGGACACCATTTTCGAAATTCCTCTTCAAAGTCTGAGATGCCCGTAAAGGAATGGTCAGGTGGGCTTAGATATAATATCCGTGCTTGTTAGATTTTTACGCTCCGCGGAGCCGAACTATAAACAGTGGAGCCCATATAACGCTCACGGATAACAGGAGTTTCCAGCTTCGCGAGTGACACGTTATGACCGCTGAAGTTATCTAAGATATCTATCAAGATCCATGACCGGAGCCAGAGTCAGAGAGAGTCCCATTAGCCACCTAAAAATATCGTACATTGCCGGCATAGACACTACGGCGCGGGGCAGTGCCTAGTACTAACATCCAAGGTAAGCTAAGTTCCCCCCCTCGATCTCTAGAACCGGGAGCAAACCTTAGCCCCTAGCCCGACTTTTCTCAGCACAGAACATGTACGAGTAGAGTATGATATGTAGCACAGCCCCGGTATATGGTGACTGTGTAACTTAACAGCTCACGGTAGTTAAAATGAGTGAAAGATAGGGAGGAGGCAGAAGATAGGGAACCCGAGGGGTGGAAGAGGGCGTAAGAAGCCTTATATGGGCTACCCGAGGCAAGGGAGGGGGGTGCAAGGCTCTCACCCGTCCGCGAATACACTTTAGCGTATTCAGGGGCAACTCCATCATTGTCGGGTTCCTCGTCATCTCTGAGAACTGTCCAGAAATCATTCAACATGCTGACTAACCTCGGATCGAGAATATTCAACGACTAAGGTAGGGGGCCTTGTCAGGGGTTGGCCACTCTCCTAGTGTCTGTGCCCCGAAAAATTACTGCAGCCGAAGTTTTAGCCAAACTTGAACTCCGGTTATTCACCTTGTTTACGAGTGACGGTGCGTGACTTTTATATTTGTCCCCGGCCTGGATGAATTACCCCCAAAAATGTCTCCCTCGTGCCCTACGGTCGCAGAACCCAACCCATGAGGCTTTTTCCAAAGAACAAGTGTTCAATTTTGCATGCCCCAGTGATATGATACGAACTTTTCAGATATTCTTGGACATAAACGCAGGAGTTCTTGGGCAGCGGGGGTTCAAAAGTACCTGTATTCAAATAAATCACGGGAGGTCTCTTTAGGGCTTCGGTTATACAGAGCTTTGAAGAGCAGAATAACAACGGTAAATTATTTATCCAACATCAACATACAAGACCATTAGGATCTGCACACCATCCTCTTCATCTATAGACTAGCGAGGTATTCTGACACCAGACAAACTCCCGGCGAAACGACACAGTGTATGCAACATCCATCTCCCTATTAAACTAACCACAACCTCTTTAATCTTCCGCCGGGGGCTCATAGGCTTTAACCAGCATCTCCGAGAACTTTCTCAGTTTATCGCTCCCCCTTACCTCCTCTACAAGCAGCGGGCACTTGACGACATTGAAGTCCTCATCATAAAGTTCCTCAATTTGTTCGAGATATTTTTTTTGCATCCGTCGTCTAGCGGTGCACTGCTCGCAGGTAGAGCCCTTTTGGGGGAAGAGGAGCTGATTGACAACGATGCTATGTGTGTCAATCTGGTAGTTGTTGAGTTCTTGGATCATGCGCTCGGTCTCATAGAGGGAAAGGAACTCCGGAATACAAACACAGATGAAGCTATTTATCGAGGTCAGATACCTTTAATGTGACCTAGGCTAACCCCACCACTTGTGCTAACAGCAGAAAGGGGTGTACTCACGTAGTAAGGTCAGGGTCTTTGAACTGCTTGGAAACTTCACCAATAACCTCCCTCATGCCCTCCATCTTCTGCATCATCTCATCGACACCACCCGGCCCACCTTGAGCCCCTAGAATACCGTTAAGCATTGGCCCGAACTTTCCACTTAATTGAGAGATCTTCGATAGAGCCTTCTCCAGTACCGCAGGGAACTGGAGGAAGCGGAGGGTATGACCAGTAGGAGCGGTATCGAAAACGATAGTCGAGTACGAAAGGGACTTGACCTGCTTCAAAACTTCGGCAAAGGACATAGCTTCGTCTACTCCAGGGATCTGAAAGTAATCTGTCAACCCCGACGATCTTTCGTTGAAAGTAGAAGATGACAACATACAGTAAAAGCAAGATCTTGCATCATGTTCCCCAATGGATTTTGCGAGCCCTCAGCTAGAGCGAACGTCAGACAACCGAAAACGAATGTTTTTTTCTCTTTTTTACCGCTATTATAGAAAAAAGTATCCTAAGCTCACCTCCTTCAATCAACTCCTGCATGCTACCATTCGGATCAATCTCCATAGCGCTCAGATTCTCAAACCCCTCAACCTTCGTCGCTTCCTTGCCAAACTTCTGATTAAAGGCATCACTTAAGTTGTGTGCGGGATCCGTAGATATCAGCAGAACACTCTCCCGGACTTTAGCAAGCTGGATAGCAAGGGAGCAAGAAGTAGTAGTCTTTCCGACCCCACCCTTCCCACCGACAAAAATCCATCGTAGGCTCTTCTGGTCGATAATAGATTGGAGAGTGGGTTCAAGCGGGTCGAGATCCGAATCGACGAAGGTCGAAGACATCTTAAAATATGGTTTGTGTGTGGGGGGGGCAGGCGTTTTCAAGGTGTTGTTGTGATAAAGTTTTAGTTTTTTTTGACAACAGCGGTATGGGAGCTAGGTTTGATATGACGGGATGGTGGAAATTCTTGGTGGGATGGAACTTCGTGGACGAACGTGGGGCATGGGAGACGTGGCGACCGACAGGGGTTCCGCCACCCGGGTGGGCTAGGCGAAATTAACTTGCCGGGTTCAAGGCTTCAAGTTATTCTTCACGACAGCTTTCATCACCTTCCTCACTCGTAAACTTCTGACGGCATGACACTCCAGCGGGCTATAGCTATTAATAAGGCTCACAAAAAAAAAACCCCCTGTGGGGTTAATTATTTAGTCGATCAAAAGATTGGAAGTTGCTCTAAAGAAAGGATATGACAGAAAATACCGGTGTCAGGTCTCAGAAACAAGAATTCTCAAACTAGGTTGAACAGTGACTGCCTCACAGTAGCTCCCTTGATATACTGTGCTCGAGTATATGCCTAGGCAAAATTCAATTCGCGATACCGCGCTTCCGGTTGAAGTTTCGTGAAACTACAAGTACTATCTACAAATTAATCAAGCCTTAAAAATCATCAAAAAAGTCTCCCCAAAGTCGGTCACGTGCTCTTTCCAATAGCGGGGACGGCTACTGTAGCACCTCTGCCCAGTTCGGCCTGATGAATCAACGGAAGAGCATTGATATCCTCAAAAACACGTATCTCTGTATAATCTCCCGGAAGCTTGAACGCACCGACCGTTAGCTAACGTTGAGGACTCGAAGCATATATACAAAGAGTCTGTAAATTTCAGAAGTTTATCGGTGTGATGTAGAGAAATAATAATTCCATGAAGGCCTCTTCGAAGAATGTCCCCTTGTTGCCAGCTCCCCTACGGTAGTGTACGGTGCAGTACGTGCAGTACTCGTTCGGGTTTCTTCCTCTCCTCCCCGACTCCCCATAGGAAACTTCAGCCCAGAAGTTGGAGTTCACACATTCTGCTGCCTCCCCCTCTACATATATATCGGTGACTTCCCAAGTACAGTACTGTAGTCATTATACGATGTAATCTAGGTGTTTTTTGGCCGGACCCTTCTACAATCCCAGTCCAGCACTGTTTTTTGATACAAATTCTTCATGTCATCGGATATATAATTATCCAAGCCTGCTCCCAGAACATACCATTCCTCCACCGCCCACAGCGCTTTCAGGAGCTATCATACAACAAAGCAGGGAGAACAGCCCCTATATCCTATCAATACCGAATGGCAGATTCGGTAGATCATTCCCTGTCTTTCTATACCTCCCAACACTTGCGCTAGAATATTTCTTTCAAAGACGAGTGTAAGGGGTTCTTCACGAGGGACGGGTATTGTACAGTACCGTGCTGTGCGATGATTAAATTATATCTTGAAAGAAAGTTGGGCATAGTGTAATACATGAAGGGCTGTCAAGCATTTTTCAGTCACTATCTACCCTGAAGTAGACGCCCTTACCTAGGAGTTTTTAGAAGGGTTTAGGTACCTTCACAAGGGCCCGGGGGTGTCTGGAGCCAAATGGCATTGTCGGGAGGGGCGTTGCAACAAGGTTCCCTAGAGCTAGTTTATGACAATATAAATTTTATACCAGCACCGACCATGGCATCCATGATGGCTGGATGCTCCTGCGCAGTACCCAACTCCCAAAAGCGCTTTCTTTCTCGAAGCCACTGTACTCGCGATACTACTGAACTAATCATCGGCGTGCTACTCTCGCCCGCCTAGCATGCGCGGATTCCTCCCGCTTTTGTCTCCATAAAACGCAGACCCTCATTCCGCGAAGGAAAAAAAAAAACCCCCAACCCAGCATCCAGTACAAACCCTCACTGATGGCAGTCCCCTTGCAACTATTATGATACCCCAACAAGAACAAATAATAGAAGACACCAACGCATACTCCAGAAGAGCCACCAGCATTCTCCTCCAAATTCCCCTCCAGAAATCCATGAACACGGCCCACCACCGGGCCCAACTCTAACCCACAATCCTCAGCCTTACCTCCCACTTTAACACCCCCAACCCCCAACCCCCCACATACAAACGCCAAGCTATTACACAAACAACACAAGGTAAACAACAGCGCCAGAAAACTACCCCCCCTTCCTCCAGCACGTCCAGTTTTAAGAACCACGATATTATAAAAGCGCACCCAAACCTCCCACGTCATCCAGCCTTCGAGTGACACCACATGATTCCCGCGGTTTGCTGAAGAAGGGGGGGGGGGCAAGAAAAGGAAAAAAAATAAAAAATATGTATGATAAGACAAAATCCCAATGCTTAACCTGACCACATCACTCAAATAAACCGTGGTGTCCAAAAGTGAGGTTCCACGAAGCGTGTACTAGTACGGTAAACTAGTCTGGCAGTTCGTATACGGTACCGGTATAATAGAGTGAGTTAAGGCCAGCTCAACGCAAGCGCCATCGTGGGAATGCTGGATATTAGCTCTGCGGTCGTGACAGCTCTCCAATCTCGCGCTTCCGGAGTACGCTCCGTCTGTAGGCTGATATAGTAAGTTACTATGCTTCACTTTTTTCTTTTTCTTTCTCCCTTCTCCCTTCTCCCTCTCTTTTTTTTTTATGGTCTGTACATCGAGTGTGCTCCGATTCCATCGCCGTGCCTTCGGGTGAAGTCATAATGTACGTAGTCACCGCTGGGCTGCACTGAACTACTTCCCCATCGCACCGGCAGCGCGATAGTGCTCCCTAACAAGCATAACCAGCAGACCGTATCAAACCCAATATACCGGTAGCCTGAGTAGAAAAAAAAAAAGTGTCATATACGACAGCACCACTCATCCAAACTTCACTTTCACGATCATAGCGCATAATAGGAACAGAGAGAGAGAGGCGGGGTCATCCAACCTGAACTCTATTTCCTCTCTCAAGGTGTAAATAATAATAAAAATTTAAGGAAAAGAAAGAAGAAAAAAAAGGTTGCTCTATCATACAAAGTTAACCCGGTCACGCGGTGCGATGGAGGGAAAGATCTGATAGGCATTCTTACCGATAGGCGCAGCTTTCTTTCTTTCTTTCTTTTGAGAAACCAACAGGCAGGAGGAGGGAAGGAATGAGGGAAGAAAGGAAGAAGAAAGGAAGATAGGCTGGAAGTGGGGTTGGTTGGCATTGTGCCGTACCGAACAGGTATATATCAATGTGATATACCACAAGTGGTAGGTGCGAATTCGTTCTTCACACCCCGGTTCTCTCCCCCCTCTCCCTCACTCCTCCCCCTCATTCGCATAATACAAATTACGGTACTTTCTCCAGATCTGAGCCTGGCCCACCCGCTCTCTTCACCCAACCAGTGTCAGAATTCGATTGGTTAGTGTCATCTACCGAACTTTTCAGGAATTTAGAATGGAGGGGGGATGGCTTTCTTATTATTATACCAGAATGGGGATATATAAATTACCGGGAATGCGTCACTGCTGAGGGAAACGTTAGAATAAAGGTGGGGGTGCAATCTTGGTTCAGTCGGCGCCTCCTCAGTGTTTCAGTCCGATTTGCGAAGCTTCCTTTTATTATATGTGAGACTTTGAGGGATTCCGACTGGTGGTGGCTGGTGGGATTTCGATCTCTCACGTCATACCCACTGGGGTGGTCAGGTTGGAAATACAGTACATCGCAGCGATTTTCAGGAACATATGATATACTCGAGCCCCCATACATAAGGCTGTTACGATAGGTAAGAGAAACAGATACCGGTACATGGAAAGACGGGCGGGCATTGGGGGGGGGGGGGGGTGTTTTCGGCGGTTAG
>Ga0307509_10004119_pt1 | contig 21260 bp, 19 predicted proteins | sample 10_EM_MG_FD_202245 | JGI IMG/M metagenome (GOLD analysis project Ga0307509, IMG submission 202245) | Populus trichocarpa ectomycorrhiza microbial communities from riparian zone in the Pacific Northwest, United States - 10_EM | ecosystem: Host-associated > Plants > Roots > Unclassified | place... | reverse complement strand
CAGGCAACACATCCTCGACACGCTGGGCGCGACGCTCGCCGGCAGCGCGGCCTTCGAACCGCGCCAGACGCTGGCGATGCTGACGGTCGAGCCGGCGCAGGGCACGTCGTCGGTCTGGGGCACGGCCGCCGCGCTGAACGCCCGCGACGCCGCGTTCGCCAACGGCGCCGCCGCGCACGCGCTGGAGCTGGACGACACCGGCGGCTGCGACCACTCGGGCGCGGTCGTGTTGCCGGCCGCGCTGGCGGCACTGGCCTTGTCCAAGCGCGCAGTCTCGGGGCACGAACTGCTCACCGCCGTCGTGCTCGGCTACGACATCGGCCGGCGCGTGCTCGAAGCCTGCGGCGGCTACTCGCCGCACAACGGCGCCGGCTGGCATTCGACCGCGACCTGCGGTACGTTCGGCGCGGCCGCCGCCGCGGCCCACCTGCTCGACCTTGACGCCGCGCAGACCACCGCGGCCCTCGGCCACGCGGCCAGCTTCAGCGGCGGGCTGTGGGCCTTCATCCACGACGCGTCGCAGACCAAGCGCCTGCACGCCGGGCGCGCGGCCGAAGGCGGACTCACGGCCGCGCTGCTGGCCGCGCGTGGCATCAGCGGCCCGACGCAGGTGTTCGAGGACGTGTGGGGTGGCTTCTTCAACGCGTTCGCGCCGCAGTCCAAGCAAGCCGAGGCCCTGCTCGCCGAACTGGGGCAGACCTGGAAGCTGATGCGCTGCTCGATCAAGCCGCACGCGTCCTGCCGCAGCAACCACTCGACGGTCGACGCGGTGCTGCACCTGTTCGCCGCGAACCCGGGCCTCGCGCAACAGGTGCGCCACGTCGATGTGCGCCTGAGCGCGTTCGTGATGGGCATGTGCGGCGGGCGCGACCTGGCGTCGCTGGCGAGCGCGCAGATGAGCCTGCCCTACGCGGTCGCGATCGCCTGGGTGTTCGGCGACGCGGGCTTGGAGCGCTACCTCGCGCCGGTGCGCGGCGATGCGCGGCTGAGCGCGGCGATGTCGCTGGTGCGCTTGCAGGTCGACCCGGCGATGGCGGCGCTCGACGAGCCCGTCGTCACGATCACCTCGGAAGACGGGCTGGTCGTGTCGCACACGGTGCCGGTGGCGCTCGGCGCACCGGGCAATCCGCTGTCGGCGGCTGCGCTGCGCGCGAAGTTCCAGGCGCTGGCCGCGGTCGCGCTGCCGCGTGCGCAGGCCGATGCGCTGGCCGACCGGGTGCTGCACCTCGACGAGGTCGACGATGCGCGTGCGCTGCTGCCGCTGCTCGTGGGCCGTTCCGAACAGCACGCGCTGATCTGCTGAGTTTTCATCCTTGCTCTGAACGGACCTCGCCATGAACCACTCGCTACGCCGCCTCACCCTCGTCGCGCTGACCGCGTGCATCCCCGCCCTCGCGATCGCGCAGGCGCTGCCGGAGCGCATCGCCAAGACCAAGGTCATCAAGATCGCCGTCAACGCGATCTACCCGCCGATGGAGTTCAAGGACCCCGAGACCGCGAAGCTGATCGGCTTCGACGTCGACCTGGGCAACGCGCTCGCCAAGGAGCTGGGCGTGACGCTGGAGTGGCAGGAGTCGGCCTTCGAGCAGCTGCTGCCGTCGCTGGCCACCGGCCGGGTCGACATGATCTTGAGCGGCCTCAGCGACCGCCCGGCGCGCCGCGAGGCGTCAGACTTCATCGACTACCTGAACTCGGGCGTGCAGTTCTACGTGCTGGCCTCGAACGCCGCCGTGACCAAGCCAATCGACCTGTGCGGCAAGACGGTCGGCACCAGCCGCAGCACCTCATTCCCGGCCGAGATCAAGACCTGGAGCGATGCGAACTGCGTCGCCGCCGGCAAGCCGGCGATCACCGTCGAGGGCACCTCGGACAACGCCGCCGCGCGGGCTCAGCTCAAGCAGGGCCGCTTCGAGGGCGGTGCGCAAGGCAGCGAGACCGTGCCCTATGTGATGTCGCAGGAGGCCGGCGTCTACAAGGCCATCGGCACGCCGTTTGGCGGGCTGCAGCAGGGCATCGCGTTCACCAAGGCCGACACGCAGCTGCGCGACGCGGTGCTGGCGGCGTTCAAGAAGCTGCTGGCCAACGGCAGCTACACCGCGATCATCGCGAAGTGGAACCTGCAGTCCAGCGCGGTGAAGCAGGCCGCGATCAACGGCACGTCGTCGCCGTAAGACGCGCGGTCGCTCTCCTGTGGTGGTCATGGGCACCTGCCTCCGGGTTTGCCCGATGCGCGGGTCGTTCTAAAACGGCACAACCCGAGTACGCTGGCAGCGTCGAAAGCGGCGCGGCATAGCATCGTGCGTTGGATGAACGCGGTGCGGCAGATCGCATCGCCGGCAGCGACACAGACCATCTACAACAAGCAGGAGATATCGATGACGATCCGTTTCAACGTGAATGGGAAAGCCGTGGACGTGAAGGCCGAGGCCGACACGCCGCTGCTGTGGGTGATCCGCGACGAGATCGGCCTGACCGGCACCAAGTTCGGTTGCGGCATGGCGCTGTGCGGCGCCTGCACCGTGCACCTCGACGGCGTGCCGGTGCGCTCGTGCCAGACGCCGGTGTCGGCAGTCGCGGGCAGACGAGTCTCGACCATCGAGAGCCTGTCGGCCAACAACAGCCACCCGTTGCAAAAGGCCTGGATCGCGCACGACGTGCCGCAGTGCGGCTACTGTCAGAGCGGTCAGCTGATGAGCGCGGCCGCGCTGCTGAAGAGCAACAAGAACCCCAGCGACGCCGACATCGACGCGGCCATGAGCGGCAACCTCTGCCGCTGTGGCACCTACGGGCGCATCAAGGCCGCGATCAAGACCGCCGCCGCCGAGATGCACAAGGCCTGAAGGAGACGACCATGACAAGCACCAACAACACCGTCTCGCGTCGCGCCTTTCTGCAGACCTCCACGATCACGACCGGCGGGCTGATGCTCGGCGTCGCGCTGCCAGGCCTGGTCGCGACGACCGGCGCCAACGCCGCCGGCCTGCTGCACACGCCGAACGCCTGGGTCCACATCGCCGACGACAACACCATCACGCTGCTGTCGGCGCGTTCCGAAATGGGACAGGGCGTCTACACCTCGATGCCGATGCTGATCGCCGAGGAATTGAACGTCGACATCCGCAAGGTCAAGGTCGCGATCGCACCGCCGAACGCCAAGCTCTACGGCAACGCGCTGCTCGGCGGCCCGCAGCTCACCGGCGGCTCGACCTCGGTGCGCGACGGCTGGGAGAAGCTGCGCGTCGCCGGCGCCCAGGTGCGCGAGATGCTGATCAGCGCGGCGGCGACGAAATGGAATGTCGACGCGTCGAAGCTCACCGCGGCCAACGGCGTCGTCAGCGGCCCCGGCGGCAAGAAGGCGACCTACGGCCAGCTCGCCGCCGCGGCGTCCAAGCTGCCGGTGCCCGAGAAGGTCACCCTGAAGGACCCGAAGGACTTCACCATCGTCGGCAAGCGCACCAAGCGCCTGGACACGCCGGCCAAGACCAACGGCACGGCCGAGTTCGGCATCGACGTGAAGCTGCCGGGCATGGTCTACGCGTCGCTCGAGCAGTGCCCGGTGATCGGCGGCACCGTGAAGAGCGTCGACTCGACCAAGGCCAAGGCGATGCCTGGCGTGATCGACGTCGTGCAGATCCCCGACGGCGTGGCCATCGTCGCCGACACCTGGTGGCACGCGAAGAAGGCCCGCGAAGGCCTGACCATCGTCTGGGACGAAGGCGCGGGCGCGGCGCTGAACGACAAGACCATGCTCGAGGGCATACGCGCCGGGGCGCCGGCCGACAAGCTGATCCCGCTGAAGGCGGTCGGCGATGCCGAGGCGGTGATCAAGGCGTCGAACAAGGTCGTGCGCGCCGAGTACGTGATGCCGCTGCTGTCGCATTCGCCGCTGGAGCCGATGAACTTCACCGCGCACTACCACGGCGGCAAGGTCGACCTGATCGGCCCGACGCAGTGGCAGGACGCCGGCCAGGGCACGGTCGCCAAGGTGCTGGGCGTGAAGCCGGAAGACGTGACGCTGCGCACCACCTTCCTGGGTGGCGGCTTCGGCCGGCGCATCGACATCGACTACATCATCCAGGCGGCGCAGATCTCGAAGGCGGTGAACAAGCCGGTCAAGCTGCTGTGGACGCGTGAAGACGACATGACGCACGACTACTACCGGCCGCAGTCGGTGCACACGCTGGCCGCAGCGCTGGGCGACGACGGCAAGCCGACCGCGATGACCTTCAAGATGGTCTCGCAGTCGGTGACCGGCCGCGTCTTCGGCCTGCCGATGGAGGTGCAGGACCCGCTGATGACCGAGGCGGCGATCGCGGCCTACGAGATCCCGGCGACCAAGCACGACATGGTCAAGCACGACGCCGGGCTGCGCGTGGGCTACTGGCGCTCGGTCAGCCACATGCTGAACGCGTTCGCGAACGAGAGCTTCATCGACGAGTGCGCGGCCGCGGCGGGCAAGGAGCCCTACGCTTACCGAATGTCGCTGCTCACCAGTCAACCGCGCTTCGCCAACGTGCTGAAGATGGCCGCCGACAAGTCGGGCTGGGGCACGCCGGCGCCGGCCGGGCGCTTCCGCGGCATCGCGCTGATGGAGGGCTACGACACCTACATGGCGCAGGTGGCCGAGATCTCGATGAAGGACGGCGTGCCGGTCGTGCACAAGGTGACCGTGGTGGCCGACCTCGGCCGCATGGTCAACCCGGACACGGTGGAGGCGCAGATCCAGTCCAGCATCGTGTTCGGCCTGTCGGCCGCGCTGTACGGCGAGATCAACCTCGACAAGGGCCGGGTGCAGCAGACCAACTACCACCAGTACCAGGTCGTGCGCATGAACGAGGCGCCGGCCATCGACATCACGCTGGTGCCCAGCACCGAGAAGCCCGGCGGCATCGGCGAGCCGGCGACCGCGCTGATCGGGCCGGCGGTGGCGAACGCGATGTTCGCGGCCACCGGCAAGCGGCTGCGCAAGATGCCGTTCACCGCGGACAACATCAAAGCCGCGTAGATGACGACCCCTCGCCCGACGGAAACGTCGGGCGATCCCCCGTGGGGATTCGGGCCGGCTTGGGGCGGCCCGGCGCTCGGCCCGCCCGCGCTCGATGCGTCGCGCCGTCAGCCGTGCAGTCGGCTGTGCCTGGGCACGCTGGCGAGCAGAAACTCCATCTGGTCCGCCAGGATGCGGCGCCCGCGCAGAATCATGTCTTCATGCAGGCTGGGCACGTAAGGCAAATACATCAGCGAGAGGTTGGCCTCTTCGGGCATGCGGTTGCCCTTGTGGCCGTTGCAGGGGCGGCACGCGGTGATGCAGTTCATCCAGGTGTCGTGGCCGCCGCGTGACGTGGGCACGATGTGCTCGCGCGTCAGGTCGTCGAAGTGGAAGCGGTGGCCGCAATACGCGCAGATGCTGCGGTCGCGGGCGAACAGCTTGGGGTTGGACAGCGCCGGCGTCTGCCGCCAGGCCCGGCTCGGCACCGAGCCACGCACCGCGATGATGGGGTGAACCTCGATGCGCGACTGCAGGCCGGTGCGCCGTTGCGTGCCGCCGCGCAGCACATAGAAGGCATCGCCCAGCGTCCAGGCGACGCCGTCGCTTGCATAGATCACGGCCGCTTCTTTGGCCGAGAGCCAAGCTTGGGGCCGGCCTGACACGTCGAGTTGCAGTACTTCCATGAGGTTGCTAGCGTAATGCAGACGCGCATTTCACTCAAGGGCCGGGCCAATGGCACCTGCGTCGACACAACGTCACCGACGTGTCATGCGGCGGGCGGGTACAGGCCGCGCTCGCGCGCCATCAGCCGCGTCAGGCCGAGCAACGCGTCGATGTTGGGCGTGGCCATTTGCAAGCGCGCGCCGATTTCACGCACCGCGCTCACCAGCGCGTCGAGTTCGAGCGCACGGCCGGCCAGCGCGTCCTGCAGCATCGAGGTCTTGAAGCTGCCGAGCTCGCGCGTCAACGCCATGCGCGCCTCGCCCGACTGCGCGATCGGGCAGCCGATCTGCGCGCCGATGCGCGCGGCCTCTTCCATCGTGCGCAGGATGAAGGCGTGGACCAGCGGATCGTCGAGGATGCGGTCGGTCGGCGCAGCGGTCAACGCCGAGACCGGGTTCATCGTCATGTTGCCCCACAGCTTGTACCAAATGTCCTGACGGATGTCGGTGCTGGGCTCGGCGGTGAAACCGGCTGCGGCCAGCGCGGCGCACACCGCGTCGGTGCGCGCCGATGCGCCGCCCGCCGGCTCGCCGACGATGAGCCGGTCGCCGAAGCTGTGGCGCACCAGGCCGGGCTCGGGGCTGGCGCAGGCGAGGTGGACGACGCAGCCGAGCACCTGCGTCAGCGGCAGCGCCGCGGCGATGCGGCCGTCCGGGTCGACGCTGGCGAGCTGGCGGGTCGCCGGGGCCGTGGACGGCGGCAGCGTCTGCAGAAACCACCACGGCACGCCGTTCATCGCCGGCATCACGAGGGTGTTCGGACCCAGCAGCGGCTTAAGCGTCGTCCCGGCGGCGGCCAGCGCCGGCCCCTTGAGCGCGACGATCACGAGGTCTTGCGGGCCGAGTTCGTTGGCGTCGTCGCTGGCGCGGATCCGAACGCTGGTTTCCTGCCCGCCCATCACGAGGCGCAAGCCGTGCGTGCGCACTGCCGCCAGCGTCCCGCCACGCGCCAGCGCCGCGACCTCGTGCCCTGCGATCGCCAAGCGCGCCGCGATCAAGCCGCCCACCGCTCCCAAGCCCACCACGGCAATCTTCATGCGTCATCCTCGTGTGTCGTTCGTTCGCCGGAGATGGTAGCCGGCGTCGCGTCGACCGTGCTTCTAGGCGCGGACGCCTAGAAAAGTCCGGATTTCACGGTTCGTGTCATGCGGCGTTCATGACATCATCCGCAAAATAGCACGACCGTTCGTTTTATCGGCGACACTCTCGCCTTCCAAGCTCCACCGCACACCGTGACCCACACCGCTTCTTCCTCGCGCGACTCAGCCCCCGACCCGGCCACGGCCTCGTCGCGCCCGCTGATGAAAGGGCGGCAGACGCGTGCCACCATCCTCGACGCGGCGCTCGCGCTGGCCTCGCACATGGGCCTCGAAGGCCTGTCGATCGGTGCGCTGGCCGAGGTCACGCAGATGAGCAAGTCGGGCGTGTTCGCCCACTTCGGCTCGCGCGAGGAACTGCAGATCTCGGTGGTGCGCGAGTACCACGCGAAGTTCTCCGAAGAGGTGTTCGAGCCGGCGATGGCGGTGGCGCGCGGCCTGCCGCGGCTGCGCGCGCTGTTCGACCGCTGGTTCAAGCGCGTCTCGATCGAGATCGACGCCGGCTGCATCTACATCAGCGGCGCGGTCGAGTTCGACGACCGGCCCGGACCGGTGCGCGACGCGCTCGTCGCGATGGTGCAGACCTGGCAGAACGCCCTGGAACGGGCGATCCGCATCGCGATGGACGAAGGCCACTTGCGCGCCGACACCGACCCGAAGCAGATGTTGTTCGAGGTCCACGGCCTGATCCTCGCGCTGCACCACGACGCGCGCTTCTTGCGCCACGAAGGCGCCGACGCGCGCGCCCGCAAGGCCTTCGACAACGTGCTGTCGCACTACACGACCGCTGCCGCCGCGCCGAGCGCCCCCAAAACCACCCCGGCGAAGCGCGCTCGCGCCACGCCGGCCGTCTGAATCCGAGTCACAGGAGTTTTTGCCATGCCCCAGTACACCCCGCCGCTGCGCGACATGCAGTTCGTGATGCACGAGCTGCTCAACGTGGTCGACGAACTCAAGACGCTGCCGGCCTATGCCGACGTCGACGTCGACACCATCAACGCGGTGATCGAAGAGGGCGGCAAGTTCGCGGCCAACGTGATCGCGCCGCTGAACCTGAGCGGCGACGAGCAGGGCTGTGTGCTCGACAAGACCACGCACGAGGTGACCACACCGACCGGCTTCAAGCAGGCCTATGCGCAGTATGTCGAGGGCGGCTGGCCGGCGCTGAGCTGCGACCCAGCCTTCGGCGGCCAGGGCCTGCCGCACCTGTTGAACCAGTGCATGTACGAGATGATGAACTCGGCGAACCAGGCCTGGACCATGTACCCCGGCCTGTCGCACGGTGCCTACGAGGCGCTTCACGCGCACGGCTCGGACGAGCAGAAGACCACCTACCTGCCCAAGCTGACCAGCGGCGAATGGACCGGCACGATGTGCCTGACCGAATCGCATTGCGGCACCGACCTGGGCCTGCTGCGCAGCAAGGCCGAGCCACAGCCTGACGGCAGCTACAAGATCACCGGCAACAAGATCTTCATCTCGGCCGGCGAGCATGACATGGCGGCCAACATCGTCCACCTGGTGCTGGCGCGCCTGCCGGACGCGCCAGCAGGGTCGAAGGGCATCTCGCTGTTCGTGGTGCCGAAGTTCCTCGTCAACGCCGACGGCTCGCTGGGCGCGCGCAACCCGATCTTCTGCGGCGGCCTCGAACACAAGATGGGCATCCACGGCAACGCCACCGCGCAGCTCAACCTCGACGGTGCCGTCGGCACCCTGGTCGGCCAGCCGAACAAGGGCCTGGCCGCGATGTTCGTGATGATGAACGCGGCGCGCCTGGGCGTCGGCATGCAGTCGCTCGGGCTGACCGAAGTGGCGTATCAAAACGCCGTGGCGTACGCGAAGGACCGCATCCAGATGCGCTCGCTGTCGGGCGTGAAGAACCCCGACAAGCCGGCCGACGCCATCATCGTGCACCCCGACGTGCGCAAGATGCTGCTGACCGCCCGCGCCTACGCCGAAGGCGCGCGCGCCTTCGCGATGTGGACCACGCTGCAGCTCGACAAGGAACTCGCCAGCGACGACGCCGAGGTGCGCGCCGAATGCGGCGACCTGGTCGCGCTTGTCACGCCCATCATCAAGGCCTTCCTGACCGACAACGCGTGGATCTCGACCTCGCACTGCATGCAGGTCTTCGGCGGCCACGGCTTCATCCACGAGTGGGGAATGGAGCAGTTTGTGCGGGACGCGCGCATCAACATGATCTACGAGGGCACCAACACCATCCAGTCGCTGGACCTGCTGGGCCGCAAGGTGCTGGGCGACAACGGCGCCAAGCTGAAGAAATTCGGCAAGATCGTCGCGCAGTTCGTCGAGGACGAAGGCACGAACGAAGACATGCAGGAGTTCATCAACCCGCTCGCCGACCTGGGCGACAAGGTCACCAAGCTGACGACCGAGATCGGCATGAAGGCCTTCAAGAACCCCGACGAAGTGGGCGCCGCGGCGGTCGACTACCTGCGCGTCTGCGGCCACCTGGTGTTCGGCTACTTCTGGGCCCGCATGGCCAAGGTCGCGCTCGAGAAGGCGGGCGGCGGCGACCCGTTCTACAAGGCCAAGCTGACGACGGCGCGCTTCTACTTCGCCAAACTGCTGCCCGAGACCGCGTCGCTGATCCGCACCGCGCGTGCCGGCTCGGCCTCGCTGATGGAGATGGACGAAGCGCTGTTCTGATCCATGTGCCTGGCCACAACGGAGACAACACCATGACCCGGAACACCCGCCACCTCGTCGCCGCGCTGGGCCTCGGCCTGTTCGCGGCGATCGCCCACGCGCAGGCCACGCCGGCCGGCTTGTGGAAGTCGATCGACGACGAGACCAAGAAAGAGAAGTCGCTGATCCGCATCACCGAGGCGGGCGGCGTGTTCACCGGCAAGCTCGAGAAACTGCTCGACCCGACCGCCAAGCCCGACGCGGTGTGCGACAAGTGCAGCGACGATCGCAAGGACAAGCCCATCGTCGGCATGACGCTGATCAAGGGCGTGAAGCAGAACGCCGACGACAAGGCGAAGTGGGATGGCGGCGAGATCCTGGACCCCAACAACGGCAAGACCTACAGGGTCCGCCTGACGCCGACCGACGGCGGCAAGACACTCGAAGTGCGCGGCTTCATCGGCCCGTTCTACCGCAACCAGACCTGGACCCGCGTGGAGTAGCGCGTCCGTATTCAAGGAGAGAAGAAGATGAACCGATTCCCCGTGCGCAAGGTGGCCGTGCTCGGCGCCGGCGTGATGGGCGCGCAGATCGCCGCCCACCTCGTCAACTGCAAGGTGCCCGTGATCCTGTTCGACCTGCCTGCGAAGGAAGGCGCGAAGAACGGCATCGTGACCAAGGCCGTCGAAGGGCTGAAGAAGTTGAAGCCCGCGCCGCTGGGCATCCCCGAGGACGCCGCGCTGATCCAGCAGGCCAACTACGAGGAACACCTCGACCTGCTCAAAGAGTGCGACCTGATCATCGAGGCCATTGCCGAGCGCATGGACTGGAAGCTCGCGCTGTATCAGAAGATCGCGCCCGCGATCGCTCCGCACGCGATCGTGGCGAGCAATACGTCGGGCCTGTCGATCACCAAGCTGTCGGAAGTGCTGCCGGAAGAGATCAAGCCGCGCTTCTGCGGCATCCACTTCTTCAACCCGCCGCGCTACATGGCGCTGGTCGAGCTGATCAACACCCCCACGACCAACCCCGAGATCCTCGACCAGCTCGAGGCCTTCGTGACCACCGCGCTCGGCAAGAGCGTGGTGCGCGCGATGGACACGCCCAACTTCGTCGCCAACCGCGTCGGCATCGCCGGCATGCTGGCGACGATGAAGGAGGCCGAGACCTTCGGCCTGAGCTACGACGTCGTCGACGACCTCACCGGCAAGAAGCTGGGCCGTGCCAGCAGCGGCACCTTCCGCACCGCCGACGTGGTGGGTCTGGACACGATGTCGCACGTCATCAAGACGCTGCAGGACAACCTGAAAGACGACCCGTTCTACGCCAGCTATGCGACGCCGCCGGTGCTCGCGAAGTTGATCGAGCAGGGCGCGCTGGGCCAGAAGAGCGGCGCCGGTTTCTACAAGAAGGTGGGCAAGGACATCCAGCGTCTGGACCCGGCCAGCGGCACCTATGTCGCCGGTGGCGGCAAGGCCGACGAGATCGTCGCGCGCATGCTGAAGAAGCCGCCGGCCGAGCGGCTGAAGCTGCTGCGCGAGTCGAAGAACCCGCAGGCGCAATTCCTGTGGGCCATTCTGCGCGACAGCTTCCACTACGCCGCGGTGCACCTGGGCGACATCGCCGAGAGTGCGCGCGACATCGACTTCGCGATGCGCTGGGGCTTCGGCGTGCAGCAAGGTCCGTTCGAGCTGTGGCAGGCTGCCGGCTGGACCCAGGTGGCGCAGTGGGTCAAGGAAGACATTGACGCCGGCAAGGCGCTGAGCAGCGCACCGCTGCCGGCCTGGGTGTTCGACGGCCCGGTCGCCGCGAACGGCGGCGTGCACCACGCCGAAGGGTCGTGGAGCGCCGCGCACGCGCGCTGGGTCGCACCGAGCACGCTGCCGGTGTACCAGCGCCAGGCCTTCCGCGAGTCGGTGCTGGGCGCAGGCGCACCAGTGCCGCTGAAGTCGGGCACCGAAGAGTTCAAGAACGAGGAAGTGCGCGTCTGGTCACTGGACGGCGAGGTGCTGATCGCCAGCATCACCGCGAAGCTGCACCTGATCAGCGAGAACGTGACGCAGGGCCTGTTGCGCGCCATCGAGATCGCCGAAGCCAAGTACAAGGGCCTGGTGATCTGGTCGCCGGACGACGTGTTCTCGGCCGGTGCCAACCTCGAGTCGATGATGCCGATCTTCATGAAGAGCGGCGGCAAGGGCATCCTGCCCGAGGTCAAGAAGCTGCAGGACATGATGCTGCGCATGCGCTACGCGTCGGTGCCGGTCGTGGCGGCGGTGCGCGGCATTGCGCTGGGCGGCGGCTGCGAGATTGCGGTCTACACGGCCAAGCGCGTCGCGGCGATGGAAAGCTACATGGGCCTGGTCGAGGTCGGCGTCGGCTTGATCCCGGGCGGCGGCGGCCTGACCTACATCGCGCGCCGCGCGGCCGAGATGGCGAGCGCGGGCAATGCAGGCGCCGACATCTTCAAGTTCCTGAGCGACGGCTTCACCAATGCGGCGATGGCCAAGGTCGGCACCAGCGCGATCGAGTCGCGCAAGTTCGGCTACCTGCTCTGGAGCGACGTGATCGTGCCGAACAAGGACGAGCTGCTGTTCGTCGCCTCGCAACAAGCCAAGGCCATGTTTGAGTCGGGCTACCGCGCCCCGGCCAAGACGCTGTTCCCGGTCGCCGGGCGCAACGCGATCGCGACCATCAAGGCCCAGCTCGCGAACATGCGCGACGGCGGTTTCATCAGCGCGCACGACTTCCACATCTCGGCGCTGATCGCCGACGTGGTCTGCGGCGGCGACGTCGATGCCGGTTCGCTGGTCAGCGAGGAATACCTGATGGCGCTGGAGCGCAAGCACTTCTGCGCGCTGCTCGACCACCCGAAGACGCAAGAACGAATCATGGGCATGCTCCAAACGGGCAAGCCGGTTCGCAACTGATTGGAGGATTGGATATGAAGACGACCGTGTTCAACGCAGAGCGGGCCGAGCGCCGGGCCGCTCCCAAGCCGGCCCGCATCCCCTCGGGGGATCGGCCGATGTACTCATCGGACGAGGGGCAGTCATGAGCAAGCAAGTTCAAGAGGCGTACATCGTTGCCGCCACCCGCACGCCGATCGGCCGTTCGGGCCGCGGCTATTTCAAGAACACGCGGCCCGACGACCTGCTGGTCGCGGCGATCCGCAGTGCGATGCTGCAGGTGCCGTCGCTGGACCCCAAGGCCATCGAGGACGCCATCATCGGCTGTTCGTTCCCCGAGGGCGAGCAGGGCATGAACATGGCGCGCGTCGCGGTGGCGCTCGCGTTCTCGAACCCGATCGGCGGCGTGACGGTGAACCGCTTCTGCGCGTCTGGCATCACCGCGATCCAGATGGCGGCCGACCGCATCCGCGTCGGCGAGGCCGACGTGATGATCGCCGGCGGCGCCGAGTCGATGAGCCTGGTGCCGATGGGTGGCAACAAGCCCTCGTTCAACCCGGCCATCTTCGAGAAGGACGAGAACATCGGCATCGCCTACGGCATGGGCATCACGGCCGAGAAGGTCGCCGCGCAGTGGAAGGTCAGCCGCGAAGCGCAGGACGCGTTCGCGCTCGAATCGCACCAGCGTGCGATGAAGGCGCAGGCGGCCGGCGAGTTCACCGACGAGATGACGCCCATCGAGGTCGTGTCGCGCTTCCCCAACCTCGAATCGGGCGACCAGGGCGTGAAGACGCGCACCGTCAGCCTCGACGAAGGCCCGCGCCCCGACACCTCGCTCGAAGGCCTGGCCAAGCTGAAGCCGGTGTTCGCCGCCAAGGGCAGCGTCACGGCCGGCAACAGCTCGCAGACCAGCGATGGCGCCGGTGCACTGATCCTCGCGAGCGAAAAAGCCATCAAGCAATACGGCCTGACGCCGCTGGCGCGCTTCGTCAGCTTCGCCGCGCGCGGTGTGCCGCCCGAGATCATGGGCATCGGCCCGATCGAGGCCATCCCCGCGGCGCTCCGCTACGCCAACCTCAAGCTGGACGACATCGGCTGGATCGAGCTGAACGAGGCCTTCGCAGCCCAGTCGCTCGCCGTCATCAACAGCGTCGGCCTGGACCCGGCCAAGGTCAACCCGATGGGCGGCGCGATCGCGCTGGGCCACCCGCTGGGCGCGACCGGTGCGATCCGCGCCGCGACCGTGGTGCACGCGCTGCGCCGCCACAACCTGAAGTACGGCATGGTGACGATGTGCGTCGGCACCGGCCAGGGCGCGGCCGGCATCTTCGAACGTGTCTGATTCACCATCCACTGCGATGAACGCCGAACGCCGCAGCACGCTGCGGCGCATCGGCGTCGTCGTGGGCGTCGGCGCGTTCGCGGCGCCGCTGGTGGTGAATGCGGTGCACCCGGCGGCACTGGCCTCAGAACGTTTCGCGTCGATCGCGGACGCGCTGAAGACGCTGGAGCAACTTCGGACCCAGCCGCTGCGCATGACCGGCGCGTGGGACCTGCCGCACGTGCTGCACCACACGGCGCAGAGCGTCGAGTATTCGCTGAGCGGATTCCCCGCGCCCAAGCCCGCGTGGTTTCGCGCGACGCTGGGCTCGTACGCGTTCGCACTGTTCAACGCGAGCGGCCAGATGACGCACAGCCTGAGCGAGCCGATTCCGGGCGCGCCCGACATCGCCCAAGGCCAGCCGCTGGCACCGGCCATCGACCACGCCGTCGCCGCGCTGCAAGCCTTCGAGCGATACGCCGGGCCGCTGGCGCCGCACTTCGCTTATGGCACGCTGACCAAGCCGGACTACGCGCGGGCCCACCTGATGCACCTGGCCAACCACTGGGCCGAAGCGGCCTGATCCGATCGGAGGGCGTCGCATGGAATCGCTGAACCTGGGCTCGAACGACGGCAGCGCACTCGCGGCGCGCCTCTACGTCGACCGCGGTGCGGTCCATGGCGCCGTGCTGATCGGCGGCGCGATGGGGGTCAAGCAGGACTACTACGCGCCGTTCGCCGAGTGGCTCGCGACGCAAGGCTACGCGGTGATGACCTTCGACTACCGCGGCATGGGCGATTCGCGCACGCCGGCGCAGACGAAGTCGCTGCGCGGCTTCGACGCCGACCTGTTCAGCTGGGCGCGCGACTACGACACCGCGATCGACGCGCTGCGCGAGCGCGCACCCAGCGCGCCGCTGTACCTGATCGGCCACAGCCTGGGCGCGCAGCTGCCCGGCCTGCTGCGCAACCGCGCGCAGATCGCCGGGCTGCTCTCGGTCGCCGCCGGGAGCGGCTACTGGCGCGACAACGCGCCGCAGCTCAAGCGCACGGTGCTGTACTTCTGGCACGCGCTGGTGCCGGTCGCGACGACGCTGTTCGGCTACTTTCCGGGCAAGCGGCTGCGCAAGGTCGGCGACCTGCCGCGCGGCGTGATTCTGCAATGGCGGCGCTGGTGCCTGGACCCGCGCTACCACGTCGGCGCCGAAGGTGACGCGGTGCGCGAGCAGTTCGAGCAGGTGCGCTTCCCGGTGATCGCGCTGTCCATCACCGACGACGAGCTGATGACCGAGCGCGGCACCCACGTGCTGGTCGACTGCTACGCCAACGCGCCGCGTCGTGTCGAGCGCATTTCTCCGGCGGATGTCAGGGCCAAGCGCATCGGCCACTTCGGATTTTTCCGCGATCAGTTCCAATCGTCCTTGTGGGCGCGCAGTGTCGTGCTGCTGCAGGGCTTCCACCCGTCCTTGAAGGAGACCAGCGCATGAGCATCAAGACCGCCACCCTGAATGGCGTGGCCACCATCGAAATCGCCCGGCCCGAGAAGAAGAACGCGATCACCGGCGCGATGTACGTGGCGATGGCCGATGCGCTGACCACCGCGACCGCCGACCCCGCGGTGCGCGCGGTGCTGATCACCGGCCAGCCCGGCATCTTCACCTCGGGCAACGACATCGAGGATTTCATGAAGCGCCCGCCCGGCAGCACCGAGTCGCCGGCCTTCGTGTTCATGAAGGCGCTGATCGGCTGCGACAAGCCGGTGGTCGCCGCGGTGACCGGCGCCGCCATCGGCATCGGCACGACGCTGCTGCTGCACTGCGACTTCGTCTACGTGAGTGACGAGGCGCGCCTGGCGATGCCCTTCGTGAGCCTGGGCCTGGTGCCCGAGTTCGCGTCCAGCCTGATCGTGCCGCAGCTGATGGGCAACGCACGCGCGGCCGAAAAACTGCTGCTGGGCGACCCGTTCACCGGCGCCGACGCGGTCGAGTGCGGCATCGCCAACGCCGTGCTGCCGGCCGGCGAGGTCGTGAACCATGCACGGCGCATCACCGAGCGCTTCAACGCGCTGCCGCCGGGGGCGGTGCGCGACAGCAAGAAGCTGATGCGGCGTGCGCGTGCGCAGGCGACACTGGAGACGATCGCGGTCGAAGGCGAGCTGTTCGCCACGCGGCTGCGCAGCCCCGAGGCGCAGGAAGCCTTCAGCGCCTTCTTCCAGAAGCGCAAGCCCGACTTTTCCCAATTTTGATCGCCTCCCGGCCATGTCGCTCGCGCTCAAGCTCGTGCTCTCGCCGCTGCTGATCGCGCAGGCAATCGGCACGCGCAAGCGGGCGCCGGCACTGCCCGAGGCGACCGGGCCGCGCGAGGGGCAACTGGGCTCGGGCGGTGCCGCGCTGCGCCTGCTGATCGCCGGCGATTCGTCGGCGGCCGGTGTCGGCGTCGCCCACCAGGACGAAGCCTTTGCGGGTCACTTCACGCGCGCGCTGCACAAGCGCTGCGGCCGGCCGCTGCGCTGGCGCTTGCGCGCGAAGTCGGGGCTGACGACCAAGGAGGTGCTGGAGCTGCTGCAGGCCGAACCTCCGCCCGCGGCCGACATCGCGATCGTGCTCACCGGCGTCAACGATGTGATCGACCTGGTCCCGCCGCGCCGCGCCGTCGCGCACCGCGAGGCGCTGGCCGACTGGCTGCTGGCCGGCGGGCGGGCGCGCCACGTCGTGTTCGCCGCGCTGCCGCCGATCAACCAGTTTCCGCTGCTGCCGCAGCCGCTGCGCCGCGTGATGGGCGACGATGCGCGCCGCCACAACGACGCGATGGCGCAATGGGCCGCCAAGCGCACCGACGTGCACCACGTGCCCATCGTGCTGCAGCTGTCGCCGGCCGCGATGTCGCGCGACGGCTTCCATCCCGGCGAACCGATCTACCGCGCTTGCGGCGACGCGATCGCGCGTTTCGTCGCCGAGCAGATCATCACCACGAGACCACGCAAATGAGCACGCCCAAGAACACGCTGAACGGCAAGACGCTCTTCATCACCGGCGCATCGCGCGGCATCGGCCTGGCGATCGCGAAGCGCGCGGCGGCCGACGGCGCCAACATCGTGATCGCGGCGAAGACGACCGAGGCGAATCCCAAACTGCCGGGCACGATCTACTCGGCGGCCGCCGAGATCGAAGCCGCGGGCGGCCGGGCGCTGGCGCTGCAGACCGACATCCGCGACGAGGCCAGCGTGCTGGCCGCAGTCGAACAGACGGTGGCGCGCTTCGGCGGCATCGACATCCTGGTCAACAACGCGAGCGCGATCAGCCTGACGCCGACCACGGCCACCCCGATGAAGCGCTTCGACCTGATGTTCGGCGTCAACGTGCGCGGCACCTATCTCTGCACGCAGAGCTGCCTGGCCGAGCTGGTGAAATCGGCGAAGGCCGGCCGCAACCCGCACGTGCTGAACATGTCGCCGCCGCTGAGCATGCGCGAGCACTGGTTCAGCCCGCACGTGGCCTACACGATGGCCAAGTACGGCATGAGCGAATGCACCTTGGGACATGCCGGCGAGTTCAGGCCCTACGGCATCGGCGTGAACAGCCTGTGGCCGCGCACGGCGATCGCGACGGCGGCCTTGCAGATGATCCCGGGCGTGGACCTGGCCCGGTGCCGCCAACCCGAGATCTTGTCCGATGCGGCCTACCTGATCCTCACCAGCGACGCCAAGGCGACCACCGGCAACTTCTTCATCGACGACGAATTGCTCGCGGCCCACGGCGTGACCGACCTCGACCGCTACAGCGTCACGCCCGGCACGACCGACTTCATCCCCGACTTCTTCGTCGACTGATGGTCGATTGACGATGGGCCGCCGTTACCGCGCGTAGCACGCGGATTCGACGCCCGGTCTAGCATCGAAGCATGACGATGCTGTCCACCGACTGGTTGCACACCCTGCTCGCCGCGGCGATCGCGGTCGGCCTCGCGCTCGTGGCGCTGCTCGTGGGCCGCACCGTGTTGTTGCGCCTCGCGCGCGGCACCCACGTGCCGGCGGCGGTCTTGAAGCGCTGCGAATGGCCGGCCTGTCTGGTATTGCCCCTGGTGGCCTTGCAGGTCGTCTGGCACGGCGCGCCCGACGACCTGCCGACCATCGGCCGGGTGCAACACGCCAACGGCGTGCTGCTGCTGGCCGCCATCACCTGGCTGGGCCTGGCCGCGGTGCAGGGCGTGGCCGCGGGCATGATCGCGCTGCACCCGGTCGACGTGAGCGACAACCTGCAGGCGCGCCGCATCCAGACGCAGACCCGGGTGCTGGCCCGCACCGCGATGGTGATGGTGGGGCTGGCCGGTGTCGCGCTGATCCTGATGACCTTCCCCGGTGCGCGGCAGATCGGCACGAGCCTGCTCGCATCGGCCGGCGTCGCCGGGCTGGTCGTGGGCATGGCGGCGCGGCCGCTGTTCAGCAACCTGATCGCCGGGCTGCAGATCGCACTGGCGCAGCCGCTGCGCATCGACGACGTGCTCATCGTGAAAGGCGAGTGGGGCCGCGTCGAGGAGATCACCGGCACCTACGTCGTGCTGCGCATCTGGGACCAGCGCCGGCTCATCGTCCCGCTGCAGTGGTTCATCGAGAACCCGTTCGAGAACTGGACGCGCTCCAACGCCGAGATCATCGGCACGGTCTTGCTGCGGGTCGACTACCGCATGCCGCTGGAGCCGCTGCGCGCCGAGGCGCGGCGGCTGTGCGAGGCCTCGCCCGACTGGGACCGGCGCCTGTGTCTGCTGCAGCTGACCGAGGCCGGCGAACACAGCGTCGAGCTGCGCGTGCTGGTGACCGCGGTCGATTCGAGCCGGGCCTGGGACTTGCGCTGCCACGTGCGCGAAGGCCTCGTCGGCTTCATGCAACGCGAGCACCCGCAGCACCTGCCGATGTGGCGTGCGCTTGTAGGAGAGGGCCGCGAAACGCCGGCCCCGCCGCCCGGGTCTGCTAGGGTTAACGCGTGATGACCTCGACCGAGCCCCCTCTGTTGTCGGCGTCGCTGGCGCTGTTTCTCGATTTCGACGGCACGCTGGCGCCGCTCGCGCCGCGCCCGCAGGACGTGCGCGTGCCCGTCTGGGTGCGGCCTGCACTGACCACGCTGAGCCAGCGCCTGCAGGGCGCGCTCGCGATCGTCAGCGGCCGGCCGATCGCCCAGCTCGACGGCTTTCTGGCCCCGCTGCGCCTGCCGGCCGCCGGCGCGCACGGCGCCGAGTGGCGCGACGCCGCCGGCCGCGTCGAACACCGCCACCACGCCCCGCCGGCTGCGGTGGCCGACTGCGCGCGCGCGCTGGCCGTCGCGCATGCGGGGCTGATCTTCGAACCCAAGGCCAGCGGCCTGTCGCTGCACTACCGTGCCCGGCCCGAGCTCGAGGCGTTGTGCCGCGACACGCTGACCGCGGCATTGGCCGCGGTGCCCGGTGCCGGCGCGACCTGGGAGTGGCTGCACGGCCACCTCGTCTTCGAGCTGAAGCAGCGCGCGGTCTCCAAGGGGCTGGCGGTGCAGGCCCTGCTGGCGCGCTCGCCGTTCAGTGGGCGGCCGCCGGTGTTCGTCGGCGACGACGTGACCGACGAAGACGGCATCCGCGCCGCGCAGGCCGCCGGCGGCTTCGGCGTGCGCGTCGGGCCCGGCCACAGCCTGGCGCGCTATCGACTCGCCGACACCGACGCGGTCGGTGCCTGGCTCACGAGGACCCACCACGCATGATCGACAACGTCAACCTGAACCTCGGGATGGTGGGCAACTGCACCATCAGTGCGCTGGTCGACGCGCAGGCGCGCATCGTCTGGTGCTGCATGCCGCGCTTCGACAGCGACCCGGTGTTCCACGCGCTGCTCGACTCGGCCGACGGCATTCCCGACGACGGCAGCTTCCAGGTCGTACTCGACGGTTGCGTGCGCAGCGAGCAGGCCTACGACGAGAACACGGCGATCCTGCGCACGCGCCTGTTCGACGCGGGCGGCAACGCGGTCGAGGTGACCGACTTCGCGCCGCGCTTCTTCCGTCATGACCGGCCGTTTCGGCCCATGCTGCTGGTGCGCCGGGTGCACCCGATCGCCGGTTCGCCGCGCATCAAGCTCGTGCTGCGGCCGCGCGCCGACTGGGGCCGCACGACGCCGTCGCGCACGCGCGGCAGCAACCACCTGCGCTTCGTGACGCCCGAGCGCACGGTGCGCCTGACCACCGATGCGCCCATCACCTACCTGCTCGACGAGACCACGTTCACGCTGAACAACCCGCTGAACCTGCTGCTGGGCACCGACGAGACGCTGGAAGGCGGCATCGGCGAGACGGCGCGCTGGCTCGAGGAGCACACCTCGAACTACTGGTGCCAGTGGACGCGGCGCCTCGCCATCCCGCTCGAATGGCAGGCCGCCGTGATCCGCGCCGCGATCACGCTGAAAATGTGCCTGTTCGAGGAGACCGGCGCGATCGTCGCGGCGATGACGACCAGCCTGCCCGAAGCCCCCGGCAGCGAGCGCAACTGGGACTACCGCTACTGCTGGCTGCGCGACGCCTTCTTCGTCGTGCGGGCGTTGAACAGCCTGTCCGAAGTCGGCACGATGGAAGACTACCTGCGCTGGCTGCGCGACGCGGTCGGCGGCACCGGCGGCGGACACATCCAGCCGCTGTATGGCATCGGGCTGGAGCAGGAGTTGCCGGAGTCCATCGTCGAAAACCTCGGCGGCTACCGCGGCCACCGGCCGGTGCGTGTGGGCAACCAGGCGGCAGAGCACTTCCAGCACGATGTCTACGGCAACATCGTGCTCGGCGCTGCGCAGGCCTTTCACGACCACCGGCTGCTGCGGCGCGGCACGCGCGAAGACTTCGCGGTGCTCGAGGTCGTGGGCGAGCGCGCGTTCGCGATCCACGATCAGCCCGACGCCGGCATGTGGGAGCTGCGCACGCGGGCCCGCGTGCACACCTCGTCGGTGCTGATGAACTGGGCCGCCTGCGACCGGCTCGCGAAGATCGCCGAGACCTTCGACCTGGCCGATCGGGCCGCGCTGTGGCGCACGCGCGCCGACCTGATCCGCGAAAAGATACTCGAGCGCGCCTGGAGCGAGGAACGCCAGGCTTTCGCCGAGAGCTTCGGCGGCCGCGAGCTCGACGCGAGCGTGCTGCTGATGGCCGAGGTCGGCATGATCGACCCGCGGGACCCGCGCTTCGTCAAGACCGTCGACGCGCTCGAGGCGTCGTTGTGCGACGGTCCCTACATGCGCCGCTACGAGGCGCCCGACGACTTCGGCCTGCCCGAGACCTCGTTCAACATCTGCGCGTTCTGGCGCATCGACGCGCTCGCGCGCATCGGCCGCAAGCAACAGGCGCGCGAGATCTTCAACGCGCTGCTCGCGGTGCGCAACCCGCTCGGCCTGCTGTCGGAAGACACGCACCCGGTGACCGGCCAGCTGTGGGGCAACTTCCCGCAGACGTATTCGATGGTGGGCATCATCAACGCCGCGGTGCGCTTGTCCGAGCCCTGGGATTCACGCATCTGATGGGCCGCCTCGTCGTTGTCTCGAACCGGGTCGGGGATCCGCGCAAGGCGGCGGCCGGCGGC
>Ga0307509_10004118_pt1 | contig 21265 bp, 23 predicted proteins | sample 10_EM_MG_FD_202245 | JGI IMG/M metagenome (GOLD analysis project Ga0307509, IMG submission 202245) | Populus trichocarpa ectomycorrhiza microbial communities from riparian zone in the Pacific Northwest, United States - 10_EM | ecosystem: Host-associated > Plants > Roots > Unclassified | place... | reverse complement strand
ACTAGCAAACGAGCAACTACACAGCCGTCTGCCTATGACGCGCCGTCCCAACGCTGGGGCCAGAGGGGGGTGTTAGCAAAACCCGCCCAAGTTCAATAGTATGTTCGGGCCACCCTTACACAAGCGTGGGGTCTCCCCGCGCAGATGCGTGTGCGCCCTTGAACATCTAAGAGCCCGTAGAATGTGAGGCAATCGACCTCTAAGTTCTAGGACGACTTTGCCGGTGAAGGTAGGGTAACTTGGACACCTCAGTAGGGTAACTGGGGTCCATGGGCATAATGACCAAATTCCCAAGGTAGGGTAACTTTGCCCTCTTATGCCTTTAACCGCTCGGGAAGTCCTCCAGTCGACCACAGTAGTCGTCTCGGAGGTCCGTGTAACATTCCCATAATTCTCTTGACCTTATGCGAATGTTTTCCCGAAAGGTTACCCTGCCTAGTAGAGTACCTCAAGGCTACTCAACTATTCCCTAGGTCTTATCCTAGGTTTACCAGCCATCTGTATAACAAGTATACAAGACCATACCACCTCTGGTTACCACTTGGTATACCATTTGGGCTAAGGTGATAGTGATTGTAGCTACCTATCGTAGGGTCGTTACAAGCGCAAAATCCTCTTAACGGCTACCCAATGTAACATAGATAGGTCAGTGGTGAGATGTCCTACTAATCCGGTTGCATATGCGATGTCCGGATGTGTTGTAATCGCGGTATAAGTGATGCTTCCGACAGCCTCCTGGTATAGCACCTTGTCGGTCGCTTCTTCCTCCTCCCTTTTAGCATCGAGTTTCGCTTTGAAGTCCATGGGTGTGGCACACCCTTTGGATTCGTCCATCCGCAATCTGTTCAAAACCTTATCGAGGTATACTCTTTGACTGAGGGGGATGATGCGCCTCCCCCTGTCCCGTTCCACCAACATGCTGAGAAAAAACTTGCCCTTCCCAAGATCTTTGATAGTGAAACGCTCTTGGATGGCGGAACGCATGCTCTGAACCTCCTCTGCAATCCCGATAAGCAAAATATCATCGACCCAGGCGATTATTGTAGCTCCCGTCGGGGTAGTATATATTACAGCTTCGAATTTTGAGGCCCCCATACGCATCTCCTTTGGGAAATATGATTCCAACGTATTGTACCAATTGCGTCCTGCCTGCTTTAGCCCATAGAGGCTTCGGTTTAAGCGCACTGTGACGGCGACCCCCAACTCGATCCTATTACTATTTAGGATTACCTTCCCATTGTTGGCAAGACCAAACTCCTTGGGTAGACGTAGATAGAGTTCCTCCTCAACTTTGCTTGCTAGGAAGGCGGTGACAATGTCAAGTTGGACGATTTCTTTATTCACCATTGCCGCTCTTGATAGCACAGTCCGAATGGCAGCAAAGGAGATGGTGGGGCTGTAGGTTTCGGAGTAGTCGATTCCTTCTCTCTGTCGGAATCCGTGTGCGACGAGATGTGCTTTATATCTCGCCACCTTGCCGTTCTCTCCTATCTTCTCCTGAAGTACCATTCTCCAAGATATCGCCTGTGCTTTATTTGGTATCTTTCCTTCCTCCACCACGGACCACGTCTTGTGTCCTTCCAATGACATCAACTCGCTGTTTATTGCCTCAATCCACTTAGTACAATTAGGTCCATTGAGTGCGTCCGTGATAGTTCTTAGTCCATCGGCGACCAATAAAGCTAAATCAATGCTCGTCGCCTGATTGCTTCTTCCTTCTCCTCCGGTGTCTCTCCTAATCGGTCTCAGCCCACTGGCAGACCCTCTCCACTAGCTTCCAAGAGTATTCGCCATCTGACCAAGAGTGCGACTCTTTGGAGTCTTCTTGACCACTCGCTGTGGTTCTCTTCTAACTTCTTCGAAGTTTATGCGTTGGCTCTCTCCGCTATGCTCGGGTCCTCCTTCCTCCTACTCATCAGTAGCATGATCAAAATCATCACTACTGAGACTCTCAACATCATCCAGACCTGGATCGAAGTCTGTGTCTTCTTCAGTAACCTGAGAAACGCTGACGATAGAATCATTAGTCGAAATAGGGCAAAAGATCTGTTGCTTGAGAGGTTTGTATAACGGAGAGTCTTCATGGAAGAAAACATCACGTGCCGTAATCAATTTCTTCAGCTTTGGATGGTAGAGGCGGTATTGCTTGGTCGATAGCATATATTCAATAAAGATCAAATGCTCTGCACGAGGGCTCCATTTCTTGTTGGCTCGTTTTGCTGGGTGGATGTGGGCGTATGCTGTACATCCCCAGACTCGTAAATGTTGAATGTTGGTTTTCTTGCCAAACCATAATTCATAGGGCGTGGCATCTATTCCATGTGTCCCTTTTGTAATAGATAGGTTCTTCAAGTAAACCGCTGTCTGTACTGCTTCAGCCCAATAGATCTTCGGAGCACTAGCTTGTTGTAGAAGCGCATTCGCTCTACCGACAAGGACTCGATTGCTGTTTTCTGAGACGCCATCTTCCTGTGGCGTATAGGGAACCATGGACTGAAATTCGATTCCGCATCTCCTTAGCTCTCTCTGAAATGCCTCGCCTGTATACTCTCCTCCAGCATCTGTACGCACAGCCTTGATGACATAGTCCTTCCCACTCCCCTGATGTTGCCGTTCCACATGAGTCTTGTATGCCTTGAAAGACTCAGCTGCATCACTCTTCTTCTTGAGACAATAGACGGCGGTAAACTTCGTAAAATCGTCTATAAGTAGCATGCAGTACCGACAACCTCCGAATGACTTCTGTTGCATAGGACCAAACAGGTCCAAGTAGATCAGCTCATGTGGGGCTGACGTACTCTGTGCCGCTGGTTCGAACGGCGTTCGGATCATCTTTCCTTTTAAACAAGCATCGCATCGACCGGTTATTGAGTTTGGTAGTACAACGGGCAACCCAGAGACAAGCTCGTTACCGCTCATCTTGAGTAGAGCTTGGTGGTGGAGGTGGCTTAAACGGTAGTGCTATAACGTTGTCAATGTTAGATCCTTCAAGGAAATAAGAAGCCCTTCATCCATGACGCTTGCATCTGTGAGAATAGTATAGAGGCGGTCGACCATCTTTGCAATGGCCATTAGAATACCATCGCGGAAGCCCTCTGCAATGTCCCTCTTGAACGATATATTGATCCCCTTTACTGTAAGCTGGCTGACAGAGATTAAATTTGTCGAACCGGCGCTGGGAATATGTAAGACTTCTTGAAGGAGTAGGGTCTGCGATCCATGGCTAGGTGACCATATCCTAATGCGAACTGTACCGATTCCAGCGGGGGAGACCAACTCCCCTGTAGCGGTACGCATTTGTCGTTCATCAGACGTCAGGCGCTTGTAAGTTCCCTCCAGGAATACACCAGCATGCTTCGTCATATGATTGATGCAACCGGAGTCTATCACCCAATCTATATCTGGAACGACATGCTTCCCCATCATTGCCTTTTCCACTCACTACTCCTCATGCACGCTCTCTGCATTGGCGTCGGTCGCCAGCCAGAGCTGCTCCTCCATGACACCAGCTCTTCCAGTCTGGTTCACATTGCGTTTGACAGAGATTGCCAACCCCGTGTCTTCGTTTGCATTCGCTCGACACTCGCAAATCTTATGACCGGGTTTTCCGCAGTGGTGGCAAGACCCGGCGAACTTTCCTTATATAGGTTAGCTTCCAGCAATGGGGGCGACACCTATTCTCGAATAGTTGGATGGCTTCTGGAATTGACCAGTCTTCGTAGACTTTGAATAGAGTGCTTGGCCAGGCTCGAGATCCTGCTCGCGTCGTAGTTCCACTTTGTAGGCAGTAAGCTTTTCCTTGAGTTCCGTGTAGCCTATGATTGTTGTTTGTGAAGACAGAACACTCTTGGTGACCATGATTCATGTCTTCCATTCAGGCATCTTGGGAAGGCCCTCCAATAGAAGGAAAATCATCTGCGCATGCGTAGGTGTATTTGCGCTAATAACAAGCTTATCCCGTAGCTCGCGGATCTTATTAATGTACTCGAGTACAGTACCCCACTGCTCGACGTTACATTCGTACAGCTCTTTCTGTAATTGATTTGCCTCGTAGCCAACTACAGTTTCGTAGTTGCTCTGGACGTCTTTCCAAATCTTCCCTGGTGTTATCCATACTTTGTTATAGTAGGAAACAGCGATGGCGTCTGTCATACCCAGGCGAGGAGTTCCAACAGCCTTCTGAATCCTCCTCCTCTGTGCTTGGTATCGGTCCAAGGCAGTCTGGTACTCTCTAGGCAGAATGAGAATAGTGGAGTCAGGCCGCTTCACAATCTCTTGATCACCGATCATCAAATCCCACAGTCCCTCCAGTTGGAGGACATCTGTCATTCGCATAGACCACATGTGATAATTCGTTCCATCAAGCTTTGGAAAGCCTGATTCCATCAAAGATACTGTATTTTCTTGTTTGGTCATCGTGTATTCCGCGAAATAAAGCGTCCGTTGCCTAGGTACGTGTGATAGACTCGCCCGCCGGCAATACACCGCTTCGTTGGGTAGATTGATGGATGGATGGATGGATTTGTTTGATCCTCTTCCGTGAAAACGTTTCTCCTCAACTGGCAGAAAAAACTTTCCTAGCTTTTTCCGGACTTGTTAGGCCGGGCTCATAACCTGGTAGCGACACTCTGATGGCAGCTCGCTCACCACCCAATGATAACTGGAGTAGCCTAGGTAACGGCGCGAAGCACGGATAAAAGCACCTAAGTGGTGGTTCCTGTATGTGATGATAACGATGTGGATGTTCAATGTACGATACAGGAAGCTCTCTACTGGTAGCTCAGACTAAATACAGAAGAGAGCACGCAAACACACAAAACAGGAAAAACCCACACAACGGGAAAAACCCCCAAGTGGCAGTCACGACCCTAAACCGGTCGTACCCCAAACTAACTATCATACCCTAACAACTATGGGATTCCAGCTATCAATGCTCATCCATGAGACCTGGATTTTAGCAATGAGATTGTGATAACAGCTGAACAGTCCAGGTTGTCACCCTCTATAAGTTCACGGCCTGTTTGGCAAAAACGGGATCATTCCATTGGGCTACCATTTCTGCTGTGAAAATGGCCTTCTCTTCGTTTTGAGACAAGAGGAAAAGCAGTGTTCCGAACCGTCCGGGGGGACTGCCAAGCGCCCCAAACGGGATGGGACAAGACGGGACGACTATCTGTAGTCCGTCGGGGTAGGCCTAAGGGCAGGGTGGGGGACTGTCGAAGACGGCCGGGAGTGGTAAGGGGCAGCGGGGGGCTGTTGTCGGAAGTGGTTGTTTGAAGAAATTGAGTGACTGTTGAGATGGTTGGTATTGGTATGGGAATTGCGATAGGAACGACCATCATGTTTGGAATGAAGGAATGACAGGAATCTCTGGAAAGGAGGCTGGCATGAGAGCGAGTATGGAATGTTGGAATGCTGCATATCTGGAGGCTGCGCTGGACTAGGAAACTTATATATATTGACCGTTGTTGTTGTTGTGATTGATGAAAGCAATACAAGTGACGATATAAGGGTTGACTTCGGATTTCAGGAAGAGCGCAAGTATGAATTTTTTTTTGAAAAAATGCAGTTTTGTTGGAAATGACCGGTGGTGAGTAACCCAACGGGCAGTGGGACAAACAGATATTTCCGCAGAGGCAATGTGGGTGCGGAAGATTCAATGATGAAGACGAGATACGAAAGGAAAATAAGAAATGAGCTGAAACCAGTTTTATTTATCAGTTTTCATAGAAAGAAGAGAGAAAGAAGAGAGAACATGATTGAGAGAGCGAGAAGAAGAAAGGGATTTTGAGAGGACAAGCGAGACCTGACACCATCGACCCAGAGAGCTCCATGACTGAGCCATTATGCTCCCATGAGCAACTCACGGTATCAAACAGATTACATCCGCGCCCAGTTTAACATGAGGATATTAGCTGATGTCTGCTTTGCTAAGGCCTGCCGATACACTGATCATTTGCCCAGCCAGGTTCTTTTCAATCTCAGCCCCAATATGTGGCCTTTGAATGATCAATATCCGTATGCTCTGTGACATCTCTAGGATTTGTTGGAGCGAATTAAGGAGCTTGACCTGATAGACAGCCGCACACATGCCTAAAGCTTCAATGCGCTAAAACTTGCGGAGTATTCCCGTGGTGGTCTGTACCATCTTCAGGATATCTGGGAGTCACAACCCGCGTCCACCAAGACCTTTATCTGCTCTTGAGAGGCCCTTGATGCTTCCTCTGGAATCTTTTGCATCCAGCCAATGACCTGTCTCGGCAAGGAACCCAGAATACTGACCGTAAGCTGTGTGGGAATATTTTGGGCTGCTCACAACATACATATTTTCCCATTCACCATGAACACAGAACACCACCACCTCCACCTGTGACACTATTCCTTATGAACCGTTTCACTACCATTAGGTTCATACAGTACTTGTCCAAACACCAACCCTGCATATCTAGTGCGACAACATGAAACACTGGTTCGCCTACAATAAAACACGAACATCTCAGATGCCTAATAACCACCATACCTTCGGTCGACTGCAGAAGAACGACCTCGGGCATTCAGTTCTCACCTCGGGACTTATGCAGAATAACCGGAGATATAGTACTCGGGTGGACGAATCTCATGTGAGATTTGGTATGCGCAGGAAGCATGCTGTGGAAGTGGGCTTTCTCTTGAGGAGGATATAAGGTCATTGGTTCTTCCGCTTGTTCATTTGTTATCTATCTCGTTCATCACACATTCGTTTTATCTCCCTACTCAGCTACCAAATTGTTGTCGCATCTCTTCATCGTCGTCTTTTTGTTAAGTTACATCTTCTTTCTATAATCTTGTTCGTACGAATAAAAGTTCTTTGTCGTCCGGCAATCCAGAAGTGCAATCCACTGCGAGCTTCCAGCCTGTTGTTGAATAAGCTGCTCCTTCAGGGATGCGAAGTCAAAGCGAAAACATGCAACGGCTGTCGCTTTTCCACCGGCTTTATGGCACAACCTGTCTACTACTATCGAACTAACATTGCTACATGTTAGCACTGACTTTCCTTTTTCCCCACAGAATAATTCTGCCTACCTTATTAATGCCTTGTTGACCCTCAATAGTAAACTAAGACCGCTTTGTCATATTGACCTCCACCGCTCCAACTATTCCACATTCGGAATTCCCTAGTTTGCATGATCCGTTGCCCTACATTACCGACGCGACGCTCCTGGATGCTCTGATGCCGTAACATAGGCTCTAAGTTAGGGGTGATAACAAGGCCTGGAGTTGGGATCTGTCATCTGCAACAACATGGTTATTCTACACATTGGAAGAGTTCATATTATTGGAGAAGGTTTTATTGTCGGTAGTATATTAAGACAACTTCTGCTTTTTGTTGCTTGCACTCCGATACGAAGTTACGGAGCATGATCGGCCGACATTTCTGGACTCTGAAGAAAAGCAGGGTATTGGTAGGGAAAAGCGGCGGTCTTGCGAGATTAAAGTAGTGTTGCGGATTCCGCCTCACAGAATCCTGAGGCGAGGTGTCGCGCTCTAGAGGCGGACATCCACAAACACCCTCAAGTGCCGGCGGTAAAACAAGCCCAATTATATCTGTACAAAGCCTGCGCTGCGGCAGCCCAAGTGTCCGATGCTGTGAAAAAAAACTCTTGGTGGAACCCACAATCATCGCAAGGTGGCGATAGCAAGGGTTTCACCGCTCAGATATAAAATACAAGACCATCCCACTCAATTGATAGCAGCTCGTCCACAATACCTAAGCTAGCCTCTATATAATTACGAATAAATATCACTCTTTTTCTCTTCAAAAGTCCGATAGCCTAGCGAAATTGTAGGTGCCTTATATGACGCGAGCAATAATTTAGTCAGTTATGATAGATTGCCGGAACCATATCAACGAAATCAAAAACTAGTATCATACTGTCGGGCATGCAGAGGGCCATGCGGTAGATTATGACTGGAGGAGGTTATCTGTATACTGGGGACATGGAGGGCTCCACGTCATGTATTTATACCTCTTGCTGTCTTGTGCCTCTTACGAAGAACAACACCTCCACACCTTACATGAGAGACCTCCCACAATACCCCATCCATGCCGGTATCGGATGGGAAAACAAACTAGGATACTTCTAAATACTCACTCGCAGTGCACCACACAGCCACATGCCATCAAGCGGCATATCTATTAGCCACATATTCGCCTCTATGTTCCGCAACGTACCCGAAGAATTACCTAACCGCATACGCTATCGGTAATCTGACACCTCCGACACTCTGGATCATGGTCTCGGGGCAGGGGCTACAAAATAGATTCCCGGAACTAGCGGCACCACTGTTGAGTTGGAAAATGGTTTGTAGGTTTAGTTAACATCAGCATTTTCCGATGGCGGCAGAAGTTAGCACTCCATGAAGTCAAGCTAGGTAACTGCTGTATGAAGTATTTGAGGGTAAAAACAGTTTTGCAGGAACGGGTTCCCCCCAGATATGACACCTCTAAAGAGCACGAGAAAGCAAAGAGGACAGAAAAGCCCCAATACTCTACTCCAGTTGGTCAAGGCTGCCCTACTACCCAAAAATGTCCCATCCTCCCCCAACGTTTTCCTCAGAGGTTGGCTGAAACGTCTGTCCCATCTGAAATGCATTCCTGGAAGATTGAAGAGTCTCTTAAGAACACCTTTTTCTCTCCGTCTGGATATCTTACCGTCTATTGGGGAGTTCAAGCGAAAAGGGAACACCTAGATTTCAGAAAATCGCTGGTGATGCCGCTGAGGCTCTTTGGAGCTTACGATAATTGAGCCTATCTTGCTCTTACAAAGGTCGACCTAAACCCCGAAAGCACTAGCGCGAATTACGGGGAGACGAACACCTAGGGGATCTATTCCTGTAACCGATTTGGGAAAAATTAGCAGCGCACCGAGGATGGCAACCCGACACCCTCATCACTCAGCACTCTCAACACCACCTAAAGAAATTTCTCTGGATTAAATATTAGTTTTTAGTATGTGTTCCACTGTGAGTCCATATTTTTGATTTGATCCCTTTTTGGTTTTCATGATATCTGGATTGGTGGGGGAGCCTCATTATCATGGCCGGAGTTTTTCATGTTTGTTCATGCGCGAGTAATTTTGTCCATGGACAATATCAACGCCATCACACACAGCTCTCTACCTGTATAGTACTCTACTACCGCCCCACAGCCTCAAACCTTTGCAATATTGGGACTGTACCATAGTAGAAAATTTAAAAGCATGGTGGATTATACTGTGTATTAGTGAGAATCCACGTCAAGATGATAAGAGGGCAACCGCTCTCGCAACCCAAGAATCTCGCAATCCTACAAGAGGTTATAGGGAAAATCGTAGGGTACAGTACGGTACATGATGTATATATTTCATCACAGTAGGAATGAAAGACGAGGACGGACTACGTTTTGCCGTCCCGTCCCGTCCCGAGCTCTTGGCAGTCCCCTCGCCAGGCCCTACGGGGGCCCCGGACGGCTGCGAACCCTGATGCAAGAATTGGAAGCTCGAAGCCTAGACGTACAAAAGGCGTGCACCGCAAGGCATTGTTAAATCTTAGCGATGCCGAGCATAGATTGCACAATCAGTGGTTCGGTTTGGGTGATAGAAGTCATCTAGGCTTAGGATTCTGGCAAAGTTCCGGTTGCGAGTAGAGGGCATCCGTCGGCCTGACCACGGTTACAAAACAGACACTATTGGATGTAGTTTTCGACTAAACCTTTACGAGCGGCACAACGCTTAGTGACAGGTGCTCCCCATTCCGCGGAATGCCGGTTCCGGTCTCGAGTGTACTAAACCTTACAAATCGTCGGATGATTGCAGAATCCAAAGCTAGTGAATTGGCCAAATCCCCCCCGCCACCGCCACGCATGATGGGCACCTCTTCCACACAATCCCAACTTATGGGCAGCCTTAGCCCTGCATTCACCGGGAACGGTTGTGGTGGGTGCGAGGGCCCAAACTCCTCGCGTGGTAGAGGGTGCGGGCACGGTCGTGGATGAAGTGGATCGAACAGCGACAATCACTGCCCTCTACAGGGACCTCGCAACACTCATTCGAATGGATACCCATAATCCCGAGGTGGTGGCGGTGGTGGCAGAAGACCAAATCCGCCCATCCATGGTGACCCACCACTGATTTTGTAGAGGCCTCAGTCCTCCGCTGGTAACTATAGGACTGTTCTGCCACCGGCTAATCTAAAGAACCCGAGGCACGGAAGGAGCAGAAGGGGTGGGAGAGGGCGTGGTGGTTGTGGGAATGGAAATAGAGCGAGAGGACACTCATAATAAGCAGAATTAGGAGTCATCTGTTAGTTGGGGGCTTGGGCGGTTTTACCTGATAACTCACGCGATTCGTGCCCGGAAACCGGTGGCATTGTCTTGTGGCGTTGGTGTCTTGCCTGTATTCTAGATGGAGTGGATTTTTGGATGGGAGGGCGGGTTTTGTGGGTGTGGTGGCTGGCAATATAAAGTTTTTTTCTTCGTCTTCCCTTTTGGAAAGTGAGGTAATGGTCAGATCGTGGATACCGGATACCGTAGCTACGGCCTGATACAAGGTTGGCATATTGTTTTTGCGCATACGCCAGATTTACACCGCCGAGAGTAAATTTATCAACAAGCCCACCCGTCATCACAACCAATCACTCGAACCAGAGCCTCACCCACTGTATTGCCTAACAATCTACCGACCGAACCCTCCATTAGGTGGAGGAAACAAGACCCCCTCGTCTTCGCCCCGTCACCCCCATCCTCCACCCCGCCTCTTCCTTCTTTATAGTCATACCACCATACACCCATCCCCGCGCTCCACCCCTTGCTCGAAACCGCCCCTACCCTCGCACACGCCCAACCCATCCAGCAACTTCTTCACCTTACCCTACATGAACTGTCGTAGTATGATTCCATCGATGCGTACCGCTTCGGCAGATAGGTAGACTGGTAAGTCCTTCTGTTTAGGATCTTGGAAAGACCAGGGTGCCGAGGACCGGAAGTACTTGTTTATCTGGAGAAAATTAGTTACTGCTGATGTGGAATGGGAAGTGGGGAATGGCTTTGTGAGCTACGTTCATAATATCCTTTAGTGCTAGGTTTAGACGTAGATATTCCATGTTCTCCGCTGTTCGGGGAGGGGTCTTTTTTTCGGAGGCTGTTGTGTTCTTGGTCTTCTGGGAGGAGTTCTAAATAGTTGAATTCTACGCTGCGCTTGACTGTTCTTGCTAGTGTGAGAGAACCAGTGAAGGGGTAGAATGCTCTAGGAAACGAAAAGAAAGGAAAATAGTGGTGTTCGTTTATTTTTTCGCCGCCGTGCCCCGATCATCGTACTAACTACTGTCTATATATACACGATCCGGGAGAGGATCATCGCCGATCACTCTTCCCACACCGCTCAACATAAGAGATATGTACAAGTAATCAGCACGTAATCAGCTCTAGCACCACCACACTAGGTGGGAACTTCTGCCTGCGGATGCCGCCGGCTAGGTTTCCCAGGCCGCCTACACAGCCCTTCTTGTCGCTTGTGATTACGGTGAGCGAGTCGTAGTCGCAGTCATCGGGGATGGCCCCTTCGTGAAGGAGGTAGAAGCGCATGACACCCAATTCAGACAGCGCGAAGAAAGGGTTCGCGACTTTGCCATTTCTCCTGCTCATTTTTCAGCGGTTTATGGTGCTGTGTGAGTGTGTTATTATGTGGCGTGGTAGGGGGAGGTTGAGGGCGAGGAGGACGGTGGGCCAGTAGATTGTGTGGGAACGGAGGATGTCCTTGGCTATCATATGTGTGTCTGCTGGCCGGAATGAGATTGAAGGGGGAGGGCTAGTTAGGTATGAAGTGTTCGTGAGGTAATTTGTCAGCGTGTCGAGCCAGAGGAAGATCGTCTGTGATGGGGTCTGTGGCGATTGGGGTGTTCCAGCTGAGGCGGGAGCTTGGGCGTCAGATGGATAGAGCTTCAAGGTAGTTTGCCGTCACGGCGAGGAGCTTTTTGTAGCCTGCGCTGGTCACGATCTAGTCTGGGTTCGCTCGGTAGAATTCTCGGAGCCATAGGGCGGGAGCCGGGGGACCGAGGTTGTAACTTAGTTTCTTCCGTCCATTCCACGACTTTCGGCGTCTCGGTGGAGATCCACTGCTTCCTGCCCCACTCTGGATGCACGACTATAGCTAGGCCGTCCATGAGTAAAATATGGGCGTAGTCCCATAATACAGCTTCTCCGATTTTTCTTTCGCATCGGAAGGGTACATCTTCCTTCTCGTGCTCCCACTACAGCCTGCAGGGGTAACATTGAGCGTTTGTTCTCGCGGAGCGAATAAACAGCTCTGCAGGGTCTAATCTCTCGCCGCTGAGCGAATTGCGATAATCAAGTCTTTATGATGGAAATGATTAGTGAAGGGGGGTTTTTAGTTTGTTTTACGGGATCCCGGTAGTCTATTGATTTTAGTATGATATACTATATCCGCAGGCTTTGGAGTGATAAGATGTGATTAAGATAAGATGAGGAGATGAAACGCCAAGAGTTACAGCTACAAACAACTGGGATCACCAACACCCAACCGAGGAGGACAATTTCCATTCACCCTTGCCCTCATGATCGCGCTCATAACTAACTAATATCTGGTATGATAAAAACAAAATTAACTATAGTATGATACTCTTTAATAAAAAGGGAAAAGGTTTAGACATGACAACCCGACCAACCCCACAATGTTAAAACTAGGGGGAAAAACAAAAACATAAGTAAAGAGCAGAATTCATAGTAGATAGTAATATTTGGGTAAGACAAAGTTCTTTAGGTGGTATTGAAAGTGCAGAGTAATCAGCTGAGTTGCATTGCTGCAGATTGTTGATGGGTGGTTAATTTTGTCCGGGGATAATATTAGCGATAAATGGAGTAATAAGAGAAAACAAGAGCCTACCCAATGCTTGTCCATGATTAGAGCTACCTCAGATCTTAGGGTTAGGAGTTAAGTATATTGACTAGGGACAGGACTCAGAGACCAACAGGACCAAAGACACTGCCAAACGAGACACTCTTGAGGTAACAGGCAAGTAACCAGAAGCCAAGGAGACAACAACCCACAGGCAGCTATCGCACATACCACAACCAAGAAACAAGCCCAAATACAACAAGAGGGATGAGAACAAGGCCCCCAACAGGAAACGAAACCAAAGGAATAAGGCCCTAATGGTGGCACAAGATGGAAAGGTACAACAGCCCCAGTCCTGGCCGCAGGGTCAAAGGTACAAAGCCCACAATGATGGCTGACAGGGGAAAGGTACAATGCCCACAATCCAGGCAGTGGCGGCGGGATCAAAGTTAGAAGGCCGACAATGAAGGGCGGCGGCGAGATCAAAGGTACAAGGCCCACAATGATGGCCATGAAAGGACACAGAAGGTTACTAGAATAAGAAAATAAGGAGAATACGTCACAATAACGAGACAATGCCAGAGATAAAGGAATAAGTCAGAGAAACTGGTAGAGATAACACGAATATGAGACCAGACGAGACAAGAGAAAAGCAGTAATCTCAATACAATTGCAAGTCTGAAGGAATAAGTAAGAATATGGAGGATTGAAGTCAACACAAGCTGTGAGTGATACCAATGGTAGGAATGTAGGGAATAAATATTCTGAAATCATTAGTGAAAATAGATGAGATTGGGTGAGGTAAGCAACAAATATGGACAATGAGGAAAAATGGAAGGATAAGTAGAAAGGTGAGTCTTGAGTTATAACTGTTTGGCCATAGTGGAGTACAAGAAATCAAGTAATGTTCGCGCTTTCTGCCATAAACGGTGGTTCAGAAGAAAGTCCATAATGGTAAACTTCACATCATTGTCCAAGAGCATCAGATCCATCTCATAGAGAAGCAGCTCCTGGGAGGTTAAAATGGAGGAAGAATAAGGCCTGCATTCTGTATGACCACGGTTGAATCGTTTTCCACAAGCACATTTCCTACCAGACCAAAAAACACCTCGTCTCGAGGCTAGGAACTTTGACTGATCTTTGGCAGGGGCAAGAAGAACAGGATCACAATCCATGCCAGTGGGACGCAGAGTAGGACTTGTAATACGGAGTAACTTGGGTGCCTTTGGTGGAATCTGGACAACCTTTCTGTGCTTGTCGGCTATGAGCATCAGTGACAGATCATGCTTGCTGAGCGTGTCAGAGTTGATCTCTTGACAGTTCCAGGCTGTACAATAAAGTAGTGGAGGTTGAACAAATCTTGTAAGCAGGACTTTACTTGGTGATAATCTGGCTGTCTTGGAGGCCCGTGTATTGGTTGATATGTTTTCTAACATACTCCGTACAGGATTGTCGCTATGAGCAGTGGCCAAATGGTGATAGAACCTTGTTTAAATATGTCGACAGCGATCTTCAAAAGGTAAAATGCCCCAGAGGTTGCAGGTAATGTGTTGGCGTTTTGCATTCCCGCCGGCAATCTAGTTAATACATGAATAATAGCTGTCTTTAAGCAGTTGCCAGGCAGGAGTTTTCTGATGATACAGATGGTAGGCATAGATGAGAGGGAGCGAATATTCCAGAGTTGGAGTGAGAATTGTCTTGAAAATGTGGTATTGTATTCGTGGCGGCTAGGTATCTGAATGCCCACTAATACCTCCCCTCAGCTTGTTCACACGATTCAACAGAAGCTTTCCCTGCTCAAGATAATCTATACCTTTCTCACCGAACAGGACACCCAGATACTTGTGACCTGTAACCTTAGGTATAGCTTGATTGTTGAGTAAGAGCTGAGTATTGCAGGGAACAGTACTTTTCGTGCCAGTATAAAGGTATTCGCATTTGGAAATCTTGAAAGACATTTCATGGTCTGTGGCCCAGCAAGATGCGAGATTCAAAAGGCTTTGTGACTTTGACACCGTGGGTGCCATGATCACTCCATCATCAGCAAAGAAGAAAGCAGCAGGAAGATGTGGTGGTTGGTTGGAATTAAGGATTTGTAGTAAGCTGTTAATGAAGCGGCTGAAGAGAATCGGTGAGAGAGGTGAGCCCTGGAGGAGGCCTGAATTCCGTGGGCATTGAATCGATACCGCTCCATTAACAATCACGGAAAATGTCATATCCCAGTACATGAGTTAGTGTATCAACTTCAGTACCAATGGGTGGATGCTCTGGCCCTCCAGTTCTCTCTTCAGGTGATGCCATTGAACTTTATCAAATGCGGAGGCAAAATCCAGGAAGCTGACGTGTGTTGCTATCCTGTTGTAATGCTTTTCGGTCATAGTACTTTTTCATCACCTCTCGAGTATAGTTTAGCGCTTCTACCGCTCATTTGTGAATCGTCTTCATCCAGTGACTATACAACTCAGCCCCTGGATTGTGAGCTTGTCGCTCTCGCATCCATTCTGTCTGTGGATGATAACCGTAATTTGTGAAGAAGGGTGACATTCCATGTGCATTCGTTGCGGAATTGTTGTACGCGAATTCGGCTAATGGTAACAGCTGATACCAGTCGTCCTGGTCGTAGTTGACGAAATTTCTTAAGTAACCTTCCAGCACTTGGTTGGTTCGTTCCGTCTGACCGTCAGTTTGTGGATGGTACGCTGTCGACATCTTTCTTTTTATCCCTAGCAACTTGCATAGGGATTCCCAAAATTCACCTGAGAATTTTGCATCCATGTCGGATATGATTTCCGTCAGTAGACCGTGAAGTTTCCAAACTTCTCGTAGGAAAACGTTTGCGACATCCTTTGCGGTCGCATTTGTCGGGAGACCGATAAAGTGTGCCATCTTTGTAAACCGATCGACTACTACCATGATTTGAGTGTAGCCTTGTGATTCCGGTAGTTGAGTAATGAAATCTGTTGAGATAGAGTTCCATGCTGCGTATGGTGTTTCGAGAGGTTGAAGTAATCCCCATCGTGCATGTCGTGGAGATTTATTGTGTTGGCACTCGTCGCATGACCGAACATAATCGTTTAGCCATTCGGTGAGTCCTTTCCAATAAAAATCTCTTGTGATTATCTCTATTGTCTTTTCCATCCCAAAATGTCCTGCTACCTTCGAGTCGTGGCATCCTTTTGCAATCTTTGTTTTTAGAGCATCGTTGGCAGGTATGTATAGCCGATTTTTGAAGTAGGGAACCCGTCTCTGTATTGCCAACTTGTAGGCAACTCTTTGTCCCGGGTTATTAGATCTTGTAGCGTTGCTTCTCTGCTCAACCATTCAAGATCTCGGTTAGACGCCTCTCAGACTTCTTCCAAGAGTCCTAACTCGTACTCCTGTAGTAGAGCATGGGATATCATAGCGCTTGACACCATGACTTCTTCCTGGAGGAGCTATGGGTTTCATCCGATATCGTTTTCGCTAAATAGTCTGTTTTCCCTGCTGTCTGCATATAGCTGACACATGATCGGTTGTACCTGTTCTACCGCGATAGTTCGCTTAGGCGATAGGTCCGTGCTCCCAAATCCTTTGTTTCCCCTATCGGTTATTTGTAGGTGGTCTACCTCCAACATCTCAGACATGTCCATTTTTTCGATGATCATTTGTGCAATCCGGTCCCCTTCCTGAACCTGATAACTCTTTTTGCCATGATTCATCATAATAACTTTGACTTCTCCTTTATAGTCGGCATCTATTACTCCTCCGCCGATTCCTATACTTTCTTTGTATGCTAGGCCGCTTCGTGGGGCTATTCTAGCATAAGTTCCTTGCGGTATTCCTATAGCGATTCCAGTTCCGACAAGCTTTTATCCTCTTGCTGGAATCAGTACGTCTTCCAGAGCGTATAAGTCGTGTCCTGCCGAAAACCTTAAGCCTCTTGATGGTAACGTGGCCTTGGCTGCCATCTTCATTACTTGAATGGCTGCGGCTTGTTGTACCAGCATCCGTTTTGTCAATTTTTCCTGAACTGGTTCGTCTTGTACAAGACTTATCGAGAAATGTTCTGGTTTTAGGATTGACTGTTCGGTATGCTCAGCTCCCTCCTCAGGACGATACTCCGGTCGTCTGCTTAATGCGTCTTGTTTACCGCTTCGCGATCCTGGTCGATAGATGATTTTGAAATTGAATGATGCAAGCAATTGCGCCCAGCGAATCTGTCTTTGATTCCACTTCTTTGTTGTCAAGAAGTGTTCCGAATTCTGGTGATCGGTGTAAACTGTAATCGGCTTATCTGCGCCATACAAGTAGTGTTTCCATTCCATGAACGCTTCTAATATGGCTAGGAGTTCTTTATCGTGAATCTCGTAGTTGCGTTCAGCTGAATTCAACTTTCGGGAATGGAAAGCCACCGGGTGAAGCCTTTTATCTTGAAACTGTGATAAAATTGCTCCAAGCGCGAAGTCGCTTGCGTCAGTTTCGATTACCGTTTCCCGTTCCGGGTAAAAATGCGCCAGGATCGGCCCTGTCGTGAATCGCTGTTTGAGTTTTTCAAACGCTATGTTCTGCTCTCGTCCCCAGATGAACCTTTGTTTGTCTCCTCTCAGCGTTTCTGTTATTGGCTTGCATATCTTCGAGAAGTTTTCGATGAATCTTCGATAGAAGTTTGCAAAGCCAAGAAAAATTTGAACTTCCTTCACCGACCTAGGTGCCTTCCATTTTCTTATGGAGTCCACCTTCCTTGTGCTCATCGTCACCCCGTCTGTTGCCACAATATATCCTAGGAATTCAACAGCTTTTACATGAAACTTGGACTTCTTAATGCACACCGCCAACTGGTGCTCCATTAACCACGAAAGCACTTTTTTGACCATTGCGACATGTTCTGCGTGCGTCTTGGAGTAGATAAGGATGTCATCTAGGTACACCACTACTCCTTGGTCGAGAAATTCGCGTAATATTTTATTCATCATGCGTTGGAAAGTTGCGGGAGCATTGACTAATCCAAACGGCATGACTTTATATTCGTATTGTCCGTACCGAGTTCTGAACGCTGTCTTCCATTCATCACCCTTCTTAATTCTGATTAGGTGGTAACCGTCCTTCAGGTCCAACTTCGTAAATATCGTGGCGCCGGCAACCCGATCTCGTAATTCGCTCATTAAAGGAAGCGGATATTTATCGAGAATCGTCAATTTGTTGAGTTGTCGGTAGTCCACACATAACCGCAAGCGACCGTCTGGCTTTGGTACAAACAAAATTGGCGCTCCAGCCGGTGACTGGCTATGCGTAATTTTGCCTTGTGCCAACATTTTGTCAAGGTAAGTTTTTAAGGTATTTAACTGGTATTGTGACATGGGATAGATGGGTCCCCAAGGAGGTTCTGATCCTTCTTTTAGGTCGATCGCGTGGTCAAACGTTCGTCTCGGGGGCATTTTTTCCGACGCTTCCGGTCGAAACAAATGGTTGCATTGAGCATATTCCCGTGGTAAAGTTTCCAACTCTACAGGATCCTTTTCTTCTATCTTTCCTATTCTTCCCACATACTGAGCCTTTGGATCGAATGCGACTATTTCGTCATATTCAAACAGATCCTTCACGGCCTCATCTTCGACATGATCACGACATGTCATTTGTCTGAAACTCCATTTTTTTGGGTTGTGCAAATGGGACAAGTGGTGTTCATGGTACCACCACCCAAAGGGGATGATGAGGTCAAAGCGTCCTGTGGGCGCTATTTCGGTGGAAATGGGAGACCTATGTCCATTTCCGATTTCCAGTGTGATGGGGCGGGTATATCTTTGACCGCCTGATGAGCTTGAAAGTCCATCGAATCCCACTATTCTTATGGGTTTCCTTCGAACCTTGTAAGGGATGTCGAGTCGTTCGACCAGTTTTTCGCTTAATAGGAAACAACTGGCTCCGGAGTCTAGTAAAACATGAATGCTCGTGCGTTTGCCCTCAACATCTAATTGGGCAGGTCCTTCCGGACATGAATAATGTTTTGGAGAACTCGGTATTGGCCTCTGAGGGCTATCCGGTTCTTCGTTTTTTCTCTTCAAATGCATTGTCTCGTTGACTGTGGTTGTTGATTACCGCGCCCGCGCAGTTTCGTCCAGAGAGGACTCCTCAGATAAACTTTCTGAATTAGTATTTCGGGCAGCCCACTACCAGCGGTCTTTACCTCCTGCCGAGGAGTTCCCAAATACTAGCCATTACCATCTCGCACAATGGTTCCACCTTGCAACTAGGCCTGCGCAGTCCGTATCGTTGACTTATTTCGTGGATCATTGGCGACTGATCGGGAATGGTACCTTCGTCTATACCATGTGGTTTTAACCGAGACACCTGTTGGGCCTTGGATAGCGTAGAGGCTTAGACAAGCGTGCCCTAGTCACTAAAGCCACAGCTCGGGTAATTATCCTCGTCCAAGCTCTTCCTCAACGTATTCGGAACCCTTGTGCTAGAGTGGCATCTGTCTCTCTCTCAGGGATAGTTTAAACTAGATAGTGAGTCTGAATACCCGATGTACCCTAGCTTTTCACTTCCGGTGTCTTTTATCTATCCCCTACTATGCAGCGTCCGCTCTCGCTAGGTTCCGGTAATTTTGGGCCATCTTGTCCCTTAGATCGAGGTAGAATAGTCTCTTCTCTATTGGCTAGCTTCCAGGTATGCAAAGTCGGAAGTCGAATCACGCTTTTTTGCACCCTTCCCGGCCCTCAACGTCTCTCGTTTTTTCCTCGATCCGTGCCCTGGTTTCTTCCCTTGTCCAGTTCCAGTTCTCTTAACGCGATTGATCTCAACTACCAACTTCCATGAACAATTACATTGGTCTGTGTTGTCTCGGTGCCTGGCTGGACTCTTTTCCTTCTTCTTATGATCTGGTTCCCCTTCTTCTGATTTGTCTTACCGTCGTTTCTCCGAGGTACTTCGACCAAGGGGTTCATTCGGTAAAGACTCTTCATTCTGGGACCACGGTCACAAGGTGCGCGCCGCGTTGTTCTTTTTGGGTTTCGATTCCCGGAGTTACACCCGGACTACCCATCCGCCGTCGCCGGTCGTGCCTCAAGAACTTCTATAGTTCTTCGCCGTCGTACATGCTCCATGCCATTGGATGGTCTATTCTGTTCACCAAGCGTGAACTTTCTCCCTGGCTTCGTTCAGCTACGACAGCCACTCGTTTTCTTTGGGGTTGAGGTTGATCGCGCTTTCGTTTATTTGATTCGTACCTTTTGGTACCGAAGGTCGCGACAGGTTGCTCTTTCCGACAGTGTTTCCAGAAATGGTTGGTCATTCCACATCGTGTGTATGCCTTATTGTGCCTTTGTCGGTCTCTGACATCTTTGGGGATGGTGTCGTGAGCTTTATCCCAGTCGGTGTGTACCACCTCCTTTTTATCGGTAGCTGTGTTTTCCTTTGACCATGTTTTCGTATGGGGTACCTTAGGCTTTCCCTTATAGGCGGCCCGTTTTTCCACCATATACCTTTTGGTGGGTCTTGGATTGCTCTTTGTCAGAGCTCGGTCTTCTGTTTTCCAACTTATCGATGTCCCCGAGGATTCCCCCTTTCCGTGTCTTAGGCGTTTGTCTTCCTCATGATTTTCATGTTGAATCATGGCATTTTTGAAACCTGCCAGCCATAATTCGTCGTTGGGATAGGTTTCGAACGATAGTCTTAATAGTCCGGCTTCCGGCATCTGTGCTTTAAGCATGTCTCTCCATGCCACCCCTTGGAGTCCAACCTTAATGTTGTGGTTCTCCATTCGCAAAAGGAATTGTCGTATGTCCCCATGATACCTCTCAAGTTTCATTAACTTGTGGGTTCTTTCTGCTTCATGGGTAGGCGCGAATCGTTCGGTTACTTTTTGTTCAAACATGAACCATCTTTCATAACCGATTTCCTTTGCATATCCCAACGCCCCCAACATTTTCTTTCGATAGGTGTCTGTGAAAGGAGCCACATCGTCTCCTTACATTCGTCCCATGGCGTATTTGATTCAATCTACCTCCATGGTTCATTGGTGGCTGTTCCGTTCAAAATAGTCTTGAACTCCCATTAACCATATTCGAATATCCTGATGGGGCTTATTTTTGAATACCCATGGAGGGTCGGAGGGTCGTTTGGTGTGTAGCAGTCGTTCTCGAGCGATTGCTTTTGCCATGACGTCTACGACATCTTCTTCTTCGTCCCCCGTTGTGGGATCTGGCTCCGCTCGGGCCTTTCCCTTTTTTCCGCGACTCGGGCCTCCTTTCGGATCCTGCCCTTCGTTGTCATCGTCGTCGTCACCATCGTCCATCAGGAAAAAATCTAAATTCTGCATCCTGAAGTAGAGTTTATGTTGGGAAGAGCCTGTGGTACATTGGAAGACATCTGAAGTCTTCCTATGGCATCCACGCGCATCCTGATAACTTGTTCAA
>Ga0307509_10004117_pt1 | contig 21271 bp, 26 predicted proteins | sample 10_EM_MG_FD_202245 | JGI IMG/M metagenome (GOLD analysis project Ga0307509, IMG submission 202245) | Populus trichocarpa ectomycorrhiza microbial communities from riparian zone in the Pacific Northwest, United States - 10_EM | ecosystem: Host-associated > Plants > Roots > Unclassified | place... | reverse complement strand
TCGTGGACATGTTTACTGGATGGAGCTAACTGAGCCCACCTTTCCGAACCTGCTAGCGGGCATAGACAAAACCATGGCACCGGGTGTCGGATTTCGTATGCTTATTGGTACGACGAGACAGGGTACACGTTTGCTGCAGGACGATCCAGAGGAGCCGCTGCCGGTTGCTGAAATAATCTGAATCACAAATAGCCGACTTGTCCGCATATGGTGCTCTTTGAATCTGCCAAGCGAACCAATGGATCTGCTCTTCTGTTGCCATCTAAGGAATGATACAGTGGATAGCACTCCTCCTCCCGGTGAGATCAGGTTTACTCCGTGTGAGAACTGGGGGCCCCCTCCAGACACCTCGGAGGACGGGTCCGCCGGTATCGATGACGGACCGAGTTCAGATGGCCACCAACCAGAGTCATCCGCTGCAGCCGCAAAGTGAACCACCTCAACAAGGACCACCAGGAGCGGTAATACCACAAAAAGAACTGGGCGAACACACCGCATCAATTGGGCGGACGTTGGCGAATCAGAGCCAGAGTCTTCTGGTACGCAAGCTTCTGTCCCTAGTGCTACCTTAGGCACTCGTGTTTTGAGGTCTAGTAGACAAGGAGAAAGGGAGACTGACCTAAAGAAAGCATCGCCAACCCCAGCCAATAACAGTGGTAAACGCAACCTCACGGTCATGCAAGAGGCCGATGAGCCATACAGTTCGGATGGAAGTCTGGGACCCGAGAGGAAGGTGGCCAGCCAGGTGGGGGTAATCGATGCCTGCATTGAGATTGAGCCGGACACACGGGATGGGGAGCATAATCTGAGTTGGCAACTTGCTGACAGGACTAGTCCGACAAACAGTCCGTCTCTGTTTACTCCCAATCCAGGTCACCATCATGCTTCTGCAGCCTCTGAGCAGGCAGAGGCAAGAAGGTCTGCCGCGCATCTTTTCATTCTGGCCTCAGGGCCCGAGCAGCCTGTCAACACATTGGCGACACAAGTCGATACGCCCTGCATAAGCCATTCCCCCTCCGAGGATCCTCATACGAGGGATGTGTGTGCGGATATTCCGACAGCTGAAGAATTCGGACTAGAATTAAACCCGCCCCCTGACTCCCCAACCGACTCGAGTGCATACTCGACACCTGGTAAGTTCCGGTTACGACTACCAGTTTTTTCGTCCATTCTGTTGGCAAGGTGTGCCGCAGTCCCGGCAAAAACGGGTGTTGGGAGTCCGCTCAAGTCCGTTTCAGTCCTGGCTCACTAGCTCTGCGAACAAAGCTCTCCTGCCCCGCCCAATGTGGCTAATGTCTCGCTAGCCGAGGATGCAGGTCCATTTCAAGCAATTTACAAGTACTAGGCCACGATGGACCGTTCGACTTTTCCTTTTGGTGTTTTCATTGTTGTTTCTAGAGTTCATGTTATTCTCGCTGTTTCCTGTCTATTTCTGTTTTAGATTAGCCCGCGACGTCTAGGCTGCTTGCCCTGATCAGTATACTTAGTTTAGACCTGCGACTGTCCGCAGACCCTGCGGGTGTTTCCTTTGGGTGTTTTTCATTTGTACTTAAACTTTTAGAGTTTTGCGAGTTATTCTTGTATTTTTTCCCACCCATTTCTTGTTTGGATTGGCCCGGCTGTTGCCGTTCCGGGTTGCCCAAACCTAATGTAGTCTACGCATCCTTTGTTGCTCTACAGGGTCCCTCTTAGAGTTTTGCAGACCATTCTTGTTTGCCACGAGCCGTTCTGCGTTTACCGGGTCAGCTTGTGGAACCTGCTCTCGGAATCTTCGCAGATCATTCTTGCTCTTTCCCAGCTCTTTTTCGCTTGGTGTATGTTTTCTCTGCTGGCTTTAGCGGTTTGCTCTTTGGAGTTGTGCGGATCTATCTTGTTCTTCTCTAGCTGTTTTTCGTTCGGGGTTGCCCCTTTCATTACTATTGCTATCCTAGCTTTTCATCTTATATCCCATCCGTTGAGCCTTAGCGGCAGCTTTCACTTTCTGCGATTAGCGTCCGAGCCCAAGCCCTAGCCTTACCCACATTTGTTTCTGTCCGCTTGGCAGACCTACTCAAACTAGATTACTCCGTACATTCTGATAAACCTTTTTTCATCTGGTTCAGAAACCCCATGTACCTAACACGCGTATTGCCCCAGTGAAATCGCAGCGCGGTCAAGTCTTTAGGTGCAAATTCCTATATCACGTATTAAGCTGCAATTTGGACGCTCAGTGTGTGCTGACGCCAGTGGACATGAATGCGAGTGATGAACTGTGAATGTCCTTAGTTCTTAAGGAAGCTGGGCCGACCATTTCGATCTTCCAAGTTCACATCCCATATCGTGCCCTTAGCTCCCTACCAATAGATGCTTCCTAACACCACCTGCACCTCAACGTCATACACTGCAATTCTCTTCTATCACTATCTACCTGCATACTATGTCACAACAACAGCAGCGGCTTATTGCGGACTGAGGGGGTTCCTCAAGGCAGGAAAGGCAAAGGCGCAGGGAGGTCCTTCGCGGACGTTTCCGGGGATCAAGGTCCAGGGACCGATTATCTATAATAATATCACCCAGACTTGAGTCTGTTATGGCTGGGTCCACTGTAGGTAGGAGGAGGGATGCCGTGCGGGAGCCAGCTTCTTCACGACTCCAGGTATCAGAGCCTGTCCTGTACAACTGGCAGCAGGTCTTAGAGTCAGCGGATGAGAGTCTAGACTCTAATGATGGGGAATATGAGGGTAATTATGGCCAGAATGAGGAGAGTGAGGAGAGTGAGGAGAACGAGTTAGGCCAGCATGGGGACGAGATGGATCATACATCGGCCTGGGGAGCGCAAAGACCAATTGGGCGTTAGGTTCTTAGCTCGCAGCGCTCGATACTCACAATCACCCCTGGGAATACCCCAAATTCCAGCAGGAGGATTAGTTACCCCGGACGGCGAATGTCTGCTATAGTACGAGTTAGCCAAAATGGTTGTACATCTGCCATTCCCTCCCGTTCGCCCACAGACTTCAACCCACTTGCGATGCCGGTGATAACCCCAAGTCACCCAGATCCAACCGTCCAGGAATTGGATAGCAGAGGACAGCAAGCCAGCAGTAGGCGAAAGATGGCAACCGGGCTTGAGCTTACCATTCTGGCCAGATCCCGTGACCTGATGTGGGACTGGACGATCTTCGTCAATCCTTTTCCGGACCCAATTACCTTGACCGAAGAAGTCCGCACAGGTTGGAGCGATGCCCGGACCAAATTACGCTTTCCCGACTTTGCTGATCCTACCCCGCCCTCAAATGACCAGGTAAGTTACCCTTAATCGATAACCGACATCCTATCCTAGACTAAATGGACTGGCCGCTGGTCACTGATTTGCTGATCAGGGCAAAGCACAGGCGATGCAGATCTCAGTATCTGCATACAGCAAAGAAGGCAATAACAGAACTCTATAAGCTCAATATTGAGGATCCTACAGCGTGTGCACGAAGAGTGGAATCACTACTGGCGGAGGAAAGGTTCATTTGGCCGCCGGGCCGCTATGAGGTATCTTTTGGACATTTGTCGGGATTGTTTCTAATCGGAGTAAGAGTAACTCGATCTAATCCGGCGGACAGCCAATTTCTCTTAGATTCCTCGCACCCCAGATGATGAGTGTGATCTTTCCTCAATATTACTCTGGCCCGAAAAGGACAGGCATGACGGATGAGGGTTTCCTGGATAAGATTGATGGCCCGTTTATCTGTCTGACAGCCACCATATTATCTCATTCACTGCGATGTTGGCGGACTGGCATCTGTATCGATAATGTGGCTTTTACAAGGGCCACTTCCAGAGGTAAGAAAAACAATGTTTACTGGCAGGTTTTGAAAGTCTCCGGATCCCCCGACGGCCCAGACATCCGGACACTTTTGAAAATAGCAAGTACTCGAGTTGGGTGAAAGGTTCGCCAATGGATCCATAGACCTGCTGGAACGTCAGACGCGATGCTGGGGCAAAACAGGAAGAGTTTGGCAACGCCCAATAATCCAGCGGATGAGGACGACATTGGAGGCCAAAATCGCGCAGGGGCGAGGAAAGCGCGTTGAGAGGACGGCCGGATATGACAATGATGAGGACGCATTGATGCGGGCGTTTGGTAGTGATACGGAGCTGGATGAATTGGAGACCGCTGGGGGCCTCGTAGATACAGGAGGAGGACGTGGTCGGCAGGAGCCGCGGCGAGAATATGGGCCCAATCCGGGAGCACTGGTTGGTTCAGCGCAGTTCCAAGACCCTGGCGAGGCGGAATCGCATGTTGAAGAAACCGATCCAGAGGATAGGGAGAATGATTTTATCACCACTCGCTGATCGTGTAAATATCTGTAATTAAATTTAATTAAATACGCCGTGCTAAAAGGGTCAGGAATGGTCAAACAATAGTAGTGTGCTAGTCGGTAGGCAGGAACGGCGTGAGAATGAATTGCGCGGATGGTTATAAGCCACGCAAGTATGAGTAAGGCATCTAGCGGGCAATTGTAGGTTCGGAAGGCCTGGCAATGTGTCGGGCAGATGGTTATAAACTGCGCAGTCTTGGGTAAATCGTCTAGCAGGCAGCTGTAGGTTGACAGGCACGGGAATAAGTCTGGGGAGCTGTTAGAACCCGGGGAAGACAGTGGGAGCCCGCGAGCGGACTGTAATAAGCCGGGGAAGATAGTGGGAGCCCTCGAGCGGACTGTAAGAGGCTTGGGAGGCGGCGAGAGGCATGGAGTAGACGAGATAGGATGTGGAGAGCTGAGGAGAGAGCTGCACGAAAGGGCAAGAGAGTGAGGACGTCAGCCGGATATAGGAGGAGACTGGCTGGGATCAGAGGGTGGAGGAGGAAGGGCTCAACGTGTTGAGAGGGATGAGGGCGGAGGAAGTAATGATGGGAAAACGTCCGCCGAATACGCGAGAGAACTGAGGGAATCCAGGAGCGTGGGAGAACCGGAGGTGATGTTGGTTGGGTTCCGGTTGAGAAATGGATTCAGAGAGAGGTTAGTGACAGGGTTAAAGGAGAGAGGGTATCATGGAAAGACCTCTGGTGGGCGCGGGTATCGGGGGGGGAGGCCGGGACGACAGATGTCGCGGCCGCAAGACGTCTGCAAAAGGGTAACATGGGAACGGGTGCATTGGGAGCGAAGGTATGAAGAGGCTGGGCGCTGGGGGTTGAGTATCAGTGGGGTGGCTGCGCCAGGGGGGGTCAAATGCGTCAGAACGCAAAACGTGCCGCGTCCAATGTGTCCGGACGTGCAAGTCAGCGTCCGGACGCATCGAACGCGGTCCATTCACTTCCGGACGGAATGAGTCCGGGCGAACGCACCCAGAACAGGAGTTTACGTTATAAGCGCCTGGAACGTCCAGCGCACAGGGTGAGCGGGGAGAGACAGAACGCAAGGTACTTTCTTTTGCTGATGCTCTCCCACCCACTGGTCAGCATGCACGCTTCTGGTCAAGAAACTATTCCCAGTACTGGCAGACCTCTAGGCAAAGTTGCTGGCTATACCGAGCTCAACAAGGGAATGACCGATGATACTTGGAGCCCATTCTCATCCGAAATGGACTTTAATTTGGCCCCCTGGTTTGTTCGTATTAAAGTAGCCAAGTCACAGATTGACGAGTACTTTGCCGTAGGTTTGGGCCCTACAGATAGTAGATTATTCTGCTCTGCCTATCCCTTAAGACAACAGCTCAACGTACTGGAGCCCTTTCGTCAATACTTGGTGTGGGTGGAACCCACTACTCATGATGGTCGACCTGCCAAACTTTCTATTATCAAAATATTATCGCCTGTGTCCGCTACCTGATCAGTCAGGTCTCGTATCGATCGGATTTACTTTACTCACCTATTCCAGAATCTGATTTGTGTGGGGAGCGATTATATTCTAAGATGGATACAGCGGACTAGTGGTCGGATGTACAGGTATGAGATACGTCCTGACAGGTCTTGGGAGAGGTATTTCCAGTGTTAACCGCCAATTCCATTCCTTGGTAGAAAGCTTTGCCCGCCGCGTCAACAGTAGTTCTCATTATCGGATTGCCTGACCAGAGGCATCTTACCAATTTCCCAGGAGATAAGAAAGCCTAGCCAGTATACATGACGATCGGCAATATCAGTTCCTGGACGAGAAACCGCCCTGCCAGGATGCCAATCGTGCCTCTGGCATTGCTTCCTGTAGCCCCAAGGTTCACTGGCGAATCAGCCCGTGCCAAAGAAGCCCAGCGGCAGACAAATGTGGATCCTCTGCGGCCTGTTTTCAATCTTGTCCTGGCACTATTACAGCTGGTTGCCTAAGAAGAAACAGTAATGGATTGTCTCGACAGCCAAACACGCCTTTATTTTCCCCTTTTGTTGGCCTGGATCGCAGATCATGCTGACCATGCAGCCTTGGAAGAAATAGTGAGTAAGCCATGCCTAAAGCGTGAGGTTCTATGTGAGGAACGCAGTGGGGATCAGCGGCGGATATATGAGAGCCGCGACTACCTGCAATATAGGGAGAAAGCCTAGAGGCATGAGCCGGCATAAGCAGCCAGCATTGCAGAATACTTTCAGCGGTTGGGGGTCAAAATAGGAAACAATGTATTCTTTGGCCTAGATCGAGTAAGCCCGGGAACATACCCAAGCCGCACCTGTTGCACAACATCTAACTTGGCTTATTCAAACCTATGCTGGAATTGGTGTAAGGATTCCTGAAATAGCATAAATGACAACAGCAATTCAATGATTCTTGGAAAGAAATTTCTCTTTACCCCAGATTCAGTGTACTGAAAAAGGGCTTTTGCGAAATCCGACAATGGCAGGGAAAGGAGATCCACGTTCTCAGCCATTGTATTTGAGCTGTATTGGCATCCACGTTCCGAAATCCGTACTTTTCTCGGTATGAAGATTTCAAGAGCCCTTTGAAATGTGTTAGCACACGAGCTGATTCCTGTCTCCTGGCTCAATATTGCAGTCATACACCAGATACCCTTTCCTACATGGAAAGCTACCTGTAGACATTCCACCAGACCAAGGACATTTTTCTCAAGCTCCGTACCTCGAAGGCTTGTCGCACCCGTGCAGATCACCAGGATCAGGAGCTGAGAGAACTGATGGCAGATCAGGTGGCTATAGAACTCCACCATGGAACTGTCACTAATTACCATCAACAGGCTGATCAAGAAAGGGTTGAAAGGTCCGATCAGCGGGGGGATTTGATATGGCATGAGAACCACTTCAACTTCATCATGATGCACTACCTGACTCACTTTGCCTGCCACCTATGGCGTTTTGGATCTATATCAATGTATTCCACCCAGATTGGTGAACTAGCACATAAGAATCAGATTAAAGATGGATAACGCAGGTCGAACAAGAATGACGCCGCCCAGCAGATCTTGTCGGAATATGGCTGCCAACTTGCCCTGGGAATGAGTTTGCAGACTACGGAAGCACTTTCCAAAGTTAAAGGAGTAATCGTGGCTGAAGATATTGGGATGGAAATGCCTGCTTTTTCAAGTCACAGTACCCCTCGCCGGGTTCTTAAAGGCCATATGAAGAACACCAGCACGCTGACCGAACTATGCGCAACTCTCAATATTCCAACATCATGCAGGCAATATTACCTTTACTAGACAGACTGCTGTGGATAACCAGTGGTTGCCAGCTGACCCCACGGAACTAGGGTTACTCCCTCCGGAAGGATTTGCTCCGCTTGCAATTCCAGTTGCCGACTTGATGAAACTGACAGGTTCCAGATCCACCGGGCCCACTGCACTGGAACAAAGGCATTCCGTAACGGTAGTCCCAGAAACGATTAGATATGGGTCCAGACTGGTGGGGAAGTGAACTATAGAGAGTTACAAGGACGGGTAGTGGCTCGGTTGCTAGCACCTTTCAAGATAAGAAATATTCTAAGTTAGGTGTGAGCTGTCCATTGGTTGGCATTAGTTTACATACTTGATAAAGTCAATACTCGCAGATTTCACATTGCAAGCGGAAGTATTTGAGTCGGCAGGCGGCTCAATGGTCGAGACATGCCAATCGTCAGTATAGGGGAAGTGATCGGACAGGCGCAGGTAATTCCTAATCGGGAGAGGCAATGCATCGTGAATCACAGGATTAATCTGTGGACGTATAATGAAATATATTAAATTATACGAGTTAAGGCTACGTACTTAAGGTAGCAGTTTCCATATTGAGTGTCTGGCTTCAACTTGGCCGCGGGAGTACTACACAATCCGCTGGCCTTTAAGGGAATAGTTTAAATGGGTTGCCTTGTTTTGAATGAATATGCGGCCATGTTGAAGCTGTACACTTAAGATGGCAGTGCTCATATTGAGTGTCCGGCTTCAACTCGGCCCCCGGGGAGTACTACACGATCCGCCGCCGTTTAAGTGAAATTTTTTAAATAGTTTGTATTGTTCTCCCTGAATATGAGGCTAAATTGAAGCTGTACACTTAAGATGGCAGTTCCCATCTTGAGTGTCTGACATGAACTTGCCGGTGGGAGTAATATACGATCTGAGCACATTTAAAGGAATATTTTAAATAGGTTGAATTGAGTAGGCGGCCGAGTTGAAGCCAGTAACTTAAGGGAGAGATTCCTTCAGAAAGTGTCCCCTTCATCTCAGTCATGTGAGTACCGTAGATGATTAATAATACCAATTTATTCTCTCCGCTGGTGAAGCCACCCAAAGTAGGGGCTCTCTGTGGCGGCCGCGCCTGGCGTCTTGTGAACAGTAAGGGAATTATAGAAGTGATAGTACGGCGCGGCGCTGTCTAAGAAAAGCGCAACCTCGGATGTCAGCGGACATGAGCGGACTGATCTAGGTCGCTAGAGCTGAGAGTGGATATGAGAGGGCCGCCGATGCTTGCGGCTGGTCAGAGTAGGCACGAGGCCTGTAGACGAGACGATAAGAAGGCAGATACAACAGGCAGGCGCTAAGAGGTGGTGGGGTTGGAAGGAGCGCGTCGGACGCTTTGGACGGAAAGTGGGGCATCTGGGTGCACCAGACGCAAGGGATGAAAGGCAAGGAGGACTTGGGAGATCCGGCAGAATGGGAGGCAAAGAGCAGACTGGCTTCCTCCGGACCCAGGCTCCATACGTCCAGTGAAAAAGTTTTTTTTGCCAATCCTTCCTTTAACATTTATGTTTCAGCTGGCTGGGAACACAGTTTGCAGTAGAAGAAATACCTCAACAGGCCAGTGTTGCTTTCCCCATACACATCTGAGTCCTAACGAACCAGTAGGTGACTGCCTAGTTAGATACAAACATGACTACATTAGCGAAAACAGATCCTGCGACGGATCTATGAGGGTTGTGTCCTGACGCAAGCAACCTATTTTCTGTGTCCCATGCGTCCTCTGGGGCCTGAGTTGTGTTGCAATGCCCCGCTACCTCTAGTTACGTCTGATTTGTCTGGCCACCAAGAGTTCCGTCCAGACACATGCCACTAAGCAACCATGCATCCCGACTCAGACCTCAACACCATTGCACATCAGGATTTACCACTACTCCTGAGTATCCTTCCAGCCTTCTCAAAGGCACAGCCCCGTGGTGATGAAGCTGTATTTCTTGGCAGAGAGAATATGGTTAGTGCTGGCGCCAGGTGAGAAAGCTATTGTACCTTTAATCTTAATTTGCAGTACTAAAGACTCAGAGTCAGACTCAGCATTCTATTTTCAGAATCTCATCTTTAAGGGAGCAAAAATGCTAGCTCACTCTAGCCTGAAACTGTGTGATAGCCATGACACACTACCATAGTACCTGGTCGTTTTCTCTGCACTTAGCCTCAAACTGGACGAGACGAGACACTCTTTCATCGCACCCCTTCGAGTCAACATCCACATTCCCAGACTTGAGCTGCAACACTCCACTATAGCCACTGATTCAATCCTGAATCCGACATCAGAAGGGTACTGGACTCGATGTCAGCTATATACCGGTATAAGGTTCATCCTCTGAGGGCGCTTATTCATGAAGTTACACAGCTGAATGGTGAGGGGTGCTGGCGATCTCAGAACCCGAGGGAAGATTCCTCCACAAGCACCAGACCGATCCTGGATCTGATTGCGGGAGGTTGTTGGGCTCAATGCCAGCTACGCAGCAGTATAAGTGACGTCTCTGTCGCATCAAAACCCATGAAATTGCTGCCCCTTGTAGGTGTTGTCTTTATTGGTACCCTGGCGATCCCAGAACTCGATGGCAGATTCCTCCATAACCGTTGGACCAATCCTGAATCTGATCGCGTGAGGTTGTCAGGCTCGACGCCGGCTACACAACGGGATAGGATTCATCCCTCCGAAACCTGTATTCACGATGTTACAGGACCAAATGGTGAGGGGTGCTGGCTATCTCAGAACGTGATATCAGATTCCTCCATGACTGTGGGGCCGATCATGGATCCGATTGCGGGGGATCGTCAAGCTCGACGCCCGCTACGTAACCGTATAAGATCCATCCTTCCCTGACCTTTATTCATGATGTTACAGGGCTAAATGGTGAGGGGAACTGGTAATCTCAGAGCTTGATGTCAGATTCCTCCACAACCGCTGGGCCGATCCTAGATCTGAATGCGGGGGATTGTTGGGCTCGACGCCAGCTATGCAGCGGTATAAAGGATGTCTCTATCACATCAAAACTCATGAAATCGCTGAACCTTGTGGGAGTTGTCTCTATAGGTATCCTGGAAATCCCAGAGCTCGATGGCAGATTCCTCCATGACCGTTGGACCAATCCTGAATCTGATTGCTGGAGGCTGTCAGGCTCGACGCCAGCTACGCAGCAGTATTGGATCCATCCCTCTGTGATCTTTATTCATAATATTACAGGGCTAAATGGTGAGGAGTACTAGCAATCTCAAAACCCGAGGTCAGATTCCGCCACAACCGCTAGGCTGACCCTGGATCTGATTGAGGGGGATTGTTGGGCTCAATGCCAGCTACACAGAGGTATAAGGTATGTCAAAAGGCGCCAATTCCCCATCAAGCTATAGGGCCCCAGGAAGGGGGGAGGCTGGGGAGGGGGTGTGGCTCAAGCGAGGGGAGGCCTGTGGGCTCAGGCTTGGATGTTAATTTGCCTGTTTATTAGAACAATAGAAGCCTTCTTATAGTAAATAAAATAGTTTGACAGAATGAAATCTATTGTAACCCGGGTGACGAAGGTCAGAAAGAAGTAAAGGCGGGACCCTTCACTTATCTCAGAATGATGTTATCTGCCAGCAGATGGCGCCCTGAGTATTAGGTGCTGCATCCAGTGCGTTCTGAGTATTAGCCACTGCATCCAGTACGTCCTGACTATTAGGTGCTGTGTCTGGTGCATCCTGAGTATTAGGTGCTGTGTCCAGTGCATCCTGAGTATTAGGTGCGGCGTCCAGTTGCCTCTGGTGTGTTGTGTGGTAGCATGGTTGCGTCCTAATTCTCAATTAATATTCCAGCGCGAGATGTGTCAGACACACAGAACATACAGAGCACCAGGTAATATTTGTGCTCTAGTACCGATACTTTCAATAGCAAAGGAGGTGGTCTACCCTTTCTCTCTCCTCTATCATGGTCGGATCGGCTGGCACCCTCCTGCCCTCTTTCCTTACTAGCTCGTACCTTTCTACTGCTATACACAATAGCTGGCACCTTACTGCTCACGGTCTATACTCCCTAGTTCCAGCTCTGTTGATGCCGGCTAGATCCCATCTACACTATTCCCAGAGCCTCAGTAGTGTTCGTTACAGGGTGGGGGGGGACGGTTTTCACTTTGTGACCCGCCATTACTCCGGCCCGGGGTCCACTCTATGCCGTTCCTCCCCGCCCCATATGATACGGGGCCCCGGCTGGGCTATGGAGCGGGGCGGGTATTTTACTTTCCCGCTGATTGCCTAGACGGCCCCGTCTTCTCATCCCTCACTCTTGCCCCTGTGCGGGGCCCCACTTATTCCTACGAGTGATATTCTGTGACTAAACAAATGGCAGGTTAAAATCTCAGAGGTGTTTGGCCTCTCAATTCTGATCCGAAATCACCATTTGAGATCCGAATTGGCTGGCCCAACACCCCCTAATTATTTTGTATGTCTACTATGATGACTCCACTATTAGGGTATTCCATATAGCAATCCTGCAACTATCTCAAAAGATAGGATTTGAATATAGTGCTCACATTATCATTATAATTTGGGCTTCTAGTTTGAGATAAATAGTATTTGGAAATCACTCTCAGTATATGATTGTAAGCGTATAATCTAGGTATGTTTCTAAGTACTTCTAAGCATATGATTCCGGGTACATAACTCTAAGCGTATAGTTGTATAGTTATGCATGCACGATTCCTATCGTCCTGAAAATATACCAGTGTCCTCCGGCTTATCATTTCCTGAGCTCATTCAGGGTGTATGGCTTTGGGCTTATGGCTTTGGGCATTCAGCTTTGGGCTTATGCCTTTGGGCGTTCAGCTTTCGGCTTTTCATTCTAAGACTATTGGTTTAGGCGTCACGTCTCACATGCCTTGCAAGCCATCCACCCAAATACTAGCCACTATTTAAATCTGGGCTGAGGTTCAGGCAATCACTTACCCTAAACTTGCAGATAGTTGATTAAACTGGGCGCTTACTATTGTGTATAAAAAGCTATAGTTTTAGGTAACTCTCTTTGGCGTATGGTTTTGGGCATATGGTTTTGGGTGTATGACTTTGGGCGTATAGTTTGACTTTGGGTGTATGGCTTTTGGGCGTAGGATTTTGGGCGCATGGTTTTGGGCGTATGGTTTGGCTTTAGGCATATGGTTTCCCTGTGAGCGTATGGTTTTAGGCGTATGGTTTTCGGCATATGGTTTTCGGCGTATGGTTTGGCTGTGGGCGTATGGCTTTGGGCGTATAGTTTGGACATATGATTTTGGGGGCACAGCCTTGCAAACGAGGGCAGGCTAAGCTCAAAAGTATATACCCATACTAAATAGAAAAATCAATGATTAGGAACATTATTATACATTCAGATGCATGCGCAACTTCTGCCACCATTTAGGCATCTTATTGAACTCCCACAATGGCTTCCCGTCTTCTCCATATATGCATCATGCACTACTTGATGTCTAAAGTAGACAACACTACACCAATTTCCCACAAAAGAGCCAATATAATGTTCCACTGCATAGGAACGCATGAAAATAATGGAACCTAGAGAATATATCTTAGTCACTTATTGGAATTGGATGAGATGGGCGGGAGCCTCAACCTACCAGGGGTACAATCAATCTTGACTCCAAGCTCAGGAAAGCAGGCATCGCCGGCCTCAAAGTCTCCCAATAGTACTATCGCACACCACCCATGGCATATGTCCTCCAGATCCTTATAGTTATTGGTATCCGCATTGATGACAAGTGAGTGAGAGGTCCATATTCCAAATGCCTCATCAACATTGTCAGCTTCCCCATTGTAAATGGTCTCATAAACTGCTGTGTATTTGGAATGCTCCTCCGGGAGGAAGGTCTGAAATAAGACCTCAACGGTTTAAGTCAATGGTAAAAGCTGTTGGCCGAATTCTTTTAGTGCGTGTATTGCTAATTTCGTGTTATATGACTGGGCTGGCCCAGCTCCAAGTTCAATATTCTGTGTTCGTGATCCCATTCGTGGAACGAAGGTACAGTGCCCAATGACACAGCCTTTTGTTCTCAAAGTACCGTCCAGGTTATGTTCGCTGCTCCCATTTCCTGCCGGAGAACTCAGGGTTGTAGTATCCTTCATACTATCACTCGCAGCGTTATGAGTAGTTTGAGCGCCTTCCATCTCCCTTTGCCTATAGAGCTTCCGCGTACCGCTTGCACGATGTCGGGTATGATCTGCCGCTATATTCCGTGACACAACACTGGCATATTTGTGTACCGCCGGTTCAACTTGCGGTAATAGCCAACCGCCCTTGCTATTCCCAACTTTGATTACACATGGGACTCCGTGCCTAAAGATAGTTTAGTATATAAGCCAAGTCTTAGCCAAATGGATGAATTTCCTACTTGTCCTTTATTATAACAATGTCACCGGTGATCCGGTGTAATTGGGGCTCATTTTCCTCCTCAAAAGGCTCCTTGAAGTTGGTATCCAGCTGCCATTTAGGTCGCGAAAGAATTGAGTCCAGAACTTCAAAATCGCCACATTGGTGGTATCTGACGTGTGGATAATTGGGGGTTTTCAACATCTGGGAAATATTCCTTTTCATTGAATAAACCTTATTCATATCCAGACGTAGACATGATTCCCCCGAATCTAATACAAGCGACGAGGAGATTAGTATATACCCTGAATATAGATATGCGACCGAGTTGAAAGCTAAATTCAACAATTGCTAATTTCAAGCCCATGCAGAGAGATCGGTTAAATCGCAGAGAATAACACACCTTTGGCATCTATGGTAGAATTTGCAATATCTTCACTCCCGTGTTCAGAGTTGTGAAGGTGATTGGCAGCTTTTCTTCGTTCGCGCTGCCGCTTGTGCTTCTCCGCATCCCTCTTATCCATTTTTGATAGCCCTCTCATAGTCTTCTGCAGCCACACAAACTCGCTCAAAGAAAGCTTCCCTCCCGCTCCAAGCAGGACAGAACCAAGTGCGGTTGGTATAGTGCGACGATAAAGGTATCCAAATGTCCTCCAGTGGATGGCGGGTATGGAGAGACTTGGGTGTGGAGGAACTCAGGCAAGGAGGAACTTGGGTTCAAGAGGGCGCAGCGCGGGACATAGATTCAGAGGGCGGCGGGGCGAATAGGTTCTGTGTCTATGGGAGAAAAGTGGAAACAGAAAGAATATAGGGGAAGACAAATCACGCTATGACCAGACAAACTGGACTAACTAGAGAGCCAATGCAACTAGCCTTGGCACTAGTGCGTATTATCTACGACATCATTACCAGTGTATTATTTTCGGCCTATGATTTTTCTGAGCGTAGGATTTTGTGTGCGTATGATTTGTGTGCGTATGATCCTTCTGGGCGTATGATTTTTTCTGAGTGTGTTTGTGTGCATATCATTTTTCTGTGCGTATGATTTTCATGACAATGCTCCTGTTCCTGTAGCTTATCGCAAGAACTCAAATAGATGGACAATGTATTCAGACTCCCCGAATTTCGGCCTCTGAAATATAGAATCCTTCTACTCACTCTTACATTTACTTGGGGGTGTGCACATGTGATCCAGCGGACGAGGGTGAGAAAATGGACCAGTCCGCCCGATCCCACATTCACTCCCTCGATTATATGGGGTATTTTCCAATCAATCCATGGTGGCTCGTCATTCACTAATGTATACATTGTTGACTTGATACCTTCTCGGCATCTCTTGGCCACTAGGCTAACTTAGATGATAGTTAAAATGCCTTCTCAATTACTCAGTCAAATTCTATGAGTTTATAATTATTTTACACGAAATCAACTTAGGGGAAACGGGATCTTTTCTTTTCTCTCCCTCCAGTGCCTGCACGCTTCCTGGCTGGAACTCGAATCATGGTATTAGTTCCTGTCTGGTCTCTTCCGCGCGTTACACGTATAACTGGTAGTGAATCAGTGGTTCCCCATAGTGCCTCCTCCTCTGAATAATCCTTTTCCAGGCGGCCCCTTGAGCCTGCTATGCAGCCCGAATTTTCGTCACCCTCTTGGTCGATACTTTCACGATCGCTCAGTCCTTCCCCGGGAATCTCCGCCTCACACTCTTGTGATCCTTCCTCCTCATCAGTGTCGGATACAACATACATGTTGACTTTACTATCCGAGATTCTTTCTTCAGGATCTGATTCCTCAGAGCATCCCAAGTGATCTACACTTTGGTTTCGAGGTGGTCTAGGCCGTGCATATTGAGATTCAACCAGTGCACGCTCAGGGAGTAGAGCCTTTGGCTCTCTTCCAAATGCTCTTCTGCCATCCTGATCAACGAAAGACCATTTTGTGTCCTTCTTGTGTGATTCGTCGTCATCAGAGATACAGCCATTATCGTTCTCTATACTTTCTTCCTTCCTATCAGCCCAATAACGATAAACCTCCGCAGCAGCCATTTCTTCGAGTTTTTCTGCCTCCCGTTCACTATCGTGACCTGCTAGCTCTCTTCGTGATTCTTCGTTCTCGTAGCATTTCACCAGTATTGAAGATCGAATTGTACTGCTTTTATGTCGTGAGCGCCGATAGGCAATCACATCTCTTGCCATGCTAAACACCCGCTTTACTCCAACACTACCCCCTTGAACAGGGAGAATATCCCTAGCTATCCAAGCTAAATTGGGGAATCTTCGCACATTATCCTTCCACCACTCCAGTATATTTGCCTCGTAAAAAATCCCAGCTGGGCAGGCCTCACGTGTGGGATCCGTAACCTCAGCGTCTGCCTCGGGCGGCTCAATCTCAGAATCAGTTTCGAGGTACGCTAGTGCGTCACTCAGGATATCTGCTCTGTGTCTTGAAGAGTAAAGATGTTTGGATCGACTGTTCAGACCACTCCGTGGAATTGACATGTCAGGTGCCTGATTATTTATTGATGCATAGTACAGATCATAATAGGCTATGAACTTCTTTTTATATGACTTCTCAGACTCAGTCTCCCCACTGGCATCAAGATCCCATTCTCGAAAAAGGTTGAGTTTGCAATAGGGATTTAGGCAAGTTCCAATGCCCAACAGAAGACGTCTTGAACTTTCCCTTTTACTATAGTAAGAGGCTACCTTCAATTTCGCTTTCACTAGGCCCTCACGAATATCAACCTTCAATTGCATCCGCTTCCGTTCTAACTTGGAAATTTGCATTTCCAAATCATCAAAGATATCTTGATACACTTGAAAAACTCGATGAATGGTGACGCCACGTGTTTTTGACATCCACAAACTCCAAAATCATATCGGTTGGAGTACCTCCAAGATGTATTCAATCTGCCTCCACTCTTCCAGAGTTGACCAGAGAGGGGTAAACTCGGCATAGGTTTGTAATCATTCCTTGGTGAATTCCCGTAGCCGTACAGATCTCTCCAACATATTTAGGGTTGAGTTCCACCGTGTTTTGACATTATAAAGTAGTGTAGTAGGGATCTTAACCCGGTTATTCTGTATCTCGATAAAGTGTTGACGCCGTTGAGGTGAAGCACCAACCGCAATACTCATTTTCCAATGCTATAAATCATTATTAGCATTATCTCTGACAAAGGTATCTTTGGTGGGAACAATGGGGAAAACACTTGGTTCTACTTTCATATTGGCGCGCATTCAATTTGGAACTATGAATTGTGCATATACCCTTGTGCATATGAATTTGTGCGTATGAATTTGTGCGTATGAATTTGTATGTATGAATTTGTACGTATGCATTTATAATATAGGTGCTAGGGTATGAGATCTTAGACACATTACCTTTTCTACTGTTTTGTGAAAACCATTATCCAATCTCATAACCTTCTCAATATAGCCTGCCTTAAAGCCAGACGGCATATGACCATCCCGCGATTTCACCTTGATCGAACTCATAAATGCAACGACGATAAGCTGAACAACATGGGACATACATGGAATATGATTTTCCAATTGACACCATTCAACCGATAGTAAACTCCAAGCATTGTTTAAGGCTTAGGTGAGCGTTCGGTTATTGCTGGCACTATTGGTGGTGAAACCCAGAATTCTATCATGAATCCCGTATCTGGCTAGAACATCATTAATTATCCCTGCTATATTAGCCCCCGTATGAGAACCCCTGATTTCCTCGAACCCAATCAGCACCTCCTCTATCTGCCAGCTATCTGAGATCCAATAAGCCACAATTCCTAAAAAAGCAAGTTTGTTCAGTGAAGTCCATGTATTGGCAGCCAGAGAAATCTTTCCTGCAGCAGGTAGACATGTTCAAATATCATCCACCGTGAACTTTCCCAGCCATTTCAAATGCCGTGTTAATGTCGTTGGGCTGGGAATTTCAACTTCCAGACGAATGTACTTGAAGACACGACGAAAGGCAAGGTTGTTTGAGCAATTAAAGGCGACTCGGAGATTCGTTGCTAAAAACACAATTAGAATGTATTCTTCGAAATCATACTGATTGAATCCTGCTGGTGTGGCCAGATCGATAATCCTATGCTTATTTCCAGTTTTAGTCCCTTTTTGCAATAGTGTAAGAGCGTCTATACCAAGCGGGCTTCCAGCCCGCCCATCATATCCGTTAATCTTTCTTGATTTCAGACAAGCAGAGGACCTGTTATGGTCATGCATCGAGCTAGTCCCCGTACTACTTGAGTGAGCTAGAACCTTTCTGCACATAATGCACATTACTTGCGGCGTGCCAATAGTACTACCTAAATGGTCAGCACATTGTTGAAAGTATTTCCACACCTCTGTGCCTCGAAGATCCGAGTTCTACCTTATCTTTTTCTTGCCACCATATTTCACAGTATAGGCTATATACCCTGGTGTGCCTTGCCGCCACTCGATCCAACTCTCATGATATTCCTCCGTATAAAGATAAAGTTTCCAAATATCTCCAATGTAACTGTGGCGCTTGTTGACAAAGTCACGGCTAGCGGATGAAGCAGATTCCGGGCGTGATCTTGGTTTCCAGGGGGCAGCGCTACCGAATCGGAGCGCAATGGTTTTGTGGAACTTGAAAGAGGTGCGCGGACCACACCAGTCAGAGGTCTTGGGGATAGTGTTACCAGGCCTTCACTCGTATATGGGCTGGATTCTACCGAGAATTGGGATAAAGATGGAGAGTATTCGCGTGCAGGGCTTTCGTGAAACCGTAAAAAAGAGGTACCGTTTCTTGCCCCAGAGGTGTAGAGCCCCCGTTGGCTGCCCATCATGGAAGATTCTGGTTGGGAAGACATTAAGTTGAGATGGTTCTACCTATCCGTGTACAGTAAGAGATCCCCTTGGATCCCGAATGATATTTATATACAAGTACAGCTGTGGTATGCATATGAATAAAGGTTATAAGTTGGCCCAGCTAAGCTAAGTACCCAAGCTGGCTTCCATTCTGTGATCCATTTCATTGCTCGCATAATTTTTGAGTCTATGAATTGAGTATACGAACATGCATGCGTAGGACCTCTTGTGCGTCTGAATTTTTGTGAGTATGAATTTTGTGCGTATGGTGGTGTATGGTTGCATGTGAATTACTTTTTGAAAATAGCCATACTCTAGGATTAGCCTCGGTAGCAGCTACATGAATTGGTATTCACCGCTGTGCTTTGGGCATATCATTAGTCCAAATCCAGTAGGGGTTGATATACCCTGTTCAATCATAGTCTGAGGTAACCAAATTTGATCTTTTACACAAGTTGACTAGTTCCAATTGAACACTCTCATACAGCGCCTTTGCTCCTACATGGCAAGCAAATCTTGAATCAAACCTGCAAGTACGGGGTCTCTCAAAGCTGTCGCAACTATTGAAAGCAAACCCAAGGTAAAAATCTAATACTTGAATACCATGCAGTGACGAAGGCACTCAGTGCCTTTCTGCGTGATTAAAGGTGATTCCCGATTATAACCCTTATATATAGGTTGGTAATTATGCTATGTAATTATCCTCCACTTAGATACTCACAAGAACATCATACCATAACCATCTTGTTGCTACTACCGTCTACCTTTGCCGCCTTGCCTTTATTTACACCTAAGGCGATGACAACGACCCCAATCGCAGAAGCTCCAATGGATGAGTTTTATACCTGGACATTTGGCCCTGATGAAATAATCAACCTTTTTCCCATTTCTTTTGGCAGAATGAAGGCGGAATTTTTTTTCTGTAAGCTATTACTGGATCCCACCTGCAGCAAGTCCGCAGCCAACTAGAACTATGAAAGCTGATAGTGAGCGATAGACAAACCTTGGGCCAATAGCCGGTCACTACATATAGGACAATGGTACCAATTGGAGATGTGTGGAGTTGAGTGGGCAAATGGTGAGGGGATGGCAGTCAAATTGGTACGATGTGGACGGATTGCTGGAATGTTGGAAGGTAGAACAAGGGAATCCCGCTCTATGATACAGGCGCTTGAGTTAGGGTATGAGATTAAGGGTCAGGTCTCCAGCTTAGAAACATTTCAGCAGTGTGACTCAGGCAGGCGTATGGTAAAAGGCAAAATAACGTGGGGCTTAGTTCCAGACTCAGACAGTTAACAATAACTTCATTCTGACTTCTGAATTTCCATAATTTATACGCTCTTTAATTATATTCTATCAAGCCTTGCTCGAGTTGACTTAATGTATAAGTAGCTGGTCTTGATAAAATCATTTTATAGTTTTTCCCTACTTCAAACCCTTTTGGTCTTACTATAAAAGCACGATCTTTCTAGATCTCTTCATATCCATCCTTCATTAGTATCATGAGCACGATCAGGAAAGATATTGTGATTGCATCGACTGCACCGGGTAATACCGAGCCCGGTATTATTCCACTTCCTCGGCTTCGCGTAATGGCCAATACTCCAGTCGACCATAGCTTCTTTGAAGCGAAGGGCTTTCCCCAGAGCTCTCTAGACAACTACGGCGACCTGGAACCAACCTTGTTTTCACATCCTTATCTCTACTCGCTTTCCTGGGGTCATAAAGTCATACGCTTTTTCTGTAAGTCAAATATTCAATATCAATGCCAGGAACCTAGCTTACACTATGATGTGGTAGACATGATGGATTATCCAAAGGCTGGGATGCACGCCCCCGTCTTGGGCCAGATGTATTTGTTGGGAACCAAGGTACATGAAGACAAGTCTGAGAATGTGGTGCTACAGCGGAAGAAGATGGTATCGGGGTTCTTGGACTGTGACGATACAGAGTACAACGGGATCCTTGATGCTCTAGGAGTAGGAATTTATATCCGTGCAACTGTGCATTCAATAGAAATGATGTATAGTGGAAGTACAAGTAGCAGAGTTGTCATGGGTCTTGTTCATTGTACCATTGTTGATTCTGATTCTGATTCTGAGATAGAAGCCTATCCTGAAAACTGCGGAGCTTAACTTCTCCAGAGGAATATGCGTGGCTATTCCCTCACATATTCATCAGCAAAAGCGGACCCTGCGTCTGATCCGTCGGCGTTGCGTCCTGACGCAAGCGACGCATCTCCTGCGTCCCATGCATCCTGTGCGTCCTGACTTGCGTTGCAACGCCCCGCCACATCCCACGCTTCCAGATGCTACCTGGCAACGTTCCTTGCGTCCTGACGCAACCTGGCGCCCTCCCCACGTCTGGACTACCCCAGACTCTTTCTCTCATCTCTTCTTTCTCCTGATGCGGCGATAGCTCCTCATCACCTCTTCTCCGCGTCCTGACCCACCCCTCATCCCCGCTCGTGTAATCACAACTAATT
>Ga0307509_10004116_pt1 | contig 21272 bp, 22 predicted proteins | sample 10_EM_MG_FD_202245 | JGI IMG/M metagenome (GOLD analysis project Ga0307509, IMG submission 202245) | Populus trichocarpa ectomycorrhiza microbial communities from riparian zone in the Pacific Northwest, United States - 10_EM | ecosystem: Host-associated > Plants > Roots > Unclassified | place... | reverse complement strand
AGGTTGATCTTATGAAAAAGATTCAAAAAGTAAGCGCTAGGGGGGGCGTCTCTCAAGTATTGTTCATCAATATGTGGTAGGCTTGAGACTGTGGTGCTTCTTGGTCGCTTAAGCGAAGGGGGGCCTTGAGGCATGAAAATCGGGGACAGGGTAGGAGCTGCTTCGTGGGTAGCACTCCTAGCACCGGCAGGTGGTGGCTTGGGATCCGTCTTCTTTCCTTTCCCTCTGCCTCGACGAGCCGAGCCAAAAGGTGGGGCCGTGGGATCCATGTGGTATTCGTGTAACCTGACAGGTCACGTTACGTGGAAATCTCGAGATAGTGTACGTGGTGTTTCTGAAAGTGCAAATTGCACTTGGAGGGAAAATAGAGGAGAGGAAGCATGTTGCTACCATGTTTACAATAGTGCTTTTTATATATTTAAAGGAATTCAGTATCTGATATACCAAATGGTATAAGAGTGGGAGTGAAATACGAGAGTATTGGGTATTAATAATTAGTCACAGATAACTTTAATCATGATTAACTCTTAACTTTGCAATAAAATTGTACCTGTTTCTAATAAATCTTTCATACTCTTTACTGTCATAATAATATTATATAGACTGTAATTTCCTGAATAAGTTGGAATATATGGTTGAGGAAATTTTTTTTACAAGTAGGATTAAATTTTGGACCTTTTAATTTGAGTTTCTTATAGAATATCTATAATTTAGGTTATATCATATAAGATATTCCTTTTTGAAATACTATTGATTTATCTTATAGACTACTATAGTAACTATATATGTATATATATATTTCATGCTTTTACCACTATTTGTTTATTCTCTCTCCAGCCTGGAATTTAAGTTTTTCTTTTACTTCTACCTAGTATCGCTCTCACTTTACTTCTATTAACAAATTTCCCTCTTATCCTCCTATTTCTAATTTGACCAGCCCTGTCTTATTTTCCTTCCACTCAACTTCAGGCTACTACATGCTCTTCTTTCCTTTCTATCTGACCATCACCTGCCCGACTAATACTACTACTTTTTCCAAGTGCCTGCTCACTTCTAATATCAGTTCCTAGCTGAAAGATTTCTATCTTTCTTTTTTGATAATAGATTTCTTTTCTTTATTCTTTAGACTAGGAGATACTTATAGACATAACCTATATAGATAATTAGCTTATTAATCGATTGTAGAGGAAATTCTGTATACCTTTCTTTAGTCTACCTATTGGAGCCTACAGCTAATCTCAGCTTCATACTAGTATGTAACATCATATACACTCTTGTGGCAGAAGAGGTTGACAAAGTTGCATTATTTGGAAGTGACTGCTGTAGCTTTATGGATGAAAATTGCTTCAATAAAAAAACTGCAATTACTGGCACCCTATTCAACAGCAACTTTGATACTCAACTGCCACAGAAATACAGATTTTTCACTCCATACTTGGCTCTTAAAAGAAACAATTGTATTAAACACTGATGGCTCATCTTTCCAGTCCTGATGGTCCTTACCATTCTTACAGCCCATGCGCTGTCTAATTGCAATATCAGGCCATGGGTATGCAATACCAGTGAGTTGACTATCAGTTAAGTTCTTAAAATCTTTTATGATAGAGAGCCAGGTATCTGGCTGATATATTCTGAGGTAATCAGATCGGTTCTGGAATAGTTACTGATTTGCTGTATGCTATACATTGGCCTCTTGTTTCTTCTTTATTATTTGATATATCCAAAGATATTCTTGGATGAATCAGCCTTGCAAGTATAATGATAGACAAAAGAAGAGCCTTACTTGTATTTCTTTTGGGTAAGTATAGGTTGGTGTATGATTGATGATTCCAAAACCTCAACAAGCTAGATAGGAAGATAAAACTGATATGCGATTGGAACACACTAGGGATCCTTTGTTTCCAAAGGAGGTTTATAAGAGCTGATATTTTACAGCTTATTCCACCCGCTATGCTCTAGGTAATATTGCAAGTAAGTCTGGCTGAATATTTTTATTGCTAGTCAGTGACATATAATATATTTTTATTTAATATGAGATCATATTTTCCATATTTTTTGTGTTTTCTAGAAACTCTTTAAGCCTGTCCAATACCTGAGAAGGTAAGACATTCATATTGAGATTTAAGATGAAGTTTTTAGTAGTATACGCACCACAGTGTAGGAGGTGATTTAATCACTTTTGGAAAGAGGCTGAATCCAGCCTGACCTCTGGTGTTTTATATGACTAAAGTTAGAAATATATTATCAGTATAGAGCCAAAAGCAACTTATAATTCCCATCAGTTGCTTTATGGGGTATATACCATTATGACTGGATTAGAGCAGTTGTCTGTTCAAGTGCTGATTGTAATAAGATAGGTATCTTTATGTAGTAGCATATGGGAGAGATGAGGCCTTCCAGGAGTAAAATTGATGCGGGTCTGGCAGTGTGCAATGACATTTGCTGCTGTATAAGTACTGCTAGGAGGCTGCCATGATGTGAGAATCATGAGAAGAGGCCTGGAACAAAGGTGGTAGGAAGATTGAGGTGTGTTCATTATTTGATCTGTAGAGTGATGATGGTTATCATAGAGAGAGAAGAGAGCGCAGCTGAGACTAAATACAGTTTGTGGTAGCCACTCGCACAGTGAGTCTTCTACACAAACACCAGGAACACCAGTCACCTTGGACACGCTAACAATCCAACTCCAACTAACTAGTGTACCCTAACCTGATATACCACGATGGGGTTACTCCATTACAGATGCTAGAGAAACTGTTCACCAGGTCTCTTATAAATTTCTGATGAACTGATTGTCCAGCACCACGTTGATATTACCAATACCCATCTGCCAAAAGGATAAAAATATCGGCACCCCATTGATTAATGGTGCGAGGAACGTTTTCGTAAACCGGTCCTCTATACCCAATTTCTTTACCGCCTTAATTTCAGTCTGGGCAAGGTCAAAGCACCGACCGGATTGGACCGGTATCGTGTTCTTTTTACCGAGAGGAAGGTTCGTTTTATGTCTTTTTCCGTTTAACCCCATTATTAGAAGCGCGCGCCCTAAAAACCACCTTTCCGGTAGTTATTCAAAATCGGATCCACCACACACCCCGAACAACTGTTTCACCACCGGAGAAGTTTGTTCCTCGGGGTTGCGCCTCTACCGGCTTTGAGGCTTTATTCCACTCTGCGAAGTTAGGCTGTTAATACCCCTTTCATAATTACCTACCCTGCGGGTTTTTTACGAAAGTGGGAAGAGAGAGGGGGGAGGGTCCGATAAGGTAAATTCTGACTCGATGTCGATGTGGTAGAGTACGTATTTTGTGAACCTCTGGCCTGGGTAAATGTACGTACAGCCTCAGAGCTGGGGCTTTGGCTTGTTGCTGGGGCTTCGGTAGTGGTTCGTGGCTATGGTTAGTGTTGAAGAGGTAGGAAGAGAGTAATATCAATGGCGTATGATGGCTGCGCACTAAAATGCGGTATTACTATCAGAACCGGAGCGGGGTGGGGCTCCGGGTGGCTCGGTGCTTGCGCTAGGAATCTTATATAAGTTCTTGTTTTTTATTTCCTTTTGTTTTCAGGCCCTGCCTTGCGAGCTACCAGCGGTGGTTCGGATTGCCAAGGAGTGTAGCGGAACTGGGGATAATGGCTGCGGGAGCATTGGTGTCCGGTGCTGGAGTTATAATGCTCCGGGAGTAATGTGGGGACAGAGTGCAGTTCGACTCGTTTTCGGGGAATTGTGTGGGGTGGAATTATGTGCGCTATAGGTGTTCGTCCTCTATATGTTCACGGACTTTATCTCCTTAATCAAGAGAGGGCGAGGGGGGGGGGGGTTGTGTCTGATCATGAGGTATCATACCATTTGTTGTATTAGATTGGTTTCTGATTACTAGACCCGAATCGCTGTAGCTAATGGTGTTATGGTTTTGACCCTATGCGTATACTAGCCTTGGCCTGCGAGAGTCCTTTCTGTGCGCCGCTTTGCTGTTCTTCTGTTATCAGTGTAACAATTAATAGGCTTGCGCGGTACAAGTTATCAAATTGGAGACCTCAATCGACCCAGAACACAAGTCCAAGATAGCACGGATAGGCCAGCAGGAGGAGATTTGTTGATGGGCTTGTAGGACATTGGGAGGTTTAGGCTATCGCAGGAGCTTTACTCTGTGTGCCGCTATTTACATGAGGTGAATGTTTGGGCTAGGAATTTTCCCCATTGCAGGATGGGGAAATACCTACCTGTATTGGTCTGATCCACGTTCCATAAATCTTTCTTTCGACCTCATTACTACGACTTGGTTATTGCGTTTTGGTATTAACCAGACTGAGCAAAGATATCTGGTCTAATTACATTAACCTTTGCGAATTTCAAGATCTCTGAGTCTATGGGATGATGATTCTCCTATTGCCCCTGGCTGCAGTCCCCGTCGTGCAGGAGTACATTATCACCCGACAGGCCATCAAGCCTTATATAAAAACAGTCCCTGCAGCCAAGTACTACCTTACCCCATAACTACGGGAAGAAGACGAAGAGGAAATGCCGTTTAGCTGCCTTGTCGACCCCGCTCCTGCGCAAACTTGCTATCCAGCGGTGGGAAGGCCTCGCACTGCACCGGGCTGGGGGGTGGGGTCACACCAGCCTGGCGAGGCCCCCTGCTAGCCAGCGAGCGGGGCCGGCGTCGATGAGAGAGACGCACAAGGGTGGGCCGCCATTCGTTGAGCCGCCATTAGCAAGCCCGACACGGCAATGGGGATTGCTGGGGATATTCTGGGGCAGGAACCTTCTCTCATCCACGTGCTTTGCTGTGATGACCAGGCTACTCTGCGTTGGGCGACTGAACGGGGCTCATGGGGATGGTCGAGTTGCTATCATAGCTGAGTCGGGGGGCTGATACTAGGACTAGATTTGATTCTGGCTTGACCTTTGTGCTTTATCCACTGAGGGTTGGTGTCCCGGTCAGCTTGTTGGATGAGGTTTATGCACTAGCGGTAAGAGGGGCGCGGGCTGTGGGATCTCTGGAGTAAAGGATGGGGCGAGCGTAAGGATTTGGGTGGTGATAAAGTTTGACCACTCACTACAACTTCCTTTATCTGTTCGGGGTAAATTGGAGCGGCCCCTGATGGTTTACTGTGCTTCAAAAGTATTTCTTTAATGTATCCTTAGACATCTCACTTAATTCTTTCGTATTCCTTATCCTTGGAGTTCATGAAGAGCTTGTTGGCTTTGTGGGGGAGGGAAGTTTCGACAGTTTATCGAAGTAGGCTGTTTGGGTTTTCAAGGCCATTGGCAGTTATATATTATATGAGAACGTTTCGTAGCGCACACACAAGATATACGCCCTAAGGTCTCAAAATTAGGTCACCTCTTGCAGGCATAGCTTTGTAATCCCGGTGAATCCAAGCATCTTAGCTGGGCGAGTGAAGCTCAGCAATTATGGTGGCAGATCCTAGATCACATTTGGCAAGAATTAGCCACAAGAAGCTAATGCAAAGAATGATCCACAATGATAAATCACTCCAATTGTTGGTGCCCGCTGCTACCTTAGGAATGGCTTGGATTCTGTCTGAGTGCCCGCAGCTCGTTTATTTAGCAGAGTATACGGCCAATTTTTCCGGAGCTTGGACATTGCCCCCCCGGGTTTGAAATGGAACTAGTGTGCTGGCTGGAATGCTGAGAAAAAGTATGATGGGCAGGTGTAAGAGAACTAATGGTGACCTGTCAGGTTAGAACGGCGGTCCAGTGCTCATTTGCTCTGCATCTCTTTTGAACCTCAAGAAAATGTATAAGGCCATCATTCCCCATAGTCACACAACAAAGGAAATAGCAGATACACTGGAGGGGCACGGCTAGGGGCGAGAAAACGCACTGAAAAGTAGAACCCTATGAGCACTAAAGAACTACAGAGTGGCTGCGGGGACACTAACAAATTTTAGCAACAAGGTTCTGGTACAGCGGATTCAGAGTTCAGATACGGATTTGACGCAAGTTGATTGTATATAGTATATATAAAAGAGTGTGACGAAGAAGTTATCAAAAGAAAGAACAATCGGAATGCAATCGAACAGAAGTGAAGAATAAGATAAAGCAAAGACAGACAGGAACGGTGTGCGGTAAACTGATAGTGAACAAATAATGGGAAAAACAGGCTTCCTTATATCCTAGCCATCCTCCGTGTCATGCTTCCTGTGCATGCACAATCCTTCTTTTCAGTTTCTCCCACTTAGTAGTTGCGGCATGCACATTCGTGAATCCGGAAACAGGCCCCCCTCACGAGCAGCCAGACCTAAATAAGGAGCTCTCAAGTGATTTACTTGGATGAACTATGGCTATTGTGCTGACCACTGCTCGTTCACTCATACAAAACCCAATCAGCATCTGTTCGAGTGGACTGTGACGCCCGCTGGGGGCCAGCACCCAGAGAGCGGGGCTGGGTTGAGCACCCGATCAAATTCGATTTCGTGTTTGGGCCAGGCTATGGGACTAATAGGCGTGGGCTCAATTGTCGTTCACCGGATGTCTCTATGAAAATGCCATCAGAGTATTTTTTTTACAAGGGCTAATTGTTCCTCTTGTCTTTGCTCCCTAAAATCTAGGTGTTTATTTCCCAGACAGAAGACTGTTGCAGGTTGAAATTTACGAGTGATCATCCATGAAGGGCTTTTGCCTGGGTGCCCTTATTCGCCATCCCTGCATCTCCCGTGGTCAATAGAAAGCCACTCAAAGCAGCCTCCACCCTTCCCAACAGCAAGGCTACGATAATATAGTGATATTCTCCTGCAGACTACTTGTTGATCGCCGCCTATAACCTTCCCAACCCTCTTTCTTCACCAATACCAAACTATGTTAGTATCAGGCCAGTACACAAGGCCCACTATCCCACCGAGCCGTTCCAGCACCGCAAGTCAGATGAGCTCGCGGTGGGCCCGTGGTGGCAGTAGCTCCTCATCACCTTACCGGCTCGGGACAAACGTCGTTACGAAATGTGAGGCCGGCCATCCCCTGAATAACGTTTCCAATGAAGCCCTCCTGGCCCCGGACCGCATCACTGTGGTTACTAGGATTTCTTGCGAGTCAACTTGGGCTAGTTTAGAGTTTGACGAGAGAACTGAACCTGGACGTGTATGAATTAACTCGACATCCACTATATACTTCTTAGGGGGATTTATTTTGCTAAATGTTTGTTGGGTTGGGGCGGCGAAGTGGGAGACCATGCAGAAACGGATTGCCTTTTACTTTATTTGCTGGATCTGCTTGTTGAATGGGTTTGCTATTGGGTTTGGCGTAAGTGGCAGTCTGCTTGGATAACTTGTGAGTGAAATGGTGTTGATTTGGGTAAAATGGATAGAAGGTTCAGATAAAAGCTCAGATGGAAGAGTGGGGAATTGACTCTTCCGATTGGGCTTTGGCAGCCACATTTTCTTTGCCTGCAGCTGTATTTATCCCGTTCTTATTTTTTTTCCATCAGGATTGAAGAGCTAATTAGTGTAGATGCATGGAATCGGTAGCTGTTTCGTAGCCCCCTTTGTACAGCGCTTTGGAAGGTGTCTTTAAACTCTAATGACTACTCAACGCATCTTAGCTAATGCAGTCAGCTTGCCCGTGATCTTCTGGTCTTCGATCATAGTTTTTATCACATCTGCCTTTTGCTCCTTTGTCAATACCTGGGCTCAGTATATAAGCCTCCGTGCAGTCGAATGTTTCTTCGGATCTTCAGCAACTCTCATAGGCATTCAAATCATATACGATATGTAAGCAAGACTATTCTTCACTGGAATCCTCAACTTGGCTGACTAGTGCAACTGAGGTATTCTCCGGGGTTCTGGGTCACTAAAATTGGAGTATGGGTAACGGCAATAATGTTGGGACCTGTAGTGGGTTCCTTGGCTTCCGCCCTAACAAATATGAACTGGCGAATTGGTTTTATGTGTCTCGCCGGCGCTCATGCACTCGATTTGATAGCAGTCATAACTTTGATGCAGGAGACTAAACACGACCCTGTCACGGCAATCAGTAACACGCCTTACCCTAAGAGATGGCTGAAGAGAAGGTATGAAGGTTTGTTTGGTATAACCGGCTATAGATGTAGGGATGGTATCACACTCCGGGATTCAACCAAAGGACTAGCATGTGTGCTCTGGAGGCCTCAATTCTGTGTCCCGGGTAAGGCCCTTCAGGCATTAACACCTATGGTATGCAGAGGCTAATTTACCATAGGTCTTATCCATGTCCTAGTTTGGAATCTAGTTAGCGCATTCGGTGATACCACCGTATACACATTGTTTCGTCAAGATAAAGATGGATACGGTCTTTCTTCCAGGGGAGCTGGCCTGATTTACCTTGCCCCGTTGGTTGGATTGCTCATTGGCCAACTCTGGGGGTTTCTAGTAAGGCTCGCTGTTTGCGCGTTTTTCTTACAACCTCTAATCCCATCAAATAGTTCAACAAATGGCGCCAGAATCGGGTTATCGCACGTCATTCTTCGGTAATACCTGAAACTGTTCTCATCGGGTGTTACGTGCCAATGTTGGTTGGACTGTTCGGGTTCCTTCTCTTTTCACTTTTGTATAAAGATCACCGTCATTGGGCCGGTCTGCTCCTCTGTTGGGGATCCGCAGTGATCGCAGCATTAAATACGTTTGTGACTATCACAGGTTCGTTGGACAAGTTTACTTGGCTTTAGGAGAAGGTCGGCTTACATTTCTTCAAATAGCCTACATTCTCTACTGTTTCCCGACCCATCCCGTTACCATTGGCGCTCTCCTAAGCTTCTTCCGAGCTATTGTAGTGTTTGCAAGCCACCTCTATGCAACTGACTGGGTCGCCCGAATTGGTATCTTTGGGTGCTTTGGGATTCAAGGCGGTATCATGTGTTTATGTGCTTTCCTGGTCGCTGGTATACAGTTCTGGGGAGCAAGCTGGAGGCACAGCCTCCACTGGGATGGAGAGCTCAAAATTGTCGAGGTTCCCATACCTACTCATAGCGAGCTGGCTACTATCAAAGCTGAAGAAGCTCATGGGGGTTGGGCTAAGAGCGTCTGGGATGGAGCTGGTGTACACCCCCCCAAATTGTCGCCGGAGCCCAGCGGTGGCTCCGGGAAATAACCATGTATTCTAACTAGTGTATTTGTGCATTTTCGTAGCAAAAATATAATAAACTATAATGTATGACATTTCCTATCGAGTGATGCCGGGTGAATGCCATTCTACCTCCCTTGTAAGACATGAGGCTCTGTTACCCGGTATGATGGATGACCTTGTGAGTCCTGCGTCTCTCCAGGTCCCCTTCACTCGCAATGGCCCAGCACTTCTCCTGTTTACTGGCGGGGCCTCCCACGGGACAGACTCACAATACCAAGATATATTCCTTTCTCCCATGATAGCCCCTCGAATTCCGTATGTCCTTCCATTCCCATCTCCCCCAATCCACCCCCAAAACGCCACAACACTCTCCGCAGCCATCAATGCAGTAACCAACTTTCTGGAATCGCGCAACATCGTCATCCTCACAGGTGCTGGTATTTCTGTTGAAAGTGGCCTAGCAGACTACCGTGGCGAGAAGGGGACCTACAGACTGAACAGGAGTTACCGGCCGATATTCTATGAGGAATTTGCGGGGAGTCATGAAGCCCGGAAACGGTGCGGAAATACATTTCACGCCCCTACCCACTCACTCATTCCCCAAAGCCACCTCCGGACAAAACTTATGAATTGAATTGCGTATGAGCAGGTACTGGGCCCGAAGTTTCCTCGGATGGCCGATACTACAAAAAGCGAGGCCGAACAGAACACACAAGTCGATTTCGATACTGGGAAAGCAAGGCGTGCTGAATCACGTAATCACTCAAAGTCCCCACCCCCTCCACTCGTGCAGTTCTCACTTCGGTGCCGTTCTGATAGAAGAGCCATAGATGTTGACTCCCTCCACCACACCTGCCATCCCCACTTGCGGACTACAGAACTGCATGGGACTCTCCGAACACTCACCTGCCTAACCTGCCGCTCCTTGTACCCACGCGTTGAATTTCAGAAAACCCTCGCAAAGTTAAACCCTGAATGGGCGGAATTTCTACATGTCGCTGAGGGAGCTGGAGCCCCTGATGGTGGTTATCGCCGGGGGGAGAGTATGGAGGCGAACCCCGACGGTGATGTAGAAGTTCCCGGAGTCCCATATACAAAATTTCACTACCCACCTTGTCCAAAATGCCTTAATTCAAATGACATCAAAGTCCTAGTCGACGAGCAAGGATCGCATAGGCCGAGTGGGCAGTCCGCAACAAACGGGGTGCTGAAGCCCTCTATAACGTTCTTTGGGGAATCTGTAGCACCGGAGGCCAAGGCACAAGCGGAAGAAATGGTGGATAAATGTGGAGGCATGCTTATCGTTGGGACCAGTTTGGCAACATATTCTGCTTACAGGCTTGCTAAGGCTTCACATGCAGCTGGGAAGGGTGTTGGGATCGTGAATTTGGGAGGGGTTAGAGGGGAGGATTTGTTTTTCTCGAAGGGGGGTAAAGGCAAGAGGCTCAGGGTTGATTTTGATGCTGGTGATATATTGGGGGGTGTTGTCAAGAATTTCGGGGGTGGGGTGGTCGAGAAAGAGGAAGGTGAAACTCCTGTCCGTGGGGGTGGGACTTGGGGGGTAGAAAGGTGAGGATCAGTATTTGTTTATATCTGCTGTAGGCGGATATGGCGTTAGAAAAAAGGGATAGAAATGTTAGGTGTTGGGCTCGAACTGCTGAGTTCGAGTCGCTGTGTCTAAGATTGGGTCTAAGAGATGTCTCTAGAGCCTTAGAGTAAATTAATTTAATGCTAAGGCCCTTGGTTAGAGTTCTAGGCGAGATTCTTCGCATGACATCCGACATTGGGTAGTCTCTTATTATTTCCTATTACCCTTTTCCACAGTGGGGCCGATGATGAAATAAGGTATCTTATGATAACTTGTTTGCCAAGGAATCTAAACGACAAAGCGGGGTTCTACTACTCGAGTAGAGTGCGGTCCTTGTTTTGGTGCAAGCGCTAAAAATAGGATGGGGCTCGGCGGGACCTCTTTAGGCCCTCTATAACACCGCGACTGTTGGCTGCCTGCATCTAGTTCTTGAGCTACGTTTTTCCCAAAGGTCCTTCCACTACTCTTGTAATACTTCCAAGAAGCCCTCATCCCAAAGCATGCTCTATGGGGCAAAATATTCGTCGAGCGACGGCAAGTGAAAATCGGAGTGTCAATACAATATCGCTCGATGACGTCTTGGCGAACCCAACACACGGAACAACAAGTCAACAGACCGCCAGGTCCCACACGATTCCGCATCGCCCAACCTCCCCCCCAACATCCTCCGTGACCACCGCAATGACAACTTCACCGACTCAGTACATCTCTGCCCTCTCACTAGCTTCCTCACCCTCCCCCTCCTCCCACCGGGCACCGCCGCCATCACAATCGTCCAATAAACCGACACCCTCGTATAGATCACTCTTGAAGTCCCACCGCCGCTTAGAATCCACAATCGCAGCCCTCCAATCCCAACTTAAGGAAGAAAAGCGCTCGGCAGCTTGGTGGAAGAACCGAGTCTGCGAGCTAGATGCTCGGTGTCGCAGTATTGATGTCGACCTTGCGCGCGTAACGAAGGAGAAACATGTACTTGACGGGACCGTCGCGAAGTTTCAAATGCGGGAGCGGCTCGTTCCGCGAATGATAGAGGCGGCGGCGCAGACGGACGAGGAGGAGGGGGGGGGACAGGAAGGGGGAAGTCAGAAGGATCTTGTTATCAAGGCGCTCGCTCAGATGGTTTGGAACAAGCGGGCAGAATCTGTGCCGCTTTCTACCAGCGCGCCCGCTGGATGTGAGTGCGATGCTGCAAAGGCCCTTAGGAATCTGTTTTCGAAACCACCTAGTGCGAGTGTAGCCGCGGCCGGTCCTTCGGCGGGAGCACTGGAAGAGGAGACGGCGGAGGAGAAGGAAGGGGATGATCCGCTAAAGAGGATACTCCGCACCCGCACGAAAAGACGAGACAAAGCACGGACCGTAGGAGTTCTAGAGGGGAAGGACAGTGGAAGAGTACCGCTTGTTGAGAGCCCACCACTTCCTCACCCTGAGGCGGCCTCCAAAGCGCGGCAGGAGAAGAAGGAAGCACTCAAGATTCAGCTTTGGGCTGCACGGGAGAGGGTGGATAGGCTTCGAAAGGAGAATGGAGCGTTGGAAGAGTTACTACAGGAAGGGTCGGAGGCTAGCAGGAACCCCACCACGGAGAGGTATGGAGATGAGTTTGACTATGATTAATTTATCTGCGCAACTTTTTGGGCTAGGATTTGTTTTTTTTTACCCCTTGTTTTATAGTTAGCGAGCGTTTTGTACAAGATTCGCACCTCCTGTATGTTATTATGCTTTGGGGTGAAATAAGGTTGGTTTTCTTTCCGACGGTGCGATCTTTGTGGCTTCAATGCATAATTACTCTGAGGAGGGGATTTCTCTCCTCATTTTGCGATACATAGATCTCATATTCCTGTATACCCAATTCCAGGTTAGAAACAACACAGATAACGCGTTGGTGTAGCACTGCACAAGATGACTACCGCCACAATAGCTCCCACTTAAAACCTATACGATAGCTTATTACGTGTTAATACAGTTCCGGGCTATCGGTACAGACGCGGCCCTCCATTGCCACTTGCAAGCCAGAGCGGGCAGAGATGGTGGGAGGTGGGAGTAGACTGAAAGACCTACGGCAGCTGAATGCCAGTGGCAGATACATTGAGCTGGGGCTATTGCAGGAGATATTCGGGTATGTGTTTTTTTAAGAAGGAACTTAAAACATGGTGTCAACCCCACAATGTAACGAATCTGGCCTCGTTCGGGTCCTTGCATTAAGTAGTGAGTAAGACTAGTACTGTAATGGTATTCCAATTTCCTTGAGAGAAGTAGACGAATACATGTAGGCATCTGCGGGCGGTAGCTTTATATACGACGATCTGTGCTTTAGATCTACAGTAGGGGCTATGATCTTCTACCATATCAACTTGATAAATTGAGTATTATATCTCCGTTAGAGTTCTAATCTCGGTTTTGAAACAAAATTTCCCTAGAAGGCCTAGTAATGAACAAAAAATGAATGGGAAGATTGATTTATCACAACTGCTGTCAAGAAGTCCCAGGCCCCTATTGGCCTACAATCTTCTCCAAATCCGTTTGTCTTAGGCGACGGAGCTTTGCCAAGGCGCTATTCTATTTCTCGATTTAATAGGGGAGATACGGATGCTGTTGCTTGGATTCTTCAAGATCGGAGATAGAGCTCGGGCTGGGTTGCCATTAGGCTTCTTACCATGAGATTGGCTGCCCCGCTGTCTTACCAGTACCATGGTCGAGGTCCTCTATTACCCCACATGCCGGTACTCCTAATTGCCTGACGTTTGTAAAAATGACTGCTATTGCATATGGGCAAAATCTTGCCCGGAGCCTCAGGATTTTGCCCATATGCAATAGCAGTCGTTTTTACAAACGTCAGGCAATTGGGAGTACTTGGCCCGAGTTGTGGTGAATGCTCTGCTTCTGGTGGAGGCGTTTGTTTCCGTAGTGCGGGGCCGTTTGGTCAACTTCTGCACCTGGGCCCAAACTCCCTCCCGAGGCTTGGGTCTGTACGATGGGGAAATTGTCTCCTCTGTTCAAGTGTTTTGTTGCGGTAGTATATCTAGATGGGTCTCTATGCAGCCATAATGTTGAGCAGTTTTTTGAGATAAATGTTTCAATCCGATCCCCTCTGCCCAAGTCGCCGGGTTGGAGTTGTGTCTTTCTTGATATGCCACTGCCAGATGTAATGCAGGTCCAATCTAGCAACTTGGGTACAGTACAATGCACCGAGTATCACTCGATGGTTGAAGACTGAAGAGTTTTCCTCGGGATTGTTTGGAGAATCAAGGGAATATTCAGCTCATCCCCGAAACAAGATCCCTAATCAGAGCATGCTCAAGCCACAAGCGCAAGCATCAACCGAGCGAAGGGAGTCCATGACAACACACGGGCACCCTCTTGGAAAAATCGGTATTAAAGGGTTGGTTGGGCGATGCCCGAATTTATTTTCACGTGGGTCGAGAAGCCTCTGCAATCGCTATAGGACCAGGCCAGATTTCGACCGCCGCGAAGCCTCGTGGGTCCTTGTGTCTAGTGCCAGCCGAAGATTCTACTCGAGTACTCGAGTACCATTCGCCGGGGGGGATTTATCTTGGTTCACCACCAATAAATTTCAAACAGGGAGTCAACTCGGTATAGTAGAAGGAGTTTTAATGAAAGCCTTATTCTGCGTGGCCTGTGTTATCTGTTTTATGCTGGGGGCTTGCTGTTCTAAGTAACGTGAGGGTCAACCGTTTACAAGGATCACATGTCAGCCGGAAGCGAGGGATGATCGGCCAATCGTATCCGGTCCTCCTTCATACTCTCACATGTCGGAGGAAACGTCATGTTCCCTTTATCATGACCATCAGCCCCCTCCTTCATTTGATTATCTTCACCGGAGGCCTGGCTCTATCGCACTCAGCCGTTTACCCTAACACTGCTACCAACAGATTACCGTACAGTGCACCATCACTCATCATCACCAGCTCATTCGGACTTTTGTCCTTCGTGACATCACTAGCACTGGCATCAGAGCACCCCCCGCGGTTTCCCCCCCGCTCGCCGAAACGGCCTCTCTCGGAGCAGTTTCCCACCCACCTTCTATCGTTCCCACTTTTCTTCTCCTCCTTTGACCTTGTTATAGTATCTTCTTCGAGAAAACGGGACACGATTCCCGTCAGCATTGACACAGAATCCGATCTTCGAATCCTGATGGCACCACATGCCGAACCCTCTCCTCCACCATCCCCTGGGCACGAAAAGCCCGCTCCAGATCATACCCACTCTACGGGTACAATTGCGCACTTGCGGCGATACCAGCTCGCACAGGACGTTGGTAGTCTCATGGAGGACTACTCTCCCAACGCCCTCACAGCAACCATAACCAGCGGTGCAAACATCGCAGCCTCCCTTGTGCCCACAATAATCCTTTCGAAAGCAGATAGCATTGCGGACTCACTGCTTGCACAAGTCGATCAAACTTTCCCGTCTCTCCCCTCCATCCCACTTTCTACCCTCACCAACCCACCAAAACGCATTCTTGAGAAAACAATTGTCAACCCCATATCTGCTGTGAACACCGCCACAAGGGTCTACATTGACAGCACACGCTCCGCAATCGCCGAGTCTCGCAAGAGATTTTGGAAAAATATATCAAGGATTTACAGGAGGAGCGTTTCTCCCCCATTAGCAAACCTGACGAACCCATACTTGGAGGCGGTAAACCATAGAATATCCGAGTCTCTCGGCCCTGCCGCGCCGGAGTGGTACAGCGAAGCTCTCACTGAGTCGCCAGATGCCACCGCTGAGCCAAAACCGGAATTCGAAAAAACATTTGAACTATTTCAAACAGTTGTCTCGCACGCCCGAAAACACGTTTTCGTTCTATTTACGGACCAGGCGACACATACGAAGGAAGACATCGTAGACGGTGATAGCCGGATGAAGGCGGAAGTCAAGGGATCGCCAAGCAGGATCCGTGGTAGTGCGGAACACTTGGTGAAGGTTTGTAGAGAAGAAGCTGGTTATGAGAAGGAGAACGGAGTAGCCGCGGGAATGAGGGTTGGGCTAAAAGTCGGGGAGAGGATTGCCGAAGATGTTGTGGGCATCGAAATCATGGCTGTTGCGGCGGGTGTTGGAGCGGCGTGGGGGATTTGGGACGCCGGGAGGGAAAAGTTAGGGATTTGATCCTCAAATTGGCCTTTCATAGCTAGAGGCTGCGGAAGTCTCTCCTCCTTTTTGTCTGGTATGGTTTTTTTTCCGTCTAGTTGCGTTGGATTTGGCATTCTTAGTTTTTGTTTTTGTTTTCAGTTTTCCGGTAGTTTACAATTTAGTATGATAGATCGACGCCACCCTGAGAAGCATTAGTAACCTTTGTTTGCTTGCTTGATAAAGTTGTATGACAAATTCCTGGGTTATTGGCTGTTTTATACTAAAAATAGCTATCCTTTGGGACTGACAACTCAACACCGCTGGACTAAGAATTTCCTAAGAGCTCTGAGCATTGCGGGGAAGCCACGGTACGGCTATGGAGCTAGCTAATGCTGGAAATGATGGTGAGGTCCTGCCCGCTTGCCAAGTATTCTTTCTCCCACCGGCCCTACCGGCCTCTACACGACTACCAGGGGTCAGATGCCCACAGGAGCGTTGTGTCTCGGACCCCTCCAGGATTTCGTCCTCCAGCCCTCCCTCAGGTTCACCCCTTTCATCATTGCTTCCTTCCTCTATCTCCCATCCTCTCCCACTTGCTTTCTATTTCCTTCCTATTTGTGTTGTAAATCGAGGCAACTAAGTTAGGGGATAAAAATTATACGGGGGGTTGTGGCTTTCTAGGAGGCATAAACAGCTCCTTTAAACACAGAATAGCTTCCTCACCAATATCATGCGACGACACACAGACATCCCTATGACAAAACTTGTAGTAAGTTGGACGATATCCAATAATTTGTTGTGTGGTTATGAGACGGGAGGGACGATAGGCTTGTAATGTGAATTGATTGATTGATAACTAAATATATAGCGAAGATAAGAGCGGCTACAAAAATACAGGTAATGGACAATAATGAAGACCTCAAAGGAAAAATGCCGAACACAGCTCGCGCGGGCCGACAGCCGAAGCCGCGCCCTCTGTTTGGGCAAGAGTTATCCATACGTACTACCGGAATCCGGGACTAGGTTGGAAGAAACTTCGTACGAAGGAGAGCGTCAACATTTTGTGTGGCCGTACGGGGGGAGAATGTCTTCAACTGAAGGCAAGGGAGTACCATACTTATGTGCCAGCCATAGAAAAGTTACAGTGCAGATATCCCTCGCTCAGTCCTGCTGATTCAGGTTTGTAAGGTGGGGGGGGGGGGCGACTGGAATGACCGATAATACTCCAGTTCCGGGTCTAACTTGTGCTTACGACCGTGGGCGTGTATGAGCAGTGTAAGGCGGATGTAAGAAAGATGGGAATTGGGCAGTTGCAGTGTTCCGAACCGTACGGGGGTCCTGCAGTGATGGCGGGGAGGACTCCAGGAAGGGCTGTTAGGCACATCCCTGTGTGGGGCGAATTTCCTGGTGGACTGCCGGAGTTTGCATGGCCTCCGGGCCCGACAGGCAGTGCCTTCACCATAAGCAGTGATAGCCATAGGGCTGGCAGATGGGAAGGAAGAGGGTAGAACGGCTGTGATTGTGGAGGAGGCTGCGGGGTGCACCGAAAAACTGCGGGGCGTAGCAAAGGGGTGGCCACAGACGGCTGTTATTGGGGATGACTGCTGGGGATAGGGGAACAAAAAATGGGGGGGGCAGCGGAGGATGGTTGGGGATTGCTGGCTACTGCGGGGACTGCAGTCGAACCACGAGTGATGTATTATGATGCGTTGTAACCAACGAAGAGTAGTTCATACAGGAAAGAGAATAAGTTTAAATAGCTCATCAAGTCCTCCGAGTATTAACAAAAGAGAAGCAATCTGTTCCTCTTCTATCTATTTCTCCTTCAAATGCTTCTTTAAATCTTTCTCTTTAACTACACTCGAGATGTTGCAACCTCAATAATATGGAAAATATGAGGGGCCCTGATCTTGCCAGTATTATGCTTGCTTCTCAGTTTATCCACGGGACACATAATTTGTGAGACGATAAAGAGTGAGGAACCGGAAATCTTTCAGAGCCCGTGGGACCCTGAGCACACTAGCATGGGATGATAAAACTATAATCATCCCCCCACAGGACCGGGAGGGCGTCCATAGAGTGGAAGAAAGACGGGCTACTAGTGGCAGTCCGTCCGTCCCCACCCCTAAGACGGACAGAATCGGCGGTCCGGAACTCTGATTATGAGAATCATTCTGGCGAAGATCTTAGAAATATAAGTAAGAATCTTAAATATTATTCTTAACATAAATCGCAGTTATTGCTGGCTAACCGTGATCTCAAGTTTGGTTCTTGTTTCTCTAATTAGGGACGCAATCCTGTGCGAGGTTACTCTCCACCAGAGCAGGAGAAAGCTTGACGGGGTGACAAAAAGGGAATGATCGGAAGATAGTTATGTAGTGGCCTTATGGCCAGTGAAAGTGCAGCGAGGAAGCAGATCAAAGCTCCGCATGGGATTCCAAATTGGGTATCTCATTCGGAGCGGCCATTACATGGCGGCGAGTAATGCCATGCCCTCGGGGCAGGGCAAGGGTCTGGCCATTTGAAAAATATTTAGAATATTCCATCAATAGAGATGCTATGATATGGTGTGCCCTAAGGTGGTTCATAGGGTATTTAGAACAGTCATGTAGGCTGATCGGACCCACAGAGAAAACTCTGTTTTGTAGTTAGCTTGGCGCACACAGCTTACCTTATAAGTCGCCTCCAATGTATTCTAGCCTAGTAACAAACAACCATACCGAGAATAAGAAGCCAATCAACAATCTTTCTTATCCTTTTCAATTTGTTCAAGTCTTTCAGTTCCAAGCCTATCTCATCTGTGTCCAGGCATTTAGGCAATTCATCATGAATTCAACCTCCCACTGATTTATTGTCTGGTTTATCAACAGGTTACAGCTACACACAGAAGAGATAGTATGATACGCACGACACATCATTTATTAAGAGACTCTTGCAAATCAGCTGGACAATAGTACCTGATTCTGCTCCCAAATAGGATATCTGCCAGTGAGTTTTGACATACACTTTTCTGTTGTATCAAAAGTATCATGCTTGGTAGCACTTTTCAGCAAGACACTTAACTTACTCTATCAACCGCAATAGGAGCAACACATCTGGGGTCTTCCGACTTTCTTGTTTAGGTTGAGATTGGAAAAGGTATGATACTAGCAAAATAAAATAATGCATTACTTAGAGAGGAAACTAAGACTTGGATATTCTAAGCTGTGTTGCTCTTATTCAAGTTAATAAGATATAGTAGTATCAAGGATTGGGATATAGACTAATATACTATGTCACTCTCTAGGGTAGAATGATTGACAAGAAATCGCCTGAGTTCCTGAATCGTATCCAGCACCTTATTAACTCTTAGTCTTATACAAAGAAAAACCTTGGGTTCCCGGCATTCATAATATCTCTGCAACACTACATTAGCACGATTCTGGAATGCATCTTGCATGAGCCTAGGGTCCCAGAAACATATATTTCTAAGACTAGTATTGTCTCTCTTATAGAGCAGGTATGTATTTACCAGCATCACATATTCAACTACTATTCCCCTGATGCCTTAAGCCAACTCCCAACCTTGGCCTCCACTAAGAGAGCCTTGAAGATCAAGGATGAGGCAGATGTTGTCTTAGGCTATCGATTTTGGCTATGAATGCACCTGGTTGAAGAACTAGAATTATCATAAGAGCTCCTCTCCTCTCCTTCTTCATTCCTAGTATCCTGACAATACAAGCAAGGCAACTATGCTGTGAGATATTATGCCCATTGGGCTGACTATGAAATGAAGAATAAGGTTAGTGTGGAATATAAAGCAGAGAAGCTAGCCTCTGATGCTTGGCCTAAAGCCAATAAGCCCATCTTCGATCACTTGTCAAAGTTACTCTGGGTTTACAATCCAGAAATGCCGTTCTCTATGACTAATGCTATTTCCTGATCTGCGGATGATTGATTCTTAGGTCTTTCCCATTCATGAAATAGTATTGCAATTGGGCAAGGTATGAGCATGGCTGGTAGCAAAAATCATCAGGACTGGGAGGACCAGAACAGGGTCTTTAATACAGTTGTATCTTTTGGAGTCTGGGGATAGGAGAGTGGTGAGATAGTCTTATTGCATTTGGGTGTTAAAGTTGTAGCCAAAAGAGGGGAATACTTCATGTTTAAGAGCAGTATTATTGCCCATAAAAAATGTGCAGTTACTTCTAAATACTGCAGCTTTATTGACCTCTTCTGATATAAGAGTGTATAGGATATACTCAAGCATAAGGCCATGCAATCTAAGGCTAAAATGGAATATGAGTGCAAGATATGTTTTATATTCTTTACTCTGGATTCATTTTCTCCAGTCTGTATTTGGTTGTAAACTTGTATCTGTAAAGTTATTGTAACATCTCATATATGGCTAAGGCATAGTCTTTACAGCCTGAAACTGGAGATTTCAGAAGCTCTTAAAAAGGAAAGAAACCTGAATATGGTGGATGGAATCTGCCATAACTGGATTAGAGATAGTTTCTCAACAATGCTTGTTCCTCTCTTATGATCTCGGTCTGGGTTGATACAAGCACCAAACCTGTCTCAAAAACTTTGCAGATTTGTGTATATGCAGCAGGTACATTTATAATAGAGTAGTAGTATTCAGATTAAGAGAGAGAAGAAGTGAAGGAACCAGCATCAACAAGTTCTGAAAACGAGTAGGACAGATGTACAGGCTAGAAAAGCGGGTAGGAGTGCGGCAGGGGGAACAAGGCGGAGGGTTGGAGCGAATAAATGAGCAAAGAGTGGTGGAAAAAGACAGCGATCCAGTCCAGGGGCAAAGCAGTTCAGAGGAAGTCTCAGAAGATGGGCCTGAATAATAGGAGATCTCAAGGTCCTTGAGCATGAAGGGCTAGTGAAGGCAATAAGATAAGAGGAGGAGAGGAGTAGAAGCCATAGTGTAAGCGGGGCCAGGGGGAGGCAGGAAATAAAATAATCCATCTATACTCATTCTAGTTTTTGATTTCCTATCTACTTAAATATAAAATAAAAAACCTGGAAAACGCATTTCCCATCAAGTGCCTGTATGATGGACTATAGAAACTACAACTACAACCCAATCTTCAATCTTAAAAATCTCAAAACTGCAAAAGTCCCTCTTTTGTTTTTTTGTTATTTCCGTGCTATTGTTTTGGGTACATACAAATACATTTCCCTGGGTACAAACCACGGCATTCAGGAGGTATCCCATGGCAGATAAAAGCCCAAATCAATAACAAAGGAAAAATATCCCAACCCTGTTCAATGAAATCCAATCCTACTGTTTCTCTGGTATGGAACCAATGGCTCATCCTCCCCTAAGAAAGGCACGCAGAAAAGAAAAACACCACTAGTGGATACTGTAACGGGGTCTTGGCACTGGACGTTAGTCCAAGGCACACAACGATAGGAAGGTCCTAAACGATAACACTCGTTTAGCGTGAGGGTTCGGAGATGACAATCTCAGGTCAAGGCTGATCGCGTAACGGCAGATCAGGGTCAGGGTTCGTGGGTTCTTGGCGTGGGTCTTGGATATCA
>Ga0307509_10004115_pt1 | contig 21273 bp, 26 predicted proteins | sample 10_EM_MG_FD_202245 | JGI IMG/M metagenome (GOLD analysis project Ga0307509, IMG submission 202245) | Populus trichocarpa ectomycorrhiza microbial communities from riparian zone in the Pacific Northwest, United States - 10_EM | ecosystem: Host-associated > Plants > Roots > Unclassified | place... | reverse complement strand
CCCGCCAACAACGCCCCCGTCCTCCCCCCCCTTTCCACTCTCTCCCCCCTTGGTGCCCGCCCCGGTTTTCCGTGTTTTTTCGTTGGCCGAGGTTTAGGGTTTTTACTTTGGGTTTTCTCTCCTGTTTCTTAATGTATGCGTTCCTCTCGAGACAGCTGAGTAATCAGCTTGTACTTTCCTTTTATATGTGGCCGACGGCCCGGCGGAGGAGAAACCTGCGCAATAGTGGATATTTTTTGGTGCGGTGACTTTCCTTTGTTATTGTTTTGGATTTATAGGTTTTGTTCTCTCCATAGCTAGCGCTGCATGAGGCTTTTTGTACCTAAAAACAATGAACGCATGATTACAAAAAAGAAAAAAAAAAAAAAAAAAACCCACCAAGAGATAGGCACGAACCATCTCCTCTCCACTTCCGGCGATTGAAATCTCAACCCCACGAGAAATCATCGTCACTTTCCCCCACCCACCTCTCTTCTCCCACGATGGCTACTGCCTAGGAGTTGACTTTAAGCCATCTTCCCTCCTCTTCTGAGGCCTGTCGGCCTCCCCTCCTTGGGGTTCTTGTTTCCGTTCATCGTTGACCCCCACTCATGAAGTTCGGTTCTCCCCCTTACCCCGCATGCGTTTTGCACATCGCTTAGCGTTTGCATGGTCGGAAAGCTTCTCGCTTCGTTCACGGTCGGCGTTACGGGTCCGGACTCTCGGTCGAAGTAGGCCTCGGCTTGCTGAGCTTGTACCTCTGATGGGAAAGCCACGGTTAGTAACATCTCGGTCCCGCCTTGGTACTGTCGTCGTCCCAAAAGCCGTTGGTATGGCCGGTTAGTCCGTTGTAGCTAGCCCGCTCGCCATCCTTCCTTCTGCCTCCTCCCGGTTCTGTCCGATTGCACCGTTACTGCTACAGCAGCTGGCACCTTACTGCCTCCTCATCCTCCCCGATCGTTCGTCCTCTCCTCGGTTACGCCCCAGTCGTGGTATTGCACTACCTCCGTGCCTGGTGTCCAATGCCTTGGATCGATGTAATAACCGGCGCGACCGTACGTTTATGGTTACAAATGTCGGCCGACAAGTCCAGTGGTTTTCTCTCGTTACGGCCATCACTCATCCTCCCTCTCGGTCCCTGTCGGGCCTTTGCGATCAATCCTTTCTTTTGTTTTTAGGGGAGCCTGCCGAAGGGTTTGGGTCTCATTCTGTACGTCTCTATGAATTGTTTCCTTACTTGTCTGAGGTATTATTGTCTTAGGTGCTAGGCGAGGGGGACTTTTCCTATGGATTCAGGGTGTTTGATTTTTCCCATGAGGAGGTGAAGCGGGCGGCTGTTTGGGATTAAGGTTTTCTTTACGCCATATCTCACAATACATGCGAGTTCTTGTACCTTAACAAGTAATACATGATATAAAAAAAAAAGAAAAAAAAAAGAAAAAAAAAGAAGAAAAAAAGAACCGACCGAGAGGTAGTATCTTCACGCAACCATCGAAGTACTTTTCTATACTCACGATACTGCAATACGATTACGCTTTACTCTCTTTACATACATTCCTCCTCTACAAAGCCTACGCTCTAAGAACGTGGAGACTATTGTGATAGTCTCGACAGGTCGCCCGAACATAGGACTATTGTGATAGTTCTATCAAGCACGACAATCCACCCATCTTACTATCTGAAGAGATAGTACATTCTTACGCATTGGTGCAGAAAAACGAGACTCGCTTACGCAGGAGACCCAGTCGTTGCCTGTTGCATACGTGCTCAACAATAGGATTGTTACACCAGCGGTCATAGAAAATGATGAGATCCAACAAGAGTACAATTTTCTCAACGAACGATTTGTGATAAAATGCGGCACCCTACCCACCCATGAGGGTGTTCCCACTTTTTTTTCAAGTTGCATTTCGTCTTCTCTGGGGGAGCGGTTCGGGGCCAAACAATCAAGAAGTTTGGTCAGGGTTGGGTCTCGCAAGAGTATGTGATCAAATTACTCTTTTTCTTAATAGAGCTAATACTGCCTAGCATTCCGAAATTTTAAGGCAGACTTTTGTCGGAGATCCATTAAAATTCCTGACGCCTACGTAATGTTGCCTGCCGCAGATTTCCCCACAGTGGTTTGTGAGGCCGGTTGGTGTGAGGACCATCTCACACTCACTGATGATGTCAGGTTATGGTTACTGCATACTGGGGGCCAGACTAGGCTCGTTGTTGTGATTTTATTCAAAGAAAGCCATAAAATGAGTACATCAGAGGTGGAAAACAAAGGGTCTAGGGTGGAGGACGGAGAGCCTGGGGTGGAGGATGGTGGACTGGGGGTGGTCCAGGAGGAGGAGGCAGAGAATGGTGAGCTGGAAGTGGAGGGTGAACCTGAGGTGCGCGGTCGTGAGCTGGGTGATGGTGCTCAGAATAGGGTAAGCATAAGCGAAGAACAGATGGTCATCGATAGCATTGACGAGACTACGGGATTTCATGACCTGATTGCGAAGCTGTTGGACCTAAACCGCCGAGAAAATCTAAAACAACCCTTAGTTGGCGATATCCATAGGATGGTGCAAGTTTATAAGACCAGTCAAGACAAAAGAAGATAGTGAAATCCTTTGGAGCCACTCTACTGCCAAGACCCATGAACCAAGAGGATAAACCAGGAGAATTTGGGATAGCATTGGAGGCCCTCTTCGAAGGTAGTGTTCCGGAGGGTCATAACCCTCGAGATGAGGTCATGTTTAATTTGGAAGAGGTGGTAGAATTTGTTACAACATCGATGACAGCAATGAAGAAGCATAGAGGGAGTGATCGGGCGGTGAATCTTCTGAAAGCAGCTGGGGTGTGGGAGGAGAGAGAGACCTGGGTGCAAGGAAAAAGAAGCAGATTAAATCTGGAGTTGGAATAGGTAAAACAGGGTGGGCCGGCATGCAATGGAGATAAAACTGATGTTTTGTTTTTTTGTTCAATTATTCTTATGAGGATGAGATTGTACTTTGACATTGGGTGAGAGGGGATCAGACATGGGGAAAAACAGTATCAAAAGCTTGTATCTATAACAAGCCTGCACAGCACAAAAGCCCTAGTCTAAGTGACTTCTGCCACAATACAGTGGTGCTACCGGTCGACTACTAATATTATTTTCCTTGCAATGGAATGTGGTAGCAACCACGTGGGGTGTCAGAATTATGTTCAATTTCGACGGGGATGTCGGAAACACATGCCTCGCCAATTCCAATACGGGTGTGGGAGCGTTCGAAAGCCTTCACTTAGTTGGATGGTGTGTTCGACCGCGCTGTATCCACCGGTGTGAACGTAACTGTGACCATCGACTAAACCGGATAATAAATCTATGGTGAGTCTCGTTGGTGATACCTTGCTTAATTGGATGAACAGGGGTAGAGGAAACGAGGAAGTGCTGGACCAGATTACAATAGATGGGAGATGCTTGCTATTAGGTGGTTGCCTCGATGGTGCCGCGCTCTATCTAACTGAGTGGAGAGAAAGGTGGCTTATATGCAGAAATCTCTGCATGCCAAGCTATATACAAAAGAGGCAAATCACGAATAGGGAAACCCCCCACTGTGACTGCTGTGACTGCCCAACGATGCTATTAATAATACATGACGCCACAAGGATCTCCTCCTCCTGCTGCCTTCGCCCCAGAAGGCTAAACAAACCGCTTCTATCGTGTCCCCTGTATATACCACTCCTCTCACCCCCTATCATCCCCTAGAGTCCCCAGCACAAACCACGGAGTGACTAGTCATGATTCGTAGTATTACCCCACTCCACAATCCATTTCAATCCATTCTACTCACCTGCTTCCTCCAGCGCCAGGTCCTTCCAAACTAAACACATCCGCCTGCAATTCCCCAGTAGTTTGCCGCTCATGTTGTAAGATGTCGACCAGCTCCACACCTGCTTCCTTCCCAGTTCGCCTTGGAAGGTATATCTTGAGGCCATTTAAGTGGACGAGCTCACGCAAAGCACCCTCATCAGCAAAAGTTAATCCTCCGTGTGAGACGCGGGCGCCGCGTCCGGACGCATCCGACGTCGTTTTTCCGTCCTGTGCGTTCCCAGCCTCCGGACGCCATTCCCAACGCTAATTGCGTCCTGACGTGACGTCGGACCTTACCCACATCCCGCCACCACCCACATCTCCTGCTCTTCTACCCCCTCTTATCTCACGTCCTGACGTCTCTTTTCCTGCCCTGCATCTCCGCATCATCCGGACGCCTCCCCAAGCTACCCCCTTTTCCTTCTGCTTCCGGGCGTGCTCATATCAACTTGCCGCCGATATCAGCCTAGTCATTCCTGCCGGTGTGCCTCCTACTACTCCTATCGTGCATAATTTGTTTGTTTCTAGGTGGATCTAATCCTCTATGTCTATATCTCTACTATAGACTTTGCTATTATACACGTTTATCGTCTAGTCGTGATCGTGACGCTACATCTCCGTCAGGGAGCGATGAAGCCCTCATCTAGGCTATGTCGCTCCCCGAGTTTATTTTATTATACAAGCCCCCTCTGTGATCCTAATAGATCTCGTTAAACGTGCGTAAATCGATCGTACTGTTGACAAGCCAGCGCCGCTCTGTCTCAGGAATCAGATGCGTCAGGCCTAAGATCGTCCCGATATCCACAATTGTGAGCTGTCGGGTAACGTCTCTGAGCTGAACGGTTACCAGACCGTGTATATCCAACGGTCGTCCGGAGTCTACCAGGCTCATGAATTGAACCCCGGCGAGGCGATAGACAGTATCCTACTGCATATAGCCTGACCGGATTTTGAACAGAGCTATGAGCCTTGCCGGGAGACGACCCCTGCGGGCACCATACATATTCTCCCCCCCAGCCTGTATCCAAACCCAATCGTTCCGACTAGTCTGGTTACGGAAGAGTCGAGCACCCGTGCATCGGGCCCTGTGTATGTCGTAAACACCTGACACCTTGAACGCGAGAACCGGGATCTCCAGTTGAGTCAGTAGTTCCACCGGCAAAGCTCGAAGTCTCGCCGGATTTTCTGGCAGTCGGCGCTCGGGAGGCCGGCTTAGTCGGCTATATCATATCAATTCCCGACAAATCGTCTCCGGGGATATGTCGCATGCTCTGCCAAAATCAACGACGTCGTGGATATTATCACGACGTCCCTTCTGAATACTCTGATGGGCTGGTGGGGTTGGCGCGGACCTGGTCTTCTCTAAATGTTCTACTACCTCAGTTGGTAAATCAGCTCCTGCACATTGAAGGAATTCCAAGTTCAAAATTCTCATGCGGATGGCCTGTTGTTGACTGGAGCTGCTTAGTATCTGTCGTACTGCGTTGATTTTATTTGAGCGTCGCCATCCATCCTGGATTTGCTCCTTATGTGCGAGCTCTCCATACTCCGTAGAATACATGGGAATATTGCCGAACATGTAGATGTGATCGCGAAAGTGACTTATTAGATCCATCTTAACAAAGTTGAAATTAGATTCGGAATGTATCAATTCCATACGTTGGTCGCTCTCTGCTTCACGATCGTCGTCACGGATCCGGCACCGTTGGGATAGAGGCACTCCCTTCCTCATCTGGGCTCTCTTACGACGCAGCTCCTTGCCCAACTCATTAGCCTTCTCTTGCGTCCATTTGGATATGCGAAACTCCAAGAAGATGTCCTTCGTCTCGTGGAACTGCCTCGCATATTCTTCCATATAAGAAATAGTCTCGGCTGTGTGGCTTTGGTATTGAGCCATCATCGTGAAGTCAAGCCGTGACCTGACACACGTGAGCGCAAGGCTGAAGGGTTGCACCTGCGTACTATCAGGCTGTCTCAACGCCACAGCGAGAACTCCCAACAAACAACGCCCGAGATTCCTCATCTCTTTTCCTTGCCACTTCCTAACCTCCCAGTTGGACTTTTTGTGGACAAAGAATCCCGGGTAAGGGGGCAATGCTTTCCAGGCGTCGTCGAAGGCCTGCTGTCGCGCATGTTCTTGGAGAAATCCATGAATCCAGTCCAACATATGCTTGAAGAGTCCTAAATATATTGTATGGAGCATATCCGGCTTGTGCAGTTCAGGCTTCGAAACTCTCACGAGTCCTTGAAAAACGTTTTGCTCTCTCTTGATATCATGAGTTTCATTCATGTAGCGAGTGTGAGCAGCGTCGTGGGTCTCAGAATCTAGGGACGGGTTTCGGGTTCGTAGGGTTCGTATCTTGCGGAATTTCTAGCACGATGGTGGTCGGCTCGGCTTCCTAATTCTTCTGGAGGCACCTCACATTTACGACAGGGGTTGGATTTGATCCCGTATAGGGGAACGGTTTCCATATGGTCCGCAATCCAGCCTGACATTATCGGGAAGCATCTCCGGATCTTGCGGTCAGCACAAGCAAAAGGGGCACCCTCCCGTGCCGCACCGTTCAATGGCCCAAACATGAGTTCGAATATGCCACGGAGTGTCTCGGCATTTATCAGTCTTTGCAGTTTGTCGGCCCTACAGGACTTTGCGAGCTTGGGCGAAATGGGCAATAGCCCAAGAAGCAGAATCGCCATTGATCCAGGTCTGTTACGTATTGTCGACGGAAGATTTCCGATCGTCATATAAACCGGCCATGCTTTCTTGTCTCCGCAGAAGTTGGTCAAATTGGTCTGATCTGACATTCCAATGATTGGAACGACAGTTGCCCCTTCCGGGAGTGTTTCCTGTGATCTATTAGTCTGCTTTCATAGAAAAGAGGCTACGCGGCAGTACTTGGACGTCCTACCACTAGTGAGCGGTATGCATTTCTGCATAAACTTTCTGTCCACTCTGGTCGTATTCACAGTGTGGCGCATAGACCAAGTCATCAGGATAGACTATCTGGCGAAGAAGATATCTCACGCAGTCTAGGACGTTCCGATAGAAGAATGGTAATGTTCTCTGACCGTCCGCCACATGTCCCTCCAACCATTGCAGATACGGGCTATACGGATCCAAGTGTCGGAGAAGATTCTCCAACGTATGCATAGAGCTATAGCCGACAGATGTCGATTTTCCGATACCATTCGAAAGGTCATCGTTAATCCGCGTCTTTGAGACTTTGCTCTCAATGAACCAAGATGCAAGTTGGAAACCTTGTGCAGAAGCAAGCGGAACCCGTCGGTTGTCGCACAAATCCCTGCATTCTTCCTTATACTCTGTAACCTCTGCAATGGCTTCCCCGGCGCCTGGATAATCCTCGTGTTCCGCAGCGACTGGGTACGTGTTGTCCTCGAGTACTTCTGTTTCGGGTTCCCGCCTAAGCGTATCATCAGGTGCATCGCGCTCACTACCGGCTGTATCTCCGGCAGGATCTGATTCGTTGTCTGAATCGGAGTGTTCGATGGGTTCGTTGGCGTCAGATAGGTCGGTCCCCCGGTCGGTAAAGACGTCCGCAGGTTGATTCGGTATGGTGGATGCGAGTATGATATCGAGATTTGCATGCGCACTTCGCAAGTGTGTCTCTTATGTCCCTGCACGCTCATCTCTTTTGCGACTAAATGAAGATTTAACCGGCATAATGGAATTCGGCGTAGCCGATTTTGGGAGTTCAGTGTTGGTGATAGTATTGGGACCCTGAAGTCATCTCGATGTTAACGCGTGCGGATGACTGGAGATGCCGCGCCTAGCGCTCTGCACACTGATCTATCACCAGCTGTCTAACTGGTTTAGCGTTGTGTGTCCCGACGTCACGTGGTATGAGCTTGTTATCATCTTGCGTTAATAGGAAACGACTGAAACACTAATGGACGCCTGAGGTGTCAGTTCTTGATGCATCTTAATTCTTGAAAACAATTCAAACAATTCATTATTCTTTCAAACCATCTTGAATGTCTGAGAGTTGTATATATAATGTGGGTTGATCACGACAGCAGCAAGTTCATACCAAGGATAATCCGACATCCACAACATCCACAATATCCACAACATTCTCTATATTCACAAGACTAGAATCTCCAAATCAACTATCAATAGAAAACAAACCCTCAACCGACATGGCGCAAAATATCAACATGCAGTACGTATTCATGCAAAATGCCGGAGTCCGTGCGCCGGGACGGACAGATCAACTCCCGCCCAGTTCGCTTCAAGGGGCAATCAGCATGCATCGCACCAAACCAGGCGGTTGAGCGATTAGCGATCATAAGCTAAACATGGGCTTCACACAAGTACAGCCTCAAAAGACAATGTACACAGAGTGGCGGAACTGTGCGATGGATCAGATGATAGCAATGGGCTTTGCGCCAGCAGGGCGAACGGCAAAAGGTTTCCCTGACGCCGACTTCCTGCCAATATACACAGGCATGAGCACCTTGCATCCTGAATGCGATCTCATCGTCTCCGCAGTGGCAGCCAATGATATGCATCGTCTAGAGGATATCGAGGAGGCAGTGGTGGAACTGGTTAAGAACAGTTGCCGGAAGTTGAATGACACAAATAACAAAGGCAAAATGGTAGTGCCAAATCTAGCAAACCCCACTGGGCAGGTCGTCGTGCACACATCGTTACTACCGCCAGGGGCCCCAAATCAATGGGGGGCTGCAACGACTATAGGGAACACACGTCAACTTCCTCCAAATCCTCCCCCAGCCCACGTCCCCACAGGCTGAAAACTCGGACAGGCTCCTCCAGGTGGCGCTGGTCCAAACATACGTGCTGCACTAGTCACCGTCTCTGCTGCCGGACAACTCGGACAGGCTCCTCCGGGAGCGGCTGGTCCAAACGGACCTGCTGCACAAGTCCACGTGGCTGCTGCCGGACAACTCGGACAGTCACCTCCGGGTGCGGCTGGTCCAAACGTACCGGCTGCACAAGTCAACGTCCCTGCTACCGGACAGCTCAGACAGGCTCCCCTGGGTAATGTTCCTGCGGCGGGTCCAGATGTACCTGTTCAACCTAGTAATGATCCTGCGCACCCACAAATGGTACGTGATTCTAGTTCACCGGATAATGACCCTGCGCCGGCGCAAATGTTACCTGATCCACCGCATAATGGCCCCGCGGCAGTCCAAAACCAACCTGTTGCCCCGGGCTTTCGCCCGGCACCCAACCGTAGGCCCACCGGTTAGGCCCTTCCTAAATCATCCTCCTGTTTCAGGTTTTTACTTACTGACTTATGAGATACAGATTGGAGCGCTCTACTTGGGCGTCCGCGCGCCGCGCGTATCTTTTCTGTCTTGCCGTCGCGACGTGGTCGGGCACTATCCCTGTTTGAAAGGAATAAGGTAAACGTCCCCCCAAACTATAAGTTACTCCATTGGCGTCCCCCTCATGTCAATGGGATAGTGTTCGCCGAGTTGGATTCCTATGACATCCGTGGAATGTCAGCTATGATTTACAGATCCGTACCTCACCACCGAATCCGCTACATACTTGGCGCTACAGGCGCAGGGGGTAGAAGGTTACGTAGGTCTCCTATGCGAGAGTTGGATAGCATGGATTATGTCTTCATCGACAGCGATGAAACAGTAAGAGCTTGGCTCCTTTCAAATCAGGTGCTGGATGACCCGCTGGATCTCATGGTGTACTATTACAGTGATCGGGGTTCAGAGCGGCAAGACACCCTGGCGCTGAGGAGAGTCGACTATCTCAACCAAAATGACGTCCGAAACTGGGCCCATGATCCGGCACGACGTATAGGCCAGATGCAACCCCGAGAATTATTCCACGACATACCTGCTGATCGGAAGGGTAGGGATACGGACGCCGCGTGTGAGCATGATACCTCTCATTTATCCGCGTCGTCCTCGGGCCTCTGAGACTCTGCGCATGGAAGTGAGATCCTCTTTACAATATTGCCACGTCCGCCTGTCGGACACGCTAAATGGCCGGCGAATCGTATCCCCCTTCTTGCCAAATCGTTGAGCGAGCAGAATTGACAGCTACCATTAAACGTCCTCCATCGCACAGCTCAAGGCAAAGATGACCCCATGCACGGCATACAGTTCGATGAGGATTATCACATGGAGGATACGCCCAAAAAACGCTGCTTGAATTACCTTATCAAGGAGTATTGGAGATCCAGGGAGACGCGGAAACGTCGTGCTGGTTTTGACGCTGAGAGCACAGAGGACCCTAAGTCAAAGAGAGTGCATACGGGTGCTGGTCAAGAGAACTTGATAGGAGAACTGATGGTTTCGATGGCGCGCTGAGTATCGGCGATGTCTACCTAGATGAGGCGTGGATTAGTTGTCTGGACTGTCATTTCAAAGGGTCATTGATTGTTTCCTTTCCTTTTTTCATATGATCATTGTCTGTGTCGCTCAAAGCGATGTTTAGTCTCGTTCTTTCTAGATCGTGATCCCGTCCCGTATACGTGCAGAATGTGATGTTCCGGTAAACAGTCGACTTTATGCGCCAAGAGTTCTGCCATTGACGATGAGGCTCTTATCGCGGCTCAAACCCTTGTGTGATCGTCAGTGGGGGGGATCATACCGATTGACGACACACCACATCGTACCCCATAGGGCTATCACAGAACAAACCTCACACACACAAACGCCTGGCGAAATTCCAACAGTCCGACACGCCCACAGCGTCGCACATGTTGTTGTCTACGCGTAGTATAACAAGGCCACCTACAGTCCATCCTTCCCCTCTACACCATACGTCTAGCGTTCACTTCCACACATCGTCTCACCTCGTCCGTATATCAAATGGCTCCATTGAGAAAAACGCATGTCTCGGGGGAAAGGTCAAAGTAAGGACTATCTCTTCATCAATTTCAGAGCGCATTACCTTAACGTTTGTGTTATTCCCAGACGCCGAACAATCCAGCCCCCGGGGGTTGACGCCCCGAGTGCAAAACGCCCAAAAAGGCATTCTTGTGCAGCTGACATTGCCGGTGAGGGGTCAAGGACGTAAGAAATCTTCTCTGTTTAGCATAATCACACATTCCAGAACGCCCCGATATGATTTAACCTTTTAACTTCAATCGTCGTTCATTGACATCCGGTGCAAGACCACCCTTTGAGGCAGCCGTGGAGGATTCCAGGTGAGGGTCAAACATACTATACATATGTCAGAAATTTGCGACCTCACCACAGCCGGAATCAGGGGGTGCTATGGGGAGATATTCTACGCTAAAAGCTAGTGTGGGTTCTTGAATACTCGCGAGCCTACAGCTGCGTACAAGGGAGGGCGCGAACAAGTCAAAGCATATATCACGGTGCTGGGGTGGAAGCCTATGAGTCTGACTGGCACCCAAATGGACTCGGTACTCATTTTCGCACGCTCCCTCACGCCTGTCAAACGCCGAATTAAATTAGTCAACACAAACCATCGCACCGAAGACGTCGATGAAGTCGAACGTCAAATAAGAGTTTTGGTGAGGGACACAGCCAAGAAGCTGCAGGCGACGAACGCTCGTCTCCACGCGGAATGGGCCGAGGATCCAATAGATGCAGAAGTCTGTGATGCTCAGAGTAAGTGTTCGCCCCCATTTACATTGTGCGCTTCTATGACTAGTACTCACAGTTTTTCCAGTGGCCCAATATGATTGGGCCTCTCCGTACTGCCAAACGCCGATCAGGATCCACCTTATTCAACCAACAGGTGGAATGAAAGCCGGGCATCCCTTCTTGCACTACCGCTGGTATGACGAAGACTCCGGCTGAGGGATTGCGTGAGGAGTCTTAGCATCGCCGAACTTGCAATCCCTACTTGGCGCGCTCAAGCGACAAGATGTGGAGGACCCGATCCAATATCCGCGATATCTTATCGGGGCAACTGGGCAAGGAGCTTGCGCGTTACGCCCGCGACTGTCAGACCCCCTCCCCCACTCGGACCTCATATTTTTATTTACAGACGATGACATCGGGGTGTGGCTACTCGGTAACCCTGGCAAAGATCCTCTTGATCTCTTGCATCAGCAAAAATAATTCATTGCGTCCTGTGCGCCCCGTGCCTCTGATGCCCGGGACGTCGGAATGGTAATCGCGAATCAGGACATAACGTCGCATCGACGTCGCATCCTGACTTTGCGTCACCTAGCGTCATCCGTCCTGACGCCATCCGGACACAGACCCGTACGTCCTGTGCGTCCTGACTGCATCTGGTGCTTCTCTATTACCCCCTGACTCCTCCTGATCTACGACTGTTCCGTTCCTACTGCGTCGCGTCCTCCGCTATTGTGTTCTGACTGCGTCGGATCTATGACTCTCCCGCCCTGATGCCGGTTCCTTCTCAGCGAACGTCAGGGCTTCACTCATCTTCAGATCTCGCGTACTAATGTTTTCACAACCTGCCGACCTCGTCTGGATCCCACGATCTGCATCTCTCCCTTCCTGACGCCTGCTCACTTCTTCCTGATCTTACGCCCTATATATGCCGTGTCCTGATCCGATCGTGACTCTATCTGATGCCGCGTTTTCATCCGGACGCATCGTGTACTTAGTCTAAAGCCATCCTGATCTTACGCCTAGGCACTTCTCTTCTTTCGCACGCTGTCACAATGTGTTTTACTATCCTGATCGCCAAGATGCACCTCTTAAGCGTTGCTTCTATTAATTCTATTCTGAATTCCTTGAGTTGGCTAGACGCCCTCATCTTAATACCACTATGCTCCTCGCACACTTTCCTATATGTGAGAACGGATCCCAAAACCACTACACTACACATGCTCAGCATTCTAACTACCCTCATCTAGGCGCGCACTTTCCCCCTGCTCCATATCCCACGGATCAGTAGTCTCCTCCGCCGGCTCTAGATCATCAAGGCGGAGCACAAGCTGTCGCAATATAGTCAGAGTCACCGAATTATGCAAAGTTAGCCCCCCAGCCACCTCCTGTGAGCTGTTCGGAGTCTGTAGGTCTGAATCAAGGAAGTTGAGTAGCCGGGTTGCCGAAACCTGGGTGAAATCGAAGGACGTGACAGTCTCTTGTGAATCGTTTGGGTTATCGGGGGCTCCAGCCAGGGCTCCACTACGCAGGTTGCTGGGAGTTGGACTCTCAATCTGTGAATTTGTACGTGTCTGAATGCGTGGAGTTGGGCGGGTCGGAATCCGAGGAGTTGCCCATGGGGGGGCCGTCTAGACATCTGACTCTGCACCTCTCCCGCCACTGCTTCCCAATCGTCAGTAAACCCTTCACGGCGATCTTCCTGTATCGCATGCTCCTTCACCTTTTTCGCTTTGATGGTCTGGCGAATGTTCTTGCGCATCATTGTCTGTACCCAGTCTGGACACGTGGCCCACGTCTGGCGCTGGCGGGCATAGAGGTCTTCCGAGCTCATCATGAGGTTAGCATCCTGGCTGGAACTAGAGAACACCAGGTTCAGGGTCAGGCTCACCTGCTACTGTGTCCGGCTTGAAGATGCATGTTTCAAGATAGATTCAGGTTTGCCATGCTCGCAGAGTATGGCAGAGTATGGCACAGGTTAAACATACCATGGTGCCATTGATGCGACCAAGAAAATCAGGTTCGGCAATGCCACGCATTTTCCTGCCCTTGAAGTACTTTCCCTATATTGCCTCAGCGATCTAGGGCGCGAGGAATCGATTCGTTACTTGCTCGGTCAAGTCCTTACGCATTTGTTGTGGCCTGGCGATCACCAAGTGCACACTTACCTCATACCCTCATGGGGAACACATGAATCTATCCCTCTCGAGGAGGTAGTCCATCCTACGCGCAATCGCCGTCGGGTCTCGGGGGAGATCGTAATATCTTCCAATGCGTTCCTTTACGTGGAACAGAAACTGTGATGACTGCAGAGTGTCTGGCGCGTATCTGTCACATTTAGTAAGCACCCACGACGAGTGCGTCAAGTTTGAGTATCAGCGTCCACTTAGTATTTTTATGCTTGCCACCGATGGTTCAATATTTCCTGCGTTGGATATGTCCTCGAGAGCATTGAGGCAAATACGGTCGACCTCCGACATCAACACAGCGGGTGCTGGGAGAGGATTCACAAACCGGGTGTACCATAGAATAAGAGTCTTGGCCCACACTATTACAGCAGCCTCGGCCCCGGTGGCCGTATTTCGCCGTGAGTTAGTATCAGGCCAGATGTGATGCTCGTGTTGTTGATTATTGGGATGGCTGGGAGGACTCGAGCTCCGGACTCCGGACGTAGTGGGCCTATGGGTGGCCAGCAGCGACGAATATGGTGTTACACTGAAGATGTGAATGCCGTTGGAGTATACGCACCACCCTGCATTATACGTGGTCTAGCAGCTTGGGTGCGCCCGACTTGCGCCGCTCCTTGAGATCTGGAGGTGGTCGAAACTCGCATAGTTGAAACCAGGGTATTTGCTTGGCGTCTGTCTGCAGTTCGTGATCGGTGACGAGGCACTGATCCAGTGTCGTCATCCGGGACATCACTGTCTTCTGCCTCTGGTTCCGTGTCCCATTCAGTTTCATCAGATCTGCGGGAGTTCTGGTACTCATTCCTGCTCTCATCGCGCAGACGAACGGTCGCTATTTGGTGTTGTGTATCTGGTTCCCCCTCAGGTTCACTATACGCCGTGGTCTGAAACGTCCTCCTTCTGGCGCGCTTCACGGGTCGTAGTGTGGGGCGTCTTGTGGTTTGGGGTGGGGAAGAACTGCGACCGGACAACTGTGTACCGTGGGAGCTGGTTGATTCGGCAGGCAGTGTTCTTGTACTAAGGAAGCTGCCTGATTTGGTCCGGTGTGTTCCTGATCCAGATCCCCTCTGCGCGGGTATGGCGTCCCGTCTACGCCGCTCCAGATTGCCTACTCGGGCAGTTGGCTGACTGAGTGATTTGCCTTGAGGTTGTCTAGACATCGTAGAATACCGGAGACTGATGAAGATTTTTCGGACAGAATTGGCATTAGAATGCGTGAGTGTAATGTATCCCAAGAGATGTGGGTATTTGTAGTTTGTAGTTGTTGTCCAATGGAACACGTCAGGTCTTATACGCTAGGTCTTTTGGGGGGGGCGGGGGTGTGAGATTCACGTACTATCACTCGGTATTGAAAGAATCTATTCAACTGCAAAAATGTGTTTTCTGCTTGTTCAACATTATGATCGTACTCTGGACGAGCTCAGGTATGATGTTCGTCTATGCTCTGGTATGAAAAGGTTCGAGGTGTCAGTAAAGTAGGAGGTATCGCCAATATCAGGGGTGCCTATGCAAAAACTAGCCACAACGAGTATCCGTTAGCGACACTAGGTCTAGCAAGACACACGCCACGACCAATGCGGATTAGATATCTGAAACCTCATCTCCCGACGTCGAATCAACAACACTAAATCTCTAGATCTCAGTTTTCACATAGTGCATACCCCAGTCCTTTTGGCTAACGCCAGTCTAGTTATGGACAGCGAATGTGAGTCCAGCCCAAAGCGGAAAAGGTTATCAGAGATCAGCATAAGGGGACGTAAGGATGAGAGAAGCTGAACCAAGGGGCGCGCTATGGTATCATTACTATACTAGCCAGGAATCATAAGAAGAAAATAAATTAGATGAAACTGTGTCTCAAAGGCAATGGCACAACGCTTGTAAGGTAGTATGGTTCCGGAAAGCTAGAGGTGGGACCAGTTTTATTACCAAAAGTGTGACAGTTTTGGCTGTAACGATTTGTGTAATGCTTGGAATTTGCCTTGGTCTAACCAGTTAGCTTTTGCCAAGAAACACAAAGTGTGTATAATATTTAACTTATGTGACTTTCATATACCCTACCCTGAACACTCTAGTTGTAAAGTATCTCTGAGGCAAGACTAGTTTAAGACTGTCAAACAGTAATAGTTAGTGTGCTACCTATCAGTCTCACGCCTTCATAATATCCAATATTATCTCTCTTTTGTTTTTTCTCCAATTACCTCAACTCCATCTCTTTACCCAGCCTTGTGGCCCCATCAACTAGCCAGTGCCAATTCCTCCACAGCCTGTTTCCCAGGTCTGCGGTCTTTATATGCCCTTTTTGGCTATCCATCTGGAACTTAAGCACTCTGACCTTTCCTACAGAAAAGCGATTGTACAAGCCACTCCCACTAAGAAACCGGAATGGAAGACAAAAAAGGCCAAGATATAGACAAAAGAGCACGAGCACTTGCAGCAAACAGAGAACGAGTACGCCGTTATCGGGCCAAAAACAATCCACCTAGCGCTGACCCGAAGAAAGCTCCACTCTCTACTGCAGAGCGTGTATGGCTATGCAGAGAGAGAAAGCAGCTGGCACAGCACTCTCGTCTGGCAGCAGTTGAACCAGCAATAATTGCCCTGCCACAGAGAAGACAATTTCCCTCTCAGGAGCGAACCCATCAGTATCGTCAGCGGCTTAGAGAGAGGAATGAGAATGCGAGACCAACACGAGTTTCGAATACCGAGCAATCTCGAAAATATTACGCCAAAAAGCAGCAACTACGGTTGAAGACAGCTCTTGAATTCAGAGCTCGTGAGTCAGTAGATACTCATTCAAGTAATTTGGACCAGGTTTGAGAAGATTTCTTTCCCTTCAATTCAAAATACTAATTTCCTCTTAGGATTTAAGTACAGCTGAGACTCCAGCCAATAATCAGCCTAGTCTACGGAGACAAGCCTATCGCAGTTGGCCAAGACTTAGCAGTGATCTGAGATGGTTCAAGCAAGAGATTTTGGAATCAGCATTCAAGCGGCTGTACAAACAAGTTAAACGACGGGCGAAGACTCATTCCAAGCATTATTTTGGCCTTCAGCTTGACTGGAATCATCAACTATTCGCCTTCATCAAGCTACAGATAAAGGCTGAAAGACTTTGGATAAAAATGGAGTTAGCCCGTGCCCCGACTGATCAAATCACTCCCCACCGATCGAGGAAAGAGCTTGCCTTACGTGTTGCCCATTCGGCAGGGTGGTCAAAAGCTGTAGCTGAACGCATTCTCCTCCAGGAGGTAAAATATATCAAGCAAGGTATTATATCCACACCAAAGCAAGGAAAACACTCCAAGGTGGTCAGTTGGCTGTCAGATGAAGGAACTATTTTGGCAATGAAGGAATATATGTCACAAGCTGGTGAAGGTAAGTCAATCTACACAGTGAATTCAATTATTATATCCACATGTATAGGAGTTTAAGTTTGGCTAATATATGAATTGTTTAGCCATGGATTCTACCGGTCTTGCTGCGGCCATTACAAATTACTGGAGTAAGACTTATGGTAGTCCAGAGGGCAACGAACCCCCGCCCGCTCAATTGTACACCATTGATGGTATCAAACGACATATCAAAAAAGCACTATCGAGTCGCTCAGCACGCATCTGGTTAGCCAAGTTGGGATGGAACTGGAAAGAAGTACGCAAGGCTGTATACAAAGATGGTCACGAGCGACCGGATGTCTGTCACTATCGTCAAAATATTTTTCTCACTCGATTGGCGGCACTCCATCCTCGTATGATGGAGTGGAATGAGGACCTAGAACCAATAAATAAAGAGTTAGAAGCTGGTGTGAAGCCAATTGTCTTCATTACACATGACGAATCAACCTTCAACTCAAACGATGGTAGAAAGCTTATTTCGATCCATGAAGACAAAAGCCCTTTGAGGAAAAAAGGTCGTGGACAAGGTCTGCATGTCTCTGATTATCTTACTCCAATTGGCCGTTTAGGGGGTGGCGAGGTTTGTCAGATTCTAAAGTGTGGTGGTGACACATGGTGGACGGGAGAAGACATGCTGGAGCAGCTGATCAATAAAGCCATTCCGGCTTTTGAGAGATCCTTTCCTGGATGTCAAGGCTTATTTGCCTTTGACAATGCTAAAAGTCATCAAAAGTATGCGGCAGATGCACTTCGAACTGGCAATATGAATCTCACTGCTGGGGGAAAAAACACGGTCCCAATGCGAGATGGATGGTTTGTCAGTGATGATAATCCTGGGGTGATTCAGCGGCAGTCCATGATTCTACCTGATGGAAGATTGAAGGGATTACAAATGGTATTGCAGGAGCGAGGCCTTTGGCCTCAAGGTCGTAAGTTTCTTACCCAGTGTTCGATTCCAGGTCAGAATCCGGGAACAACCAAGCTCAATCCTGCTTGCAAATATGCAAGTAATGCATCATGTTGTGCCCGTGCTATTTTGTCTTCTCAGCCAGATTTTCAAGAACAAAAGGGGGAACTGCAGGAAACTGTTGAAGCAGCAGGTCATCTGGTAATATTTTACCCAGTATACCATTGTGAACTCAATTTTATTGAGTACTATTGGGGTAGAGCAAAGCTATATGCTAGGGCTCATTGTGAATACACATTTCCAGCACTAGTTCGTATTGTTCCAGAAGCATTGGCACAGGTGTCTGATAACTTGATTTTCAAATACTATCAACGTGTTCTAAGAATGATGGAAGCGTATCGAAACAGTCTTGTATATGGTTCTGAGGACTTCAAGAGACATGTATTTACACGCTATAGCTCTCATAGACGCATACCTGAGTCAGCTCTCAATGTATAATAGGTTAGCCTCTTTTATCTCTCAATACATGCTCATTAAACAGTATGTGCAATCTTTCCGCTTTTCTTTGCTGCTTAAACTAATTCTAACTCATAAATAAATTACTCTAATAATATTTCTTAACCTGTTATTATCTGCTTAATATTATATATATAACCGATTAGAATAATATGTATAGTTATATGTAACATGGATGACTAAGCTAAAATCAAGCATTACATGAAACGTTACAGCCAAGACTGTCACACTTTTGGTAATAAAACTGGTCCCACCTCTAGTTTTCCGGAACCATAGTAGGGGTAAAAATGAAAAAAGAATTCATCCCGAAACATAGAAATCTCATTTTCGACCTGAGCGAGGTCTTCTAGAACGGCGTATTTCGGGTACGGATGGGGTGTTTTCTGAGGCGTGCTCAGAACTATGAACTGAAGATCGGCGTGCCGGGGGTGTCACCGATGCTGGTGGCTGGGTCGGGGCCACATTGGCAGTAGATGGTGGGAGATCAGTTGTGGGAGAGGGATGGTCTATCGTTCTCTCCGGAGTCGAGAGATGGCGGCCGGCAGCTGAAGCAGGGGGAGCTGAGACAGAGTGTTCGTCGCGATTTATATGCATGGCAGGTGCTGTTTCCTCCGCGCCATCATACCCTTGAAGCCTCTCCGCTACGAGCTCGGGATTCGCCAACAATCTGTTTGCCCAGGGGTTCTCCTGGGCAAATTCGTGGAGTTTACGGAGCATCTCAGACACAGAAGTCCCAGACGGGCGAGAGGAGGGCACCCCCGACACCGGCGCTAATGGTTGAGAGCACGCTGGCTGCTCCATCTGCAATGGAATATTCCTCCGGTGCCTTGAGGGGCCCGGAACTCCTGGTGACTGGTCCTACATCTGCAATAAGCTATCCACTTTTGATCTAAGTCCCTGTTCAGTCTAGATACTTACGCCGCCGTCCCCTACAACGATAACGCCAGCACCAGGAGGCTCCCAAGGCGCCCCCTCTGCCTTGGCCTGTCGCCATTCGTCCTCGTCAAACCACTCCTCCTCCTCCTCCATTGCCCGTGCCGCATCTTCTGCGCCGGCCGACTCTTCCCAGATGATGCGGTCGAAAAACTGGTACCTCCCATTGGGAGGCTCGGGGGTCTCGTCCAGGTCCTCGCCGTCTTCGGGTAGTGACTCAATAACGATGAGGTCCAGCGGATCCTGGCCACTGTTGGTGAGAAACAAGACACGAATGTCGTCATCTCGGTTCAGGAATATAAGTTAGTGTAGGGGGAGAGCATCTTCGGGCTCCTGACGTAGTCTGGCACCACCCTCGCCTGTCGCACCGATGAGATACCGGGGACATTGGATTTCATCTTCGACGTCTTGCTCTCTGACGACCCGTAACAGATGCGTGATGCTTGGTATCGCGAGGACCCCCCAGGCGATTCCGCGGTGCGAATCTCTGTCACACTAGGGGTGGCCGAGGAAGGGATGCGGTGCCGTTGCTGCTCCAGATCGACGAACAATATGGATTCTGACAGCTCGCGGCGAAAATGGCGACTCCCAATCCGCAAGAGCCACTAGCAGTAGATGTCAGGGTGGGCCTCACGGAATCAAGATGGCTAGCACTTACTCGGGGGTTCTGTAACGTCGCCGCGACCATTACGAGTAGCCCTTTGACGCTCCTTGGTCGTTTGCAGTTTCTTTCCAGAATCCCTGAGAAGGATCATCAGATGTGGGTTCAGTTCCAAAAGGTCGTCGGCCTGGTGCTGGCGTTTGATGAGCTCAATTCGCTCTTTGACTGGTGATAGGCCACGGGCGAACTATAAAATTTAATCCCCTTGCGTTTCGGTTAGGCGACCGGGGTCCAGGTGGCGAGCAATCATGTATGTCCTTATTTGCTCGCGCCATGTCACACAGATAGAAGATTGGCCACGCGGATGGTTGAATCCACACCACGATTTGGTGTACCCAATGTTGCCATACACAGTCCTGTTTCTTAGATTGTCAGAATACCAGATTCTGATTATTGTGGGATGGTTTGGCTTTATACATCGAATCTCCCACCGCAGGTTGGAAGTGACCGCGTTCCTCAGGCTCAGGTCCTCTGTTTATTAAAAAACGGTAGTCTGTTTGATATCCTAAGATTCCATATAAAGAGAATTCCAGCATTGCTTACGCTCGGACTTCCGCCGGGCGACGGGCGGCCGAACGTGTAAGAGTTCTTCTTCGTATGCCGCAGGAAACTTCTGGCAGGGGAGGTTGCGCGGCGGGGAGTCTATGTGGCAGAGAGCTATTAGCATTGGTTACAAACACTGGGAGATGTAGTTTGCTTACATTCCCTTCCACAAGTGACTTCTCGCTATGCCTGGAGGGGCCATTGGTTCGTCGGCGATTTTGGACTCTAATATGAAGGGTGATCAAAATAAAATCACGGGGGTCTCTTGATACCCACTTGGATGCCGGTTGACCTTCGTATGTCTCAAGACACCAGATGGCCAGACGCTGGAGAGGAGGAACGCAGGTGGTGGTCTTCTGAGGCGCGAGGTAAGAAAGATGGAGGGGTCGGAGGGATTGGGGAGGTCGTTATATAGATGTGGCCGACGCTGTACATTTCGACGACTGTGAGTCCTACGGGCTGTACAAGCAGGGAATGCGACTTAGCGTGTACCGCGATGTCGAGATGCAGGGCGCAACGTTATGACGTGGGGCGCGAGGTCGCAGTATCTTGGGATAGATAACGAAGGCAATTCGCCAAATGGTGGTGGATAATGATATAACACTTAGATAAAACAAAGACCATTGAAAAATTGTGAAAAGTCCTGATAGTCACAGGTGATACGTGCACCCCCTAAAATATCGTTTTAAGCCTCACTTTTAAGCATGCGCCAAGAGACATTGTGTACTGTAATGTCTCTTGGCGTCAGCCTCAGCCTACTATCATAC
>Ga0307509_10004114_pt1 | contig 21275 bp, 22 predicted proteins | sample 10_EM_MG_FD_202245 | JGI IMG/M metagenome (GOLD analysis project Ga0307509, IMG submission 202245) | Populus trichocarpa ectomycorrhiza microbial communities from riparian zone in the Pacific Northwest, United States - 10_EM | ecosystem: Host-associated > Plants > Roots > Unclassified | place... | reverse complement strand
ATCGGCGAAGTGCGTCAGTCCTGGCTCTTGCCCGCGGTCAGGTTGAGCACGGTGCCCGTCATTCCCTTGGCGAGATCGGATGCCGCGAACACGGCCGCCCCGGCGAGCTCGGCAAGCGTCGTCGACCGATGGTGATGGGTCATGCTCTCCATCATCGTGCGGAACTGGTCGCGCGCGATCCCGAGGGCCTTGGCGTGGAGTCCGAACACCACGTCGATGGTTGCGGTCTCGGGAAGCCCGGTCGAGCGCAGGCAAATCGCGCGAACCCCCTGCGCGCCGAACTCGAACGAGATCATGCGAGTCAGCGCCTCGATCGCAGCCCACGCGATGCTCATGCCGCCGGTCAGCGGAGCGCCACCACGTGCGGGCTCCGGGGTGTGGGCCAGGATCACGCCGCTCTTGTCCGCGGCCATTCGGCGCGCCGCCGCTCGCGCGGTCAGGAAATGCGAGCGCGTGTAGGTCGTGATCGGGAGCGCGAACTGGTCGTAGGCGAGCGCCGCGAGCGGGATCCCCTGAACCCCAACCTGCGGGATTCCGATCGCGTTGAACGCGATGTCGATCCGCCCCACCGCATCGAGGTGGCGCTCGATCGCCGCCTCGTCGAGCGCATCGACCTCGGCGAGCTTCGCGGTGCCACCCGCCGCGGCGATCTCGGTCGCGATCGCGTCGAGCGGCCCGCGCTTGCGGCCGGTGAGATGGACGGTGGCGCCTTCGCGTGCGAACGCCTTTGCGATGGCCGATCCGACCGCACCGGCGGCCCCGTAGACGACTGCAGTCTTGTTCGATAGCAACATGTGTCTCCTTCATCCCGGGAGACGCGAGGCGACCCCGAATGGATGCGCGCATCCTTTCGGCCACCTCGAACGTCTTCGTGGGATGGCAGACCTCATCCGGACGCGCGCGGCCCTCGCGGACGAGAACGTCGGAGTCGCAGACCTCGCCCACCTGTTCGCCCAGCTCCGACCGAAGCTGCACCGCTACTGCGCGCGCATGGCGGGCTCGTTCCTCGATGGCGAGGACGCAGTTCAGGAGACCTTCGCCAAAGCGGTGGCCGCGGTCGGCGAGGGCATCGTGCTCGCGAATCCGGGCGGCTGGCTGTTCCGCATCGCCCACCGCGTGGTGCTCGACCTCCACCGGCGGCGGGTGAGCGCCCCGGAGCTACTCACCGAGGACATCCCGCACATGCTCGATCCAACAGACGAGCTCCACCGGCGGTTCGCGGCCGCAGCGGCGCTGAGAACGTTCATGCACCTCCCGTCGAGCCAGCGGTCGTGCGTCATCCTCATGGATGTGCTGGGGCACTCGCTCAAAGAGGTTGCCGAAACCACGGGGCTCACCGTGCCTGCCGTCAAGGCGGCGCTCCATCGCGGGCGCGCGCGCCTGCGCGAGCTGTCGACGCAAACGGAGGCCGGCGCGTCGGCGCTGACCCCGTCCGAGCGCGCGCTGCTGCACGGCTATGTCGAGCGGTTCAACGCGCGCGACTTCGATGCCGTCCGCGCGATGCTGTCGGAGGAGATCCGGCTCGACCTCGTGGCGCGTACCACGATGAAAGGGCGGCTCGAGGTCGGCGAGTACTTCGGCAACTACGGCGGCAAGCCCGACTGGGTGCTCGCGGCTGGATGCGTCGAAGGCCGGCCCGCGGTGCTGGTCTGCGACTCGACCGATCCGGACGGCGCGCCACGCTACTTCATCCTCCTCGAGTGGCGCGATCGCTCGCTCACCTCGATCCGCGACTTTCGGTATGCGGGCTACGCCATCGAAGGCGTGGCCGTCGCGCGCCTGTGAGCCGCGCGATGGTCGGTCAGTCGTCCAGCGCTCCGAGGCTCAGGTTCACGATCGTTCCGGTCATGCCACTGGCCTGGTCGGAAGCCATGATGGCTGCCATGTTCGCCATCTCGGTGAGCGTCGTCAGCCGTCGGCCGCGACTTCTCGCTGCGATCAGCTCCTCAGTCGTAACCGGCCGTGCGAGAGCGAGTTAATCGGTCGTGACCGCGTACGCGAGCTCGGTCACGATCATGATCGCGGACTGATCGTGATTCTCGCGCAGCGCGAGACCGACGAAGCCGGGGATGCCGCGGGTGGCGTGACGCGGTCCGTTCCTTGCGACGAGCGCGAACCCGAGCCCGGCCGTGAACGTGACGTCGCGAATCGAGCGCATCTCGTCGATCGTATAGTCGCGCCACCGCGCTCTAAGCTCGCCGCGTGTCGCCGCGGAGGCGGGATACGCTGCCACGAGCTCGATCTCGACATCGCCGCGCAGTTGCCTCGTCGCGCTCGCGCGTGACCATGCAAACACACCGCCGGATTCGATGCTCGCCGCGAGTGCGAGGTCGGCGGTGGGTAGGACGCGCACGCCCACGACGGGCGTCAACACGCGAACGTCGTGCGACCACATCGTGATGGTGCGCAGACCCGCGTAGGCGCTCCAGTCGCGCGCGTGCCACTCGAGCTGGTAGCGACCGAGGTTCCAGAAGTTGCCGTCGGCGATGCCGAGATCGGGCGCTTCGAACGCGCTCAGCTCGACCTTGTGGCGAAGACCTTCGCACGCGCCCCACGTGATGCCGATCGCTCGGACCGCGACGTCGATGTGCAGCGCGTTGTCGTGCGCGGGCTCGACAGCCTGGCGCGCGTCGAACATCGAGATCCCGATGCCATCGTTCTCGCAGTCGTCGGCGCGTGCGGGTGCGGTCGTGATGACGACGATCGCGATGACGAGCCTAATCGATCGCAATGCCGACTCCGAACGTGAGCTGCGTGACGATGCCGCCGATAACCTGCGCTCCGATCTGGTGCTCGACGAGCGCGACCGTGTAGTCGGTCCACAGCATGAAGTGCTGAACGTCGTGGCCGAACTGGAACTGCACCCGCGCGCCGGTGGCGAGCACATCGCCGGGATAGTGCACGTCGAGATCGGCCATCTTGACGCCGCCGTTACACTCCTCGCGCGGATCACACGCGACGACCGTCGATCGCGAGCTGTTGATCGACGCGAAGCCGAAGCCAGCATGGAGAGAGAGCTCGAACCACGGCAACACGACCGGGTAGAACGCAACCGACGGCACGATCGCGATGCGGCCCGGCTGCTCCAGCGTTGCGTCATCGAGCTCGATATTCGAACCGCCGTACGTGAACTCGACGCCGAGCCAGCGATGGCGAAGCCCGAACGCGACGCCGCCGCCGAGCGACGCGTGGACGTGGTGGCCGAGGTCGCCGCCGATGTCGACGGGTCCCAGCCCGGCTCCGAAATACGTCTCGACGTCGTGATCGCCGGCACGTGCGGTTGCGGCCGGAGCGAGCAGCACGGCGATGAACAGGCAACGCACCCCGACCGCTATCGCAAGCTCGGCGCCAGACGTGCGCCAGATGCTGCGCGCACTTGGAGGAAGCGCGCCGATCGTTCGTTCGAAGCGGCGTGACATCGATGTCGCGTCCGCGACGTACGTCACCTGTTGAAACGTAGTGCTCGCGCTACGCGATGGAAGGCATCGCCTTGTTCCGATTCATTGGCCGAGGAACCCACCGTCGATGACGAGCGTGTGCCCGGTCATGTAAGGGTTCTTCATCAAGAACACGATCGCGTCGGCGATGTCGTCGGGCGTGCCGAAGCGGCGCGCGGGGAGATCCGTTTCGGCCCACACGCGTAGGCTCTCGCGCTTCGCGCCGTGACGACCGGTGTCGACGACCCCCGGCATGACGACATTGACGCGGACGGGCGCGAGATCCACCGCCATCGCCTTCGCGAATGCCACGATCGATGCGTTGGAGGCCGCCGCGAGCGAGGTCTCCTTCGGCGGCCGTGCAGCGCCCGCTCCGGACACCATCGTGATCGTCGCACCCGCGCCGAGCCGCGGAGCTGCCGCGCGCACGATGTTGACGAAGCCGCGGAGCTTCTCGAAGCTCTGGGTGACCTGCTCGTCGCTGAGCGCCGCGACGGGGCCGAACAGGCCATACTCGTCGCCGGCCGCCGACAGCACGAGGTGATCGATCGGTCCGCCGTCGTTCACGCCCGCGAGCGCGTGCTCCACGCCCGCGCGGTCGAGCATGTCGAAGGGGAGCGCCTTCGCGCGTCCCTTCACGGCGCGCGCCGCGTCCTCGAGCGTCGACCGCGTACGACTCACCATGTACACGGTGGCCGCTTCGGCCGCCGCGGCGTGCGATGCGGCCAGCCCGATTCCGGCACTCGCACCGACGACGATCACGATTTTTCCATTCAGGTCAGACATGCGAGTTCTCCGAGCTCCGGGCGATGGTCAGGTTCAACGTCGCGTAGCCTCCCTGCCCCATCCCGATGATCTGGAAGCGCAAGAAGTCGGCGAGCCCCTCGACGAGGCTCGCGCGGACGAGGCCGCCGCTATCCACCGGGACCAGGCCGAGGTCGCTCGCGAGCTCGCTCACCTGCGCGCGCGCTTCCGCGTCGTCGCCACAGACGAACGCGGAGATCCGTTGCGGGGCGAGATGCTCTCGCCCGAGTGCGAGCACCTGCGCGGGATGCGTGTTGAACGCCTTCACCACGCGCGCACGCGGCACGTCCGCCGCGAGTCGCTCCGCGATCGAGGGGAAGGGGATCGGGAACGAGCAGGTCGCGACGTCGGAGAAGTCGCTGTTGTTGCAGTCGATCAGGACCTTGCCGTCGAGGACGCCGGGTGTCGCGAGGAGCCGGGTCGGCGGCACGTCGCGGAGCGTGTAGAGCACCAGGTCGCCGAACGCCGCGGCGGCGTCCGTGGAGCCCGCGGACGCGCCCGCGCCCGCCTCCGCCGCGACGGCGCGCGCCTTCGCGAGGTCGCGCGAGCCGAAGAGCACGTGATGGCCTCGGCGCGCCCAGGCCACGCCGAGCGTGCGGCCCATGTTTCCTGTCCCGATGATTCCGATCTTCATGATGCACAGTGTGGTGATGTTTTTCGGATGATCCATGATAGTTCATCGCAAATGCATGGCCGTTCGTCCGGCAACGTCACGAGCAGGAGCGTCCCGAAGAAGGCCGATCCGCTGAGCGAGGTGCTCCGCGATCTGTGCATCTCCGGCGTCGGCTACGCGCGGTGCGAGCTCACGAGTCCGTGGGGGCTCGAGTTTGCCGCGGAGAACGTCGCCCGCTTCCACCTGGTGGTCGGCGGTCCGTGTTGGCTCCGCGTCGCCGGTCGGTGGACGGAGCTCGAGGTTGGCGACGTCGTGCTCCTGCCGCGCGGCGCGGGCCATGCCCTGTCCGATCGCCGGCGCGGCAAGGTCACTCGCATCGATGACATGGCGCCCGAGGAGATCGGCGACCGGAGTTACCGCCTCGATGCCGGCGGCGGCGGGCGGGAGACGTTGCTGGCCTGCTGCAGCGTCCAGTTCGGAGCTGCAAACCTCCACCCGATTCTCGAGCTGATGCCTCCGCTGCTCCACGTCCGGGGCGGCGCCAGTCGCGACGCGGTCCTTCCGGCCCTGCTCGAGGCCATGTCCGAAGAGGTGAAGCACGAGCGCATGGGCGCGGCGACGGTGCTGGCGCGCCTGGCGGATGTCGTCATCACGCGGGTGATTCGAGCCTGGGTCGAGACGCGCACCGCGGATACCTCGGGATGGCTGGCGGCGATCCGAGATCCCAAGATGGGCGTCGCGATCGCGGCGATCCACGAGCAGCCCGGCGCGCCGTGGTCCGTCGACGCGCTCGCCGAGCTCGCCCACTCGTCACGATCGGTGTTCTCCGAGCGCTTCACCGAGGTCGTGGGCATGTCGCCCGGTCGCTACGTCACGCGCTGGCGGATGCACCTCGCCTCGACCTGGTTGCGCGAGGACAAGTTGACCGTCGCGGAGACCGCGAAGCGCCTCGGGTACGACTCCGAGGCGTCGTTCAGTCGCGCGTTCAAGCGCGACGTCGGTGTGCCGCCGAGTGCGATGCGACGCGAAGAGCGCACCGGGACCGTGCTCCGCACGAACGGCGGGTTCTGAGCTTCACGGCACGCGCACGACGACCTTGCCGAGGTGCTGCGCGCTCGCGAGGTACTCGAAGGCGTCGCGCGCGTGGGCGAAGTCGAACACGCGATCGATGATCGGCCGGCTCGCCATCCGGTCGAGCGCCGCGACGAGCCGCTCGAACATCGGGACCGAGCCGACGTACACGCCGTGGATCGTCAGGCGGCGATGAAACACCGGATACAGGTTGATCTCGCCCCGCGCGCCGGTCAGCACCCCGAGCACGCTCATCGTGCCGCCGTGGCGCAGCGCCGCCACCGATTGGTCGAACGTGGCCTGGCCGCCGACATCGACGACGAGGTCGACGCCGCGCCCGCCGGTCCACGCCTTCGCGCGTTCGCCCCACGCCGGCTCGGAGCGATAGTCGATGACCTCGTCGGCACCGAGCTCGCGCAAGCGGGCCGCCTTGTCGGCATGGCTCGACGTCATCACGACGCGCGCGCCGGCCGCCTTCGCGAGCTGCATTGCGAACACCGAGACGCCGCCCGAGCCCTGAAGCAACACGGTCTCGCCCGGGCGTAGCGCGGTGACCTCGAACAGCGCCTGCCACGCGGTGACGCCCGCGCACGGTAGCGTCGCCGCCTGCTCGAACGAGTAGCCCGCCGGAACGCGCACCCAGCTGTGCTCGGGCAGCACGACCTCCTCGCGCAGCATGCCGTCGGCGCCCGAGCCGCCGAGCGCGCTCGCGTGGTGCGCGTCGCTGATCTCGCCGTCGAGCCAGTGCGGGAAGAAGTTGGCCATCACCCGATCGCCGAGCTTCCAGCGGGTGACGCCGGCGCCGAGCTCGATCACCTCACCGGCACCGTCGGAGACAGGGACGCGCGGTGCTTGCACCGTCTTGGCCGCGCCCTTCGCGATGACGAGATCGCGGTAGTTGAGCGAGACGGCGGCGATCCGGACCTTGATCTCACCGGCGGCCACGGTCGGCGACGGCCGTTCGGTTGGGGTCAGCGCCTCGAATCCAGGTCGTGCATGTAGTTCCCACGTCTTCATGCAAAACAGGTACGGTGCCGGTCACGATTTCGCAAGTACGCACAAATTCTTCCAGTACGTACAAAAAGGTAACCATGACTCGCAGGCGGGACGATGATTCGAAGACCAATTGCACGGTCGAAGCGGCGCTGAGCGTGATCGGCGGCCGCTGGAAAGGCGTCGTCCTGTACTGGCTGCTGAGCGGCACCCATCGCTTCGGCGAGCTGCGCAAGCGCCTGCCGAACTGCAGTCAGCGCATGTTGACGCTCCAGCTCCGCGAGCTCGAGGAAGACGGCCTCGTCAAGCGCACCGTGTACGCCGAGGTCCCGCCGCGCGTCGAGTACGAGCTCACCGCGTTCGGCGGCTCGCTCGAGCCGGTGCTCCTCGGACTTCGCGACTGGGGCGACAAGTTCAAGCGCCGGCTCCAGCGTTGATGGTTCCTCTTCTGTTCTATCCGCTCGCAACTCGACAAGGGCGTGTATCAGCCCGCGACGCCGGTCGCGTTCAGTAGCGACCCCAAGGTTGATGACGTCGACCCCGCGGTCGCGCCCGACGAGTCGTACGTCATCTTCAGCTCGAGCCGCGCGCCTTCGATCGGCGGCATGGACCTGTTCCTGGTCAAGCGCGCGCCCGATGGCCGGTGGGGAGCGCCGATCCATCTCGGCGACAAGGTCAACAGCGTGGGCTCGGACGCCGAGGCGCGGCTGTCCCCCGACGGCATACGCTGTACTTCGCGAGCGATCGCACGGTGCCCGTCCCGCTGCCGCGCAGGTCCGAAGACGCCGCGCGGGACCTCCGACGCATGTCATGGGACAACGGGCTCTACAACATCTGGCAGCTCGACCTCGCGCCGTGGCTCGCGGCTCGCTGATACGGACGCTTTCACGGCGCCGACGAGCGGGGCCAGCACAGCTCTCGCCGAGGCCCGCAGGAGCTCGGAGTTCGCGATCACGCCCGCGGGCGCCGGCCCGAACGTGTAGTAGGTCTCGACCGCGAGCTCGCCGAGGACGTTCGATCGCAGCGCGGCGTCGCGGAACCGCCGCAGCAGCTCGACGTCGTTCGCGAGCAGGGAGCCGTACGCCGCCGTCGCGACGAAGCACGCGTCGACCGAGCCCGAGGTGACCGCCGTGGTCGTCAGGCTCGCGACCGCGAGCGCCCCCTGGTTCGAGCAGCTGTCGTACCCGCGCACGCCGATCCAGTAGGTGGTCTGCGGCAACAGCCCGACGAGCTGGATCGTCTGCGGCATGCCGGCGCCGATCGGCGTCACGGCGGCGGTGACCCGGGTCGCGCTCTCGAAGTTCTCCGCGGTGATCGGAGAGCCCGCTCGGATCCGGACCTCGTAGCCGACGAGCCGCGTTGCACCGTCGGGCTCCGCGAACGTCAGCGTCGCCGTCGACGCAGCGATGCTCGCGGGCGCGAGGTTGGCGGGCGCGAGCGGCGGATCCGAAGCGAGGGATGGCTGCATGTCGACGCGTAGGCGATACATCGCGCCGGCGTCGCTGATCAGCAACAGGCGCGAGCCGCCGGCGCCGGGCGTGTCGGTGGTGATCGTCGCGTCGGGTGCCCGCAACGCACCGTCGAGGCCGTCGGGATCGCCGTAGCCGACGTAGTCGGTCGTCGTCGCGGAGCCGGCGACCATGTCGATCCGGAACGGCACCGCGTACACCACCGACGGTTGACCGCGATACGGCTTGCCGTAGGCGCTGTACGGGATTCCCGTCGGCGACGGAAAGCGCCTCGCGTCGTAGCCCGCGTTCGTGTCGTACGCCTTGGCCACCTCCATCCACAGCACGTAGTCGCCGAGGTCCACGCTCGCCGGCGCGGCCCAGTGGAGCTCGGCGCGCACGCCGCCGATCGGCGTCGCCTGCGAGACCGCGTCGAGCGTGTCGAGCGCGCGGTACATCTCGACCGCCGCCGAGTCGACGTTCGGCTGACGCGTGACGTCCGCGCGCGGCGGATACAGCGACGTCGCGTTTGGCGAAAACGTGCCCTTGTCCGAATACGACACCGACGCGCAGGTCACCGCGTCGAAGCTCGGGTCGTCGGGAAGCATCGGCATGCAGAACGGCGGTGTGTCTTCCGGCGAGCTCTGGTCGAACGCATGCGACAGCTGACTTTCGTCTCCGTTCTGCGCGACGATCATCGGGAATGTCTGGCCGTGGCGATGGGCCCACACCGGAAACGTCGTGATCCGGCGACCGTACGGCCAGCTATCGTGGACCGGCGAGCCGCTGTTGAAGTCGAACCGGCCGGGGCGGTTGCCGAGGCCGTAGCGCCCGATCTTGCTCGTGACGTAGACCGTGTCGATGAAACGACCCTGGCGATCCTCGACCCACGCCACGACTTGCAGCTCGTCGGTCGGGACGAAGCTCGCGGCGACATCGATGCACACGCCGGCGGGTCGATCCGCGCGTGCCGGCGGAGCGACCAGCGCGACCAGGAGCGACAGCGAGCGGGCGCGGCGCGTCATCCCCTGGGAAAACGAGCGAGCCGGCGCTCGGTTCCCGACTCATTCCCATTCGATCGTGCCGGGCGGCTTCGACGTGATGTCGTAGACCACGCGGTTGATCCCGCGGACCTCGTTGATCACGCGGCTCGAGATCCGCGCGAGGACCTCGTACGGGAGCTGGACGAAATCGGCCGTCATGCCGTCGCGCGAGTGGACGGCGCGGACCGCGAGGGTCTCTTCATACGTCCGCGCATCCCCCATCACGCCGACCGAGCGGACTGGCAACAGGACGCCGAACGACTGCCAGATCGATTCGTAGAGCCCGGCCGCGCGGATCTCCTCCTCGACGATCGCGTCCGCGTTGCGGAGGACGTCCAGGCGCGCGCGGTTCAGCGTGCCGAGGCAGCGCACGGCGAGGCCCGGGCCGGGGAACGGCTGGCGCGTGATCATGTGCTTCGGCAGGCCGAGCTCGAGGCCGAGCTGGCGGACCTCGTCCTTGAACAGCTCGCGCAGCGGCTCGACGAGCGAGAGGTTCATCCGCTCGGGCAAGCCGCCGACGTTGTGATGGCTCTTGATCGTGTGCGACGGCCCCTTGAACGACACGCTCTCGATCACGTCGGGATAGAGCGTGCCCTGCGCGAGGAACCGCGCGTTCGCGATCGACTTGCTCTGCTCCTCGAACACGGTGATGAACTCGCCGCCGATGATCTTGCGCTTCCTCTCCGGGTCGGTGACGTCGGCGAGCGCGTCGAGGAACCGGGCCTCGGCGTCGATCACGCGGAGGTCGACCTTGAAGTGATCGCGGAAGATCGTCGCGACGTAGTCGCGCTCGCCTTTGCGGAGCACGCCGTTGTCGACGAAGATGCAGGTCAGCCGGTCCCCGATCGCCTTGTGGATCAGCGCCGCCGCGACACTCGAGTCGACGCCGCCCGACAGCCCGCAGATCACCCGGCCATCGCTGCCGACCTGCGCGCGGATCTTCGCGATCGCCTCGTCGACGAAGCTCGCCATCGACCAGTCCGCCTTCGCGTGACAGATCCCGAACAGGAAGTTGCCGAGCAACTCGGCGCCCCGCGGCGTGTGGACGACCTCGGGGTGGAACTGGACGCAGTGGATCTTCTTCGCCTCGTTCACGAAGCCGGAGAACTTGCAGTTGTCGCTCTCGGCGGTGTGGACGAACCCCGCGGGCAGCCCGTCGACGTGATCGCCGTGCGACGCCCAGACGGCGAGCTCTTCGCCGGCCGCGAGGTTGCGGAACACGCCGCCACCTTCGAGCACGCGGACGGTCGCGCGGCCGTACTCGCGCCGGTCGGCCGGGTTGACGACGCCGCCGAGCACGCGCGCGACGAGCTGCGCGCCGTAGCAGATGCCAAGCATCGGCACGCCGAGCTCGAACAGGCTCGCCGGCACCTGCGGCGCGCCCTCCTCGTAGACCGACGACGGACCGCCGGACAGCACGATCGCGAGCGGGTTCATCTCGCGCAGCTTCGCCGGGTCCTTCGCGACCGTGTACGGATGGATCTCGCAGTAGACGTTCTGCTCGCGGATCCGGCGCGCGATCAGCTGCGTGTATTGGGAACCAAAGTCCAGAACGACGACGAGCTGATGTGCCATGACGCTTTCTAGCCTTTCGGCGGTTACTCGACGCGGTAGTTCGGAGCTTCCTTCGTGATGATCACGTCGTGAACGTGGCTCTCGCGGAGCCCCGACGACGAGATCTTCACGAACCGCGCCTTTTCGTGCATCTCGGCGATCGTCGCGCAGCCGATGTAGCCCATCGACGCGCGCAGCCCACCGACGAGCTGGTAGATCGACTCGCGCAGCGCGCCCTTGTACGGGACGCGACCCTCGATACCCTCGGGCACGAGCTTCTGCGGCGTGTCGCTCGAGACATCGGCCTGGAAGTAGCGGTCCTTCGACCCTTCCCGCATCGCGCCGATCGAGCCCATGCCTCGATACGACTTGTAACTGCGGCCCTGGTAGAGGATGACCTCGCCCGGCGCCTCGTCGGTGCCGGCGAACAACGAGCCGATCATCACGGTGTCGGCGCCCGCGGCGAGCGCCTTCGCGACGTCGCCCGAGTACTTGATGCCGCCGTCCGCGATGATCGCGACGCCCGAGCCCTTCGCGGCCGCGACCGCATCCGAGATCGCGGTGAGCTGCGGCACGCCAACGCCGGCGACGATCCGGGTCGTGCAGATCGAGCCCGGGCCGACGCCGACCTTCACCGCGTTGACGCCGCACTCGATCAGCGCGCGGGTCGCCTCGCTCGTCGCGACGTTGCCGGCGACGAGCTGAAGCTTCGGAAACTTCTTGCGCGTCGCCCGCACCGCCTCGAGCACGCCGTTCGAGTGGCCGTGCGCCGTGTCGATGCAGATCACGTCGCAGCCGGCGGTCATCAGCGCCTCGATCCGCGCGTCGCGATCGGCGCCGACGCCGACCGCCGCACCGACCCGCAACCGGCCGAGGTCGTCGACCGCGGCAGTGGGATGCGCCTCGGCCTGCTCGATGTCGCGGATCGTGATCAGGCCCTTCAGGGCGCCGCGCGAATCGATCACGAGCAGCTTCTCGATCCGGTGCTTGTGGAGCAGCTCGCGCGCTTCGTCGAGCGTCACGCCCTCCTTCACCGTCACCGGGTTCTTCGTCATCAGCTCGCCGACCTGCAGGCTCATCCGCTTCTCGAACCGGACGTCGCGGTTCGTGAGGATGCCGACCGGGCGCTTGTCGCCATCGACGACCGGCAGGCCGCTGATCCGGTGCTGGCGCATGATCGCGAGCGCCTCTTCGAGCGTGCGCGACGGCGCGATCGTCAGCGGATCAACGACGATCCCCGACTGCGCCTTCTTCACGCGATTCACTTCGCGCGCCTGCTCTTCGATCGTCAGGTTCTTGTGGATGAAGCCGATCCCGCCCTCGCGCGCCATGCGGATCGCGGTGGCGGCCTCGGTCACGGTGTCCATCGCCGAGCTGACGAGCGGCATCCGCAACGGGATCGCCGGGGTCAGGCGGGTCGCGACATCGACATCACGCGGGATGACCTCGCTGAATGCCGGCACGAGCAGCACGTCGTCGAAGGTCAGGGCCTCACGTAGCTTGTCCTCAAGCATGGCGCACCTTAGTAGAGGGGTCTGACCGCCGCAACGGCAGCGATCGGCCAGGATGGTGGATGGATCCCCACCCATGGGGTTACCGTCCCCGTTCACAGTTCGCGCAACCAGCCAATTTCAACCACTTCGCGGTGGCACCGATGTTGATGCTGGGAGCCCGGGGGTACCCCATGCGTAACGCTTGGCTTGGAATCAGTCTTGTCTCGGTGGTCGCGTGCGTCGGTGGCGCACCCACGAACCAGAACAACCCGGACGCCGCGCCCCCCGGCGACACCGACGGCAGTGGCAGCGGGAGCGCGGTCACGTCGCAGAAGGTCTCCGGCAAGGTCTTCGATTACTTCACCGGCGACGCCCTCCCGACCGCCGCGGTCACGACCGACGGGCTCACCCCCGCGGCGGCGACGACCAGCGCGGCCGATGGCGCATACTCGCTTGACATCGCGGTCGGCTCGAAGCTGTACGCGACGACCAGCCACGGCAACTTCCGGACGACGCGCAGCGCGGCGATCACGGTCGCCGACCAGCCGGTCGCGCAAGATCTCTACGCGCTCGCGAGCGCCGACGTCGCGCGCCAGTTCGCGACCGTCGGCGTGGCACAGGTGTCGGGAACGATCATCGCGGCCGAGGTCCAGAAGAACAACGGCGATCCGTACGCCGGCCTGCCGCTCACCGCGTTCACGCTCGTCGACGCCGCGAATGCGCCGGTGCCAGGGGTCTCCGGACCGTACTTCTTCGGCGCGATCGGCGATCTCGACGCGGCCGTCGTGACCTCGACCGCCTACGGCACGGTGCCGAAGGTCCGGGTCGCGTTCCTCAACGTCCCCGCCGGCACGTTCACGTTGAACACCGCGTTCCTCGACGGCATGGGCAACCCGAAGGTCAACGCGACGACCGTGATCGTCGACGCCGGCGGCGCGACGCTCGCGCTCAACGGCGGCCTGTCGGGCGGCATGGCCGCGACGCTGCCCGCCGATCCGTCGTTCGCGACCGATATCTATCCGCGTCTCCAGAAGGCGTCGAAAGGCGGGCTCGGCTGCGGCAACTGCCACACGCCGAACGGCCCCGCTGCGATCCTGCCGTACGACAACACCGATCCGGCGGTCGTGCTCGCGGCGATCAAGGCCGCGGCGAACGTCATCAACCCGACGACGCCGGCCGCGTCGCTGTTCCTGACGAACCCGCTGTACGAGGTCACGCCGCCTCAGAATCATCCGAACGCGACGTTCCTCGACGTCAACGACCAGAACTACAAGTTGTTCTTGTTGTGGATCACGAACGGCACCAAGCCGTAGCGCCTCCGCTCCGTGTGCGATCGTCCCACGCACAGCGCGGTGGGCCGCCGAGTCGTCGCGCCTAGTTGGCGCGGCTCGGTAAATGCTCCGACGGCGATCATGTTGAAATCGATCGCTCTGGCGGCGGTGCTCGGATCGGGGATGGCGGTCATGCCCGCGTGTATGGCCACCGGCAGCGCGTACATCGTCGAGGACGATCCGCCCGCGCCTCAGGAAGAGGTCGTGGTGACGCGACCCGGATACATCTACGTTCACGGGAACTGGCGCCACGACCGCGGCCGCTGGGAGTGGAATGGCGGGCACTACGAGCAAGCGCGCACGAACCAGCGCTACGTCGAAGGCCGCTGGCAGCGCCGCAGCAACCATCAGCACGTCTGGGTTCAGGGCGGCTGGCGGACCGAAGGCGGCGTCAGCGTCCGCTAAGCCAAGGTTCCCTGTTCACTATTCGACGACGATCGCGAGGGCGCCGCTAGCGGCATTGCACGTCCAAAGTGGCGCCCGGCGGCGCGACGATGTCAGCTCGATCGAGTGGCGCTCGTTCCGGGTCACCATCGATAGGGAAGAGGGAAGCGGAACCTGAGCGGAGAACGATTCGGTTACCATCGCGCGCGTGACGCGTGCGAGCCTTTTGGAAGTGCTACGGCGGTATCGCCTCGGCGTGGTCGCGACGGTGTCCGCCACGAGCGCCCCCCAAGCTGCGACGGTCGGCATCGCGGTCGGCGACGAGCTCGAGCTCGTGTTCGACACGCTGACGACGACCCGCAAGCACGCAAATCTCGCACACGAGGCGCGCGTCGCGGTGGTCCTCGGCGAGGGCGAGGTCACGGTCCAGCTCGAGGGTGTGGCCGACGAGCCGCGCGGGGCCGAGGGCGAGCGGATCCAGGCGATCTACTTCGCGGCGTTCCCGGAGGGTCGCGACCGCGCGACGTGGGCGCACATCACGTGGATCCGGATCCGGCCGACGTGGGCACGGGTCAGCGACTACACGCAGGATCCACCGGCGATCGCCGAGGTCGCGCTGTGAAGATCGCGGTGTTCGGCGCCGGCGCGATCGGCTGCTGGGTCGGCGGGCGGCTCGCCGCAGGCGGCGCGGACGTCACGCTGATCGGCCGCCCGCGCGTGCTCGACGAGCTGCGCGAGGGCCTCACGATCAGCGAGCTCGGCGAAAAGACCTGGACCGTGAAGCCATCGCTCGCGACCGACGCGTCGGCCGCGCGCGGCGCCGACCTCGTGCTCGTCACCGTCAAGTCGGCGCAGACCGCGGGTGCGGGCGCGGAGCTGGCGAACCAGGGCACCGGCGTCGTCGCCAGCTTGCAGAACGGCATCCACAACGCCGAGGTGTTGCGCGCCGCCCTGCCCGGCCGCGTCGTCCTGGCCGGGATGGTCCCGTTCAACGTCGCGCGCGTGGCTCCCGGCCGCTATCACCGCGGCACGTCGGGCGAGCTCATGGTCGAGGCGCATCCCGCGATCGAACCCTTCGTGCTCGCGTGCCGGAGCGCGGCGCTGCCGCTCGAGCCGCGCAGCGACATGCCGGCGGTCCAGTGGGCCAAGCTCGTCATGAACCTCAACAACGCGATCAACGCGCTGTCGGGGTTGCCGCTGCTCGAGGAGCTCTCGGATCGCGCGTTCCGGCGCGCGCTGTCCCTCGCGCAGCACGAAGCGCTCGACCTGCTCGCCACGGCGAAGCAACCGCTCGCGAAGCTGCTCGCCCTGCCGCCGCGCTGGGTCGCGCGGATCCTGCCGATGCCGGACTGGCTGTTCCGCCGGATCGCGACCCGGGTCGCCGCGGTCGATCCGCAGGCGCGGTCGTCGATGCAGGACGACTTCAGCCACGGCCGACCGACGGAGATCGATCAGCTCCAGGGCGAGGTCGTGACGCTCGCGAAGCGGCTCGGCCGGACCGCGCCGATCAACGCGCGGCTCGTCGAGCTCGTCCGCGCCGCCGAGGCCGGGGGCAAGCGCGACTTCACCGGCGCCGAGCTGCTCGCGGCGCTGACGACGTAGATACGTACACGCCACGTGAGACGTGCACGTGCACGTGCACGTTCTCGATCCCACGGCCCGCATCGTCCTCGAGACCGTGAACGTGCGCGAGCGACAAGGCAGGATCAGCACCGCACGATCGTGCACGTGTACGGCCGGCTACGCGGCCCATAACATCACGCCGAACGCCGCGACCATCGAGCCGACGAGCAGGCCGTCGAGGAACCGGCCGTAGCTCTGGAGTCGCGCGCGCAGCGGCGCCTTGCGCGGATGCTCCTCGAACGGCAGCTCGACCCGGCGGAGCTGGCGGACGAGCGCGTCGAAGCGATCCCAGTCGCGCGCGCCGAGGAACCACGTGCCGCCGCGCTTGGACTCGAGCGTGACGCCGTCGCGCCACACGTGCGCGCACTTCAGGCGCGATGCGTCCTGCGAGAAGTTGAGCGATGACCAGCCCCAGCGCACGCCGTCGCGCGTGACCTCGAGCCTCGCGGAGCGCACGATGAAGCCGAGCAGCGCGAACATCGCGAACGCGACGGGCAGCACGACCTGCGTGCTCGAGTGGTGGTGATAGGGATGGCGCGAGACGAACCCCCAGGTCGTGCCGCCGAGCACGATCACGGCGATCAGCGCGAACCACGCGAGCCGGCGCGCGCCCCGCGGGGCCCGGAACATGGCGAGCGCGGTGCCGCGCAGGCCGATGCCAGGCGGGAGATCCACGGCGGTCAAGCGCGCTCCTCGACGCTCGCGCGCAGCCGCTCGATCAGGTGGTCGCGCTCGGCCGGATCGGTGATCCGCTGGCCGCCGCGCATCACGTAGAACACGTCGGCGACCTTCTCGCCCTCGGTCGACACCTTCGCGAGCGAGATGTCCAGGCCGAGCTCGGCGAGCGTCTGGGTGATCGCGTAGAGGACGCCGACGCGATCGCGGGTCGCGACCTCGACGATCGTGGCCTGCGTCGAGTCGTCGTGCAGCTTGATCTCGGTGACCACGCCGGGGGTCACGCGCGGCGGCATCCCGCTCTTGGGCCGGCGCCGCGCGATCAGCTGTTCGACCAGGCCCGTCGAAGGGATCGTGGCGAGCAGCGCGCGCAGATCGCCGAGCAGCTTCGCCCAGCGAGCATCGTCCTCGGCGATCGCCTCGCCCCTGAGATCACGGACGAAGAACACGTCGAGCACGAGGTGCGGCGTATCGGTGTGACCGAGGACGGCGCCGAGCACGTCGACCCGGTTCGCGGTCAACGCGCCCGCGATCGCGGCGAGCACGCCCGGCTGATCGGGCGCGACGATCGCGAGCTCGGAGTGGCCCTTGATCGGATAGCAATGGATCTCGAGGCCGACCCGCGGCGTCTGCGCGAGCGTCGCGGCGGCGAGCCGGGCGTGGCGCGCGGTCTGGCGCGGCGTGAGCTGGATCAGGAGGCGCGGGTCGATGCCGTCGACGATCGCGCGCGCGGCCGGCGCGTCCTCGAGCAGGGCGATCACCTTCGCGCGGGTCTCGGCCTGCGCCGCCTCCTCGCCGCCTGTCTCGCCCCGGAAGTACGCGCGCGTGCGGAGCACGAGCTCGCGCAGCAGGCCGTCCTTCCACGCGGACAGGTTGTCGGGTGCGGTCATCGCGGTGTCGCACAGCGTGAGGAGATAGAGCTCGGCGAGCCGCTCCTCGCCGCCGACCTTCTCGGCGAACCGCGCGACGACCTCGGGATCCGAAAGATCGCGGCGCTGCGAGAGGTGCGACATCGTCAGGTGCTGGCGGACCAGAAACTCGACGGTGGCGATGTCGGCGGCGGACATCCCGAACACCCGCGCGACGTCACCTGCGATCACCGCGCCCTTCTCGGCGTGGCCCTTGCCGAGCGGCTTGCCGACATCGTGGAGCAGCGTGCCGAGGAGCAGCGGCGCCGGGTTCGTGATCGATTTCCACAGCTCGGTCGCGAGCGGATGCTCGGTCGCGAGCTCGCCGCGCGCCAGCCGCTTCTGCATCGCGAGCGCGTAGAGCTGGTGCTGGTCGACCGTGTACACGTGATAGAGGTCGTGCTGGACGCGCGCGGTGGTCGGCGCCCAGCCCGGCATCACGGCACCGAGGAGGCCGAGCTGGTGCATCAGCTCGAACATCGACGGCACGCCGCTATCGCGCAGATCGACCAGCGCCTCGAGCGTGAGCCGGGCCGCGATCGGATCGCGCGCGAGCGGCGCCGGATCGCGCGCGAGCTGCTCGGCGACGAGCTCCTTGGTGTGACCGTAGATCGGCAGCTTCTCGGCGACCGCGACGCGGAACAGCCGGACCATCTCGAACGGCCGCTCCGCGAACCGGCGCGGATCTTTGAGCGCGAGCTCGCCGTTGAACGTGATGAACGTCTCGTCGATCGCGTTGATCCGCGGCTTCGAGCGCGGTGGCACGCGTGCGCTCTCGAGCAGGCGCTCCGCGACCTGGACGACGCCGCGCGCGTGCAGGTAGTAGTCGCGCATCAGCGCTTCGACCGCCGGGCCGACCGCCGACCGGACGTCGCCGGGTGCGGGGCGCGCGTCGGGATACAGCTGCGGCGCGAGTTGTTCCTGGAGCTCGAACGTCAGCTGATCGAACCGGCGCTTCGCGGCGAGCTGGACCAGCGCGCGCAGGCGCAACTGGAAGTCGCGCGCCTGCTCGAGCACCGCGCCCTGGCGCCGCGTGAGGTGGCCCATCGCGACGAGGTTCGCGATCAGATCGCCGGCAACGAGCGGCGGCACCCCGGGGCGCGGCCGCGCCCACCGGACGCCCGCGGCCCACAGCGCGGTCGCGAGGTCGCGCAGTGCGCCGATGCCCTGCTTGAGGTTCGGCTCGAGCACGTAGATCGCGGCGCCGAACCGATCGTGGCGCGCGCGGTTCTCGGCGGCGAGCATGCCGATCAGCTCGTTCGGATTCCCGCCGGGCGACAGCGCCGCGAGCGTCGCGCGCACGAGCTCGCCGGTGAGGCGCGGATCGCCGGCGATGTGGCGCGCGTCGAGGAGCGCGGTGGCGGTCGCGAGGTCGCCCTTCGCGAGGCGCGCGGTGGCCCGCGGCTCGCGCACCGCATGGCCGATCGCGAGCTTGTCGTCCCACAGCGGATAGAGCAGTCGATCCGAGAGCTGCTTCGCGGCGACCTCGTCGCGATCGTGGAGCACGAGGAAGTCGATGTCGGAGTACGGCGCGAGCTCGCGGCGCGCCCAGCCACCGGTCGCGACCAGCGCGAGCGGCGCGGAGATGCCCGCGCACGCCTCGGTGAACCGCTCGGCGAGCTCGCGATCGTAGACGTCCGCGATCGCGCGCGCCGCGGCGACGCCGGTCCCCGGAGCGCGCAGCCGTGCGGGCAGCGTCGCGAACGTCGTGTCGAGCGCGAGGCGCAGGCTGCTCGGATGAATGGCCGCGGTCGCCACGTAGTAGATGTAGCGCGGAGTGGCGCCCGGCGGGGACCCGGCCTACTTCTTCGCGACGACCCGGACCCACTTCTCGGCGTAAAGGCCGATGTTGGCGCTGTTGATCGGGTACTGAGCGTCGAGCATCTTCCAGTGCGACGTGCCGTCGGCGTCGATCGCGAATTCGAGGAAGTGGAAGCGGCGGACCTGGCCGTCGCTGTCGGTGAACACGATCGCGTCATTCGCGAGCGTGACCGTCCCCTTGCTGCTCTCGCGTACGACGTGACCGTTCGCGAGCCCCTGGAACCGGTGCGCGTAGGTGCCGTCGGCCTTGATGTCGTAGAAGTCCTGGGTCGCGCTCGTCTGGGTGCCGGCGTACGCGCCGGAGCTGCTGTTGACGTACGTGGTCACGGCTTGATCGTGCGTGCTCCACGCGCCCGCGAGATCCTTCAACGTGATCGTCGTCAGCACGCGGGCGGCGCCGGTGGCAACCGGTGCGGGCACGGCGACCGGTGCGGGCGCCGCCGCTGGTGCCGCGACACGGATGCTCGCGAGCATCTTGTCGATGTCGGGCTGCAGCGTCTTCAGCATCGCGCGGTTCTGGGTATAGACGAGCGTGTCGACGACCTGACCATCGATCTCGAGGAGGCTCACGCTCACGGTGACGTTCGAGCCGTCCGTCGTGGTGTCGGCGATGCCCTCCAGGAGGTTGCGCGCGCCGAGCTTGCGCGCGGTCGGTCTCGGGACCGTCTTGGTCGGCGTGTTCACGGTTGACTGCTTCCAGTCCGCGTCGAACGAAGCCGCGAGCGCACCGGGATGGGGCGTGTAGACGACGAAGATCCCGAACGTCGTGCCCTGCTTGTAGACCAGCGTCGAGTGGTCCGGCGCATCCTGCGCCTCCCAGTTGGCGGCCGCCTCGAAGCTCGCGCCCGTGACCTGATGGCGGTCCGCCGCCGCCGTGCCGAGTGCCGCACAGAGAACCGCGACGACCATGCTTGGCTTCATCCCATCCAGGAGGGGACATCGCGAAGTTGTCGCGCCGAAACTCCTAACTACCTGACCGGCGGGCCGATCGTCGCGAGCGGGACCCGCTCCCACCCACACTGGTCCTCGCGCAGGTCGTCACCTTCGAGGATGATCGTGCACTTCTGGACCATGAGGAACGCGCCGTCCCGCGCGACCGTCTTGACGTACGGGCCGATCGGCGTCGGAACGAGGCAGCCGGTCACGACCAGGAGCAGCAGGCGCTTCACAGCGGCACCGCCCTCGTCGCGCAGGTGTTCGCGCCGATCTCGCGCGACGTGGTCTGGAGGTAGCCGTCCCACAGCGTGAGCCACCAGAACGTGTAGTCCTTGTCGGTCTTGACCTCGATCGTGCAGCTCGCGACCGCGAGTCCCTGACCGGTGTTGCGGATGTCGGTGACGTACGGACCGACGATCGCGGTGTGCGAGCTGATGCAGCCTGCAACGAGGACGAGGAGCATGCGCATCCCACCACGCTAACAGAGCCGCGCCGGCAACCGCCGGCACGCTGCGTGAGGCGTCAGGGAGCGAACGCGAGCTGGGCGAGGTCGATCCAGCCGTCCCAGACTTTGACGTTCGTGACGCGCTTGTGGACGAGGCCCTCGGGCGCGTCGGCGACAAGCCCGGTGATCGGCCAGGCCTCGGCGAGGGCGGCGGCGAGCTCGGACGCGAGCTTCGCGCGCTCGCTCGGATCCCACGCGGCGCCCATCGCGTCGAGCGTGCGGTCGACCCGCGGCTGGGCCGGGCGCGCCGGATCCTTGCCGGCGACGAGCGCGGTGATGTCGCCGTCGACCATGCCGCTCCACGCGAGCTCGACGAGGTCCCACGAGCCGTCGGACCTGCGCTTGTCGAGGAACGAATCGCCGCCGGTCTTGACGTCGATGATCACGCCGGCCCGGCGCGCGGCCTCGACGAAGATCTCGCGCTCGGTCTTGATCGGAGGGCCGGAGGTGTCGCCGGTCGCGGTGTGGTGCTCGGTGCCGATCAGCGTGAGGCGGAGCTGCTTGCCGTTCTGATCGCGGATGCCGTCCTTGTCGGTGTCGATCCAGCCCGCGGCGTCGAGCAGCTTGCCGGCGGCCGCGGGATCGAAGTCGGGGACCGCCGCCTCGGGTCCGGATACCGGACCGCCGGGCCAGATC
>Ga0307509_10004113_pt1 | contig 21275 bp, 29 predicted proteins | sample 10_EM_MG_FD_202245 | JGI IMG/M metagenome (GOLD analysis project Ga0307509, IMG submission 202245) | Populus trichocarpa ectomycorrhiza microbial communities from riparian zone in the Pacific Northwest, United States - 10_EM | ecosystem: Host-associated > Plants > Roots > Unclassified | place... | reverse complement strand
TGGGCCACCTGCCAATCCCTTCTCTCCTACTCCACTAACACTCCCTGTGCTATCCTCCACTCCACCCATCTCTCCTTTTCCAACTCCTCCCCTCTATCTCCAGCTCTGCCTTCCTCCTCTTCCCATTTTCTACTATCCTCCTCCCCTCTCCTGCCTTTGCCTGATCACTCACACTCTGGCCTCTGCCCTAAGTGTCCTCTCCTACCTAGTACCTGCCGAACTCTTTCTAACAAATTCCCCCACAGCCAGCAGGCCTGCCTTGGATCCAACCACATCTGGAAGGTGGAATTGTTGAGCAACTGGTTTGAGAATATGTCTGTGGTGGTGAAATTTAGTGCAGTAGAGGAGTATATGTTCTGGTGTCTCTGGTGCTGGTGTTCTCTTCTCACAACTACAACTGCCACTGACATTCTCATCCAATCTGGAAAGATAAGAATTGAAGTAGCCATGCCCAAGTCTGAGTTGGGTGACAGTTGCAAGTTGAAGTCTGTTGAGCATGAAGAAGTGCAGTGGAGGGTGGAGGGTGGGGAGGTGGAAATGGATAGACCTGTAGTGTCTGCCCTGTCTGGGAGGTTGTAACTTGGTCCAGTACTTGTGCCAGGCCAGGAGGGCAGACTGTCTTATCTGGGTCTTCAACTTAGTCAGTGAGAGGTAACTGTCCTGTGCAGGTTGGTGATACTCAGCTGTGTGTTTAGCTAATCTGTCAGCTTCATCATTGCCTTGTACACCTGTATCCAGGAACCCAGTGCAGATGAAGCTGTAAGTCCATATCAGAGTCCAATAAGTCCTTGGTAAGTTGCTGAATCTGTAGTGAAATTTGGTGTCCAGGGTGAGGTGTGAGTTTGTAGGAGTTCCTGATTGCGGCTTGGTTGTCTGTAAAGATCCAGATGTGCTTGAAAGAGAGGCTGGTCCTGCTGGCTTCTGTGAGTGCTCTGGCAATACCTGCCAATTCCCCATCATAAACCTTCATTCCCATCCCTAGTCCCACCTTCCACCTGCCCACAATCACTCCATCATACATCATAACCACTCCTGCCCCTACTCCACCTGTCTGTAGTTCACTGCCATCTGTATAAAGGATAAGGTTTTCTGTATTATTGATCTTATTGAAGAGGGCAGTATGGTGTCTGGCTGTGGTTGCTTTATCTTCAGCACTGATGAAGATCTGGAGTCTGGAGTAGAGGGTTGGGAGGTTGATCTGCCAGGGTGGTTGGAGGTGTTGCTGGTATTGCTCAAGTTCTTGTCCTACTGGTAGATAGTTACTGACTGAATTCAACACTCTGATCAATTGGGTGGGAAACTTAGCTTGTTGAGAAGGTGAAGTTCTCCATTCAACTTTCACCTTCCAATATGGCTCATGTTGTGGGTCAAAGGAGCAGCAGTTTCTCCATCTAAGTGGTGGAGAAAAGCAAGTATCTGAATCTGAAGAGGCAGAGGAAGTTGTTGAAGATGCAAGATTGGTTGACTAGATTGTTGATGGGTAAGTGGAAGGTGTTCTCTGTCTAACAGGATGATCTGAAGGCATCTGTAACACTCTATCTTTTGCAAAGTCTGTCAAGTCTCAAGGGAACTGGAAGGGTGGCTACTTCAATCTCAAGTGCTGCAGTTGGTGATGTTCTGAAAGCTCCAAGAATTCTTCTGTTAGCTTCTGCCTGTAACTTCTCTAACTTATAAGCCAATCCAATTTGCCCTTTCCACCAGATTTCTGCTTCCTAGTCAGCTATTAAAGTTCTCCCTCCTGCCCTGCCCCCCCTGTACGACAGCCAATGCTCTCACAAGGTGGTTCGACATCTCCTCCACCCAACTTACCACCCTACTTATCTTACACGCCCCCGCAAAATGACCATCTCCCCACTCAAAACCATGGTGGTCCCAACGTCTTTCCTCCCTTAGGAGGGAGTACCATAGGATGTCCTGGCTGTCCCATCAGGATCCATCCCCTACCAACTAGGATAATATGAAGAGTACCAGAAGGACTTAATTCAAGGCCATCGCGTCAGCCAAGAAGGCCCGCTGGTCAGATTTCCTTTCCTCAGCCACCCCACACTCTGTCTGCACTGCGAAAAGATTTGCATTTGGGTGCCCCCCCCAGTGTTTCCTGGCCCTCCCTGAAGCCGACAGCCCCACCCAGGTCGCAGAGGACCTCCTGGCCCATTTCTTTCCACCAAGGCCTCCTCCCTCTCCCCTCCTCACACTGTCACGACATGAAGACTACTCCCCTCTTACCCAAGAGGAAGTGTCTAGCGCCCTCGCCCACTCCTCAAACACCTCTGCCCCTGGCCCCGACCATATACCATATTCGGTCTGGAAATCTCTTCACCCTATGAGACCTTCCCTCCTTCCATCCCTCCTGGACCCCCTCTTAGCTCATGGGTTCCACCCTCCATCTCTCAAGAAAGCCCTGGGGATCATTCTCGATAAGCTGGGCAAGCCAACATATGACTTCCCCTCCTCCTTCAGGGTCATTGTCCTGCTCCGTACACTTTTAAAGATCCTGGAAAGGGTGGCGGCCTCAAGGCTCTCGCTCCAGGCCCTCGCTTGTTCCCTCATCCACCCCCTGCAATGCGGCTCACTCCTGGGGAGAAGCATGGTGGATGCCACTCTTGTACTACAACAACATGTTCAATCCCTTCACCGACTCCGGCACAATGTCTCCACCCTGTTTTTTGACATAAAGGGCGGCTTTGACAATGTGGAGTCATCCATCCTGATCTTCTTCCTCCGCCGCAGGGGTGTGAGTCCATACCTGATACAATAGATCGGTTTTTTCATTCGGAACCGTACCTGCCGCCTGGCCTTCCAAGGTTCCCTGCGCACTTTCCAACCGTTTTCAGTCGGGGTCCCGCAGGGCTCCCCAATCTCACCCCTCCTGTTTGTCATATATGTGTCCTCTCTCCATACCAACATCCCCGGTGGTTTGACCATCTCCTATATGGACGACCTCGCCGTCACCGTTGTGTTCTCCTCCTATAGAACGAATGTCAGCCTCCTCCAGAAGGCCTTCACCTCCCTTTGTCGTAGAGCATCCCTGCGCAACATCTCCTTCTCCATTCCAAAAAGGGAACTCATCCACTGGAGAACTCCTAGGGAGAATGAGGCCCCCTGCTGGATCCCTGTCCACCTTGAGGGACAAGTCTTTTATCCCCAATCCTGCCTGAGGTGGCCTGGCTTCCTCTTCACTTCATCCTTCGACCCCAGGGCCCACTTTTTTCGCAGGCTCTCGCTCGCTAACGCTGCGTATACCACGATCAGAAGCCTCTCACCTCCACGGGTCAGTCTCCCCCCACACCTCTGCCTCACACTCGCAAATTCCCTGCTTGCCCCCATTCTCTTGTATGGCTAAGCTGTAGGGTAGCCCCCCCCCCCCCACTGTAATGGATCCGATGTCTGTCTTTTGGCGACGGGTCTGCAGGTGGATCACGAACTGTTTTTCAACTACGAACTCTCTCTGCCTCTACTGGGAGGCATGCCTTCCCCCCCATTCCCTGTTTGGTTCGCCACCAATGCCGCCTCGTCCACCATAGGCTCATTCGTTCCCCTGAGGAGATCAACCCACCAACAGCATGGCTTCCAAGACCTGTTCCCACCTTCTCCCCTTTGCGGGCTAAGCACCTCCCACAGAAAAAGATCACGGACAAACTCTACCTCTTCTTCAACATTCCCTGGGACTGTCCGCTGAACAAGGCAAGAAACCCCTGGTACTGACACAACGCACTCACTACCCTGGCATTCATGGCTGCTCCCCTCATCTCAGATGTTGTCACTCTCCCCCTAATCTGCCTTCACCTCACAGATTATCTTCCCTCCATCCCCGTGTCCCCCCGGTTATCCCCTCCTACAAGAGTCTCACAACCCGGGCCAAACCAGATTTACACGTGGATTGGGGCTCTGACCCTGCACCCGAATACTACCCATCCCTCTCGGCTGTCCGTCCTCACCCCTTTATGGGGCTGGGCAAGTTCATCGCTGGCCGGATACACCAAATGCCGTCACGGAAGAGCTACCTGGCAGCATACACCTAGTGGGAGAAACCCGATCCTGACACAACCTGCCCTCACTGCTCTGCTGCCCCCCAGTCTTTCGAGCATGCCATCCTGCTCTACCTCTCATCTGCCCAGGAGAGATCCAAGCTCCTCCAAGGGGCCTCGCAGCTTGGTTGAGAAGCCCCGATCTGGTCGGACCAGCAAATGCTTATTAGCCTTGCTGAGTTTATATGCGTTACGGCCACAGGTCTCCCTCCAGGGATGCCACCACTCCCCCCCTCCCTTCACACTCCGTCAATCGACCCCATCCTTGCCATTTCTTCCCACCATGCCCCGAGTCCTTGAGTCCAGTCCATAGTTCATACATTCCCTTTGGTAGCTTAGGCTGTTCTGCGACACGTATTGGTCGCGTTCGGGGAAAACGGTTATGATTGTTTCTTTGGTGGTTTGGTATGTGTTTTTCGGTTTTGTTTTGGCCATATCGATAAGATGCATGCTATTTCTTGTACCGTAGAAACAATGAACATATGATTTAAAAAAAAGAAAAGAAAAAAAAGTAAGAAAGGTGACAGTAGTTAGACATCCTCCGTCTCCGCTACACCTCCAGCGATTGAAATCTCAATACCATGAGAAATCATTGTCACTTCAATCCACCCCCCTCTCCCAGCCACGCCACATTACCTGTGTCTGGTGAAGCTACATCCACCCCCTCTTCCTTTCCCTTCTGATGATCAGGCCTGGCGAGCTTGTTCCTAGGGGTTGGTTGAGTCTGGCTTCACCCCCTCTGCTCTGGGCTCGCTTAGGCAGCCTTCCACGGTTGGCAACCCCTCACATGTCAGTGGGGGGTCTTTTGTCTCAGTCAATCAGTAAAGTAGTTGTCCCCGGTGGCACTCGTCTCTTGTATTGCACTATCTCCTTTGTGCTCTGCGGGTACAGTTAGACTTTTGGAAACATTGTGACGCCATTTTGGTCGGCCTTCCCCACACTTCTCTTGTCGGCTAGCCCTCCACCCTCTACCTCCCCGACGTTCGGATCTGCTGGCACCCTACTGCCTGCAGCTCTATGCCCACACCCAGGCTCTGTCTCCCTTCTGATGCCCTTGGACTAGGGGGCACATGTTATCCTTTCTTTCCCAGCTCCATTCCCCGAAATAGCTGACTGGATCTTCCTCTGACTGTCACGTGCACTCTTTCATTGGGCGACACTTCCCTTGAACTCGGTTGCTCTTCCTGAGCCGCGGCTGCCAGGGCTATATGCCTCCGGGAATATTTTTCCCCTCGTTGTGTCCCCGAGACCTGTCATAGTGGAGTCCCTATTCGTTCAAGAGCTAGGCCCAGTGGGGTTTTACTACGGTTTATCTTATAGATGGTTTGAGTTGGGGGAGTGGGTTTGTGTTCTTTTGTTGGTGGTGTCTACTGTTGGTTGGGGATGTTTTTCTTTTAGGCTAGTCTTTCAAGTGGGTTTTTGGTTCTATGTTTTCAGGCTCATGTTTACACCTCCTTGTACTTTCTACTCATAGTACCAGGCGGAGTTTTCTTTGTCAGGCTGTGTCAGAGGGTTTTAGCTTCAGGGTCCTGGGATGGACTATAGTTGGAGGTTTTGGACAACATGGCCCGCACTTGGTTAACAGTCCATTGTACCTAACACCGTGGGATGAGCACAGTTGTGCATTTCCCCCGATAGAAACGATAAATAAAAGGATTCAAAAAAAAATAAACCAAGGTCACAGTTGTTAGACAGGACCCATTTCCTCTACACCTACGGCGATTGAAATCTCAACACCAGAGAAATCATGGTCCGCACCTTCACCACCCCCTCTCCTCCCCCTTGATGGCTTCTGCCTAGGGGAGTGATGATATCCCCACTCTTCTCCCTTCCGGGGACCTCCCCCCTGCCTCCATGGGGCTCTTGTTCTCATTCGTCGTTGACTCCTGCTCATGAAGCTCGGGTCTCCCCCTTACCCCGCACTTCCCTTGCACCTCGCTTAGGGTTTGCACAGTCAGCAAGCCTTCCACCAGCATCCATGTTCAGCCGCCGTCATGAGCTATCGGTGAAGTAGAGGCCCCGGTGGCTCTGTCTCTCCGGTATTGCACTGTTTCCTGGGATCTCTGCTGGTACTGTCGGTTTATTCCAAAAATCGTGATCTCGCTTTGGTTGGCCCTTCTGGTATTGCTTGGTATTTGGTCTACCCTCCTCCACCCTCCTCCCTGGTCTTTGTCCGTTTGCTCAGTTACAACTACACTATCCACACCCAGCTAGCACCTTACTGCCCCCCCCATCAGCTGGCATCCTACTCCCCTTTCAACTCCTGGCTCGCATCCTACTGCCTCCCTTCCCAAGCTGTCGACTTAAGTCACTAAATAAAAGCAAGCCTTGGTTACGCCAGTCCTCCTGGCCGTCACTAATGCCATTTGGCACTCCGACCGGGGACCACTCTATGATGTACTCTCCGTCCTCCGTTCCCACCCTGCCCCGGGGCACAGCCTCGCTCCCTGGCACCACTTCGTCGAGCAGGTCCACACTTTCTTTTCCTAAGCTTTGGCTGATCTACTCGCTTATCAGACGCATATTTCCTTTGTCAAGGGGTTTATACTTTGTTTTGTTCACCTTTTGGTTTTGCAGATGTCGCTAAGGGTTCTCCTCTCCTTCCTGCTTGCTTCTTTCATTTCTGTTTCCTTCACCTGTACGAGTATGTTAGTAGGATTTGGTTCAGCGACAGGCGAGATGTGCAGTTGGTCTCATACCAGAGGGATTTGGGCGTTTGGATGTTTCCTGGAGTGAGGAGGAATTGGGTTTTGTTGGCCATAGTGATAAGCTGCACACCGTCTTTGTACCTTTTTTTTTTATTGGAATCATTTTAGGATTGTTTAAGGTACAAACTCCTGGATGCAGATCGCTCTAAGACAGCAAAAACCTCCACCTACAGTTCATCCCGCATCCCTGGTGATAAAACCCTCTGACCCTGCCTGACACAAAGATGCCCCGTATTATGGGTAGAAACTACAGAAGAGCATACAGGCCTGAATACCACGAACCAAAAATCCTCCACAGTCGTACAGCCTGAAGGAAAAACACTCAACCCCAATAGTGAACAACCTTCAATGAAAACGTAAGGCAACCTCAACACCTAACAAGATAGAAAAACCCCCATCAAGTGCCACAAACAAAGCGGTAAATGTACCATGGGCACTGTTGTGGTATTCCCCGGACTTGGAAGACAAGCGAAATTCCGAAGAGGGAAATCGGACACCATAACCAACACAAGCGGACGTGTGTGGCATGGCGAAGAGAAGACTGTGGGCCCACCGGAAACCAGTCCAGGAGGGGTTGCATGTTGTGAGAACACAACCGAGACGGCAGGCATGCAACCCCTACCCCAAACACAAGCAACCGCCATGCACGTAGCCATAACAATCACCCAAGCCCAGAGATCAGAAGGAAACAGAGGCCCAGGATGTAGAGGCAGTAGGGTGCCAGCCAATCGGAGGGTGAGGAGAAGAGGAGAAGGAGGGGTAGACCCAACTCTATGCCGTGGAAACTATCGGTAACCGTGTTCGTGTGAGACTAGGCAGCCTCTCAATGAGAAGAGAGAACAGGAAAATAAAATCTACCGTGGCCTGTTGAATTGTTTTCTCTTACTGAAAACCATGTTCCTGGCTGTCTGTAACATGGGCATTGAGGAGAGTGTTGCTGACCATGCAAATGCTCTAAGCGAGGCTCAATGCAAAAGCTGCATGGAAAGAGGAAACATCATCAAAAGAAGCCGAAAGCCATCAACCCAGGGAGATGAAAGCCCAAAGGGATAAGCCTAAGGGCAGGAGAAGTGGAGGGGAGATTCACTGCACCCCCTAGGGCAAACCCATGGCGAGGGGTGGAGTTTAAAAAAGTGGTGATAATCTTGTGGTGTTGAGATTTCAATCGCCAGGTGTGTAGAGGAGACGGAGAATGCCGATTTTGTACCCTTTTCTTTTTTTTGAATCATTTTAGTATTGTTTAAGGTACAAACTCCCATATGAAGATTGCTCTAAGAAAGGAAAAACCACCACCTACAGTACATCCCGCATCCCTTGTGCTAAAAACCTCTGACCCTGCCCGACACCAAATCCGCCGTAGTATGGGTAGAAACTACAGAAGTCCGTACAGGCCTGAATACAGCGAACCAAAACACCTTCACAGTTGTGGAGCCTAAAGGAAAAACACTGAACCCCAACAGTGAACAACCTTCAATGAAAGTAAGGAAACCTCAACAACACCCAACAAGATAGAAAAACCTGCATCAACTGCCACAAACAAAGCAGTAAATGTACCGAGGGCACTGGTGTGGTATTCCCCGGGCATGGAAGACGAGCGAAATTCCCAAGAGGGGAATCGGAGACCATAACCAATACAAGCGGAAGTGTGTGGCAGGGCGAAGAGAAGGACATGGGCCCACCGGAAACCAGTCCAGGAGGGGTTGCATGTTGTGCCGGCACAACAGAGGCGGCAGGCATGAAACCCCTACCCCAGACACAGGCAACCGCCACGCACACAGCCATGAAAATCACCCAAGCCCAGGGATCAGAGGCCTAGGGTGTAGAAGAAGTAGGATGCCAGCCAAAAGTGAAGCAGTAGGGTGCCAGCCTATCCGACTGTGAGGAGAAGAGGAGCAGGAGGGGTAGACCCAACTCTATGCCGTGGAAACTATCGGTAACCGTGTTCGTGTCTGACTAGGCAGCCTCTCAAAGAGAAGAGAGAACAGAGAAATCTACCGGGGCCTGTTGAAGTGTTTTCTCTTACTGCAAACTGTGTTCCCGGCCGTCTGTAACATGGGGATTGAGGAGAGTGTTGCCGACAGTGCAAATGCTCTAAGCGAGGCAGAGCACAAGTGGGGTAGGGAGAGGAACCATCATCAAAAGAAGACGAAATCCATCGACCCAGAGAGAACAGAGCCTAAAGGGATAAGCCTAAGGGTAGGAAGAGATGAGGGGAGATGCACTCCACCCCCTAGGGCTAACCCATAGCCGGGGGTGGAGTTGGGATAAGTGGTGATAGACTCGTAGTTTTGAGATTTCAATCGCCAGGTGTGTAGAGGAGATGGAGGATGCCATCTTTGTACCTTTTTATTCTTTCTCTTTTGTTAGAATCATGCGATTATTGTTTAAGGTACAAAATGCTGCTCGCAGCTTGCGCTATGGCATATAAAAAACCTCGAACCACCCCTGGGAAAAAGCCTAGCCCCCAAGTCCGGCTGGTATGGAACCAACTGCACATCTCGCCCCCAACAAGAAATCCTTGACTAGCTAAGAAGATAGATGAACAAAATCAAATCAAAGGACAAGCAGGAAGAGTCAGGAAAACCCATGCCACGATCATCCGAACAAAAGAATCACAAAAAGCAAACATAACACAACCACTTAGAAAGTTCCCGTATATTTACTGCCGGGGTGGCCAGGCCTGGCTTAACAGAGTCCTGTGGGGGCACCAGGGGCCCACTGTTTTGGCAAAGCGCTCAAAAAGTAGAAGGACATAGTCCAATAGCATCCTCCCAGAGGCAAGCTGTGATGGACCGTGGTCATAGTCAGAATGGTGAAGAAGTAGTTATGGATATTAGCCAGGTAGTTGTGGGCACCAGCCAAAAAAGTGGAGAAGAAGTAGGGTGCCAGCCAATCTGACCGTGTGAGGAGGAGAAGAAGGAGGGGTAGACCCAACTCCCCCCCATAGAAACTATTGGAAAACGTGTTCGTATCTTGACTAGGCAGCCTCTTAAACAGAACGCAAGTAGGGAAATCAACCGTGGCGTGTTGAAACATTTTCTCTTACTGGAAACCGTGTACCCAGCCGTCTGTAACATCGGCGTTGACAAGAGTGTTGCCAACCATGCGGATGCTCTGAGCGAGGCTCAAAGCAAAGGCTACATGGGAAGAGGAAACATCATCAAAAGAAGACGAAATCCATCAACCAAGGGAGAAGAAAGCCCAAAGGGATAATCCTAAGTGCAGGAAGAGTATGGGGGAGAGGCACTCCACCTTCTGGGAAGAATCCATGACTGACGGGGGCTGAAGTTTGGAAAAGTAGTCATAATATCATGGTGTTAAGATATCAATTGCCGGGTGTGTAGAGGAGACGGAGAATCCGGTCTTTTTACCTTTTTCTTTTTTTTTTGAATCATGTGATTATTGATTTAGGTACAAAATCCTGCATGCCACTCGCGCTATGGCACATAAAAACCTTAATTCCAATAACTAACAAAGAAAATAACAAAATTCAAACAACACGTGCAAAAACTCTGCAAGTGGGATCAGCAGAATCCTGTTGCATCGCCATCGATGACTAACAAAGTAAAGTAAAGTAAAGGCCTTCTTATAACCTATAAGAAAAACATTCATAAATAATAAAACCTTCAAGCCCCACTTACATACTACCGCAAACAACTAGGAACAAAGGAAAATCATAAGCTGAAAAGAAAATACCCTGACAAGAGACTCGAGCTGGGGAGTTAAGAGTAGCTATACCTAGAAGGCCGAGGCCAAGCTAGAGAGTTAAAGTGTTAAGCGCTCTCTGAGCGATCCTGTCTCAGGAGTACCAGTACTGGCCCGAATACGCAACATGGCTGGAGGGAAGCCTGTGTGAGTAGCGTAGAGGTACTCAGTGAACCTTCTAGGAAGGGCAACTGAGAGCAAGAGAGTCGCATTGGGGCCAATGTCGTCCACACCTGAGACATGAGTGAGGCGAGGCTGCACCTTAGCAGGACAGAGGAGGATCGCGTGTTGGAAGAACTCATCATCTTCCTCACAAAAAGGACAGACGGTGCTGGAATCTCTATTCCTCCAAGAGATATGGGCAGAAAGGTGGCTAGCACCTGTGCGCATCTGGTGAAAGCAGCCACATATAAAACGAGGAAGGCCAGTGAATGCATGTGGGGAGAGGCAGGCACCATAAGGATATGACAGAGGTACTGGCGGGCTTGTGAAAAGCCAGTCAGAGAGGAGTAACTGTTCCAGAGGAGATCTGAGGGCTTGGTAGGTGACTGCAGATTCCCTCTGCAGCGGTAGGGATACGAGGTCAGTCGAGGTGAGCGGGAGGAGAGGGACTTCCACAATGAGATCAGTAGTTTCGTGACACATAGAGTCTAAAGGCAGGTGCTTGGCGCAATTAACCGCCAGGCAGAGCCTTGAGGTGAGATGGATAGCTTTGGAGGAGGCTTGGAGAAGAAAACAATGATCGTCCACAGAACGTCCCTGGTCCCTAGTAGGCACAGAGTCAGGTATAGGGGCGGTGGCAGGATTCAATTTTGAAGGGGCACATACAGGGCGGAGAGCAGCTGACAGACGGCCGTGTTTGCAGATAGAGGAAATGGGTGGTAGAGAGGCTTCGTGGTACAGTGCGCCACGAGCAGTGGTATAAAACAATTGGTTGTCCACCGAAGCACTCCATGCCAGAAGGAGTCAAGTTTCTTTAACATAGATGCATCAGGGACAAAAAGGTCACAACCATAGGTGAGGATTGGGAGGATCGCGCCGAAAACAAGTTTCCTGTTGCACCATGAGGAGAGGCCTTTGCCGGCACTGAGCTGGCGGATTGTAGTGCAAGAGGCGTGAGCGAGTACCAGGCGTCTTTGAAAGTGGATGGAGGACTGAACTGTTGGGGTGAGCAAGTATCCAAGCCACCTAACAGCCTGGGAGGGAGCAAAAAGCATGTTGTTAATCAGAATGGGGGGTAAGGCAACATCGGAGTGGTCCTTTGGAGTCCTCCAGTGAATGAGTTCAGTTTTGGGGACCGAAAAGGCGACCCTCAGGTCGGCTGCCTCTTCTTGAATGACGCTAAAAAGGTGTTGAAGGGCGCGGATATTCGAACGTACGGAGTCCAAGCTGACAGTGAGAGTTAGATTCTCAACATATGAGATCACAAGACGTTGAGGGATTGTCGGGTGGAGGCTGGTAATATAGAGCACAAAAAGAAGAGGAGAAATCGGAGAACCCTGAGGGGTACCGAGGGTGACTGGCCAGAACACCTTAGCAGCGCCTTGGAAGATAAGTCGGCATTGGTGTTTGGAGAGGAAAGACTTAATCCACGCAACGAGATAGGTGGAGACCCCGCCTTTAGCAAGGATATCAGCCAGCTTGTTGGCGCAGACATTGTCAAAACCACCTTTGACGTCCAGGAAGAGAGTTGACACTTTCAAAGATGCAGCCTGGAGCAGGCGTACTTCATGGGTGAGGGTAGCAACTATGTCAAAACATCCGAGACCAGCTAGGGATCCACACTGATTGGGGTGTAAGAGGCCAAGGGAGCGAGCGGCTGAAGTGAGTGGCAGGGCAGAGAGTCTTTTGAGAATCTTGGAGATGGTTTCGTGTAGGACGATAATGCGGAAGGAAGAAGGTGTGCAGTAGTCTGGTTTGCCTGGTTTGTCCAGGACAATGCCGCCTGCTTTCTTCATGGCTTAAGGGTGATATCTGTAGGTGAGGAGAGCAGTGAACAGGGATGGAAGGAGCCGCTCATTGGCTATATGGACTCGCTTCCAGACAGAGTATGGAATGCCGCTTGGGCCAGGGGCAGAAGTATTAGGGGATTTTCGAAGTGCTGAAGACTCTTCGGCTGGTAAAACAGGAGGGACGTCCTTGAACGCAGGGAGGATAAGAGGCGGGGGAGGCGAGGGCCTTGGAGGGAAAAGATATTGCAGGAGTGTGTTGTTAATTTCAGTGGGGGAGGAAGGGTTTTCGAGTGTGGGGAAACTGTCCGGAGCTCTACTGGCAGCAATCTTTCTAGCTTTCCACACTGAACGTGAGTCGACATCGACGAGGAACTGTGACCAGTGGACTCTCATAGCAGATTGGATGCCCTTGAAATACGCCTTCCGAGCCACACAGGCCTGTGCGGGCGAGGCCTGATCCTTTCTTATGAGGCCCGTGAAGTGGTGATGGATGCGGTGTAACTGTCTGAGCTCTGGGGTTCACCATGGTTTAGAATAGCAGGATGGGCGTCGGGATGGGGTACTGGAGGTGATAAGGTGTGTGATTTTGGCAAGGCTGTCATCAAACCAGACGTCAAGGGTGTTTGGAGTAAGGAGAGCAGGGGGGGCGCTGAGATATATTTCAGCGAGAAGAGGAGAGATGTGATCCCAATCTGTGTGTCTCCAGTTTAGACCCCTGGGCGGGGGTTTTAGGAGTAGAGTGGCAAGTACGATTGAGAGGGCGGTGTGGTCTGAACCTGTTGGCGGAAGTGAGGGGTTCCAGGTGGAAATATACAGAAGCAAAGCAGAGTTGGCAAAGGACAGGTCAAGGACTGCAGGGCGGTGGTTGGAGGTGAAGGGGAATCTAGTATAGACCCCTGGGGTGTTGAGGAGCGAAAATGAGAGAGCTAAGGCCCTGTCTCAATAGGGGGAGCTTATGAACTGATCATGGTCGGAGAGGAAGTGAGACGGGTTTGAGGTGGGGTGATGAATGTTGAGGTCTCCAAGGACAAGAGTCAGGAAGTCATGCTGGGGGAATAAATCAAGAGGGGAAACTTACCTATGATGGCCACTAGGAATGGAGTACGCATTGTACAAACGAAACAAATTATGAGAAGTTCAAATAGTCCCTCAGGGGAGTGAAAATTTACTGCTATGAGGTCACCTCTTTCAAAAAACAATGGAAGAATAGAAACAACACTTAGTAAACTTTCGTGAATATAGGTTGCAACCCTAGGCTTATAACTGTCAGTTGCGGGGGGAAAACAATATTTATAGTTGTGAAAAACAGGAGGACAATTCTTCCAAAATGGAATATCCTGAAGAGCCACAATATGAGGAGAGCTTTCTACCGAAGTAAAAAAACTACACAGAGTTTGAAAAACATTACTGCTACCGAGACAATTATGCTGAACAATGGAAATATTTAAACAACAAGGGTAATGAAAGGATTGGGATGGTGAAGGTCTCTGTGTTGGGGCTGGACTTGCCGACATCTAAAGTTCCATATTGACGTCACTCGGCGCAGGCTCGCTCCAGTTAACACTTGTACTAGCCTGGAAGACGGTGCTGTCACCACCAAACAGCTTCCTGCAGGGGAGGGTGGCGGCGAGGTTAGGCTGGGTAGATGCGCTGCGAAAGAGCTTAACAGTCTCGGGTTCGGTGGATTCGCTAGAGGGAGGAAAATGGGGACTGTGCCTGGCTTAAGTAGCCAGTACGGTTGGGGGGGCAGTTTGACCCTGAGGGGTGGTCTGAGGAAAGCCCGCTTCGGGGGCATTGGGTATGTCTTGATCCCTTGGTGGGCGAAGAGAGGAGAGGATCTCACGGCGGACAGGACAGGTGCCATCAAAGAAGGCATGCTGACCACCACAGTTGATCCAGAGGGGGGGGAGGCGTTGCAACATCCTACTACAGACTTCTCAAAACCTCCTTGCGGACAGCTTTGGTTAGCACATCTGTGGGCGGAGAGGTGGTGGAGGAGAGTGCAGATAGGGCAGGCTTGTGCCTCTTCTTTGCATAGAGGAGCAGAGTGACCAAAACGCCTGTACTTTCTGCATTGCTGGAAATAGGAGGCAGAGTAGGCAGGAGCGACCGTGCGGGCGCGGGAGAAAAGTTGAATAGATTTTGTGAACTGGGAAACATGAAGTGGGTCGACCACCACAACCACCGAGGTTGTGTGCTTCTCAGCCCTCTTCACCAGATCAGACTGCAGGAATCTAGCCCCAAATATGGGGATGTCAATAGCATTGCTGATTGATTCAAAGAGCGAAGAGAGCAGGTCAGTAGACTCTTTTGGAAGGATAGAAAGTGGGAGATTGTGAATGAGGAGTTCAACACTTTACGCGCCTCCCTTAAAACCTGAAACAGGCTATCTCCAACAGGGAAACTCTGATTGAGCTTCTTAGTCATTGCATCAAAAAACGGGGAGTAAGCAGAAGATGGGGTGTATGGGTTGGCTGTGAGAGTAACAGCGCCATTGCGATTAACCGAGGCAGTAAGGGACAAGGGTAGGGAGCAGTTGGCCTCTTTAAGTACAGCGGCCATGATGTCAGGGAGGGTGGCAGTCATGATGAATGAATCATTTGGGGGGGTTGGGGAAGTGCGCGGGGCAAAGAATCGATGTTGTGCAGCTGGGAGCTGTGAGGGTCCTTTGGGGACACTGCTCTTGCTTGACGCAGCTACTTGTGCTGCAGTGGCGTTTTTCTTGCCCTTACCACCCTTCCTAGTAACCTCAGCCCAGGTTTGTTCTTGGGGCTGTGGGGGATCGGTGACTGTGAACCCGGGCAGGAGACCAGTATGAAAGACTGAGGTGGCTGGGTATCGCTCAGACTAGAGTTTGGCTTCCTCTGACTGGGGGTGGCGAGAGGCAAAGAGGATCGCTGCTTGGGGTGGGTCTGGGTGGCGTTTGGCGTATGTGTCCTCGCTGCCATACCATTTTCCCTCAAAAAGGAAGGGAAAATCTGGGGCGGTGACAGTACGAGATGAGAGGTAGGTAGCGAGTTTCTTCTTCTGCTGAGTAGGTTTGGTTTGGACTGCATGGATGGGTAGAGGAGGGTCTTGTGGTGGCGGGAGCCACTTGTATGGCGCGGGGGAAGGAGAGAGCAGCAACATGAGAGGACAAATCCTTAAGGGACACCTCTAGGTTGGATATGGCTGGTTGTGAGACGGTGGCTGAGCACCCTGCCTGGGCGGAGGTGAGGTTCTCAACCTGTGAGGTTAGGAAAGTAATGGAGGCACCTAGGTCGTTAACTATGGCGATAAGCTGATCAAGAAGAGGGGCCATGGCAAGTTGAGTATCAGGGATGGTAGCAGCGGATGCATTGTTGACAGTGGGGAATGATGCCAGGTCAAGACGAGCGGGCCTGGCAGCATGCTCAACAATATTAGCGACATTGTCAGCCTCCCCAGACAAGGAAGCATGACTGGACTGGGACAACAACGAGCGATAGATTGGATTAGCCCTACGGTCCTGACAGGAGGAGGTAGAGCGTGCAGGGCCTGCAACCTAGGCTGGGCCTGCATGAGTGGAAGCGAGAGGGGTAGATGACATCAGGGCAATGCCAGTGGGCCAGGCCAGAGGACAGAGCAGAGGGAGAGAGAGAAAGTAAAGTCAAACTGCCAGTTTAACTTTCAAGGAAAAAAAAATCTTGTCTGCAAAGGTGAAATATATATTTCACTTGAAAATGAAGCCCATGTGAAAAGCCACAATAGGTGTATCGTGATGAAATAAAGACCAAACCCTGAGGTTTAGCTTGGCCGAATGCGGTAAGACTTTTAAGCGAGAGGAAAATAGAGGTCGTGGAGTGTGCCGTCTTTGTACCTTAAACAAATACCTATGGTTAAAAAATAAAAAAATAAAAAAATAAAAAAAATAAAAAAAATAAAAAAAATAAAAAAAATAAAAAAAATAAAAAAAATAAAAAAAATAAAAAAAATAAAAAAAATAAAAAAAATAAAAAAAAAAAAAAAAATAAAAAAAATAAAAAAAATAAAAAAAATAAAAAAAATAAAAAAAATAAAAAAAATAAAAAAAATAAAAAAAATAAAAAAAATAAAAAAAAATAAAAAAAAATAAAAAAAAATAAAAAAAATAAAAAAAATAAAAAAAAACAAAAAAAAACAAAAAAAAACAAAAAAAAAGAGGTCACAGTAGTTAGAGCTCTTCACACAACCATCTAAGTAATACACCACTCAGATACTCTGGCACGGGCCAAGCTCATTGACAGTGACCTTCTCTAGTTGTAAGATATTCCATGTACCTATTCCCTTATCTCTATGCTACCTTGCCTATGTGTGCGACTACTCTATTCCCTTAACGTTAGGATCGCCCACAAACATCACGAAAGATGATAAGTTTATAATGATAGACTAAGTAGACTACCTAGACTAGATCGCTAGTCTATGATAGTCATGATAGTCGTTTCCGGTTATGAATACCTTACGCAAGGCTGGTTTGTTACAGGTATACAGAGGGTGGGGGGTTGGGGGTTTTAGCAAAGACTAAAGTATACTCATGACCAGCTATCTCAAATAGCCGAAATCCTAAGACTCTCACCTCCATAGTACATGATTAGGGACAAGAGGTTAGGCTTTGGTGTAAATAAATTAAGATCTTATGAAGATTGATATGAGATAGCAAGATATCTGAATTAGAGAGATTCAGTATAGTCAGAAGTGTGTATAAGATAAAGACTATAGAAGCATAGATGTGTCTTAAGGTGGCAGTTAGAATGCTAGGTGCATTCTGTCTTATGTAGCTAATTTATACTACCTACTAGGAATGAGATATCAATAGAAAGGAGGGTAAAATGTAATTTGACAAAGAGGTGGAGGGGTATAGGGGTGAGGGAAAAGGGAGGAAGAAGTGGAAAGGCAGAGATGAGTGGGGAGTGGCAGGGGGTAGAGGGAAGGGGGCAGGTGGAGAGGGGCACAGCTGTGGGACTCGGAGTGGGGTGCAGGGGGTGGGAATGGGGGAATGGGGGAATGGGGATCCGGGGTAGACATAGGAGAGGAGGGGGCAGGAAGGCCGAGAGGGTGGGAGGGTAAAGGGGCAGCAAGAGCCTATAAATACTAAAGTCAACACCTACAGGAACATATGCCTCCCTCGAGGTCTCGAGGGGCTTTTGCTAGTCTACTAGTACTTGTAAGCGGGATCTACACTGGGCGGTTGCAGCCAAATTTGCAATGCACGAAATTGTCCTGTCATGCTCTTGAATACGGTAATTTCATGGTGGTCGAAGAACCCGCTCCAGAATGTTTTACTGCAATTGTAAACGAGAACTTAATTTTGCTAACGCTCGCAAGAAAAGATAGAGGATAACCAACGACGATATCAATTTGATGAACCGGGCGGAGCAGGGAAGACTAAAGGAAAGGTAGGAAGAAAATGTATTAAATAACCCCTCCAATACAAAACCACCACCACCACGGCCACAACCCCCTCCCCAACAACCCTGCCGGTGCCTACTACTACCAACGATTTTAAAGATAGTACACACAAGAGTTTTTTTGGTGAGAAGGGGAACAAAAACACAAACACAGATATGAGAGATGAGGGAACACCTAGGCATTGCTGGAAAGGAATGGAGAAATATGTAAACAAAGAGAAAAGGAGGAAAAAAGGCAGCAAGTACAAGTACGCTATGTCTACCCCATTAGCGTGATGGGTAGGAAGAGAGGTGGATAGGTAGGACCTCGTCTGCGTCCAAAATCCGATTTTGCCCGTCGGCGATCTTGATAGATCAAGGATTTGATCCACCACCGCCACCGTTGCTGTTGCTCTTTTTCCGCAGAACCGTGACCAAGACCGCGATGATGACGATGACAATGATGATGAGAACTGTTGAGCGTAACGCAAGTATTTACCCCAAGTTAGAAAAACTGCAAGAAAAGGATATCCCCTTCGAATCGATCAAGAAAGCAAGAGAAGCACATTTCCCAAGAGGCTGCAACCCAGAACGTGAAACAAATTACCAAGAAAAAGAAAACAAGACGGAAAAACAAGCATATAAAAAGTAATTCTCGATCCGGTGTTTTTGAGCATCTCAGCCTCGCCTCAACCCAGGCTTTTACCACACACCGTTGACCTTCGTGACCACCAATGCGATAACGACGATTGCAATGATGATGAGAACTATAACCCCGTGTTGAAAAGAAGAATGTTAGGTCAAAAAATTTCCTGGAGATTGAGAAAGAAACACATGGTCTAAACAGAGTTTTCCTCCCGCGCCCCGGGGTCTCTCTCTGGTATAAAGATGGAAGGAGGGGAGGGAATTTGATTCCATTTTGAGGCTCACGCCGGAGTTATAACGAGTGGTATAAGAATCAGGACAAGAGCAATAATGGCAACTGTCCTCCAATGTTTCATGGTAAAAAAATAAAGGGGGGGGGGTGGCATCATCATTTGAAGGTGCCAAAACAACAGGGAAACAATTAGGAAAAAGAGTGCGAAACGCAGTATAAAAAGGGATGTACTTACGGACGATGAGCAAACACCACCACTTCTTTCTTCTTCGGGAACGGGCTTTCTCTACAGCTACTCCGATCTCTTCTTGGGCTTTGACGACATTTGTGGTAACCTCTTCTCCCCGCTGGTCAATGTTCTCAACCATTGCCTCTTGTTCGAGGACCAACTGCTCCATCTGAGTAAAGAGGTCTGCCAGCTCAATGATAGTCTTCTCGATACGTTGGATCTCATTGTGTCGCGCCTGCACTTCGCGGAGTGCAGAGCGTGCTTCGCCCCGGCGGTTACCAGACAAAAGCTAGAATGAGTTAGACTAGGGCAATCCCAATCACGCGCGCCCTTAAAATTGAAACTCACAGCTTGCGAAAAGATTTGTTGACCTTGGCCATCATTACATGCTTCCTCTACTTCCTGTTCCGTGGCGTCTGGGCGAACGATCCTGTATTGTCTGGCCATCTGTTCACGGGCCCTCTTCTGGAAAGTGGCCTCTACTGATTGGTACTTCCTGAGAGCATCCTTGAAGCTACGATCAAGGTTGTTAACCTGAGGCGCCTTGCTGGGATCGGTAATGGCCTTTCCTTTTAGCCTCCTGATCCTGTTGGCCAGGGCCTTATTCAACGCCGAGGTATCTGCAACCAAAGAGTCCAGCTGGTGCTGGGTTTGAGATGATGTAGATTCATCGATATCTGTGAGAGAGCGTTGGTGAAGCGACTCGATGCGAGTGATATTGGCTTTGACCTGGTCAATCCCTTCTCTGAGCTCATTTACTTCTCTAAAGAATTCTTGCTGAGAATCAATTTCACCGGGGGTTGAGTCGTTCATGTTCGCCATTTCGTAGTTTCCTGTAGCTAATGGAGAGTAAGGTTCGACTTTAGTTTGGAGTCCGGCGATCAACCTCCAGACAGAGAGTGAAATTGAGAAAGATGACAATTACCTGCACCCCCTTGATTATAGTCCTGAGCGCTTTGTCCACCGCCGTAATTATCATGTGGGTTGTAGCTATCTTGCTGGGCATATGGGTTGTTTTGGCGATAATCGCTGGTTCGAGGAACAAAAACAAAAGTCAGCTTCCGTGTCTCTGGTGATATCTGCGGCTGACATTGGAAGAGCCTCAATGTGACACATCACGACGGATATGTAAACAAAGAAGTCGCGGGGGAGTTGAGGCGGTCAAAATCGCCGGGGGTTCGAAAGGAATAAAACATACCCTCCCCCGTAACCTGGTCTCTGCACGTTCAAAAGTATGCGATCAGCAACAAGATGAGAAGAAGAAGGGTACTCCCCCAATAGGGGAGGGCCTTCAAAGGATGGGGGAAACCTGCACTCATGTTTGCGACTTTAAATTCTCGGGCGCTGTAAGAAACCGATCTCGACTAGGCCGAGGAATCAAATCTATTGGCCTGGGCAAAAATCAAGAAGGTGAAAGTGAAAAAATGTTAATGTAGAAGGGGATTGAGGTGAAAAGCTGAAAGAATGAAGGTAGAGAAGCGAAAATGGAAAAGGAAAACGAGACGAAAAGATGTTCCGAGAGGAAAAAGTTAGAAAGAAAAAATATGAAGAAGAGGATTAGAAAGGGGATGGAAGGAGGGAGAGGGTGTGTGTGTGTGTGAGCGTGGGAGATGTGAAGGAGAAGAAGGGGAGGGAGGGAGCAGGGGAGGGAGGTTAGAGATGTCAGGAGCGGAAGAAGCAAGGAAGGGGTCAGGACGGAGACTAGCGAGGAAAGAGAAAAATAAGGGAAGGAAAGTGAGAAATACTCGAGTACAATAACACCGTAGATTAATATCGGCAGTGTTTGACTGCCACAATCTCGTCCGGGGCAGCTCCTTGGGGAGAGGGAGACGCGAAGCTCTCGAATCAATCAATGGATCTCGGTCACAAGGGGAAAAGCGGCCCAGTCACAGCCAAGCCACAGACTAAATTTATTCTAACAAAACAGAGAGAAGGGAAAGGGGGGGTTGCCGCTCAACTGGTTGTGCTGATTTTCAGCGAGAAGCGTTTTGTTTTCCCCAGCTTCTGTGTCCGACAGCTGTGTCCTTCAGGTCGGTGCCCTGGTATATGTGATGACAGCACGAGTTAGACATTGTGACGGATGTCGTTCATGGATGTTTGTGCTGTGACCAAGAATCTGTCTCCATAACCAAACAAAACAGTAAGCCACTGTGTAGAGCATAGACTTTGCCGGGCCAGGGGCTACCGGTATTCAACAACTTGTTAGTGTGGGTTGGCAAGGCAACAATACCGGCACCAGTACTTGTATCATACTGCCATGCCAGTATTTTTTTTTTTTGTTAAATCCTTGGTATGATTTTAGGTACATGACTAGCACTCCCCAGGGTCCAACCACTGCATTCGGGAAAAATCCCATGGCAAATAAAAACCCAAAACAAAACACAACAAAAGA